>Ga0335072_10005570_pt1 | contig 18540 bp, 17 predicted proteins | sample Lox_Sample_21_FD_206725 | JGI IMG/M metagenome (GOLD analysis project Ga0335072, IMG submission 206725) | Soil microbial communities from Loxahatchee National Wildlife Refuge, Florida, United States - Lox_Sample_2.1 | ecosystem: Environmental > Terrestrial > Soil > Wetlands | place: USA... | reverse complement strand
GCAGCAGCCGAACGACGGCGTCGTGCCCCATCCTGGCGGCCCACGAGAGCGGCGTCGAGCCGCTGCTGTCCCTGCGGTCGACTTCGACGTTGCCCGTGGCGAGCAACAGCTGCACGACGGCGTCGTGCCCCTTCCAGGCGGCCAACGAGAGCGGCGTCTCGCCGCTGCTGTCCCTGCGGTCGACTTCGACGTTGCCCGTGGCGAGCAGCAGCCGAACGACGGCGTCGTGCCCCATGCCGGCGGCCCACGAGAGCGGCGTGAAGCCGCCGATGTCCTTGCAGTCGACTTCGACGTTGCCCGTGGCGAGCAACAGCTGTACGACGGCGTCGTGCCCCATCCTGATGGCCCACCAGAGCGGCGTCGAGCCGCTGCTGTCCCTGCGGTCAACTTCGACGTTGCCCGTGGCGAGCAGCAGCCGAACGACGGCGTCGTGCCCCATCCTGACGGCCCACCAGAGCGGCGTCGAGCCGCTGCTGTCCCTGCGGTCGACTTCGACGTTGCCCGTGGCGAGCAGCAGCCGAACGACGGCGTCGTGCCCCATCCTGGCGGCCCACCAGAGCGGCGTCGAGCCGCTGCTGTCCCTGCGGTCGACTTCGACGTTGCCCGTGGCGAGCAGCAGCCGAACGAAGGCGTCGCGCCCCATCCTGGCGGCCCACAAGAGCGGCGTCGAGCCGCTGAATTCCCTGCAGTCGGCTTCAACGTTGGCCTCGAGCAGCAGCTGGACGATGGTGTCGTGCCTATTCTGGGCGGCCCACCATAGTGGTGATCGATTTTCGTTATCCTTCAAGTTGACTTCGGCCTTGGCCTCGAGCAGTAGCTTGACGATCCTCTTGTCCCCTGTCGCGGCGGCAAATGACAGTGGTGTCCTCCCATGACTATTTCTGATGTTGATTTGTGCTTTATGTTGACTCACAATGGTTTTGACAACTTCGAATTTGCCTCCGGCATTTGCATCATGGAGTGGTAAGTTGCCGTCGAGATCTTGTGCATTGACGTCACACCCACGCTTCAGGAGAAAGGGGATTATAGATGCATGGCCATTTCTTGAAGCCAGATGAAGAGCTGTTTTTCCAGATTCAGTTCGGTATACCGCGATTTTGACATTGGATGGTAGACGTTGCAGTGACTTTAAATTCCCCGTTTCAACGATCGTGAGCCATTTAACTTTCTCTGCTTCCGTCTCCTGTGATAGAAACGATTGGTTATCCTCTGTAGATTTGTATAGATCAGGATGGAACTTTCGTATATGTCGTTGTAAATTATCGTTGCGTCTTGTTCCACGGAATCGAGAGCAGTGTTTTGGGCACTTCAACATTGGACTCAAACTTAGGTGCGTTCGCAAATGGCGATCAAGATCATTTCGAAAACTGAAAGCTTTTGGGCAAGTTGAACACCTATGCAACTTCTCGTGCCTTTTTTTATGTTGACTATTCTGAGTTAATTTCTCCTGTCTTAAATATATATTGGTTATTCTTACTTGGCCAGCTTTAGGCTATTAAAAGACCTTACGCAGCCGGAGTGGTCGCATTTGTGTGGATTCTCTCGTGGAGGTAGTTGTTCTCTAGCTTCAACGGCATTCATTGCGGTTAATGCGTTCCATATATCTACAAGTGATTTAAAAGGTAAATATAGATATTTTTACTGGTTATGAGATGTTGTCCCAATCCTCAGATTATTGTGTAGTTTTGATGGCAAAGAAGTGCGGTGAATGCTGAGCTGGTGTGGTGGGCGCTCAGCCTGCAGGGCGACTGGCGGGCACGGAGCCAGCGCATCCTATAAGTCTTCGTCCGGCCACCTGCCCGAATTTCTTTTCTCTTTAGATTTTAACGCTTTACATCAGCTTTATCATCACGTTGTTTGTCATTCTACTCTCGTTCCTTCAAAATAGTTTCCACTCTTCTGAAAATCCTGGCAGTTCACAACATCGAGGTGCATTTCGAGCAGCAGCTTCCGACCTTACCAGAGTCGATATCAGTCCTCATCCCATGCCGACGCTGGCGCCATTGCTTCCGAGCATAACACTTTCATCTTCAGAGTCCAACGCCGGAACGAATGTGATGTGAGTTTTTTTTTTAAGCTTACTAATGGGATACGCCTCTCAAGCAGACATTCTGCAGCGTTTTGGACGAAAAATGACGTGGCCTGCCGTTGGCAGCCTTACTATCATTCCGGAGCTGGCACAGAGGGCGAGGCCGGCCACTGGCCCCCTCTGCATTACACCCAAACTGGCACGGAGGGCGAGGCCAGCCATTGGACGCCTCACCATGACTGCCAAGCTGGCACAGAGGGCGAAGCTAGTCATTGGCTGCAATGCCATCAAGAGGTGCAAGAATTGATGCAAGGTAACATTGACAATTCAATGCTTCCCAACGACCAGGGGAAAGCCGAGTGGGAAAATGTTTTGGGCCAAGCCGCTGCAACTGTTGATACAACCCTGGATGGAACGAACTGGGGATTTCTTCCTGCACGATCAAATGAACGACCTCAGCCATTTTCCTTCGCAGAGAACTCCATTGGCCCCGGTCTACAGCCTTCTGGTCATCTGTTGCCTACATTTGGAGAGGAATTACAACTTCCAACTGCATTCCGGCCATCGCATCAAATTTTGGGAGATTCTCCCTGGATCGACCCTACTACGATCGGAAGCTACAATGCCTCGGATCTTACCGCAACGTTTTCCGTTCCTTTCCGGGAGTCGCAGGCTCAAAATCTTGTGATAAATGGCTTCTCTCCGGATCTTGACGCCGTCGAGGCGCGTAGCGCGAATACCGCTGTTCCTGTTGGACCAAGTTCACTTGCCATTAATCTTTCTATCCCGCGACGGACTTCAAATGAATGCTTGCCATGCGCCATGTCGTTCACTCGACACTCCGACCTCACTCGACATATAGTAACGCAGCATACAGATCGCAGGCCATGCGACTTTTGTGGTAAACTGATGGCTGTTCGTCCAGACAAATATAAGGACCATCTGAAGAAATGGCATAAAATGAATCCCGATGTTGCAAGCAAATACTGCAATGAGTGGCAATGACTGGGCAAAATATTCAAATTATTTCATGAGATCGGAGTCCCTGTCACTCATTTCTTCGCTTTTATGATATTAAATACAGGTATACATTCGTTGGGAATCAAATGAATTGTTATCCATAATGCACGTCATCCATAACTTCTAATCATCGCGAAGTTCACCTCGTTGGTAATAGCTAGATAAAATGCCTACTTGGCTTGGAAATTAAGTCCATGCCTGCATACCTTATGCATCGTTACCATGCATGGTTGGTCCATAGTGAGAGATGATGCATTTACAACGTCTTACCAAAACAATAACATCTCAGCTGGAAAGCGTAGAGAATAGGGAAATGGAATGCGAAGGAGAAATGAGACCATTTCCTGAGAGCCTATACGGTTGGTGTAGGAATAGGCTCCTGGAAGCCAGAATTGGCAACGTAATGATCATGTGAAGGAGTGGTGATGGTACATGTGCGGTAGGCTGGGTTAAGATGAGACGTGGAAACATAGCAGAAATTTACTGTCGATTTGCGGTAGACAGCCGATATGGTCGTTGTCCGGGTTGAAAGCGCGCGTATGATGTCAATTCAGAAGTTCTATTCGTAACTGTGGTATGGCGCCTTTGCGGGACTCCGTCGATATCGTCTGTGAAGAGCCTGATAAATATTCGGCTAGGGGATAAGAGCCCTGTATTGCTCATTCTCAGAAGTGGGCGACCAGCAAAATGGGTGAGAAGTGTGCGACGTGATGTCCAAACTAGCTGCAAGCGCTGGTATGCTTCTCCTCTACTCTTTATCTTGAAAGCATCTTAATGAGAGGACAACTTGCGTCTTCTTAGGATATACACGGCAAAAACAGAACTACGATTTCGTAGTTACGGGTGCTATGTAGGATGAAAGACAGAGAGTGCTAACCGCTCGACAATTGACAGGCGTAACCATACGGCTCTAGAGTTCCCATGAGTCAGCTACAGAAGTGTGTTCTTCCAGAAAGCCTCAACTAGCACCGAACTCTGGTGACTTAAGACAAGGTACAAGGCAGGCCCCGGTGAGCTCGGCATCAGAACCGGTACAACAACTGTCAGGGATAGGCTTCCGTCAGTGAGGTCTCGTTTCTGTTTGAAACGTTAGCAAGTGTACTATATCCATTTTGCCTTTTTATATCGCTTTGGTCATTCCAAATCTCTTTCGAATATATCAGCAGCACCTATCAGATACAGAATCAGTCAAGCCGAAGCTTCGTAATGCAATGCATGTCAACCAAAGCAACTTTAACGTAATAAATATATCGTGGACAAGGCGGGGCAAACCATGGAGAAGAAGTGAGCATTACAAGAGCTGCGCAGACGAAACATAGCGTAACATAGCCAAGAAGCTTAAAGGCATTACTATTGTAGCCCAAACAGCTTCGATTGCTTTCATTAGACGTTGGATTTGGATGGATGCCAGCAGCAGCTTGATTGACTAGCGGTCGAATTGCCCAGTACGGTAGAACTAAGGTACTCTACAAGAGTGGACACTACACATAAAACGCTGGTATGAAAAGGTGCGATGCCTCGACGTTGGATACAACGTTGACAGCATTTCGGTGACGGATTCGATTGGCTTGGGTGGGTTAGAAGGATCCCAGGGTCTTGTCGGCTGTCACAGATAGAGCATTCCCACCACGATTTGTGGGAAATGCATGTAAAGCTGTGGGGACCGTTTTGATGGTCTGGTACACGGCTTGCGGGGAAAAGCTTGAGCTGCTTTGTATGACTGTAAGCAAAAGAATTGGGAGCGTTTCGATGGGCACGATTTGCGAAACACAAGGAACGCTGCAGCCAAAATTGAATGCAAAAGGCTCAGCCCTGCGTGAATGTACTGTTTGGCCGGAGTTCGGTAGAGGGATGTACGACGCCGTGTGGCTTGCAACGGACAGGTGGCTTTCGGGACCATGGCCGAAAAAGGGTGTGCTGGAAGCTGGTCCGCGAGACCGTTGCATGCCCTAGAGAGAAAAAGAAGTGGTCAATCCTGAGACGGTGCACGAGTCGCGTCGGTAATGTGTTTTCGAAGAAGAAAAAGGAGTTCGCTGGGATAGAGAGACGGGACAGAGCAACAAGTGCCTGGCATGGACCGGGGATGCCCCTGGAGTAGGTAGGTGGCTTGCGGCGCAAAGAACGAACTACGCCTGCTGAGGTTAGTTTGATGCGGCGGGCACGCTGTGCTATCAGGGCATCAGACGGCTTCAGTAATGGCTTCGAGGGGATCTCGAGCCGGTTGGCAGGGAGGTGTTGCGGAGAAATTTCCCAACCAAAGAGGATTAGATCGGTGCTTAACATTGTGACTGCGTGCCATGAGGAAGCGTCGAGATGGTCTGCTATTTAGAGATAGAAAAGAGCTAACATGAAGCGTGACCGAACCTAAGTGAAGAAATTGGAACGGCGGTTTTGAGGGTCTTCCAAGTGAAATGGACATTGGCTGGCGCAAATGCTAGCAACAACTCTAAACAGTTTTGTAAGTCGACGGGTGAAGGAGAGAAGAAGGGATTTGCGTTTGACCGAAGGAACAAGGCCAAATAGACTTTTGATCAGAATGAATACAAAGGGAGAGAGGGATTGACATATGAATATTGCGGCAAAGATGCGGCGTCGAGTCCCTAATATCATCCATGCACACAGGGGGTTCGGTTGGGAGTGGAAGGCATGGGAAAGAATTGAGGGCGTGAATGAAGATATACGAGTGACTGAGTCGAATGCAAAGGTGATGCGAAGTTGATTGGTTTATTATCTCCGCAATCTGGATGGTTTCTAAGGTATGTAATTGAACGGATGATTGCGTTGTGTGATTGTGGTAAGGCATGATCAACGTCGTATCGAAAGGCACTGGTATTTGGCTCGTGCCTTGCATATTTGAAGTCGTCGTAGCGAACCAGCCAACTTCTAGGCGCAGCAGCCCCCAGTAGCCCGTGCCAGCCGGACGCCCACCAGCGCCAGCCATCAGCACGTCGGGCCCAAACCTGCACCAAGAGCCCACGGTCGCGGCCAATGCTGGCCCGCCATTCCGCCGGGAACCTGCAGCAACGCCAACTCACACAAGGTCGACTGTCGATAAAACACGCTTTCCGCACGCTGCAGACTCGGCGAACGGAACGGAACTGAGCTCGAGCTGTCCGCAAGCCGCAAACAAGCAAGCCAGCAGAGTGCGCACGAGAGAAGAGGACATCAGTGCGTTGAGCGCTCTGTCTTTTTCTTCTCTCTTGCGTCGCACCTTGCACCTAGACTCACTCCGTACCCACAAGGCCCCCCCCCTCTCTCCACCACTCATACCACGCTCCAAGCTCCACTCCCCTGTGCACATCATCTACGTCGCTTCTGCTCTTAGGAGCCAAGACGATTTGAACCTTCTTCCAAACCTTCGGACCTTTATCCATCCTTCACAACTCCCCTTTTGCCTTGTACTCTTCCCTGTTCGTGTTTCTCCCACCACGTCCAGGACCATCAAACTCACGTCCAGCATCCCCCTGCTACCACCCTTTCCTCTGGCCTCACCAAGGGCTTTCCTCCCGCACGCAACCGTTGGAAGACATCGTTTTGCATGGCTTCTCGGGGTTGCTACCGCTTGCCTACGTTTTAACTCACCCTCACCCCGGCTCTCCGGCCAGTGCTCGAGTCTCTTTCCAAACATTTGACTCTGGTCCGAACCCGATTCATATTGATCGTCTTTCGCAGAAGTCGCCATCCTGCGTTTGAGTTCACCAACAATGGCGACAATCACCACCACCACCATCCCACGACCTCCAAACGGCCCTCTTCCTTCTTTACCGGTTGCCAAGACTCGCAATTCCTCTGTCAGCGGACCCAGCAGTCCATCTCTCTCACGCAGGGGTTCGGGTAGTTCACTTCTCCCTGGACCGCTGACTTCGACGCGTTCAACGTCATCTGCACTACCATCGCGCTTGTCCTCAGGCCAGTCGAAGCCGCAGAATACTTCGGTATCAGGCTTACCTGCACCTAAACCCGCTAATGGCATTTCACCAGCCACGAACCCGGCGAGGGCATTGAGGAAGACTATCAGCATCGGATCCTTCCCGCAACCCCCTAACAGCCTTCCTACACCCAAGATGAACAGTCAAAGTTCAAGTCCTGCTTCTGTCACTGCGTCACCGATAGATTCGGGAGCATCGCCACGAATGTCCTCTGGCGGCCGAAGCGCTTCTCGCGACAGCACACAAAGAAGGGTGCCGGTACGACAAGGAAGTCGCATTAGCTCGTCAAGATCATACTCGAACACTCCTAGTCTTCTCAACGGTGACGGTAGTAAAGCTGTTTCCCTTCTCAGTATCCCATCTCCTCCCGAGAGTCGAACCTCTTCCGCGCAAGGCTCCTATGCGACCGGAGCTACTGAATTCGAGGAAGATAGTGAGGAACCACGAGGCAGATCGGAAGAGAAATCCACACTGGAGAAAAGAATGTCGGCCAAGGAAAACAACAAAGGCAACGTCATTGTGAGCGTTCGTGTACGACCCGACCAAGCAGGAGAAAATCACAAAAGCGATCTGGAATGGATGGTAGATGGCAGACGCTCACTTGTCTCCTACCGAGGCCGTGAAGGCGGGGAATATGTTTACGGTCAGCGACGAATTGATTATAAGTCTCAACCTGTGCTAACTTGCTATCTAGATAATGTCTTCACCGTTCACGATCATAACTCAAAAGTCTACGATTCTGCAGCGAAACGTCTCGTACGGCGTGTCATGGAAGGTTACCATGGAACTGTTTTCGCATACGGAATGACAGGAACCGGCAAAACCTTCTCCATGCAAGGAACGGCGACTTCTCCTGGTGTTATCCCACTGGCCATCACCGACATTTTCTCTTATATTCGCGAAACTCCTCACCGCGAATTCCTTCTTCGAGTCTCCTACCTTGAAATCTATAACGAAAAGATCCATGACCTCCTCTCACCTCCAGCCATCGGTGTCAATGGCAAACCAGTCGAGCAAGAAGAGATTAAACTCCGAGAAGACAGCAAACGAGGCGTATATGCCACTCCACTTAAGGAAGAAATCGTGCAGAGTCCTACTCAATTGCTGCGAGTGATTGCTCGTGGAGACAACGCGCGTCGAGTCGCATCTACTCAGTACAACAACCGCTCTTCAAGATCCCACGCCGTCGTCCAGATCGTTGTTGAATCCCGTGAACGAGCTCCAGTGCCAAGTGGTCCCGAAGCAAAGAGGCAAGGGATGCCACCTGGAGGTGTTAGGGTATCAACGCTGAGCTTAATTGATCTTGCTGGTAGTGAAAGGGCTGCCGAGAGCAAAGAACGACGGACTGAAGGTGCACACATCAATAAATCTTTGCTCACTCTTGGTACGGTAATTTCAAAACTGTCTGGAGATAAGGACAAAGACGGCAAGGATAATAAGACTCCCGAGAAAGTGCTGTCAAAGGATAATCCGAACCATCTGCCATACCGAGACAGCAAACTTACAAGGTTACTACAACCAGCACTGCAAGGTAACAGTTTGATTAGTATTTTGTGTACAATTCAAATCGGTAGTGCTGGATCGGTTGCAACCGCGCAGAATCATACTATGGAAACACTGAACACTCTCAAGTTTGCCAGCAGAGCAAAGAACAACATTGTCAGTCACGCGAAGAAGGCAGAGGAAGCGTTCGCTGGAGACGCTGGCAGCCGAGCACTGCTAGATCGGTACCGAGTGGAAATTCAAGAATTGCGACGGCAGCTCGAGTCAAAGGACAAAGTAACTCAAAAGGAGAAGGATGAAGAGGAAGATCGGCAAGACCGGGAAGCTTTGAAGCGTGAGGAAAGGGAGCGGGAACAAGAAGATGCAAAACGGCACGAAGAACAGATGCTCGAGATGCAACTTGCAAGGACAGCTCTGAAGGAACGCATCGAGCATCTCAACCGATTGATCTTGTCGAGTAAGAGTTTAGGCGTGAATGCTGGGCGCAGTTTCAGTAGTTTATCCATGCAGCGAGGTCGAGAATCCATGGCAACGAATGGTGATGGCATCTCGACACTTCGCTCAGCCCGCAGTTCGACTGCTACTCTCGACGCCACGACACCCACACTCGCAGTTAACCGCAGTTCTTCCGGCAGCCTAACACCTTCATTCCGAGCATCCACGGCCACCGCGGCAACAGCAATCATCAACGAGCTCGACGGCGCCGAGCACTCCGACGACGGCGAAGACTCGCTCGGCGAAAACGGCGACGGGCTCGCCTCCAAAGACGTGCAGATCCGCGCGCTGCAAGCGGACCTAGCAGACAAGAACCGGTACATCTCGACGCTGGAGAAGCGGCTGCTGCAGGCGCGGCGCAGCTCGCACAGCCGCGTGAGCCTGACGTTCGGGGCGCGCGCATCGGCGTCGGCCGCGCTGCTTGACGACGCAGGGCCCGACGCCCTGCTGCGCGAGAAGGACGCCGAGATCGCCGACCTGCGCGCCCGCCTCGACGACAAGGACCGCATGGTGGCGGCGCTGCGCTCCGCCGCCCGCAAGCGCGACGTCGCGGACCTGCGCGTCGACACGGGCGTGGCGCGGCGCGCGTCCGCCCACAGCGGCGCTGGCAGCGCCGGCAGCGCCGCGCCCACGGCCTCCCGCGCGCTGCTCCGCGACCTGCCGGGCGTGCGGCGCTCGGCGTCCGGCTCGGGCCCCGTGCCGCCGCGCGCGTCCTCCGCCCACGCGAAGACCAACAGCCTCTCGCCCAAAGCGCGGTCGCTGTCGCCGCTGGGCGCCGCGCTGAGCAGCGGCGCCGCCGCCGACGCTAAGAAGGCCCGCTCCGTCGACGAGATGACCCGCATGCTCGACGAGATGATCACCGAGCGCGCGCAGAGCGCGGGCGGTGGTGCTGCGCCCCCGAAGGAGGACGCGCGTGTGGACTCTGGCATCGTTGTGCCCAAGCCGCCTGCCGAGAAGAGGCGCTCCTCCGTGCGCATTCTGGATAGCCCTGTTGCTATTAACTAGACTGTGCGGCGCGGATGGGATGAGTGCGGGCGCGGATGACGCAGGATTGAGCACGTGCTCTAGATTCAAGATGCGAGGCAATTCGGTGCTGCTACAACTACGACTACTGGTTGCAATGCAATGGCGATTGCAAGGAAACGGAAAGAGCAAGACCTGCTCCAGGCTTGCTCTCGTCTAATAGACAGCGGATATGGCGCTTTATCTGGGGAGCTATCTACGGCGCGAAATGTGAAAGGAAGATGTTCGGCAGATCACGGCGGAAGTCCACGATGCAAACTTACAACCTGTCACAGGCTTCATTGCCCTCATGGCGGCTTTGCGAACTAAGGCCTAACATCCTCGGTGCCTCAAATGGCAGGGGATGGATGTTGAGTTTCGGGCGAATATGGGCAGAGGATCTATGGGATTTCAGCGGCTTGCGTGGTTTATATTGTTTCTGTGTTTCGGCCTCTTCTCGATACCCGCTCCCCTTTTTTTTTTCCAATCGTTTCCCTTCACTGTTAAATTGGTATACGGAGACGGAACGCTTTTCTCTGCAGCACGTTGATGCGTGTGTGAGAGGTCTGGATTATGTTTGTGCAAGGTAAGGGAGTACAGAGACAAGGCCTCTAAATGGATTCGGGATGAGCAAAGGCGAGAACGTTGTTAATTGTAGTAATATGACATGATGACCTTGCATAAGCGTGTTCACAGCTGGAGTTCGTATGGTCGTGCTCTTCGCTTTCGTCGGCAATACTTTCTGTGTTTCTGCCGTGGGTTTGGTATTACGACACCGCCATCCACCATGTAATGTCCCTTCATTCTGGAAGCAGAGTATAAAGCCAGTCATTGCCGCATCCAGAGCAAAAGTTTAAATTTTTGTGGGCATTTCGGGCCGGTATCAAGTATATTGGCGTCAGTACTTCGGCCGAAAATGTCGTGATTTCATAATAAAGAAGGAGGTGTTGAGCTAGTGGGAGCATGGGCCTAGCGGTCAATGGTTTAGCACGTGATGAAGGGCTTACTTAAAGTGCGTACCTTATTAGCCAGATCACAGAATACAAGCGCACACAGCCTTAGCCATGTATCTAGCGCTTCCTTTAGTTCTTACAGTGGATTGCAATTGGCAGGCTTTTTGCGAGCTGGGATCTTTTCGTGGTCCTTGATCCGGGGCTTTGAAACGTGAAGGTTGCGGCTGTGGCGCTCACAAGCCGCTGTCTTTGCAACCTCAACTCCCGATATTGTGGCCTTCCCCTGGCTGCGCCGTGATTCGAGTCCCTGCAATATCGGTGCCAAAATGGTAACCACCAACGGCGGCTGCAAGTGCTGCACACCTTACCCATCTCACCACGTCCGAATGCATCAGCCGACGGACACCAGATGCCATTTGGGCTTCGCGGCACATCATGCTTTCTCGGGAGGTCGATCTTGGCTCGGGCGTTGCAGGGTCCTGCCAGTTGGCTGTTTCAGAGTCACCTTCTTGCTGCAACCAGAACGTCGCATGGCCCAGACTGAGGCCCATTCAGTCGTCAAGTACGAACAAATCTTCTAATTCCAGTTGCATCATCTGCCTCCATTCCGCGGGCTTTCCGCTTGCTACTAACGAATTGGATCACAGCCACGCACTGCGCTTCTTTCTCCACCTGCAAACGCTTTCGCTCAACAGCTCCCACCTCTTCTCTGGCGCTCTTCTCCTGCCTATCCGTATTTTCTTTCTAAGCTTACGCTGCCTAACTGTGCTCCCAATCCTTTAGGTCCCCGTGTAGCTCCTTGTTCTTCCGTACCTTCACTCGTTCTCTTTCCCTGCCTCGGAACCCATTCGAAGGATCGTGCCTCCAGTGACATTCAAAAAACCTTTCCACGAGTCACACATCCTTCTCGTCATCGCACCTGTTTTCTCCACCGAGTTACTGATCATCTTGTTTTACGGCTATCCGAGATTGGAGGAAAAAGATCCTCGTCGACCAATCACTCACTCCGACCACGCATCGGTCAATCATGATCTGAGCCTCCGACGACTGATGCCACAAATGCAGTGTCAAATGGCTACTTCGTACCGCCCAATCGACAGAACAAGCACGCTTGTTCTATTCTCGCCGTAAACATCGAACCATTACTTGCGAAACAAAGCTGCCCATTTATCAAGATCCGTTATCCGCAACAGTTCACCGCTCGCTAACTGTGCGGTACCTTTGAGTCCACCAACACTCAAATCAAAGTCAACCTTTCGACGACTTTCAGTACACATTAATCTCAATTCTAACTGCTTCTCGCCGCTGGTTGGCCATCACGACTTCAACGTTCCGTTCCATGACTTTCGGAGCACCGTAATTTCAAAAGCAAACTCAAAGCCTTCAAAATGAGGCCATTAACCAAGTCACCGAACCTCTCGGTATCATCAGTCACATCGGTCGGTTCATCGACCTCTTCACTTTCACCACGGTTAAGTCCAAGACGTGGAGGCCTGCTGCAATCTCCACCGCCATCTCCAGGTCTGCCATCACTTATTCCAAGACACGGCAAGAAACCAACAAAGAGTCCAAAGCAGCAAATGAAGCGACTACTTCTCGCGACATGTGGTCTCGCAGCTCTCATCTATTTGGGACTTTCAACACTCTCTGGAAGTACCTTAGAGTATACCACTTCCCGGCAACAGCAATACGAGCTTATTGAAGGCGACACCCTTCCGGAAGAACCGTCAGCGCTTGTTGTCCTTGACGAGAAGATGAGAACAAAATGGACCGTCTCAATCCCATCCAATTTGAATTTTCCGCTGCAACAATCGCAGTATAAGGACATTTGTTCGCAAGCGGAAGACATTTCCAACGAATTGCAGTTGATGAACAGCAAGAAACAGAAGCAGAAAGAGCGAAGATACTACGACAATGACCCGTATTTTGTGGAAGTTGATAGGGCTCAGCGGAAAGGTATATTACCGAAAGACGATGAGCCATGGCAGGATTCGCGATATGATGGACTACCTTCTTGCGCCAAGTCGTTGACGTTCGTTATGGAAACGGCAGATGCTGGCATGGGAAACACGTTACTGAGTATGTGGCTGGCATATGGTCTCGCGAAGAAGGAAGGCCGAGCCTTTTTCATCGATGACACTAGATGGTACGTACCAATTTTCATTATTACATTCGCATTGAAGACTAACGTCTCACAGGGCTTACGGAAACTACACCACATACTTCAAGCCGCTTCCACCACCGACATGCGCACCGGCACCTCCAACGCAGCGCATCCCGTGCCCACACCAAGCAAAGCACCTCATCGTCACCGCCTCCACTTTCCACTACGCCTTCGGCCCAAAATTCCAAGCCGCCTTCCTCGACCCCTTTAAACCTAGCTCGCACGCCCAGCGCGCCATCTTCGCGCTAATGCGGGCCGGCTTCTCCGCGTTGCACGGCCTGGCCTCCGCCGGCGACGCGACGTACGCCGCCGCGCGCAGCAACGCGCTCCGCGACGCGACGCACCGCGGCGGCGGCACGACCGTGGGCCTGCACGTGCGGCGCGGCGACCGGCGGCCGTGGTCCTACATGTACCGCGAGGACTACATCCCGCTGGGCGCGTACACGGCGGGCGCGCGGGGCGTGCTGGCCGCGCGCTACGGCGGCGCGCCATCGCCGCTGCCCGCCGCCGCCGATGCGCCCGGCCTGCGCCTCGCCGACCTGCGCGACGCCGCCGACTCCGACGCGCTGCCGGCCGCCGGCGCGCCGCCTGGCTTGCTGGCCAGCGCGGTGGTGCTGGCGAGCGACGACCCGGACGTGTTCGGGGCCCCGGAGGTCGCGCGCGCCGTGCGCGCCCAGGACCGCATCGTGCTGGCCGCCAAGGCCGCGCTCGAGGCTGCCGTTCCGAAACAGAGCGCGTGGGTCGACTCCGTGCATGGGTGGGAGGGCGGGTTCTTCGCGTCCACGTTTTGGGGCCTGGGCCTGCCCGAGAGCAATATTGTTAACAATGAGGCGGATCTTGAGGTGGAGCGGGCCGCGCGCGCCAAGGTCATGGAGGAGGGGTTGTCGGAGGGCGCGTGGGCGGTTCGCCAGGGTGTGGGCAGGGGCTATTTACTGGATTTGGAGGTGTTGGGGGCTTCAGATGCGGTGGTTTGTGCGGTGAGTAGTGCGTCTTGTCGCGTGCTGGCGGTGATGATGGGGTGGGAGAGGGCCATTGAGAAGGGTGAGTGGGTTAACGTCGATGGCAATTATGGATGGGTGGGCCTCGTCGTTGATGAGGAGAGCTGAGAAGGTGACGCGGGTGCGTGTGAGGTGATACACTGCATTACTTTTCTTTTTGCTTTTTACGCATAGCGGTCGGTTGGCATTGCATACACCCTTGCTCATACTGCGATACTCCTCCCTCTTAGTTACAGATGGGGGAAAGGAAAGGGACATGGCGTTATGGTTGAAAGAGCAGACATATTGCATGAAGAACTTAGCCGTGGCTGTTCGATGTGCGAACTTTGAAGGTCATGGTCTTATGATCGGCGTGAAGAATATCGATAGAGATTGGAGGACAAAGTAACCTCATATATAATCTATGCTATTCTTGAACGTGAAAAACACAGCTGTACACTTTCTCCGTTTCATTTCTGAACTGTGCCATCCTCAATCCACCGCAACTTCACCTTCTCCGGATGTTTCATTTGCATAGTAAGCCTCAGCAGCGAATCTGCCATCAAGTCTTCTAGCCTCTTCTTCGCTTGCAACTCAGTCTCTCCCTCATCTTTCAACACCTCGCCCTTTGCCGACCGAAAGAGTGTCGCAAACGTCGCTACAAATTCGACTTGCGCCATCTTCATCCCAGGACAGACTCGTGGTCCTGCTGACCAAGGTAAGAATGTACCTCTTGGTGGAGTAACAACTTGCCCAGTTGAGTCAATCCATCGCGACGGTTTGAAGCTGTTAGCGTCGTCACCCCAGATATCTACGTCCACGTGGATGACGCGCTGACTGACAAAGACGGTCATTGGTGGAGTGAGAGGGTGATTTCCAGTCGAATCGGTGATATTTTGGTTTGTGGCAATATGACGAAAAGAGTGAAGTGTTGGAGGATACAGACGGAGAGTTTCGAACTAGAGAATTTCGTATCAGTGAGCTTCCACTGTTTAAGTTTAGAGTAACCAACCATTACTGCCAAGACCTTTTGGCATTTTGGAAAGACTTCGTCGTAGTTCCACTTCGCAATATCTTGGTCAAGAGTCTGTATCTCCTCTCGGATCCATTCTTGCCAACAAGGTTGTGTGGCTAGAAGCGCTACAGCATATGTCATAGTATTTGCCGTAGTGTCAAACCCAGCAGCAGTAAAGAGGAACAAATTCCCTCGGATCTCAGATTCGCTCAACGAAAGACCAGATGATCCCTTTCGACCTTCATCAGATAATTGTACAAGTTGACTTAAGACGTTAGTTCTTGGTGTTGAATCCAGTTTAGCGAGCTCTCTCTCGCTATCCAACAAATCTTCGGCGTATGTTTGAATGTTATCCATCGCTTTTCCGAGGGCTCTCCAGGTTTGTGGCATGAATGACAATTTCAGTATTCTTGATGGAAGTAGTGCCGCCGCGATGAGATTAAGAGCGACCAACCAAACAGCTTTAAAGTAGTTCATCTCATCTTCGTCACTGTCTTGAACTGTGTAAGACTCAGACGTCCATGGCTGGCTTTGACCATATCCAGAATGTCCAAGCACATTCATGGCAATGTTTCGTAACCCATCTACTGTCTTGTCTTCCGCATTTTTGACTAGATATTTAGACATTGAGTGAGCTTGGCGACAACTTTCTGTCCATACTGATTCGCTAATCCGTTCGTTAAGATTGGGAGCGACAATTCGTCGATGCCGTTGCCAGTCTTCTCCATTCAACTGATCAAAATTAGTTCATGTTCTGATCGTGAAATGATATTGATTCTTACGCAAAGCAAGTTGTCTCCACAAACCCCTATAAAGATACGCATGATCGGATCCATAAGAAAGTCTTTCCTTCGTTGCAAAACCACATTCGCCAATGCCGGATCCGCAATCCAAAGTGTACACTCATCTAAAGAAACGGCAACGAATACTTTGCCCAGTTTCGCATGCAATTGAGGGCCATAGTAAAATTCAAATCCCGCGCTGAGAACTACAAATCGTTCATAAACCCAAATCGGACACCATTTCGCCGCATAAGGCCGAATGATTGGTGAAAATATGGCCCAGATCACTCCGCGTGACGCCACTGGAAAGGAGATGATCGGATACCCTGTACGAAGTGCTGCGACATAATTTCGAATGAATGAGGTTGCTTTTAAGGTGAACAAGATCCCAAAGATGGTAAGTAGGAGTGACTGAAGTGAGAACGCTGAGTTGGGAAACCAGGGGGCCGACATCATACTACCACGCTTGTTGGAATGCTGGTTGAGTGTAGGAGATATCTCGAGTGAGAAGCTCACAACATATAGAAACTGCTTTTTATTTTTTTCTTGGAGTCTTAAGACTTGAGAGGGATCGCACTATTATAGTACAATAAAGTCAAGTGTCGCAGCTTCTGCCGCCTACGGTAGGTAATCCGGCCATTTTTGACGCCGCTTTAGGCGGCCTCTACCGCTTAGCCCTCCATAACAACTTTTCGCAACATCAACTTCCAAGCCCTGTTTACAAAACTTGGTGATAACAACCGAAGTTGATGCCACCACTAGTTATCAGCCTTGTCGAGGTTGTGCCATCTTGTGAAGCTGTTACCACCTTTGTCACAGGACAGAGGACGAGTGAGCTCGTTGCTTGGTCTTCTACGCCATAGAGGTGTATAAGGTAGTGCTGGGGATCAGCGAAGAGAGGTAGTCTCAGCACAACTCGGGTTCCATTAGCTATGTACGAGAATCTAAGAAGTAACGCACTAAATAGAATCAGACATCAATACATAGGCTAAAGGCATCAATGCCTTTTGGAAGCGCCCGTACTTTTGATCAGCTTCTTCGCATTCGATAAGTTTGTCTGAACTAAAATCAGCCTGATCAAACCTGGAAGGTACTGCTCAAACACCGCCTTGGATCTGCAGTATTTTTCAACTCGCAAACACTTATTATGCCGCTTACTCTCTCAACTTCTGCCTCTCTACGACTCCATCCTTAATCTCAACAACCTTAGAGTCTGGGACAGAAAAAATGGCTCTCGACGACTCTGTCATTGCTAGAGCTATCGGCGTTCTTTTGGAGCAGCCTGTCGTCACGTATGACAGTCTCCGCGGGAAGCCTAAGCAGGATGTTCCAAAGCTTGACATGAAGGCCTTCCACCAATCGTCCCTTCTCGCCCCTGAACAACCTCACTAGTTGCAGCTCCAAAAACGCGATGCATCCCTAGAAGGAATCTTCGAAATCCAAATTTGCACACTTACTGGCAAACGAATTCCTCTTGAAGTCGCTAAGTCAGATAGAATTAGCTTCCTCAAGACCAAAATCGAGGACAAAGAGGAAATTCCTCTGGTGCAGCAGGCCCTGATTCACGGCGGAAGGCAACTTCAAGATGACAAACCCCTTGAAGATTACAACATATCGAATGACTCAGTCATTCATTTAGTTATTCGTCTCCGCGGTGGCGGCGAGTACTCTCCAATTGCTCTCACTTCCAACTTCCTCGCTCCATCTTTCAACTTCGACTTCACAAACATCAGTGACAACGGTGTCACCTTTACCCGTTGGAAGCACGAGTATCGCTGTCCATGTGGTTGGCACCGCATCGCTCTCAAGGTGGACGACAAATTCGACTCCAACATCTGGCTTGGAAGTTTAGGTGCCGACGGCGAATGGCCGGTTTCGTACCATGGGACCGCCTTTCATAATTCCATGTCGATTGCTCAGGAAGGATTCAAGCTCTCCAAGGGCAAGCGGTTTGCACATGGCTACGGGATCTACTCATCACCAAACATCGAGACTGCTGAGCTCTACGCAACGGAGTTCTGGAGTGTTGGTGGCCGGTGCAAGGTTATTGTCCAGAAAATATTTAATCCGGGCAACCTAAGCAAATTCGGCGACTACTGGGTCAGTCCTGCGGATGGTGATCTTCGCCCTTACGGTATCTGTATCAAGAAGTGTTAATGGGACAGAAGTGAACAGAAGAGTGACGATGCGACGGTTTGAGCTCAAAAGAGTAGTACTTAAGTTACAATCCTTGTAGCTAGATTCTCGACCATAGTTAATCCAATGTGAATTGTGCTGAGACCACCTCTCTTTGATGTAGTAGTAAGTAGTACTCCGTAGAGCGAAATAAACGGTCAGGGCGGCAAGGGCTAGACCAGGGGCGCAATCAGTGTAGCATTGCTCAGCGGATCCGCCCCATGACCAAGCGGGTGGGGGCTGTTTTCAAGCGCGCATACGAAGTACAGGAGTGTACAGCTCATCTATCAGCGTGGCTTGCCAAGACCGGTAGATTTAAATTAGTGGCACCCACTAATATTTACTGGACACTCACTAATTTTAGGTGGTAACTCACTAATTTTACGTAGCTACCCACTAAACTTTGAATGTATTCGAAATATATTAAGTCGCCTTCACTTCGAGGGAAAACCATCTGAAATACGTGGAAACCCAACTCAAATACGTGAAAAACCAC
>Ga0335072_10005568_pt1 | contig 18543 bp, 10 predicted proteins | sample Lox_Sample_21_FD_206725 | JGI IMG/M metagenome (GOLD analysis project Ga0335072, IMG submission 206725) | Soil microbial communities from Loxahatchee National Wildlife Refuge, Florida, United States - Lox_Sample_2.1 | ecosystem: Environmental > Terrestrial > Soil > Wetlands | place: USA... | reverse complement strand
GTCGCGCTGCCGCCGGGCGGCAGCGGGCGGCTGTCAGTGGTGGTGTCGGTCGATGTCGATCTGCTGCGCCCGGGAAGCGTGCGGCGGGTGATGCTCGCAGTATGGGCGGCGCTGTCGATCGTGCGTTGGGTCACGGTGGTTGGCGAGGACGTCGACCCGTGGGATGAGGAGCAGGTCGAGTGGGCGCGGATGTGCTTCGTGCGGGCTGATGCGGACCTGCTCGTCGTGCCCGGATTGAGCGCCGATCGGTCGGACCCGCTCAAGGAGGGGGCTGAGACGGTGGCGAAGCTCGGACTGGACGCGACGCCAAAGCGGGCGGAGGGGCTGGGGTCGCTGCTGGCGCGGCCCCCCGAGGAGGCGGTGGAAGCGGCACAGCGCATATTGGGCCAGGATCGCGGCGGCTAGGTATGACGCGCCGGGACGAGGAGCTCGTCGAGGCGGACGGACGCGGGCCGCCCCGAAGGCATCCGGCTCCTTCAGTTTGATCCGCGCCGCGCCGGTGAGGGTCAGCACGCGGCGCGACATCCCGTCGGATTGCCGCCCGATATGAGCTCTGGACAGCCGGGGTCGACGCGGCCGCCGTCACCACAAACCAGCAGCCCAGGCCCGCCGCGGCCCGGCCAATCTCACTTCCGCTCCCGGAGAAAGGCGGCCACGCGGACGCAGTCAGCGCCAGATGCGTGCGCGAGCACGAAGGCAGATGTCGGCCCGGCGTCCGTCAACGACGTGCTTCTCGCCGAGGCTGTCGCGAAATAGAACCGGGGTTGTGAGTTAGTCACAAGCGCGCCGGGGCGGGTGCCGTGTCGGCGGGGGCAACCGTGGAGGCGGCTCGAGAAAGCGTCCTGACGGGTCGTTTTCTCGAGCCGGCTCCCGTCAGAACCGATGCTCGGCATTCCGGCGCCGCCGCCGATTGTGAGCTCGCCACAACAACTCGCCGGCCGAGGTCATTCACACGCCAGCCTCGGCGTGCCCGGGCCACGTGCACCGGCGCCCGGCGTCGTAGGCCGCGAGGCACTGGCGCCCCAGCGCTTGCGTGATTGCGTTCGCGTCCTCGCGCCGTGCGGTCTCATCCTCATGGGGTGATGCGTCGTGGCGGCCGCGGGCGCATGCTGCGCGGCAAGACCCCCCTCCCGGAGGATGATTCGTGCCCCTGCCCGTCACCGTCGACAACTTCGCCCGCGCCGAGACCGACCGGATGTTCGCGACCCTCGAGGCCGAGGCCGGGGGTGTGAATCGGTTCAAGCACAACCGGACCCCGACTCCGGTCGAGAGCCAGCCCGTCATCCGGATGAACCGCGACACGCTGTACAGCATCGCGATCGTTGACATCTCGAAGGGGGCGAGGGTCGCGGTTCCCGACGGCGGGGACCGATACGTCTCGGTCATGGTGGTCAACCAGGACCACTACATCAACCGGATCCTGCACGAGCCGGGCGAGTACCAGCTGACCGTCGACGAGTTCGATACGCCCTGGGTCGCGGTGGCCGCGCGGATCCTGGTTGACCCTGCCGACGAGGCCGACGTGGCGAGTGTGAACGCGCTGCAGGGCCAGCTCGCGGTCGAGGCGAACGCGGCACGGCCGTTCGAGGCGCCGGAATACGACAAGGGCAGTTTCGACGGAACGCGCAAGGCTGTGCTCGAGCTCGGTCGGCACATCGGCGGATTTGACCACGCGTTCGGTTCCAAGGAGGACGTGGATCCGGTGCGTCACTTGATAGCTACCGCGGCCGGCTGGGGCGGCCTACCCGACCGCGAGGCACGCTACATCAGCGTCGAACCTGGACTTCCCGTCGGCGAGTACAAACTCACGGTGCGGGATGTGCCGGTCGATGGGTTCTGGTCGGTCTCGCTGTACAACGCCGATGGCTTCTTCCAGGCCAACGACCGCGATGCCTACAGCGTCAACAACATCACGGCTGAGCCTAACGACGACGGCTCCGTGACCGTTCGCTTCGGCGGCTGCGCCGATGGTCAGCCGAATTGCCTGCCGATCATGGATGGCTGGAACTACACGGTCCGGCTCTACCGCCCTCGAGCGGCCGTGCTCGACGGCTCCTGGACGTTCCCCGCGATCGAGCCTGCCTGAACCTCGACCGCGCCGTCGTCGTGGATCAGCACACCCCCATGGTGGGCTGCGAGCAGCCTTGCCGCCCCGGCGGGGCCGGACAGCAGAGCAGCCTTCGCCAGCGCCTCGGCCTCCAACGCTGTCGATGCCAGCGCCGTCGCGGCGATCAGTCCCGTCCACGCCGGGCGACCGGTAGCGGGGTCGAGCAGGTGATGGGCGAAGTCACCGTCGGGACCCTCCCACAGTCGCGCGTCGATGCCAGACGTCGCCACGCCGCCCTCGCGGACGAGGAGCGTGTGGGCGGTCGCGCCCGTCAGCGGATGGCGGACGCGGACCTCCCACGGCTCTCGGACCTCCCACGGCTCTCGGACCTCCCACGGCTCTCGGACCTCCCACGGCTCGCGGACCTCCCACGGCTCTCGGACCTCCCACGGCTCTCCGGATCCAGCCGCTAGCCGCAGGTCGCCCCCACAGTCGACGGCGCAGCGGCCGTGGCGTCCAAGCCGGACCGCGAGAAGATCGGCTGCCCATCCCTTGACGGTGCCGCCCAGGTCGAGCTCCAAGCCCGGGGGCCGGCGGATCACGCCGGCGCGGTCGTCGACCTCGACCGATCGCCACGCGGCGGGGGTGGCGGGGCGGGCCGGACGACGCGGCGGCGCCGTCCTCAGCGCCAGCAGCAGCGGCACCGGCCGGGTATGCGCGCGGGAGTCGGCGTACCCGGCGCGACGCAGCGGGCCCAGGAGCGTCGGGTCCACGAGGCCACCGGATATCGATGCCGCGCGCAGCGCGGCGGCGACCGCCTCCCGGAGCATCGGCCCGGCGGGAACGCACGTGCGCGGATCAGCGTTGAAGCGACAGAGGTCGCTGTCGGCGTCGAAGCGCGACAGGCGGCGCTCGATCTCGGCGAACACCGATGCGACGTCGACCCCTCCATCGCCGTCGCGCACGACGCGCGCAACGGTGCCCATCGTGGGGAAGCTGTCATCAAGCACGCGGATCCGCGGGCGGAACCATGTCGGCGCCGTAGGCCTGTTGCAGGTCCGCGATCTGGCCGGGGCTCGACTGGGTGGTCAGGGGGGGCTGCGGCTCCCGGCCGGAAGTGTGCGGCGCGCTCCGCGCCGATCCGCGACGGCGAACCAGCGCGCCGGCGCCGCCCGCTCCCGCCGCTGCCGCTGCCGCCGCCAAGAGCCTCCACCGCGCGTGTCTCATCGCGTGGCGACGGTAGAGGTGCCGGACTCCGCCGGCGAGCGTGCTGGTCCGAAGCCTCGCTGCGGAAAAACACCTACGCCAAGGCGGGGGTATCCGCGATGGCTGACCAGTCGCGGCTCCGTAGCGTCAATGCGGACGTTGCGCGACCTTGGAGGCGATGAGAGATGACCACGCAGATAGTGTCGGGCCGGCCCAAGAAGTCCGTTTCCCGCGGCCGTAAGTGGGTTTACGAGTTCGCCGAGGGCTCGCGTGAGATGCGTGACGTGTTGGGGGGCAAGGGCGCGGGCGTCGCCGAGATGACCCGGATCCTCGGGGCGGACATGGTCCCGGCCGGATTTACGATCACGACCGAGGCGTGCGTCGCCTACATGCGGGGCAACCAGACGTGGCCGGAGGGCCTCAAGGGGCAGGTCGACGAGGCGTTGGGCGCCCTCGAGAAGCGCGCCGGCAAGCGGCTCGGCGACGCGGACGATCCGCTGCTGGTGTCCGTGCGGTCGGGCGCGCGGGTGTCGATGCCGGGGATGATGGACACGGTCCTGAACCTCGGCTTGAACGACGAGTCGACCGCGGGTCTGGCCGCGCGCACGGGCGATGAGCGGTTCGCGTGGGATTGCTACCGCCGCCTGGTTCAGATGTTCGGCAATGTCGTGCGCGGGATTCCGGGCGAGCGCTTCGAGGACGAGATCGCCCGCGTCAAGCGCGAACGCGGCGTGACCCTCGATGTCGAGCTCGACGCGGCCGCGCTGCGCGAGCTGACCGGGACGTTCAAGTCCTACTACGACTTCCCCACCGACCCGCAGGAGCAACTTACTCAGTCGATCCGCGCCGTGTTCGACTCCTGGATGGGCGACCGCGCGGTTCAGTACCGGCGGATCAACCGCCTGCCTGACGACTGGGGCACGGCGGTGAACGTTCAGCAGATGGTGTATGGCAACAAGGGCGAATCGTCCTGCTCAGGAGTCGCCTTCAGCCGCGATGAGGTGACCGGTGCGCAGACACCGTCGGGCGACTTCCTGCCGAACGCCCAGGGCGAGGACGTGGTCTCCGGCGTGCGCACACCGCGCGATCTGTCGGAACTACGGGAATGGATGCCGGACATCTCGGACCAGCTGACCGGAATCCTGCGCAAGCTCGAGGCGCACTACAAGGACATGCAGGACACAGAGTTCACGGTCGAGGACGGGCGCCTGTTCATGCTCCAGACCAGGAGCGCGAAGCGGCCGGCGCAGGCGGCGGTGCGGTTTGCGGTGGATGCGTTCGAGGAGCGGCTGTTGACCAAGGCAGAAGCGGTCGCGACGATCGACGCCGGTGCGCTCGACGCGCTGCTGCACCCGTCGTTCGACACGGCCGCGCGCTACACCGTGCTGGCTCGCGGGGTCGCGGCCTCGCCTGGCGCAGCCAAGGGCACGATCGTGTTCACCGCCCCCGAAGCAGTCGAGCAGGCGGGGGAGGGGAAAGCGGTGATCCTCGTGCGCCCGTTCACCGAAGCCGACGACGTCGCGGGGTTCCACGCGGCCGCGGGAATCCTGACCTCCGAGGGTGGCAAGGCTTCGCACGCGGCGCTGGTGGCGCGTGGCATGGGCCGTCCGGCGGTCACCGGCGCCGCGGATCTGGATATCGATCTCAAGGCGGGGGAGGTCCGGATCGGCGATCTCGTCCTGCACGGGGGTGACTTCATCGCGATCGACGGCACCAACGGCGTGATTACCACCGACGACGTTCCACTCGTCGAAGCTCATATCGACGCGCGGTTCGAGACCGTGCTGCGCTGGGCCGACGAGTTGCGCCAGGTCGGGGTGCGCGCGAACGCGGACACGCCGGAGGATGCCGCCCGCGCCCACCGCTTCGGGGCGGAGGGAATCGGGCTGTGCCGGACCGAGCACATGTTCATGGCCTCCGATCGCCAGCCGAAGATGCGGGCGATGATCATGGCCGAGGACGAGGCCGGCCGGCGGGCCGCGTTGGATGAGCTGCTGCCGCTCCAGCAGAGCGACTTCGAAGGACTGTTCGAGGCGATGGCGGGGTGGCCGGTGACGATTCGCCTGCTCGACCCGCCGCTGCACGAGTTCCTGCCCGATCGCTTCGAGCTCAACGAGGAGATCGTGCGCGCGCGGATCGACCGCAGCGCGAAGCTCGACGGGCTGGAGCGCCAGTTCGACCGGGCGCGGTCGCTCGAGGAGACCAACCCGATGCTCGGAACCCGCGGCGTGCGGCTGGGCGTGATGGAGCCCGAGGTGTATGAGATGCAGGCACGCGCGATCGCCCGCGCCGCGCTGGCGGTGCGCGAGCGAACCGGCCGCGCGCCGAAGCTCGAGATCATGATCCCGCTTGTCGCCTACGAGCGGGAGCTCGAGCTCGTCAGGGGCCGCGTGGTCTCCGTCGCCGAGGAGGAAGGCCTCGCCTACGGCGCCGACTTCGGCGTCGGGACGATGATCGAGCTACCCCGCGCGTGCTTCATCGCCGATCGGATCGCTCGCCACGCCGATTTCTTCTCGTTCGGCACGAACGATCTCACGCAGTGCGGGATCGGCTTCTCCCGGGACGACATCGAGGGCCGGATCATCCCCCGCTATGTCGAGGAGAAAATCGTCGACGGCTCGCCGTTCGCGACGATCGACGAGGCGGGCGTGGGTGAGCTCGTGAGGATCGCGGTCGAACGAGGACGCCGGGAGCGACCCGACCTCGAGCTCGGCGTGTGCGGCGAGCACGGCGGGGACCCGCAGTCGATCCGCTTCTTCCACCACTCGGGACTCGACTACGTCAGCTGCTCGCCGTTCCGGCTGCCGATCGCGCGAGTAGCCGCCGCCCAGGCCGCGATCGCGTCTCCACGATGACTGGCTCGGCGTCGGACATCACGCGGTTGCCGGACCTCGCCCACGGGCGTTCCGAGACCGGACCGGTCCGCGACCAGCGGCCGGTGTATGTCGATCTGCTCCCACCCTGCAACGCGGGCTGCCCGGCGGGCGAGAACATCCAGGGCTGGATGGCGCAGGTCAAGGACGGCGAGCACGAGCAGGCGTGGCGCCTGCTGACCGCCGAGAACCCGTTCCCCGCGATCCACGGGCGAGTGTGTTACCACCCCTGCGAGAGCGTTTGCAACCGCGCCGAGCTCGACAGCGCGCTTTCGATCCACGCGGTAGAGCGCTTCCTCGGGGATCTGGCGCTCGCTCGAGGGTGGCAGTTCGAGGCTCCGCAAATACACAGCGGCAAGCGCGTGCTGGTGATCGGCGCCGGCCCCAGCGGCCTGTCCGCCGCCTGTCATCTGGCCCGGCTCGGCCACGAGGTCGAGGTTCGCGACGCCGGCCCGGAGCCGGGCGGGATGATGCGCTACGGGATCCCCGCCTACCGCCTGCCACGGGACGTGATGGGCGCCGAGATCGACCGCATCGCCGAGCTCGGCGTGCGCTTCGCAAGCAATTACTGGATCGAAGACCTCGAGGCCGAGCGTCGGGAGGGTGCGTTCGACGCCGTGTTCGTCGCGGTCGGCGCGCACCTGTCCAAGCGCGTCGACATACCGGCCGCCGACGCCGGGCACATCATCGACGCGCTGTCGTTCCTGCGCGGCGTCGCCGCGGGCTCTCACCCCGTGATCGGACGCCGCGTCGCCGTCTACGGCGGCGGCAACACGGCGATGGACGCCGCGCGAGTCGCCAGGCGGATGGGCGCCGAGGAGGCGTTGATCGTGTACCGGCGCACGCGGGCGCAGATGCCGGCGCACGAGGAGGAGGCGGAGGAAGCCGAGCGGGAGGGGGTGCGGATCAACTGGCTGCGGACGATCAAGGCGATGGAAGGCTCCGAGTTGCGGGTCGAGGAGATGGAACTGGACGAGACCGGCTACCCGCAACCAACCGGCCGCTTCGACACCCTCGCCGCCGACACCGTCATCCTCGCTCTGGGCCAGGAAACCGACACCGACTTCCTCCGTGCCGTCCCGGGCGTGCAGTTCGACCGCGACGGAACCGTACGTGTGTCGAGCTCGCTGATGACGGGATGTCCGGGGGTGTTCGCCGGTGGCGACATGGTTCCGTCGGAACGCACCGTGACCGTCGGCGTCGGACACGGCAAGCGCGCCGCGCGCGAGATCGACGCGTGGCTACGCGGCGCGCATTACCAGCGCCCGCCCAAGCATCCGGAGGCGGACTTCGAGCTTCTGAACCTGTGGTACTTCGGCGACCATCCGCGCCGCCAGCAACCGGAGCTCGCGCCGCAGGATCGACTCGGCGGCTTCGACGAGGTCGTCTCAGGGCTCTCCCCGGAGGACGCGGTGTTCGAGGCGCGTCGCTGCCTGTCGTGCGGCAACTGCATCGAGTGCGACGGCTGCCTCGGCGCCTGCCCCGAGGATGCGGTTATCAAGCTCGGCCCGGGGCTGCGATACAGCTTCGACTACGACCGGTGCACCGGGTGCCGCGCGTGCTTCGAGCAGTGCCCGGTGCACTCGATCGAGATGGTCCCCGAGCAGGCACCGGATCCCGCCAACGCGTTCGTCGCCCACCCGGACGGAGGGACACGCTGATGCGCGCGACCGTTGACGGCAACGAGGCGGCGGCGTCGGTGGCGCACCGGTGTAGCGAGGTCTGCTGCATCTTCCCGATCACACCCTCGTCCCCCATGGCGGAGCTCGCCGACGATTGGTCGAGCAAGGGACGGACGAACCTGTGGGGGACGGTGCCGGCGGTGGTGGAGATGCAGAGCGAGGCCGGCGCCGCCGGTGCCCTGCACGGCGCACTTCAGGGGGGCGCGCTCGGGACGACGTTCACGGCCTCCCAGGGCCTGCTGCTGATGATTCCGAACATGTACAAGATCGCCGGGGAGCTGACCTCGGCGGTGCTGCACGTGGCCGCTCGTTCGCTGGCGGCGCAGGGGCTGTCGATCTTCGGCGACCACTCCGATGTGATGGCGGTACGCCAGACAGGGTTTGCCCTGCTGTCCGCGGCCTCGGTGCAGGAGGCGCACGACTTCGCGCTGGTGGCACACGCCGCGACGCTCGAGACGCGCGTTCCGTTCGTGCACTTCTTCGACGGGTTTCGCACCTCGCACGAGCTCCAGACGATCGAGCTGCTCGCCGACGAGGATGTGAGGGCGCTCATCTCGGACGAGCTGGTTCGGACTCACCGCGCCCGCGCGCTCTCGCCCGCGCGACCGTTCATCCGCGGCACCGCGCAGAACCCCGACACCTATTTCCAGGCACGCGAGACCGTCAACCCGTTCTACGCGCGCGTGCCCGGCGTCGTGCAGAGCATCATGGACCGTCTCGCGGACCGGACCGGTCGCCGCTACGGCCTGGTGGAGTACAGCGGCCACCCGGAGGCCGAGCGCGTGCTCGTGCTGATGGGTTCGGGTGGCGAGACCGCGCGCGAAACGGTCGCCTACCTCCAAGCGCAGGACGAACGCGTGGGCGTCGCGCAGATCAGGTTGTACCGACCGTTCCCCGCGAGAGAGCTGGCGCAAGCGTTGCCGCAAAGCGTCCGGCGGGTCGCGGTGCTCGACCGCACGAAGGAGCCGGGCTCGCTCGGCGAGCCGCTGTTTCTCGACACGCTCGCCGCTCTGAACGAAGCCCACGCCGACGGCGAGCGCGACGCGATGCCGGTCGTGATCGGCGGACGTTACGGGCTCTCCTCGAAGGAGTTCACGCCGGGGATGGTCGCCGGCGTCCTCGAGGAGCTCGCGCGTGAGCAGCCCAAGCGACGTTTCACGATCGGGATCAACGACGACGTCTCCCACACGAGCCTTCGGTACGACGCCGCGCTTGACATCGAGCCCACGGAGACCGTCCGCGCGGTGTTCTTCGGGCTTGGCTCGGATGGCACGGTCGGCGCGAACAAGAACACGATCAAGATCCTCGGCGACGCGGCGAACCTGCACGCCCAGGGGTACTTCGTCTACGACTCCAAGAAGTCCGGCTCGCAGACGGTCTCGCACCTGCGCTTCGGGCCACGATCGATCCACGCCCCCTACCTCGTCTCCGCCGCGAGCTTCGTCGGATGCCACAAGTTCGGGATGATCGAGCGGGATGAGGTGCTCGATCGCGCCGCCCCGGGCGCGACGCTGCTCATCAACTGCCCGCTCGAGCCGGATCGGGTCTGGGACGCGCTTTCGCGCGCCGTGCAGGAGAAGCTGCTCGACAAGGAGATCGAGCTGTACGCGATCGACGCCGGGAGGATCGCCCGGGAGGCGGGCCTGGCGGGACGCACGAACACCGTGCTGCAGACGTGCTTCTTCGCGATCTCCGGCGTGATGCCGCGTGATCAGGCAATCGAAGCGATCAAGGCGTCGATCCAGAAGACCTACGGGAAGCGGGGCGAGGAGGTGGTGAGGCGCAACATCGAGGCGGTCGACCGCTCGCTCGCGGCCCTGCACCGCGTTCCCGTCCCCGCCCAGGCCTCCTCGACCCGAGAGGAGCCAGAGCTCGTGCCGGCGGACGCGCCCGAGTTCGTCCGGACCGTGACCGCGGCGATGATGGCCGGTCGCGGCGACGAGCTGCCGGTGAGCATGCTGCCGGTCGACGGAACATACCCGAGCGGCACGACCAAGTACGAGAAGCGCAACATCTCGGAGTTCGTCGCGGTATGGGATTCGGAGCTGTGCATCCAATGCGGCAACTGCAGCTTCGTCTGCCCGCACAGCGTGATCAGATCTCGCTACTACGAGCCGGGCCGCCTGGAAGGCGCTCCCGACGGCTTTCCGTCGGCGCCGTTGAACGGAGCCGGGCTCCCTGACGCCAGGTACACGCTGCAGGTGTACGTCGAGGACTGCACCGGATGTGGGCTGTGCGTCGAGGCCTGCCCGGTGTCGGCGCCGAACGAGCCGGGCCACAGGGCGATCAACCTCGACAGTCGGGAGCCGGTGCTCGAGAGCGGGCGCCACAACATCGCGTTCTTCGAGCAGCTGCCGGTCAACGATCGCACGCGAGTCGACTTCGGCACGGTGCGCGGGACGCAGTTCCTCGAGCCCCTGTTCGAGTTCTCCGGCGCCTGCGCCGGCTGCGGCGAGACACCGTACCTGAAGCTCCTCTCGCAGCTGTTCGGCGACCGGCTGACGGTCGCCAACGCGACCGGCTGCTCGTCGATCTACGGTGGAAACCAGCCGACGACGCCTTGGACGGTCGACGCGGACGGGCACGGACCGGCGTGGTCCAACTCGCTGTTCGAGGACAACGCCGAGTTCGGGCTGGGGCTCCGACTCGCCGCCGACCGCCACACCGAGCTCGCGCGCCGTCGCCTCTCAGAGCTGCGCGGCACGCTGGGCGCGGAGCTCGTCGACGAGATCCTGTCTGCGCCACAGGTCAGAGAGTCGGAGTTGCGCGCCCAGCGCGAACGGATCGCGGAGCTCGAGCGGCGACTCGATCACGTCGACGGACGCGGTGACGGTCCCATCGCGGACCTGCGCAGCGTCCTCGACCATCTCATTCGGCGCAGCGTGTGGATCGTCGGCGGCGACGGCTGGGCCTACGACATCGGCGCCGGCGGGCTCGATCACGTCCTGGCCAGCGGCAAGAACGTCAACGTCCTCATCATGGACACCGAGGTGTACTCGAACACCGGTGGGCAGATGTCGAAGGCCACTCCGCTTGGCGCGGTCGCCAAGTTCTCCGCCGCGGGCAAGACCGTCCCCACCAAGGACCTCGCGCTCCAGGCGATCGCGTATGCCGACGTGTACGTGGCCCGCGTGGCCCTGGGGGCCGATCCTCAGCAGACGCTGCGCGCGTTCCGCGAGGCCGAGGCCTACGACGGCCCGTCGTTGATCATCGCTTACAGTCACTGCGTCGCGCACGGGTACGACATGCGCGACGGCTTGAAGCAGCAGTACGGTGCGGTGGCCAGCGGTCACTGGCCACTGATCCGTTACGACCCGGTCGTGCGCGCAAGCGGCGACAACCCCTTCCTGCTCGACTCGCCGCGGCCACGCATGTCACTGGCCGAGTACCGCAAAGGCGAGTTGCGCTTCCGGGCCCTTGCGGCCGCGCAGCCGGTCGAGGCCGAGCGCTTGCTGAACCTGGCGCAGCAGGTTGCCGACCAGCGGTGGCGACTCTACGAAGAAATGGCGACCAGGAGCGCGGGCGAGTTCCTGTCGGACGCTCGCAGGAGGAACGGAACGTGATCGATCTCAGCACCACTTACATGGGGTTCGCACTGCGCAACCCGCTCGTGGCCTCGCCGTCGCCAGTGTCTTACAGCCTCGACGGCGTACGCCGCCTGGCGGACGGGGGTGTCGGCGCGATCGTTCTCTACTCGCTGTTCGAGGAGCAACTGCGCGAGCAAGCCACACGCTCGATCGGGCTCGTCGAACAGAGCGCTGAGAGCTTCCCCGAGGCGCTCAGCTACTTCCCCTCCGTCGCCGACGAGGACGGCAGCCCGCGCGCGTATCTGACGCTTCTGGAACGCGCCGTCGCCTCGGTCGACATTCCGGTGATCGCAAGCCTCAACGGCGTCACGCCCGAGGGCTGGACCGAATATGCCCGCGCCATGCAGGACGCCGGGGCCGCCGCGATCGAGCTGAACATCTACTACGTTCCCGGAGATCCGGAGGTCTCCGGCCGCGATGTCGAGCAGCGTCATCTGGATGTTCTCGAGCGGGTCAAGTCCGTCGTGACCGTGCCCGTCGCGGTCAAGCTCGGCCCCTACTTCAGCTCTCCGGGGGAGATGGCGCTGCAGCTGGACGAAGCGGGCGCAGATGCGCTCGTGCTGTTCAATCGCTTTCTGCAACCGGAGATCGATCCCGAGCAGCTTGTAGTTCTGCCGAGAGTCAACCTTTCGAGCCCGGCCGACGCTCGCCTGGCGCGTACCTGGATCGCGCTGCTCCGAGACAAGGTGCGGGCCTCGCTCGCTGCCACATCGGGCGTCGAGGTGCCGGCCGACCTCGCCCGGTATCTGCTCGCCGGCGCCGACGTGGTGATGACCACATCGGCCCTCCTCCGTCACGGTCCGGAATACGCGACCGAGCTTCTGGACGGCCTATGCAGCTGGATGTCGCGCAAGGGCTTCGAGAGCGTCGACGACGTCCGCGGTCTACTCGCGGTGCCGAGTGCCGGCGACGGCGCCGCGTACGAGCGTTCGAGCTACGTCACTGCAATGCGTGCTGCAAACGCAGGCGCCTACAACCCCTGGTGAGTGAACCATGACACAGTCCAATCCCCCAATCTCAGGCGGCGTTGTCATCGTCGGCGGCGGCGTCGCCGGCCTGGAGGCGCTGCTCGCGCTGCACGCCCTTGCCGGCGATCGTGTCGCGCTGACCCTCGTCTCGCCAAATGACTGGTTCGTGGACCGTCCGATGACGGTGGCGGAGCCGTTCGGTCTTGGATCGGCGGCACGCCTTTCGTTGCCCGAGGTCACCGCCGGACTCGGCGCGAACCTCGTTCGCGGCAGCGTGGCGGCGGTGGATGCCGCGAGCCGGCAGATCGTGTTTGCCGATGACCAGCGCCTCGCCTTCGACACGCTGATCCTCGCGCCGGGCGCACGGGCGCGAGCACCGTTCGCGGATGCGATCACCTTCGGGCTCGAAGGTTCGGGCGAGGCGATCAGGGCGATGCTCGGCCGTCTGCGCAGCCGGGACGCCCAGAGCGTCTCGTTCGTGGCGCCGACGATGACGGGATGGCTCCTTCCGCTGTATGAGCTCGCGCTGATGACCGCCCGGGAGCTCAAACGGAGCAACGCCGACCGGATCCAGGTGCGTCTCCTCACACCCGAACATCGACCCCTCGCGTTGTTCGGCGATCAGCCGAGCCATGGCATTGCCCGGCTGCTCGATCGGGCGGGCGTCGAGTTTGTTCACGCGTCATTCGCGAAGGCAGGCGACGGCAGCCTGACCTATGCCGCCCTTGGGCAGCCCAGCTCCGACTACGTCGTTACCCTGCCGCTCCTGGCTGGCCCGCAGCTGCCAGGGGTGCCGACGGTCGAGCCTAATGGGTTCATCCCCGTCGATGAGTACGGGCGAGTCACGGGACTCCCCGGCGTGTACGCGGCCGGCGACGCGGTCGAGTTCGACGTCAAGCAGGGTGGCCTGGCCGCGCAGCAGGCGGACAGCGTCGCCGAGCATGTCGCCGCGCTGTACGGCGCGAGCGTCGAACCGGCGCCGTTTCGCCCGATGCTGCGAGGCATGCTGTTCACCGGCGACGAGCCGATGTACATGCGCGCGGGCGTGCCCGGCGCCGACCCGGATGTTCGCGGCGCCTGGTATCCGCTGTGGTGGCCGCCCACGAAGGTCGCGGGACGCTACCTCGGGCCTTACCTCTCGGAGCACGGCGATGAAGAGGGGTTCGGCGCACCTCCCATCGGATTCATCGACGTCGACCTCCCGCTTGCCGCGATCACGATGCCCGGCTGATCCTCACATGGACGAGATCATGTCATCACTTGAACATGTAGCTGTTCCCGCGATCGCGCCCGAGCGATTTGCCTCGGTGCTGTCGCCGGGCGAGTACGAGGCGTTGCTCGACCTGATCGACCAGGCCGCGCGGCAGTTGAAGGGGCGCGTGATCTGGAATGTGAACTCGACCGCGAAGGGCGGTGGCGTGGTCGAGATGTTGCGCCCGCTGCTGGGCTACTGTCGCGGAGCCGGCGTGGACGCGCGATGGGCGGTCATTTCGGGGGAGGCCGACTTCTTCGCGATCACGAAGCGAATGCACAATCGCCTGCACGGGTTTGCCGGGGACGGCAAAGCCTTGGGCGACGCCGAGCGAGAGGTCTACGAGCGAACCCTGGCGGCGAGCGCACGCGAGTTCGTGGGGCTCGTGAATGCACAGGACATCGTGATCTTGCATGACCCCCAGACGGCCGGGCTGGCGTCCGCCGTCCGAGAGACCGGGGCGACGGTCATGTGGCGCTGCCACGTCGGTCTCGACGTCGCCAACGATCACGCCCGCGACGCATGGAACTTCCTGCGCGGCTACGTCTCGCAAGCGCACCTGTTCATATTTTCTCGCGCGGGATTCGCCTGGGAGGGCCTGCCGCGCGACCGTATCTCGGTCATCCGCCCGTCGATCGACGCGTTTGCACCGAAGAACGCCGAACAGGCTCGGGAACAGTCGCTCGCGATCATGGCAACCGCCGGGATCCTCGCGGACGAACAGAACGACTATGCGACGTTCACGCGCTCCGACGGCACGCCCGGACGGGTTGAGCGGCGGGCCGAGATGCTCGAGGAGGAGCCTCTCGTCGCCGACGTCCCGGTCGTGATGCAGGTGTCGCGATGGGACCAGCTCAAGGATCCGATTGGCGTGCTCGGCGCGTTTGCCGAACATGTCGCGCACCGCGGCGACGCCCACCTGCTGCTGGTCGGGCCGTCCACCGCGGCCGTCGCGGATGACCCGGAGGGCGCGCAGGTTCTCGATGACGTCCGGGCTGCCTGGCACGAGCTGCCGGTCCGTGTACGTCGACGGGTCCACGTCTGCTCGCTGCCGATGGAAGACATCGAGGAGAACGCCGCGATCGTCAACGCTCTGCAGCGACACGCAGGAGTGGTCGTGCAGAAGAGTCTCGCCGAGGGGTTCGGGTTGACGGTTGCCGAGGCGATGTGGAAGCAGCGAGCGGTCGTCGCGAGTCGGATCGGCGGGATCCGCGATCAGATCGAGGATGGCCGATCCGGCGTGCTGCTATCTGAACCGCGCAACCTCGAGCAGGTCGGGGCGGCGATCGCCGAGCTGCTGGCGGACACCGGGCGCGCGGAGCAACTCGGGATTGCGGCCCAGCGCCGTGTTCAACAGCAGTTCCTCGGCCCGCACCATCTCGGACGGTACTTCGAGGTGATGCACCGCGTCGCCGCGCAGCGGCGAGCGGGAGCAGGGTGGTTTCCCGGCTGACTCGGTGGACAACTCCGGATGCCTTCGGCGGCTGCTCTGACTTACCGTCCCGCTAGCGATGCTCATCACCACGCTGGACACGAACGACACCTATGTGACCACGCCGGACCCCGACGCGGTGCTCGATGTCGCGCTCGAAGCGCTTCGTTTCGAGCACGCGCACGCAGAGGCGTCCCGTTCGCGGGCCGCCGGCTTGCTCACCGCGTGCGGCGTGTTGCTCGCGCTCACCGCCGGGTTGGGCTCGGCCGCAGCGCAAGCGGCGCAGAAACTCTCGCACGTCGGCGCCGCGGTCACGGTCTGCGCGGCAGCACTGACCGCGGTCCTGCTACTTGCCGCCGCCGCCATTTCCGGCCAGGTGTTCGCACCGTCTTGCAAGAGCCGCATGGCGCTCGAAGAGCTTCGCGAGTTCGCCGAACTGCGCTTCCGCGCCGCGGACAAGCAGCTGCTGTCGCGCGCGGCGCTCGAGCGCCTCGCGGCAGCACGCGCGGCCAATCTGACGTCCCGCTCGCGAAGCATCCTCGCAATGGCGCTCTACGTCGGCGCGCTCGGCGTGCTCGGAGCGCAAGTCCTGCTGATCGCCGTCGTACACCTCTTCGGGATTTAGGAGTCCGTCATGTCCGACACCCTCACCGCTCTCGACGCCACTTTCCTCGAGCTCGAGCAGAAGGACGAAGGCGCGCTCATGGGCATCGGTGGCGTGAGCGTCTTCGACCCGGTGCCCGGCGGCGGGCCGCCGTCGGTCGAGGATCTGTGCGCGAACCTGAGCGCGCGCCTGGATCAACTGCCCCGATACTCGCAGCGGCTGTCATCGACCCGGACGGGCGGGTTGTCCTGGCCCCGCTGGACCGAGGACGACCGTTTCCGTATTCGTGATCACGTCGCCCACGTCGTCCTGCCGGCGCCCGGCGGACTGGCTGAGCTGTGCGAGTGGGCCGCCGACTTCTACTCTCACCGATTGGATCGGACCCGCCCGCTGTGGGAGATGGCATTGATCGAGGGGCTCCCCGAGGGGCGGTGGGCGATCGCCAACAAGACCCATCACTGCCTGGTCGATGGCGTCGGCTCGGTCGACGTCGCCTACCTGCTGCTCGACGCCGAGCCGCACCCGCCCGAGCGTCCACTCGCTCCGCCCCCACCGCTGGCCAATGGCTCGCTCCTGCGTTCTTTGCTGCCGAGCCCTCCGCAGCCGATCGCCGACGTCGCGCACGCCGGCGGGCGCGTCGCCGGCGCCGGCGTCCACGCGGCGCTGCATCCGCGAGAGGCGCTGGAGCGGTCGCGCTCGCTGGCCGAGCTGATCGTTCGTGACGAGCTGATCGGTGCGCCTCATACGTCGTTGAACGTCCCGATCGGCTCGACCAGGCGGTTCGCGGTCGTCAACCGCCCGCTGTCGGAGTTCAAGTCGATCCGAGACCGGCTGGGCGGATCGATCAACGACGCCGTGCTGGCGGCATGCACCACCGGCCTGCGACTCCTGTTCCTCGACCGTGGCGAGCGGCTCCCCGCCCGAGGCCTACGAGCGATGGTCCCGATGAACATCCGCCAGAGCAGCGAGCGTCTCGCGCTCGGAAATCGGATCAGCTCGCTGTTCGTCGACCTGCCGGTGGCGGAACGGGTCGCACACCTGAGACACGGCCAGATCGTGGCCGCGACTCAGCGCCTGAAGTCCTCGGGCGCCGCGACGGGCGCGGAGGCGATGCTCGACCTGGCCGCGCTGGCGCCGCCGGTCGTGCACGCCACCCTGGCGCGATCGCTGTACGCAACGCGTCTGTTCAACGTCACGATAACCAACGTGCCCGGGCCCCAGATCCCGCTCTATGCGTTCGGAGCGCAGCTACGCGAGGTGCACCCGGTCGTCCCGCTCGCCGCCGAGCACTCGGTTGGGATCGCGATCTTCTCCTACAACGGACTCGTCACCTTCGGCATCATCGCCGACAGCGAATCGACGCCCGATATCGACCTGCTCGCGAGCGGGATCGAGGAGGGCATCGACGAGTTGCTGGCGCTCGTTCGCGACTGATCCCGCCGCGCGCGTGCCGCGCGCTATGGGGTCGAGACCGGCACGATGCATCCCGGCCCGGGTGGGTACAGGTAACTGACATGTCATCGGCGCCATCCGTGTTTCTCCGCAGGTGCACGACGTGATCGTCCGGATGTCCGCGGATATCCATAGTGGTTGGGTTATAGGGTCCGTGGAATCACACACTTGAAGGAGAGTCCCGTCATGGCGACTGTCGAATCCACCACCTATGAGGCACCGGGTGAAGCAGGTAGTCCGGTGTGGCTCGAGTCGCGGTACGAGAACTTCATCGGCGGCCAATGGATACCGCCGACGACCCGCGAGTATCGCGAGAACCTGACACCGTCGACCGGCGAGCCGTTCTGCGAGGTCGCTCACTCGGGCGCTGAGGACATCGAGCTGGCGCTCGACGCCGCGCACGCCGCTAAGGACGAGTGGGGCAAGCGGTCCCCGGCTGATCGAGCCGCCGTTTTGAATCAGATCGCGGACGCGATCGACGACAACCTCGAGATGCTGGCGGTGGCGGAGAGCTACGAGAACGGCAAGCCGGTGCGCGAGACGCTGGCCGCTGATATCCCGCTGTCGGCCGATCACTTCCGCTACTTCGCGGGCGCGGTCCGGTCCGAGGAGGGACGGATCTCGGAGATCGATGAAAACACCTACGCGTATCACTTCCAGGAGCCGCTCGGGGTCGTCGGTCAGATCATCCCGTTCAATTTCCCGCTGCTGATGGCGGCGTGGAAGATCGCGCCCGCGCTCGCGGCCGGCAACTGCACGGTGATCAAGCCGGCCAGCCCGACGCCGTGGTCGATCCTGAAGTTGATGGAGGTGATCGGCGATGTCGTTCCGCCCGGCGTGATTAACGTCGTCAACGGCCCTGGCGCCGAGATCGGGAAGGCGCTGGCCTCGAACAAGCGGATCGCGAAGATCGGGTTCACCGGCGAGACGGTCACCGGCCGGCTGATCATGTCCTATGCGGCGCAGAATCTGATCCCGTCCACCACCGAGCTCGGCGGCAAGTCCCCGAACATCTTCTTCGAGGACGTCACGGCCGCCGACGACGCGTTCCTGGACAAGGCGGTCGAGGGACTGGTCCTGTATGCGTTCAACAAGGGCGAGGTGTGCACCTGCCCGTCCCGGGCGCTGATTCACGAGTCGATCTACGACGAGTTCATGGCGAGGTGCCTGGATCGGATCGCGCAGATCAAGCAGGGCGACCCGCTCGACCGCGAGACGATGATCGGCGCGCAGGTCTCGACCGCGCAACTCGAGAAGATCGAGAGCTACGTCGCGATCGGCATCAACGAGGGCGCCGAGGTCCTGATCGGCGGACACCGGCCCCCGCTCAACGGGCGCCTGTCCGGCGGTTACTACTTCCAGCCCACCGTGCTGAAGGGCCACAACAAGATGCGGGTCTTCCAGGAGGAGATCTTCGGCCCCGTGCTCGCGGTCACGACG
>Ga0335072_10005567_pt1 | contig 18548 bp, 19 predicted proteins | sample Lox_Sample_21_FD_206725 | JGI IMG/M metagenome (GOLD analysis project Ga0335072, IMG submission 206725) | Soil microbial communities from Loxahatchee National Wildlife Refuge, Florida, United States - Lox_Sample_2.1 | ecosystem: Environmental > Terrestrial > Soil > Wetlands | place: USA... | reverse complement strand
ATTTCTCGTCATTCCCATGGTGCTGCCCAGGGTACGACTGGATTCTAATCCTTGAAATTGCTCTATATACAGCTAATCGATCAATAACCGGGACGATATGGTTCTGTTCGCTCCTATGACGTGCTTGCCCACCTTTACATTGTCAGGGAGCATGGTTATAAAGTCATCGATGTCCGTTGTGGCTTCATCGCGCTCATAGTCCGGTTGAGAGTCATACTGGTATTGTTAATATTGAGAATATAAGCCTTAACCCTTGGGCTTTCTCCATATATATAGGTCCAAAGGGGTGAGAATCAACGTTTGCTCATTCCAGAAAGCCATACCAGCTGCAATCGTACACTTGTTCAAGTACTGCAGAGATGCAACAAATTTAGCCTTCTGGTCTAGGCAACTTAAGAGCAATACAGGGATCGACTTTTTGGTATTCAAAATGGTCTATAATTGATAACTGAGAAACGAGAGCCGCAATCAACGATGAAAAGGTACTTTCAAAGACGGGAATGAGATGATCGATGAGAACTATATCTCACGACAGGAAGTACTTAGATAGAAGCCGACTATTCGTAATTGTGTCCGTTAACCCGTAATGGCTATATTTTGAACTTCCTTCTACAATGTTCTCCAACTGCCCTTCAGGGGTGAATAATCGAAACACTGCACCGGTCATTGCAGTTTTGGTGGGATATCATCTTCGACCTTAGACAGGAATGTATTTATATAGTATCTATATCAAAGTCCTTTACAAAACGCCTTCCTATGCCAAACTCCTATCTGAATGCAAAGCAACGCAACGCCATAGAGTCAATATCCAACGCTTTACTCCACCCCTCTGCACCTCCAAGGCCACACACAGTCCTTGTCAGACAATGCCTATGTTCATTCATTCACAAGCCCTCCCAAACCCCCTCAACAACATCATCCAACATCCTCAACCCATAAAACCTCGCCACCTGCCTAAACACCCCCAATCTAGCCAGCACCTCTTCCCTCTCCACAGTCTCCACCCACTCCCCCGCACAAGCACAATGCTCCATAAAATCATTGACCCTCACCGCCCTACACTTCCCACACTTCAGGTCCTGCGTACTCCACTCCACAACCATCGCCTGCACCTGCGCAATCATCCTCTCCTCCAGCGCCAAGCGATCATACTCCGCGCCGCAGAACCCGCACCGCCACGGCCGCGCGCCCGCCGCGTCCAGAGGCTTCCCAGCAGCCGGGTCGACATCCGGGATGAGGTCCTCGTCACGGCACAAGTCGAGGTCGCGCGCCATGGTGCAATTGTCGCAAATGACCTGCTGGAAGCGCAGGCTCGTGCTCGGATTGCGGAACTGCGCGTCGGCGCTGAACTCGCGGACCTCGAACATGGCCAGGAGCTCTTTGCGCAACAGGCGCGCTTCGAGGGTGATGTTCTTGTCGAGACTGAGGACTTGCATGAGCGATTTGACGAGTTGGAGCGCGGGGTCGGATAATGTCAGGTGGGAGCCGGGGAGGAGCGGGAAGGTGTAGTCGGAGGCGAGTTCGGGGTGGAGGAGTTCTTCCTTTTGCCGGCGGATGAGGCCTGCGATTTGACGCTTGAGGGGCTTCTCGAAGTCTTTGCCGAGGATCGTCTTGTCGTCTTTGTCGTCGCCAAGGGCGCGGACGGGGAGTTGGGTTGGGCGGGGGCTCAGGTCAGTGCTATTGCTGCTGTCGGCGAGCAGGCGCGGGCGTTTGAGGGCGTGCATTACTTGGATGAATTCGACGACCCAGTCGTGGAAGACGGGCTGGAGGGGAGCGGGGAGGAACTTGCTGAGCTGCCAGTGCATTATGCAGTCGAGTGTTTGGTTCTCTGCCTCCACGACTTCCTGACATGCTTTCCCGCCATAGTTGAACTCGTCATACCAGACCAGGTAATCCCAGTACTCCTTGATTTCCAGGTCGAGGAAGTGGAATAAAGGCTTTGCTTTGATGGACTTTAAGATATACTGGCTGTAGGCGTATGCATTCCCTACCTCCGACTTCGTCGTCTGAAGCAATAGTCGATTTGCGTTAGCGAAGACAACGTGAGATCCAACTCTCCGGAAATCCGTCATCAGTTGTTGGAAAGCCTTTCGGGACATCATCTGGACATAGTAGTGAAGCGAACGATCGTAGAGGAACGAGTCAGGGTTCTCTACCCATCGAACAAGATGCTGAACCATTATGTCGGCCATGTTACTTCCTTTGCAAGCTTCAGTCCACCAGGCTTTCACCATCTCCCGCAGCACCATGACGCCAGCGCTGGCAAACGTATTATCAGCATAGAGAACGTTTGTCCCATCACTGGGAGTGTCTTCTGATGGGGCTGCAGGATTGAACGATATAGAGTCGCTTCCCTCCAGCTCATTGATCAATGACGAGGTCAGAATCGTATTGATGGCCAGATTTCGCACATCAAGCTCGATACAAACCGACGAGTAAGTACCGGGATTATTGACCGCTGGCATTTGAACTGTTTCAAGCGGACCTAACACATCATCCCGCTCATACCCTGCATGGTCAGGTCGAGGACTGCCAGACCACCAAAGTACCACATTGTTCTTTTGTAGCCGTCTTGCGTAGGCAATATCGATCAGGAAGCGGGGGTCATCTCGCTCGAGATTACAAAGGGGTACATCCCCGTATCTGGCTAACTCCATAAGGTGCAGAATCCATGATCCGAGACTGAGATAATGGTTGACCAGGCGTTTTGCAACAAATGCTTGCCAGCCAAGTGGCGGAAGATTGCTATCAGAAATGTCATACTTGAGAGATAGCACGGGAAATTCTCGAAGGATTGGCACGTCATGTACGAGCATGCGTCTCTGAGGTGACTGAATAACCAGTAGGAGAGGTTTCGATTCATCGCTCCGTAGTTTTTTAACCAAATCTCCTATCTCAAGCAGAGCTTTTCGCCTTGTCGTTACCTGCTTCGTAGTAAATTGGAGCTTCTCCTGATAATCGAAGCAGTTCTGCCAAGGTTCTCCATTCGCTTCTTGCAGCCTTCTGGCCTTTATGTCCGCATATATCTTTGTAGTGTTGGGAAGATCTTGATTTGCGTCGCGAGACTTTTGTAACATCACTACGTGTGCCTGTTCTTTGGCGGTGGAAAATAGTGCAAAGACTTGACGATCCCCAGCGACGACATGGTACAAATAGAGATATGCCAAAGGCGATTGCGCTAGGTAGGGCTGTTTCGAAGTCGCTCTACATAGACCCGATAAGTCAAAGCCCTGCTCAAGTCCTTTGCCAAGGACGCCTGCTTGCGTCTCATCAAAGGTACAGAGACTGCCAAGCTGCAATACTGCTCGTATATTTAACGGGACTTGTTTCTCGTAGACCCCTTCAACACTTGGATGGTTGAATAGAAGCGAAAGCTGCTGTGCCTGATTGACATAAATGTCTTCGGACATTACGAGCTTGAAAAGATGAACTGAAGGATGTCCATTCGGTAGCGTATGGGAGACTTTTTGTACCTCGCAACCTTTGATATCAACATCGGGCAAATCGCTACCTTTCATGTTCAAGTACAATTGACGAGGCACGTTGATTTTCAGGGTGTGTATCTTGGAGTCGATGAGTACATAGGCTGTAACCACGCCGGGACTCTCGGTGCCTCTCAATTGCAACACTTGCCATGTTCCTCTAAAAAGCAACTCCGCCTGGTTCCGGAAAGTAGCTCCAATGTTGCTCTGGGCGTTTACTCGTGTTTCACCGAACAGATGTCGCCGGCGTATCCGGGCTTGCCTTTGGATTTTCCACTTTTGCTTTTGGTATGCTAGGAAACCTTCATAATCTTCTGTTGGATCTGGCATGACTTTTGGTAGGCTGGCAAACGGGTCAACTGATACAGGTACTGCAGGCTCTGGTGATTTCCTCTTCTGTGACTTTTGGGAAGCAGATATCGCATTCGCAATTGTTTTCGGTTTCAGAGACTTTGATCCAAAGTCTTCAAGATCACCAAGTCGGGAATCTTGAAGGTTAGTGATATCCTCAAGTGGCGTTTTGGAAAAATGATCCGTCATCTTTTTCTGCTTAAGTTTATCATCCTTTATGTTGATCCTCCTCTGTAACCAATCCGGGTGTGCAACCCTCGGTACTGGGTTCCGGACTTTCTGTAGAGCAGCAGGTATTGTGATCAGCTTCTGGATGACCGAGCCAAGACGATCAAGATAGTAATCCCAGTCCAGCAAAGCTCTAGGATCCATGTCTGTGGGATCTTCTTTTAACCACTTCCTTAGAAAGTAGCGCTTGATCGATGTTTCTGCGGAGAAGATCGCAACCGGAACGGCACGTTCGGTGACAGGAGCATTCTTAGGCCGTGAGCAGATGATGTACTTGCAATTTAGCCCCTTATCTTTGATCATTTGCTCCCCAAGAAAATCAGCCAGCCGCTTAGCAGTTGTGATAGACGTTGATTTTTGAGATCCGTATTCAGCAAGAGTTTTGGACATGCTGCGATTCTCACAAATCAGATCGATTAGCTCCTCATCTGCAAGCGTTTCACCCTTTGAATGCAGGACATCAAGCCAGCGATTTGCCACCTTTGCAACTGCAGCATAGGTTTCGGTCAAGGTCTCGCCCTCAAGGAAGAACTTGAAAATTTGCTGCTGGAAGATTTTGATGAGTTTCAGCTCGCCTCTGCGCTTTACCTCGAAGCCCTTCAGCTCTGCAAGACTGCCATCGTCATTGAAAACGGCATAACGCTTTTTTAAGTTCTTGTCCTCTTCTTTGGACGTTGGTAATATCATGGCCTTGTAAGGTCCGTCAACCTCGAAGAAGATTGAATTGTCGCTATGGGTTTCATATCTGAAGGTCTGAGGATCCTTAAGCGTTTGGTATTGATGATTGGTGAACTTTGCATGAACAAGATGGTTCAACATCACACATGGATATGAAATTGCAATCTTCTTGCCATTCTTCATCGTGAAGCCGTAATTTTCCGGAAATGTGGCCGGAAGCATACACCAAATTCCGTCGGTATCAAGTTCAAGCGGTCGGCCAATCCTCTCGACAAGTTGTCGAGCCATTTGAATGATGTGAGCCCCTGTCAAGCAAGTGACACCAGCCATTTCCATCGAATACCATCGAGAGCCTTTTCTCATAACATACCCATAAAACGAGTTCAGGATAACCTTGTGCGCTAATTGTAAGGAATCAAATAGCACAATCATCTTTTTTCCATTCTCAATTTCCGCTGCTGCCGCCCCGGATGCCTTTAATGCTTCGGTTTTCCCTTTCCAGACTTTCTGCTGACCTTTGTAATCATATCGCCGATCTCTGAAGTCCCGAACAGTGTCGATATAGAATGGGTTTTCTCTCTGGCAGATAATTGCTTCTCTTTCGATCGTCGTTGACTCGTGAATCTTATGATAGATTTTTTGACTGTATACTTGTAAGCGCTTGCGGATCAGCGAAGCCTGCTCATCTTCTGATAAGTCAAAAAATGTCCTTGGTGGACTTGTTGGCCATTTCCCGGGGAATTTCTCATTTTCAAGGGAGTTTCGTATCATATTGTATTCGTCGCGCTTCGCTGGGATATACTCTCCTCTCCATGCCCATGGCATCCGTCTATCACAAGTTTTACCCGGCCTATTGAAGTCACAAGCAGCACAGTCTGACTCTTGAATCATAGAGTCAGGCTGAAGTCGATTCGTGGTCATGATGTTCGGATACATAGATGCTACATCTAAATGATATATCAACGGCCGCTCATTGCGATTTGCTGTCGCCTTCAGACTGAGGAGTCGATCGGTGATCTGTTGCTTAACCTCCTCGTAATTAGTAACGTCTTCCAGAGACTTCTTCTCTTCGACAGTAATGCTGAATTTTAGCGCAGCATCTAGATCAAAAAGTAGCTCATCTATGGCCGTTGTGTCCACCGCAAAATTGACAGGTATATCAGCCCGAAAAACTCCAGCTTCAATACTTTCAACATGGCCTCCAACGTAGGTTTCTGACTCAAGCAAATGGCCCTCCCAGAACGATTCTTTTGGTGAAACATGCTTATTTGGAAGTACAATCTCCTTCTTATATGCTTGAACCATAAGGAGCATTTCGCAAAGAGTCCCAGTTCCTTTCCGGAGAACAGAATCTGGGCCGAGGGGGATGATAGTGCATAGCGAGAAAATGAACGGATGGACGTATTTCATGTACAGATAGTAGGTCGCAACTGCATCAGAGACAGAGTATTCGGCAAGAGTCTGTGGTCGTTCGCCTGCATAACGTAGCATGAGCTCGGGGTCAAGTTCATCAGGATCGTACCCCAACTTAGCAACCGTAACGGCTTTCAGACCTCGACTTCCTTGTGGGAGGTAACTGTCTCGGTTGACCCAATGGAAGCAGTCCATATGAACGCTGTAGTCGCACTGATACTGATCCTCGCTGTCCTTTCTCCAGCCTATTTCTTGATACATATCTATGCCATTAACACTCGCCCTGGCGTCCACGAAAGGCCAATCGAAAAAGTCTCCGTTGTAGGTCGCTATTACTGTCGGCCGGGCCTCTTTGATGTGTAAGAAGAAGCGCTCTATAACAGCCTTCTCGTCTGGTTCGTTAAATATCATAAATGGGCCTTCATACTCGGGTTTAGGCGTGTACTCGAAGTCATCTATGTCCTCAGAGACAATTTCCCTGTTGGTGATGAGAAATCCCTGCCCGTCGATCATATAAGAAATCATCATGATCTGATCTATGGCTGCATCGGGAAACTTCAGCGGTAACTTTGTCGTCTCGATATCATACGCCATCACCACTGGATCTGCACGTTGTAGCCTTTCTTCTATACATTGGACAGTCGTCACGCCGTGCTTGGCCTCTACTGTGTACCATTTCCCAACTCGAATGTCTTGGCAGAATTTAGTAAATGTTGGAGGAAGAAGGGTAAATCTCACCTTTGTCAATCAAAACCCGCACATGGTATGGTACATCCCATTCTCTCATATCAACAATCAAATCACTAGCATCAACAATTGTAGTATTGAGGCGTTTATCATTATCTCGTGAGTCATCAAACAAGTCGAATCCAGCATTAGCACTGCTAATATTAGCTTATTATCCTTAACAGAAGTTTCCACAAGTACACACCTGGCGACTTCGGCATATGTGTCAATCGCATTCAGGTTCTTCTTATTTTTCTCGGCAATTGGCATAATGTCCCTCCTCGCCGCAAGAAGATCGCTCACATTTACGAATTTCAGCGCCAGAAACGTCCTCCGATAACCTAGAAGATGGTTGGGCATTTGTAAGTCTTCCTTCTCAATTCTTCGGCAGCTCTTCACAACCCCTCCACCGGGGACCCGCTTCAGCCATTCCTCTGCTTCTGCTTCGTATCCGCGCTTAACAGCCACCAAGAAATATGGATCATATTCTATAGTTGCTTTGAAAGTGCCGCCGTCTTCTTCAAGGAAGTATAAATCCACAGCAGCTCGTCCCCTCGGCACCTTGTCGTCCTCGAGCGATGTAGGCTTCACATTGACCAGCCACCCAACCTTTTTTTTGCCACTCTCGTACCGTGCAAAGCCCATTGACTCGTCAATGCTATTGGCAAGGCGGACGGCTTCCAGCTTTTCGTCTGCTGCTGTAGCTTCACTGCGATTGGAGGTTGCGAAGGTCTTTGTTTTTTGTGGACCTCCATGATAGGCTTGCTTTCCACCACGACGATACCCATTTTGAGGCCGTCGAGAAGGCATGGCTACCGTGGACCAGCCGCCGGTGGTCGAGATGTATTACCAAACTCCGGGAAATAGTGGCGATAATTTTCTTGAAAAAAGAAATAGGAAGATCCCATACGCCAGACATGAACGCTGATATTATCACTCAATCCCAAGGCGAGAATCAGACTTTTGGATCTGGAGGTACTCTTGTAGTGTTTCTTGCCGATATACTTTGAATTGAGAGTTACGCGACGCGATTCCCTCTTTACGCGCCTAGCGGCCTCATGCACAAGGCTTGAAATGCTACGGCGACCGATAAATACTTGTAATTGACGTGAACCTCATCTCCGATATTGGTACTCTCAGCAAAGTAAGACCACACAACATGGCAGGCGACATTCGAGACTCTAATCAACCCCCCATCGGAGGTCCACCGCCAGGAGCAACAGCACCTCCAGATCACGTAAAGAGTCCGAAAATCTACGAAGTCTTCAATGGACCGCCGAAAAGCGCAAATGCCTTGCCGGAAGGCTCTGGGTTAAATACTGCTGGAGCGCATGCCGAAGTTCCCACGCTCTCGGACGCTGTAAAGACGGTGCGGCTGGGGGATTTCCAACAGGTACATATGTACCCATGCGTACGGGAATCACTACTTAATGGCATTGGAGGAGGATTTGGAATTGGAGGCCTAAGATATTTGTTTGGAGGTAAATATGCCGACTCCTGGATGATAAACTGTTTCAGCTAAAAACTGTTACAGCGCGGATATTCACAGCCTGTAGCTGGGCGGTTGCGACATTCTGTTTTGCAGGCATTGCGAGTTATGAGTATTGTCACCTAAAGAGAAATATCGAGAAAGCCAATATGAGAAGAGCTGTTGAGATTATTGACTTCAAGAAGGCTGAGAACGAGGCAAAATTGAAAGCAGCAGCCGAAGAGCGGAAGAAGGCGAAAGAGGAAGCAGAGAGAAAGGCAGAGGAGGCGAAACGAAGCAGCTGGAAATTTTGGTAAATTCTTGACTCAGAGTAACCAAGTTCACATTTGTTTGGCTAAAGTGCATCTTTATATGTACCTATGGAGTACACAATTCTAACGCCATGCCCCTCTCGTGCCTTAATTTTATCCTGCTCAATGGTGCCGCCAGCCCAGCATTATTCCAATTTCAGGTAAAATGCAATATGCTCAAAGCACGGATCTCAATATCTTGAAAGTGGTCTCTTCCAATCTTGCAGCGTTCCCAACGAGTACTATTTTCCCATAATAAGGCTCAATCCCAAGCCTAGCGCGAATGCCTTTGTTCACATAGCGTAGCCGAATTTTGTCATGATGTTGTGATCATGATATTCGCCTCGGCCTCCGAGAATCGAACCCTTCGTGCAGCCTCTTCTTTAGATCCAGTCGTCATGCTTGCACCTCCTCTTCTCCTTTCGCTCCTCTTAGCCCGAGCCTCCTTCATCTCTCGGCTCTTATATTCTGCCATCTGCTGCCTTCTCCGTTCTGCCCTAGCACGTGCCTCTGCAGGGGTAGGTTTGAAGCCGATTCCATTGATACCTTCTCCATCATCCTCAGGGTCGCTTGGGTCATGTCCAGTAATCTCATCGTCGTGCCATGTAAGTGCTGCCCGATCCGGATCCACAAATATATCTTCTTTATCAAGGAGCGATGCATCTATGGTACTGGACAGCGGTGGTGAGCTCAATCTTTTGCGCCCTCGTGACTTTGAATCTGCAAGGCGATTGATCGAGGGATATGATCTGGATAATTTTGAAGTTGAGTTTCTTGCATGATCACCGAGTCCTTTGAATATCACAGGACCAGGCTCGTCGTTTCTTTGCAAGCTTCCTTGGAAATTTTGTGAAGGTTCTAAGCTATCAGAACCGAAACTGGCCTCCAGACCCTGTGGCGTTTCAGGAACCTCAAATCCTTCGCTTTTAAGAATCCTCGGGCGCTTCCTCAAGGGGTCGTCTTCGTCAATGGTTCTACTAGCTTGTGATGAGTCCTCTAGATCAAGTTTAGTTATCACGCTTCCCTCAAGGTCAAGCCCTTGAAATCGGTAGGCAACCCTTGTCCGCGGACTTCCGGATGCTCCATCTTCATCTGGTAACGTTGCACTCGCAAGATTGGTGGTGAGAATCGATGGTGAGCCTTTTCGCGCAGTCGTTGGTGGTAGACTCCGCTTGCGCTTCGGTGTGCTTAAGGTGGGGTCGGGGTTCATACTGCAACGAGGCGGGGCTGTTTGAGCGTCGCAGGGGTCTTGAATTGGTTTTGTCAGCTGTCAAGAGTCTTGATGCTTGTCGGTAACTTGTTGAGGGCGTTGTGAGACAATGCTCGAATTTAACGCAGACTCTGTGGTGCTCAAGCTATCCGTGAAACCAATTTAGGTCGAGTCAACCCCCCACGGGTCTTGCCGAGTATGAGGTTAAAAAAACAAATTCAAAGTTACCATAAGTCTTTCTTACACCGTTGGTCTAAAGATTCTCATGTCAATTTTAAGATATCGCATAGAGGGCTTTTATCCTAAATAATAAGTAATATGCATCTTGTTGCTTCCAAGCAGTGAGAATTCTACATTTTTGATGCTAAAGTAGTTAGAATGTTCAGCCTTGCAGCCTCGTTGCCTGCCAGGTTTGGGAGCATTTTAGGCCTTTCGACTAGAGCCTAATTGGCGTTTCACAGGCGGCAGAATCATTCAGCCTAAATCTGACGTCGATGACATGGTGCCAAAAAGAGGGTTGCTATCCCCACGAATCCATTATAAGAACCCATACATTCTCATAGGATATTTTTTGTATTTCGTAGTCTTGCATATATCCTCATCGTCAGCCATGGTTTTATCATCTGCACCTTTCCAATTTCTTCCGCTAGGCGCCATTATCCAGACTTTCCAGGTTGGCAAAGTGAACATTGTTCAAAACTTTCCCAAGCAATCTCTCTACCAATCATACAACGATCCATACTTCGGCGAGACTATAGGTCGTGTTGCAAACAGAATTAAGAACGGGAAGATAGACTCATTAAATGGAAAATCCTACCCTTTAGCTGTGAACAATGAGCCCAACCACCTTCATGGCGGCGTAGTCGGTTGGGGAAAGAAAATATGGAATGGGCCTAAACCTGTTGGCGTTAAATCGATACCAAGGTTGCAAGGAGGTCATTTGGAAGGTGGGGAAAGTGTCAAGTTCACTTTAACGAGCGAAGATGGAGATGAAGGCTATCCCGGGACAGTGGAGACCAGTGTGACTTATACAGCTGGAACTCAGAAGACTACTGATGGGAAGGAGATTACGGTCTTGGGAATTGAGTTTGAAGCGGAGCTTGTTGGAGGAGCCGAGGAGACAGTTATTAACATGACGAATCACTCGTGAGTTCATCCGTCTCATGAGCTCCATTTGATCCTAAGCTGAAGTTAATATGATCTAGATATTTCAACCTCAAAGGCTCTTCTACTATCACAGGCACGGAAATCGAATTGAGCACCAATATATACCTCCCTGTTGACAGCGGCGGGATCCCCACCGGTGGCCCAGAGATGTACAAAGACATCGAAGCTGACGAGCAGTTCATTCTCGGGCCAGAAGAGCCCGATGTCGATGATTGCTTCGTCTTCGACAAACCAGCAACTTCAATCCCTATCGATACGCGCTCAGAGCCCCTTCAAAAACTCGTAACAGCCCACCATCCTGAGACAGGCATCCATCTAGAGGTCTGGAGCACGGAGCCAGCTTTCCAATTCTATACAGGCAAGTACATTGATGTTCCTGCCGTGGACGGTGCGCCGGCTAGGGGTCCCAGGACAGGCTTTTGTGTGGAGCCGAGTAGATATGTGAATGCTCCGAATGTGGAAGAGTGGAAGGGACAGGTGCTACTGAAGAAGGGGGCTATGTATGGTAGCCGTATTGTCTATCGCGCATGGAGTGATAAAGCCTAGGGTCACAGAACCTGATTGTCAGGTTTTGTACTGTACAGTTCTGTACATACTACGAAAGCATGCACATATGACTCGAATAGATATGACCGCAATAATAGATATTATTCGGTGACTCTGAGTGAATGCCGGCGTTCTGGATGCCGCACTAGAGCTTATTCTCTTGTGGATACTCAATAAGAACCTGCCAAATAGAAGGTTCTAAAGCTCATCATTTTCATCTTCGCCTTGATCTTCCAGCTCTTTAACCGTGGGCGCCCTTTCTTCTTGCTTTCTCCATAATGCCGCCAGGAATTCACTCGTGCTTGCTTCATCAATCCGCTTATCTTCTCTCTTCTTCAAAAAGCGCGGAAACCTTAAGCTAAGTCCCTTCTCATCACTAACCAAGCCAATCGCAGCCGTATATGTCGGGCTTATGGTAATATCCGCGAACGCCATTTCCCAAACCTGACCTTCTCGTTAGCATTTGCTAATAGTACTATAGGATACGTACCTCTTGTGGCTCAAACCATACGTCCGGATATCCAGCGTCGTAGTCGACGTAGCTTGGCTTGCCACTAAGAACATGGTCTCCACCTTCGGCGTAGAACTCTTTATTGATTTTATAGAAGACATCAGTGAAGCCTGATATGCACTTACAGACAGCTTCGAGAGAGCCGGTTGATTCGTTTCGTACAGCAAGAAGGATTGGCGACCACCACTTTGCTTTACGACCTTGACCGTGCCACCCAGCAATAGGAATGAGGTCTAAGGTATCGAAGGTAGTACTATAATCCTTCTTTACTTTCAGCCACGAGTCGAGTCGCTTATCCGGCTCATAAGTCGAAAGCAGTGCTTTTCGACGTGTCGGCTTCTCTGTCTCTTTCTCGCCGGCTTTCTTACTCTTGGCTTTCTTTGTGACAGGCGTGGATGTGGTCATCCCTGGTTCTACAACATCATCCTCAACATATTCTTGTAATTTCGGATTTGGGAAGTTGTCTAGAATTTTGACCATAATACCCTCGCACCTGATGTCAGTTGCGCTCTTAAAGAACTCTAGAACAGCTTCAGAATCCTGAGATGTTGCGTCGATACTTTTGACCCAAGTAAATCGCAGCGGAACTTCTGTAAACAGGCTTCGTAACAGCTCACGCCTCTCACGGAAGGGCCTATCCAATAGAGGTTCGCTGTTGAGATACATAAGATCAAACGCGAAGAGACAGACGTCTACTTTGATGCTGCCAATAGCTACATCCTTCCTAGCACGGTTTGTTAAGGTCTGAAATGTTTTCAGGTTCCCGGACTGGCGATCCACTGCCACAACCTCCCCTTCTATAATGAAACTGCTTACTCCTTCACCGCGAATTTGAGGTATGATGGCAACCAAATCCGGATATTTGTCCGTCATGAGCTCAAGGTGCCGAGAGAAGATGGACACCTTTCCTTTTTCATCGCAATGAACCTGCGCACGTTGTCCATCATATTTGTATTCGCAGCTGAAATCCCGACCTTGAAGCTTTGTGAGCATTTCAGAGAGGTCGCGTGTGATACTGCCCAGCATAGGACGCAGCGGGACATGCAGGGCCAAGCCACACCGTATCAACAGCTCATCACAAACACCAATCTCCAGTAGAACAGGTATTAAATCGTTGTAGTTAGGCCTTCTTGCGAAACAGGCTTTCACGATCTCTTCTGCTCTTGACCAAATCTCAGCCAGCGCTTCCTTTTTGAGGCCGGCAAGCTCTTTCTTTGATCTTAGGGGAAAGTTAGCACCGGGAGGACGCGAGAGTAGAAAAGCTCTCGATAGTGCTATAAGCATGGTCGTCTTGACGGCCCCAATACGAAGCTGTGAGATATCAGCATGTGTGCATATATAGGATTAGTATTTGACGGAGTAAACCAAAACATAACGCAACAGCGGTGTAAATTTGGTAGTGAGTACTCACATGTTGACAAAGCGTCCTAATAATATATCTGCTCTCTTCTGCGCCTCTTGCATCTTGAAGCAGTCTGTCTACAATTCTCTGCTTCGCCTCGCCACTTCCAGTACCTTGCGTGTTCGCGATTTTGACCAACGACTGATATACACCCTTGATTGTCAACGGCTTTGGCTTACGAAATGTAAAGTTCTGCTTTTTCTTTGCCTCAAAAGCAACATCCCCGGCATCGCCGTACTTGTCATAAAGGGTCTTCAATGCTCTGTTATCAAGCCCACATACTTGCTTCAGAGCTTTGGAGATAGCTGAGCCACCCAAGCCGAGCTCGAGAGATATGTAAGCAGGTGATATTGAATTTGTAGCAAGCCAAACCTACAGGCAAGGTTAGTAATGAGATGCATTGGAAGTTTAATGGAGATCTTTGAATTAGGATACTGCATAGCTTCTAGTTTGTAACACTTCGGCCTGAAAGGTATGGAAAGCAAGTTTTGGGTGACGGTGATTTGGAATAATCGGGTTCTTGTTTGATACTTACAGCAGGCAGCAAGCTACTAGAATCTCCTTCAGTAATTGTTCTCAAGAAATTGACCAAAGTGTCTACAATCTTGATGCGACTCTGCGTGCTATTAATAAGCACGAAACATCTCGTAAGTAACGCATACGATGCGTCATTTCCCTCATGTGCCCAGTGCTTCTGGAGATCCGGAACATATCTGGTAGGATCAAAAGTCAATGGACTCTCATCGAAAGGTATTGTAGATGATACGGTATCCTCAGTAGATCCAGCAGACTGTAACGACAATATATCCTTGCTCTTAGTATGAAGAGGAGAATCCGTCGATGGCCTATCTCCAATCTTCCTTTCTTCTGCTTTGTTTCCACTGGGAATATCTTCCGCCACATATATCTCTTCCTTAGCTGGTTTCTGTGCACTGCCATTCGGATGCTGCGCTTGTCCATCAGAATCCGTCGAAGATGGAGCTGGGATATCCCTCATAAATGAAGCGCGAAGTTGTGCTGAACCGGGCGCCTCCTTGTCCCACTCAGCCTGTAGTTTCTTTGCTAGTTGTTCATCCGTCAACTCAGAAGGATGCTGTATCGAGTTCTCAAGATGCTCAGAACCATTTGCAGCTCGGCTTGGTATATCCTTCTTCTGTCTGCCAAAGAAGTAGTCTAAATTCCTCGAGCTGACCGGCGATGACTTGTTATCTTTGTCAACCTTTCGCCGCTTTGCAGGACTTGCCATACTGTCAAGGTATCTTGCCTAGGCAGATTGGTCACAGATATGTTGTGTTTTTCACATGGCTGGTACAGATGTGTTGCGGAACCTTCCTCAAAGCGTGCCGTAATAGAGGGGCATAAGTTATTTCTTTGGCGATATTTGCATGGTCATTCTTAAGATAAAGCAGTTCTTCAAGTAACTCTATCACTCTCCTACGACTTGTGCCAATAGATGAGCGTAGCACAAATGAGTTTGTATGTGCGCGAAGACGTCATCGATAGGAAGTCGCGGCTCGACAATTTTCCAACACGCGAATCGCTAACCACCTAATTTGACCACTGTCAACTCAGCAGCTGGACAACGAACAAGTCCTTTCAATGGCTTCCTATGAGTTGCAGATGCCAATACCATTAATAAGTCGAGAGCGCGGCCCTGTTGCCGTTCTCGCAGACCGCCGCAGCATTGATGTGGGAGAGCGAGATATTAGGGTTGACGACTACATAGATGACAAGCTTCAAACAGCTTCCGATTTTGCCAGTCTCGACTCCCTGATTGCCAGCGTAGAGACACAAAGGATCCAACTCCAAGATCAGGTGGGTGGTCTTAATCTGTTTGATCCCAGTGTGGATATTGCCGGCCGAGAAGATCTGCTCGAACCCTTGTGTCGCTCTTATCAGGCTAACCTTTGTATGACAGCTCGAAGATGCTCAATCAAAGCTGGCTAAGGCTAAGGATGCGGCTGCGGCTCACACCGGATCAGTATTGCAGCAAGTGCAGAGCTTCCAGGCACAGCAGGAAAGCATTGATATGAGATTGAAAATAGTTACGGCATCGGATGCACCAGACGAAGCTGTCCAAAGATTTAGAGGCCCAATGGAGAAACTACGAAGACTTGAACTTGCAAAGTCCTATGTGGAATTATTGAAGGAAGTGGATGATCTAACGGCTGAAGCTCGTAAAAGTCTACCACTCGATCCGAAAGAAGCATTAAAGCCATATGCTCGCCTGAAACAACTGTCCATATCTCTAAGCTCTTTGCAAGGTCCTGCTGAAGGGGCGGCTGGCCATCTTGTCACCTATGTGGACAAAAGGGTCAGCAGTCTTTGGGAGGAAATGAAGAAGATCATGTGTGACGAGTTCGAGACTGTCCTTAAGAGAACACACTGGCCAGCCTCAGCAGAGACACGGACCAAAGAGTGGAGTGATTGTTTTGAAAAGCTTCTGGATTTACAGACGCCTGAATTATATAGTGCCCAAGGACCTGTCGTTCTCCTGCCTATGGCTGTCATGACCAAACCTTTTGTTCAGCAATTTAGATACCATTTTATGGGAAACAAGCCAACAGGATCTACACACAGTGTGAGTCAAGTGTTGTCATGTTAAATTCCATATTATTTTACATGATAGAGCTGACATAACGTCTGCCAGCCCGACTTTTTCTTCGAATGGACGCTGGGGACAATATCAAAATGGCAGGATTTTATGTATGAAAATGTCGGCCCCATATTGGCAGCCCATTTTCGAAGAACGAGATTCGCGAGCAATAGCCTCTACACTGATCCAGTCTCGGCATTCATTACTGCATTATTGCCTATTGTACAGGAAAAGGTCGACGGTCTTCTCAATGTCGTCTCTAACGAGCCGCAATTCCTGAGCACCTTCATCTTATTACTCATAAAATTTGATGACAGTATCCGTAAGCAGTTCAAATACGACGGTGGGGATTCTAAAAACGGTTGGAAGGGCCTGACATGGGAGGCACTTGACAGTTGGTTCGACAGATGGCTCGATGTGGAGAAAGAGTTCGCACTGGGTCGTTATGAGGATATCGTAGCTGCACCGGATGGTGGACGGATTGATTACGACAGTACCGGCATTGGAAGAACCAAACCAACTTACGGCGCTTTGAAAGTTACTGGCCTCCTAGGTAATGTAACAAAATTATACCAATCCCTATACAGGTTTTCCTGGAAGCTGCGGTTTCTTATCGATATCCAACTGGCGATCCTTGACCGCTATCATAACCGCTTGAGAGACTCCTTAGATGCGTATCAGGCCATCACTTCTACAGTCGGCCGAACGCTGCATGGAGTGACCAGGGAACAACAAGCCGCGCTTGAGGGAACTGGTGGCCTTGAGAGTCTTTGCAAGGTGTATGGAAGTGCAGACCATATTATATCAACCCTACATGACTGGAGTAATGACCTTGTAAGTCCTCTCGGCCCACAATTCTTTGCAATATGATCCTGGGAGATATGATACTTAATTTTCTCAGTTTTTCGTAGACCTGTGGGATGAACTACAAAGACGGGCGAAGAAGACTAATCTGGATGGTAACTTGGCTGGTCCAATGAGCCATGCTGATGTAAAAAGCAGTACGTCTGCATCTGTGGGCTCTGATGAAGATGGCGCTCTTTTCGATGAAACGATCATTGCCTTCAAGAAAAGAAGGGATCATGCAGAAGGCCTCATCGTTGAGGCACTCAAATATGGGTTCCCAAGCACATTGAGGCCATATTTCAATAAACCACAATGGCTTACCGTGGACGACGATTCTGAGAGTGGTAAGTCGTGTCATTATGTCTTAGATGTCGAGATTGGGAGCTGACCCTGCTGAAGTTACACGCCAGTCTCTCCTTTCTGTCACAGCTGAACTTGACCAGCCTCTACAAGTATACTCTGCTCATTGCAAATCAGTATGCTGAATGACTAATTTCAGCTAGACTCTATCTAAAAATATGTCATTCCTTCACAAAGCCCTCGCATCGGCTCCATTTCGGCGGATATGGCACGAAGCACTTGACACACTCCAGGATCTATTATGGAATGAAGTCCTTATGCGGGAGAGATTCACTACAATAGGGGCAGCGCAGTTCTACCGAGACCTTACTGCCATATGGGCGATCATCGATGAATTCATCCCGGAAGGATCTTCCTCGGCGCTGGGTATGCCGAAGCTAAGGGAAGGCGCCCAACTATTGAATCTGCCCACCGTGGCACGTGATGGTCTTATGTCATTGAGTAGTGCCTACAATCGCGTATATGCAGATAACACGGAGGCTCGAAAGGTCATTGACGAGTTAGGGTTCTCCACGCTTACCTACTCTGACGCGAGGCTAGTATTACAGAGGCGGGTAGAAGCAAGTGATTAAGCTTAAGGAGTGACACACTTCCCTACACTCTGTAACAGATACAAATTAATTAAATCACGAGTCAAAGCCTTTTCGTGCTCCTGAGCTAAAGATGACGGTTGTGGTAACACTTTGAGGCCTAGCTTCCGTCGCACCAGTTCAAATAAAAATAGTTACAGTCGTTTGCAAAAAGGTTGACACACCGGAAAAACTGAAGTGCCGAACCCCCCAAACGAAATTTATCTGACAGGCGATGCTATGCGTTTTCTTCCCTAAAGCCCACTGAATCAGCACTGCTACTGCTTCAGAGACTACGTAGTAGTTCTTCTTAGTAACACTAGCATTAGCTAAGAACGCTCTTTAATTGGCTCTACCTACTGCTCTGTCTACCGCTCTAGCTACTGCTCCAGCTACTACTCCACCTGCCGCTCTAGCTACCGCTCTGCCTGCTTAGTTTACAACATATCCAGCTTCTTGGAAGTGCTGTTGAGCGTTTTCGCCCTTACACTAGCTGACAGAAAACTCTAGAAAGTTGCCAAAAAATCCTCGAAATCAGCTGCTAGCCTATAGTCCCTTTTAATCTAAGCCTTTAGATCTTTGAAGGTGTTCTCAATTGGATTAAAGTCTGGTGAATATGGCGGTAGGAACTTTAATAGTACACCTCTCTCCTCGCACATACTGCGAAGCTTAACACTTTTATGG
>Ga0335072_10005566_pt1 | contig 18550 bp, 15 predicted proteins | sample Lox_Sample_21_FD_206725 | JGI IMG/M metagenome (GOLD analysis project Ga0335072, IMG submission 206725) | Soil microbial communities from Loxahatchee National Wildlife Refuge, Florida, United States - Lox_Sample_2.1 | ecosystem: Environmental > Terrestrial > Soil > Wetlands | place: USA... | reverse complement strand
GCGAGACCCAGCCACAGGCTGGTGTCAAAATCAGGCATCCCGGCCTCCGCCATGGTCGGCACCTGCGGAAGTGCATCCGCGCGCTTGTTGGCGGCCGTCGCCAGCGCAGTCAATTGGCCGGCTTCGGCCTGTCCAATCACCGCGGAGGCCATATTGAAGGCCATGGTGATATGGCCGGCCATCAAATCCTCGGTGATCTGCGGGCTTCCCGGATAGGGCACATGGGTGAGCTGGATGCCGGCGCGCTGCGCAAACATCGCGCCGGCAAGCTGAGGAACGCTGCCGACCCCGGTCGAGCCGTAGAGCACTTCTCCGGGTTTCGATTTGGCGAGCGCGATGAGGTCGCCGACGCTGTGCATATTGGTCGCGGGATTGACCGCAAGGATGATCGTGCCGGTGGCGAGAAGCCCGATCGGCGTCAGGTCTTTCATCACATCAAAGGATGGGGTGGGATTGATGATTTCGTTGGTCAATGTCGACAGCGCGAACAAGAACAGCGTATAGCCGTCGTTCGCTGCGTGCGCGACATATTGGCCGGCAATGCTGCCGGCTGCGCCCGGCTTGTTTTCAACGACCACCGTTTGGCCGAGAACGCCTGCCGCACCCTTGGCAAACAGACGCGCCGTAATGTCGGAAGCCGCTCCGGGCGTGAAGCCGACGATGAGGCGGATAGGATGCGACGGATAGGCGCCCTGCGCCATCGCGGTCCCGCTCAGGCAAAGCGACGCGGCGGCGCCCGTTGCCAGATGCAAAAAATCCCTGCGGGGAAGCTTCATTGTTGATCCTCCCATGAGGCATCAATGCCCCATTATTTCTTCCGTCTTCCGTTGGACTTCCGCGCGCTTATCAATGCGCGGTTGCGTCTGCCGACGGTTCGCGCTTGAAGATTATCCCAAATGTCCGATGGGTGGTATCAGGATATTTGTCCGCCTGGGCCGAGTGGCGCAGCGGTGCGGCGGGTTGCGGTTATTTGTTTATTGCCGTTGCGCGCGCGGCGAGGCACAATTTCCAGGATCATCGGTGCCGGGCGATAGGCCCGTGAAAGGTCAAGGTCACAAACTGCTGCCAGCATGAATTGACAGGTCGGAAGAGCGTCCCAGCAGCGTCCCAAGCGCGCGTCGAACGGGGGGTGCGAAATGCCGGAAAGACTGTCAGTCCTGGTGCAAGACCGGCGGACCACCTCAATGAGCGGGATGGCGCCGTGGCTTGGTTGGCCATGGTTTGGCGGGCCATGGTTTGGCGGGCCATGGTTGCGCGGGCCGCTGGTGCGTGGTTTGGCGCTCGCTGCGGCTGTCGGCCTGGCCTACTTCTATGCGGCGCAATTGAGCCTTGGGCTGCTCATCAAGCCCGATGGCGTGGCGGTGTTTTGGCCGGCAGCTGGCATTTCCTCCGGCGTTTTGATCGCTCTCGGCGCCAAGGCGCGATGGCCGGTGGCGCTCGGCGCGATTGCCGCGACGCTGGTTGCCAATCTGATGGGCGACAGGACGGTCTGGGCGGCTTCGGCCTTCGCCATCTGCAACGCCGCTGAGGCTTTGATCACCGCCGGATTGGTTCAGCATTATGGCGGCGCGAGGTTCAGCTTGGACAGCCTGCGGCGCGTCCTCATGCTGTTCGCCGCGGCCATTGTCGGCACCGTCGCCTCGGGCATCGGCGGCGCGATTTCCTACAAGCTGTTTCACAGCCCGGACGCTTCCATGTTCACGACCTGGTGGCATTGGTTTGCGTCCGACGCCGTCGGCATCATTGCCGTCGCGCCGCTCATCATCGGGCTGGCCGCGGCGGCACGGCGGCCGTTGCGGCGCGGCGAGTTGGTCGAAGGTGTTATCGCGCTGGCGCTGCTCGGTGCGATGACGGGGATCATCATTTCGCTGCCCGAGCAACCATGGGAGACGGTCGTGCCCGGCGCATTGCTGTTTCCGATGCTGCTGTGGCTGGCCGCGCGCTGCCGGCCGGTCTTTGCGGCCGCCGGCGGCTTCATGGTTTCGATCGCGATCGTGTGGACCGCGATTTTCGGCATCGGCCATTTCGGCGACGCCACGCTCCCGCTCAGCGACCGCATCCTGCAGGCGCAGGCGGTGATCCTGGTCGTCACGCTCGGCGCCTGCGTTCTCGCGGCGCTGTTCGCCGAGCGGCGGGACAGTGAAGCGCGTCTTGCCCGCTCGAACCTCCTGCTGGAGCGCGAGCGGCACAACAAGCTGATGAACGCCCAGGCGATCACAGCCTCGATTGCGCATGAAGTGCGGCAGCCGCTCGCGGCCATCGCGACCAATGGCGGTGCGGCGCTGCGGTTTCTGGCGATGTCGCCACCGGATTACCGCGAGGTGCAGGGCGCGGTCGAGCGCATCATCCGCGACAGCTATCGCACCAGCGAAGTATTCGACGGCATTCGCGCGCTGTTCCGCGAAGTCGACCAGGCGCGTCGCCTAGTCGATGTAAACGCGACGATCCTTGAGGCGCTGAATTCCCTGGCCGGAGAGTTGAAAAGTCACGGCGTTGTCGTCCGCCGCGAACTTGCCGCGGACTTGTCGCCTGTCGACGGGCATCACGGCCAGCTGCTGCAGGTGATCTCCAATCTGGTGAACAATGCCATGGAAGCCATGAATACGACGCCGGATCGGGGCCGAGTGTTGCATGTGAGGACGCAGCTTCGCGAGCCGGCCGCAATCGTCGTCGAGGTCAAAGATTCCGGACCGGGAATCGACCCTGAGCAATTGGACAGCATTTTCGGCGCGTTCTTTACGACCAAGGCGCAGGGAATGGGGCTGGGGCTCGCCATTTGCCGCATGATCATCGAGCATCACGGCGGCGAACTGACCGCGTCCTCCGACGGCAAGGCCGGCGCCTTGTTTCAGTTCGTCCTGCCGGCCGACAAAAGTCAAAAGACCGGGCGCGGCTCCGACGCCGCTTCTTAGTTCAGCACCGCATGGAAGGGATGCGGCCGGCTCCAAGGGGCTGGAGCCGGCCGCTGAATACGCTAACCGGGGGATGGGTGTCGGGGGGTAGGTTAGCGTAACGTGTTGCTCAGTCGGCGTCTGCGCGTATCCGTGTCAGAATATCATGGTGAGTGCGGTCATCACGACGACGCCGATGGCAATCGTCGCAATCGCCACCGGATCGAAGCGCCGGCCGCGCGCGATGGCTGCAGAAAATCCGCTTCGGCTCGCCTGCGGATACATCATCGCACCGTCGCCGGGTTGCCGCTGACGACCGCGGGCTGACCGGCTTTGACCAGCGGCGCGGTGCCGAGATCCAGGCTGTCGAGATGCGCGAATTTGCCGACGACGGCGAGCAGTGCGGCGCAAAGAAGGCCGACCGCGATGATCTTGAAGTGGGTACCGCGATCGGCACCGTACATGGAGTGATTCATGACGACCTCCTGCACTTCTGTCGACGCCGACGCCGGTTGATCCGGCGGCCTTGTTGTCTGTTTTGTCGTTTCCAGGACGCTATTTGACGCCCGCCGTAATGCCCGGAAATTGTACGCATGTACGCCCGGTTATACGTTGGTATAGCCGTCAGACGGCGCAGCGCTTGTAGATGCCGGCGCGCGTCGGATCGGCGACCGGGCTGAAAGCCGGGTCGCATCCCAGCGGTGGACGTTGCAGCGACGTCTTCATACTGTCCGCCGGCGACGGCAATTTCCGCTGCGCCTGCGGGATCAGCGGGACCATCAGCCGATCGCCCTTGTTGACGCGATTGATATTGGCGCTGTCCGGTTGCCTGCTGCGCGCGGCGGCCGGAGGGCTGGCCGCACCCGCGATGCAGGCGCCGATGGAACAAAGGACCAGGAAGCCCGAAATGGCTGCCAGTTTTTGATCAAATGTCGCACGCATTGATGCCTCCCCGACATCTCGTTTTGACGGGAGGATAGAAAGCGGGACCGCGCGATCCCATTGCACATTGGTAAATGCGCAGTATCGAACCCGGTCGGCCCAGCTATACCTTGGTATAGCCGGGCTGAGAGCGTGTCTCCGAAGAATGGCGGAAGCGGAGTCAGTTCGGCAGTGGGCTCTGGAGCGCCTTGTCGATGCAAGCGATCAGGCTCGTCTCGTTGAACGGCTTGCTCAGGAAGCCGAACGCGCCGGCATCGAGCGCATGCTGGCGCAACCGGTCGTTCGGAAACGCCGTCACGAAGATCATCGGGGTTCTATGGCCGTCGGCGATGAGCCGGCGCTGCAGGTCGATGCCGCTCAAGCCCGGCATTTGCAGATCGGTGATGATACACGCCGTGTCACCGATGCGCCCGGAATCGAGATACTCTTCCGCGGAACCGAAGGCGGCGGTCGCGTAACCCAGCGAGCGTATCAAGCTCTGGATCGCCTCGCGGACGGAACGGTCATCGTCGATGATGGAAATCAAGGCCGAATTCACTGTGTCGAGGTCCTCGTGTGATATGCGAGAGGCAGGCGAGCTTGCGAGTGCGCACATCTTTGAGTCGGCATAGCCGCGAAGAAAACTATACCAATGTATAGGTGTTCAAAAGTTCGGTCCGCGAAGGCCCAATGCGTCGGCCATCCGGACCAATTCAGCGAGCGATTTTGCGCCCATCTTTCGCATGATGTTGCCGCGATGGACCTTGGCGGTGATCTCGCTGACGCCGATCTCGCCGGCAACTTGTTTGTTCATCAGGCCGGCCGTCACCAGGCCCATGACTTCCTGTTCGCGCGGGGTGAGCATGTCGAAGCTCGACTTCAATTTGGCGAGCCCGTTGTTGCGCCGGCGGCGCTCGCGATCGCGCTCAAGCGCCTGTTGCACGGCATCCAGCATGTCCTGGTCGCGAAACGGCTTTGGCAGGAATTCGACGGCTCCGGCTTTCATCGCCTTCACCGTCATCGGAATATCGCCGTGGCCGGTCATGAAAATGATCGGGATGTGCAGCCCCGCCGCGGCGAGTTCGGCCTGAAAGTCGAGGCCGCTGAGACCGGGAAGCCTGACGTCGAGCACCAGGCAACTCGGCGTATCGGGCAGCTTGTGTTGCAGGAACTCGGCGGCCGAACCGAAGGTCGTTGCCTGCAAGCCGATCGAGCGGAATAGGCTGTCGAGCGCCTCGCGGACCGAGGCGTCGTCGTCGACCACAAATACTGCGGGCCCCAACTCGATAGCCTTACTCGTCATGAGGCTTTACTCATCATGACCAGTGCCGCAACGCGGACAAGTGCTTTTCTACCCGAATAGTACGCGCCGAGACCGGGCCCATGTCAACGCCATAGACGCCACGTAAAATAGCCCATTACGGCTCGGAATTGGTACCGCACAGGGGCGGCACGGGCTTGATCTGCCCGGGCGCGATACCGCCGAGATGGCGTTTGATGAAGCCGTAATCCGCATCGCCTGGGGCGTAGATATGCCGGCTTTCGGAAAACGGCTGCGGCCACAGCGTGTGAAGCCGCAGCGTGATGGTGCCGTCTTCGGACATCCTTGCGCTGCCGACGCTGTCGACGGCTTCACACGGAATCGGCGCGCCGCTGTCGTCCGCTGCCGACACCGGAACAGCAAGGCGCGCAAGCGCCAAAGCCGCGACGAGTGTCCCCTGCAACAGCATGAATAATGAGTGAAAACGACACACGTGAATCCACGTATTCGCCGATTTGGATGTTCCGCCTTGAAACCGACACATGATTAGCGCATATAAGCCCCGCGATCGATTCGATCCGCAGGCGAGCCGCGTGTGCGGGACCATAATCAGCTTTATCCTGCTAACGGCTTATGTCCGTTAATTGGTTTCTAGCTCGCACTAATCCATTTTCATCGACAGCCCAGAACGCGCGGGGTGTCTATTTATCCCGCTCCGCGGGCCGTGGCGTTTGGCGCGACGGCACAAGCGGCGCATGCAAAAAGAAAGACTATTCGTTGACCAACTTCAGCGACTTCAATTTCGACGACGCCATCGTCAAGGCGCTCACCGAAGAAAAATACGAAATCCCAACCCCGATCCAGGCGCAGACCATTCCGATCGCGATCACCGGACGCGACGTGGTCGGCATTGCGCAAACCGGCACCGGCAAGACGGCGGCCTTCGCGCTGCCGATCCTGCACCGGCTGGCGCAGAATCCGCGCATGTCGGAGCGCAAGAGCTGCCGTGTTCTGGTGCTGAGCCCGACACGCGAACTCTCCGGGCAGATCCTCGACAGTTTCCGCGCCTATGGCCGTCATCTGCGGCTGCGCACGGCGCTCGCCATCGGCGGCGTGTCGATGGGCGCGCAAGTGCGCTCGCTGCTCAACGGCGTCGACGTTCTCGTCGCCACGCCGGGCCGGCTGCTCGATCTGGTCAAGGCCAATGCGCTCCGCCTCAACGGCGTCGAATGCTTCGTGCTCGACGAGGCTGACCGCATGCTGGATATGGGCTTCATCAATGACATCCGCAAAATCGTCGCCAAGCTTCCCGCGGAGCGGCAGACGCTGATGTTCTCGGCCACCATGCCGCGCGCCATCGCCGAGCTTGCCGAGGTCATGCTGCGCGATCCGGCCAAGGTCGCGGTCACGCCCGTTGCCTCGACTGCCGAGCGTATCGCCCAGCGCGTCATTCGTGTCGACCACGCCGCCAAGCATACCGTCCTGGTCGAAGTGCTGCGCAATGAGCCGATCGATCGCGTGCTGGTTTTCACCCGGACCAAGCACGGCGCCGACAAGGTCGCGCGCCGGCTCGGCCAGTCCGGCATCGCGGCGGAAGCCATTCACGGTAACAAATCGCAAGGTCAGCGCGAACGCGCGCTCACGGCGTTCCGCGACGGCAAGGTCAAGACCCTGGTCGCGACCGACATCGCCGCGCGCGGCATCGACGTCGACGGCGTCAGCCACGTGGTGAATTTCGATCTGCCCAATGTGCCCGAGACCTATGTGCACCGCATCGGCCGCACCGCGCGCGCGGGCGCTGAAGGCATCGCTATCTCGCTCTGCGATGCCGAGGAGGCGGCTTATCTGCGCGATATCGAAAAGCTGATCCGCATGTCGATCCCGATGACCGACAAACGGTCGCATCCGGGACGCGACGAGCCGCAAACCGGCAAGCGGGACGGCAAGCCGGCCCGCTCGCACGCGCCGGGCAAGCATGTGCCGGTCAATCACGGCAAGAGCGGCCGTGGCAAGAACGGCCGCGGCAACGGCGACCACGGCAAGAACGGCTCGCGCAGCGGCGGCCAGACCAAAGAGCGGCATTGGCATCGCGGCGGCAAGCCGCGCAACCAGACGCATCAAGGTCAACCGCAGCAGGGCCACCCGAGCCGCAGCCAGCAGGTGCGCGGTCATTCCAATCACGACCAGCCGCGCGACATCGCCTCCGTCGCCTTTTTGAATGCGGGCGCGTCGCAGGAGCGGAATTAGCAAAACGGCGGGATCGGTTTCGACTGCCCCGGCTCGATCCCGCCGAGATGCTTTTTGATGTCGCCATATTGCGGATCGTCAGGGGCGTAATTCAGATCGCTGTCCTCGTGCGCATCCGGCCACAGCGATTTCAGATGCAGCGTGATGGTGCCGTCGGCGGCCATGTCGGCGACGCCGATGCTCTCGACCGTAGCGCAGGTGATCGGCGGCAGATCCCTCTTGAACTGCGCGGAAGCCGGGATGGCAGAACTCGAGATAAGGCAAAGCGCCAGGGCGATACTTCGGACAGACACGGACGGGAACTCCTGCTAGAGGAATAGGCCATATCCCAATCTCGCGGAAAAGTCCGACAACGAGGTCGTGGTTATGGAAGACTGGAGCGCCCGACAATACCTGAAATTCGAGGACGAACGCACGCGGCCGCCGCGCGATCTCCTGGCTCAAGTGCCGTTGCAGCGGCCTCATCTCGTTGTCGATCTCGGCTGCGGACCGGGCAATTCGACCGAGCTTTTGGTCGAGCGCTATCCGCAGTCGCAGGTCATGGGGCTCGATTCCTCGCCCGATATGCTGCGCAAGGCGCGCGAGCGGCTGCCCAAGTGCACATTTATCGAGGCCGATCTCGCCGATTGGAAGCCGGCTCCCGGCACCGATCTGATCTTCGGCAATGCCGTCATGCAGTGGTTGCCCGAACATCCGGCGATCATGCGCCGTCTGATCGAAGAAATGGCGCCGGGCGGTGTGCTGGCGATCCAGATGCCCGACAATACGCGCGAGCCGGCGCTGCGTTTCCAGAAAGATGTCGGTGAAAGCGGTCCGTGGAAGGATCATCCCGAAGTCAAAGCGGCTGCACGCGACGATCTACCGTCGGTCGAGGAGTATTACGATCTGCTCAAGCCGGTGTCGTCGCATCTCGATATCTGGCACGTCACGTATAATCACGTCATGGCGTCGCCGGCCGCGATCACCGAATGGTTCAAGGGCTCTTCGCTGCAGCCGTTCCTGTCGCCGCTGAGCGCCGAGGACCGCGAGAAGTTTCTCGCTGCCTATACGGCCAAAATCACGCAGGCCTATAAGCCGCGCTATGACGGCAAGGTGCTGTTGCGGTTCCCGCGGCTGTTCATTCTGGCGGTGCGATGAGGTTGCTGTTGCCGTCATTGCAAGGAGCGAAGCGACGAAGCAATCCAGGCCGCCGGCAAGGACGGCGACTTTCGCCGCCGGGACTCCTTGTGGATCGCTTTGCTTCGCTTGCAATGACCTGCTGGCTCATCGCGGCTTTGTTGTTCGTTGCATTCCAGTCGACTTCCGCATATGCCGATGCCGCTTTCCAGACTTGGCTGCAATCGTTGTGGCCGCGGGTGCAAGCAATGGGGGTCTCGCGCGCGACATTCGACAGCGCGACGCGCGGGCTCGAGCCGGATTTCACTTTGCCCGATCTGGTTCTGCCCGGCCGGCCGGAAAAGCCCTCCGCCGGGCAGCCGGAATTCGTGCAGACACCGGCGGACTACGTCAGAGAGGCGTCGATCGACCGTCTCGCCGCCGAAGGCCGCAGGCTTTACGAGCAATACCGCGCGCCGCTTGCGGCCATTGAAAAGCAATTCGGTACGCCGCCGGGGATCCTGCTCGCGATCTTCGGCCGCGAGACCGATTACGGCCATGCTGTCGACAAGCGCAATGCGATCCGTGTTTTGGCAACGCAGGCCTACACCGGCAAACGCAAGGAGCAATTCCTCAACGAGTTTTTGCTGGCGCTGAAAATTCTCGACCAGGGCCAGATCAAGCTTGCCGACATGAAGAGCTCCTGGGCCGGCGCCATGGGGCTTACGCAGTTGCTGCCGTCGGATTATCTGAAATATGCCGTCGATTTCGACGGCGACGGCAAGGCCGACATCTGGAATTCGGCGCCCGATGCGCTTGCCTCCGCCGCCAAGCAGCTGCGCGACAAGGGCTGGCAGCCCGGCCTGCGCTGGGCCTACGAAGTTCATCCGCCGGCCGACGTCGATTGCACCATCGGTGTGCCGGACCACACGCTCACCATCGGCGAATGGCTCAAGCGCGGCTTCGTGCCGGCCGGTTTTTCACAAAATGGTGGACGTACGCTGTCGCCGGACGAGCGCGCGGCGGCCACGTCGCTGGTGCAGGTCGCCGGCCTTTATGGCCCGTCATTCCTTGCCACCAAAAACTATTTCGTCATCAAGGAATATAACTTCTCCGATCTTTATGTCCTGTTTGTCGGCCATCTCGCCGACCGTATCGCCGATCCGCATGCGTCGTTTGAGACGCCCTGGGGCAAGGTCGCGCAATTGCCGACCGCGGACCTCGTCCGCATGCAAGAGATTCTCACCACGCGCGGCTATTACCACGACAAGATCGACGGCAAGGCCGGCATGCTGACGCGCTCCGCGCTCGGCGCCTATCAGAAGAGTAACGGGCTCAAGCTCGATTGCTGGCCGACCGCCGCCGTGCTGCAGCAGATGCAGGCGGGCGGGCGATGAATGTGAGTCGCACGTCGCTGTGAAAAGGGCGAACGCCGACTCTGGCCGGCACGAGGACGTCGCCGGCCAGCCCCTTGGAATGTCCGGCGTTGCGATGACCGCGAGCTCGGCGTGTTTCGCCGGCAACTTCGTATTTTGATCCACCTGTTAGCCGTCGCCGCGGCAGATGACGTTGCGGCGAGACCGCGTGTCGAAGCGCCGCGCCTGCCGCCTCGAGAGCAGCTTCTTTGCCACGGCGCGATAACGCGCATGTGTGGAGAGCCTATGTTCAATCCTCGCCGGGAACGGCGGGCGGCAGGCTGTCGTCGTCCTCGCCCGAATAGCTGAGCGGGCGATCGTGTGACTTTTCCTTGATCGAGCCGGTGACGCCGGGATCTCCGTAGTGTTCGCCATAATGCTGCGCCGCGTAGCGCGAGCGCACGCGGGCGGCGGCGACTTCTCCGGGGATCGCCGTCGGCTCGCAGATATGGCGGCCGTTGTAGTGGCGCATCAGATCGACGTGGATGTGATTGTAGTGATAGACATTCGCGCCAGGCGCCAGCACGGTGGTGAACTCTTCGCACGCCGCCGACTGCACGTCGTGCAGGAAGCCCTGCTCCTCCGGCGAGCCGTGCCAGCCATATTGCACGCTGATCCGGTGGCCATCGGCGAGATCGAATTCTGCGATATCGAGCGCGTTGCCGAAAGCGTGTTCGGAGATATGCGCATTCGGATTGCCGTTCATGCCGCGGCAGGAATAGGCCGAGATTTGCTTGATCTCGACCACCGGCTGACGGAACCAGCGCATCGCCGCCGGCTGCACCGCGCCGTTGATCCATTGATCGAGCGCCGAGACGATGGGGCAGGCAAGCGTTGCCGCCGGCTGCACCGCGACCGGCTGAATGCTCGCGGTCTGCGATGGATCGGGCGGCCCAAGCGGAGGGATTGGCGGCGGCGCTGGCCGATTCTCGTGTGGCGAGTAAGGTGCCGGCGCGGGGCCGCCGTAATAGGGATGCGGCGGACCTCCGGGAATCCCGACATCCTCGTCATCGTCAAGCTCGGGCAGGCCCGGCGGATTGAGCGAGAGCGGCCGGCCGATTTGTGCGGTCGGTCGCGGCGGACCAGAGGCCTGCAAATAACGCTGCGACGCGTAAGACTGCTGCGCGGGACGGGACCGCGCAGGATAAGACTGCGGCGGATAATACTGCTGCAGATAAGACTGTGGTGCCGTTGATTGCTGATGGGGCGATTGCTGATACGGATTATACCGCGGGCCGTTCGGCGGCGGCAAAGCACTTGATTGGACGGCGCTGGAGCGCGGAACCGGCGTGTAGGACGCGCTTGGCTGGCCGTATCCTCGGCTCGCGCCTTGCCCCGGCCAGGATTGCGGCATCGCGCCGTTGGCAATTCCGCCGTTCGGGATCGAGCCCGGCGGTCGCAGCGCTTCGTCGTCATAACCGAGCGCCTGACTTCCGCCCAAGGTCGACACCCGCAGCGGATATTCCATGCCGCAGGCGCCCGGTCCGTTGATCGCCGAAATGCGCACGCGCGTCGGCGATTCCTTCACCGCGCCCGAATTCAGGCACGACAATTCCGCCTCAGCGCGCCACGGCTCGCGCTCGGCCAGCATGTAATGACTGCAGCCGGCGACGGCGATGAGAGCGGCGAGGACGAGGGAGCTGACGAGGTACCAGCAAACTCCACGCGTCATGCGCGGACAATGCGAGCAATTATCTTAAGGATTGCTCAACGATATCGCGTGGAGCGCGAAACCGGCCGTTAACCATGACCCTTGATCCCGAACCGCGTTTCGGGCCACATCGCATCAGAGGATATGTGGAGAGTAGCGATGCTGTCGGCACTTGACCTTGTGCGCCGTCTGGAGTCAGGCGCGCTCAAACCGCGAGCCGCAGTCGATCTCTGCGCGCAAGCGATCGACGCGCGCGAGAAGGATGTCGGCGCCTTTGTCGTGCTCGACCTCGACGCGGCGCGCCGAGCCGCCGACAATCCGCGCTTGGCCGCAACGCCGCTGCGCGGCCTGCCGGTCGCGTTCAAGGACATCTTCGACACCGCCGATCTGCCGACGCAATACGGCTCGCCGATCTATGCCGGCTTTCAGCCGCGCGCCGACGCGAGCGCGGTGGCGATGACGCGTCGCGCCGGCGGCATCGTCATCGGCAAGACGGTCACGACGGAAATGGCGTCGCTGGTGCCGTCGGCGACGCGCAATCCGCACAATCTCGAACACACGCCGGGCGGCTCGTCGTCAGGCTCGGCGGCCGGTGTCGCTGCCGGCATGATGCCGATGGCGTTCGGCACGCAAACCGCTGGCTCGGTGATCCGGCCGGCGGCGTTTTGCGGCGTTGCCGGCTTCAAGCCGTCCTATCGTCTGATCCCGATGGTCGGCGCCAAGGACGTCGCCTGGCACCTCGACACCGCCGGCCTGTTCGGCGCCGGCGTCGCCGATGTCGCCTTTGTCGCCGGCGCCGTCCTGGCGCGCGATCTTCGCGTCGATCAGGCCGCGCCGGCCGCACCGCGCGTCGCCGTCGCGCGTACGCATCTGTGGCCGCAGGCGAGCGAAGGCATGCACAAGGCGACCGAGACGGCAGCGAAGATCGCACTGGCCGCCGGCGCCAAAGTCACCGAGATCACGCTGCCGCCGATTTTCGAGGACGCTTACCTCGCGCAACACACGATCCAGGATTACGAGAACCTCTGCGCGGTTGCTTGGGAATACGACTATCATCGTGACCGGATCGATCATCGGCTCCGCGCGTCGCTCGACGCCGCGACTTCGATCACCGCCGCCGCCTACGATGCCGCGCGCCGCACCGCGAGCCGCGCCCGGCAAGCGTTCGCCGACACCATGGCGGATTATGACGTGATCCTCACGCCGTCGGCGCCGGGCGCGGCGCCGCATGGCTTCGCCACCACCGGCAATGCGATGTTCAACCGGTTGTGGACCTTGATGGGCACGCCCTGCATCAACGTGCCCGGCTTGAGCGAAAACGGCCTGCCGCTCGGCATTCAGATCGTCGGGCGCTTCGGCCGCGACCGCGCGGCGCTGGAAGCGGCACTATTCGTCGAGCAGGCGATTGCGAGGAAGATCGGAGCCTGATTACTCCGCCGCGCTGCGCGCCGCCGCCAGCGGATCGTAGTTGAGGATCGGCGCCAGCCATTTCTCCATCGCGGCGAAGCTCTCACCCTTGCGCTTGGCGTAATCCTCGACCTGGTCGCGCTCGATCTTGCCGACGCCGAAATAATAGCTGTCGGGATGGCTGAAATAGAGCCCGCAGACCGAGGCGCCGGGCCACATCGCAAAGCTCTCGGTGAGCTTCACGCCGATGGCGCGCTCGCCGTCGAGCAGCTTGAACAGCGTCGCCTTCTCGGTGTGATCGGGTTGTGCTGGATAGCCGGGCGCGGGACGGATGCCGCGATAGCGCTCGGCGATCAGTTCGTCGTTGCGCAGCGCCTCGTCCGGCGCATAGGCCCAGAATTCGCGGCGCGCTCGCTGATGCATGCGCTCGGCCAGCGCTTCGGCGAGGCGGTCGGCCAATGCCTTGGCCATGATCGCGGAATAATCGTCATTGGCATGCTTGAAGCGGTCGACCACGGTTTCTTCGCCAAGCCCCGCTGTCACCGCAAATGCGCCGATATAGTCGGCGCGGCCAGAATCCTTCGGCGCGATGAAGTCCGCCAGCGCCACATTGGCGCGGCCTTCGCGGCGCGCCAGCTGCTGCCGTATGGTGTGGAGCGTCGCGATCGGCCTGGCGCGCGTCTCGTCGCCGAACACCAGAATATCGTCGCCGTCGCTGTTGGCCGGCCAGAAGCCGATCACGGCGCTGGCGCGGAACCAGTTTTCGGCGATCATCTTTTTCAGCATGGCTTGCGCATCGGCAAACAGTCCGCGCGCCGCTTCGCCGACCGTGGCATCCTGCAGGATTGCCGGATATTTTCCGGTTAATTCCCAGGTCGCAAAGAAGGGCGACCAGTCGATGTAATCGACGAGCTCGGCAATCGGGATATCGCGGAGCGTGCGCGTGCCGGTGAAGCGCGGCACCGGCGGAACATAAGCGCCGGACCAGTCGAGCTTGAGCGCATTGGCGCGCGCGTCGGCCAGTGCCAGGCGCTGCTTGTTCTCTTCGCCGCGGGCATGCGCAGCCGCGATTCGCGCGTATTCGGCGCGCACGTCGCCGATGGTGCGGTCGCGGTTGTCACGCGACAGCAGCGAGGAGACGACGCCGACGGCGCGACTAGCGTCGTTGACGTAGACGGTCTGCCCGCGCCGATAATTGGGATGGATCTTGACCGCAGTGTGCACGCGGCTGGTCGTCGCGCCGCCGATCAACAGCGGGATGTCGAAGCCTTGCCGCTCGAATTCGCCGGCGACGTGGCACATTTCGTCGAGCGAGGGCGTAATGAGGCCGGAAAGTCCGACGATATCGGCGCGTTCTTTGATCGCAGCCTGCAGAATCTTTTCTGCCGGGACCATGACGCCGAGATCGACAACGTCGTAATTGTTGCACTGGAGCACGACGCCGACGATGTTTTTGCCGATGTCGTGCACGTCGCCTTTGACCGTCGCGAGCACGATCTTGCCGTTCGAGGACACATGTTGGCGGCCGTCGCGCTCCTGTTCCATGAAAGGCATCAGATAAGACACCGCCTGCTTCATCACCCGCGCCGACTTCACGACCTGCGGCAGGAACATGCGGCCGGAGCCGAACAGGTCGCCGACCACGTTCATGCCGTCCATCAGCGGACCTTCGATCACCGCGAGCGGACGCGGCGCCTTCAGCCGGGCTTCTTCGACGTCCTGCGCGATGAAGTCGGTGATGCCGTGCACCAGCGCATGCGCGAGCCGCTTCTCCACCGGCCATTCGCGCCAGGCGAGATCGGCTTCCTTTTTCTCCTTGCCGTGGCCGCGATGCCGTTCGGCAAGCGCGAGCAGACGCTCGGCGGCGTCAGCACGGCGATTGAGCACGACGTCTTCGCAGGCTTCGCGCAGCTCCGGATCGAGATCGTCATAAACCGCGATCTGGCCGGCATTGACGATGCCCATATCCATGCCGGCCTTGATGGCATGATAGAGGAACACCGCATGCATCGCCTCGCGCACGGCTTCGTTGCCGCGGAACGAGAACGAGAGATTTGAGACGCCGCCCGAGACATGCGCGTGCGGCAGGTTCTGCCGGATCCAGCGCGCCGCCTCGATAAAAGCAACGCCATAGCCGTCGTGCTCTTCCATGCCGGTCGCGACGGCAAAAATGTTGGGATCGAAGATGATGTCCTGCGGCGGGAAGCCGACACGGTTGGTCAGAATGTCATAGGCGCGCTGAGTGATCGCCTGCTTGCGCTCAAGCGTGTCGGCCTGGCCCTTTTCGTCGAAGGCCATGACGACGACAGCCGCGCCATAGCGGCGCACAATCTCAGCATGGCGGATAAAGGCCTCTTCGCCTTCCTTGAGCGAGATCGAATTCACCACCGCCTTGCCCTGCACGCATTTCAGGCCGGCTTCGATCACCGAGAATTTCGACGAGTCGATCATCACCGGTACGCGGGCGATGTCGGGCTCAGCCGCGACCAGATTGAGGAACGTGGTCATCGCCTTCTCGGAATCGAGAAGTCCCTCGTCCATATTGACGTCGATGATCTGCGCGCCGTTCTCCACCTGATCGCGCGCCACCGCAAGCGCCGCGGGATAATCGCCGGCGGTGATCAGCTTGCGGAAGCGCGCCGAGCCGGTGACATTGGTGCGCTCGCCGACATTCACGAACGGAATTTCCGGAGTCAGTGTGAACGGCTCGAGGCCGGAGAGCCGCAGCCGCGGCGCGATTTCCGGAATTTTGCGCGGCGTTTTGCCGGCAACGGCCCGCGCGATGGCGCGGATATGGTCGGGCGTCGTGCCGCAGCAGCCGCCGATGATGTTGACCAGGCCCGACGCGGCGAATTCGCCGAGCTGCGTCGCCATCGCATCCGGCCCTTCATCGTAATGGCCGAATTCGTTGGGCAGGCCGGCATTGGGATAAGCGCAGATCAGAGTATCGGCGACACGGCCAAGCTCGGCGATGTGGGCGCGCATCTCCTTGGCGCCGAGCGCGCAATTCAGCCCCACGGAGATCGGAGCCGCATGGGCGACCGAATTCCAGAACGCTTCCGGCGTTTGGCCCGAGAGAACCCGGCCGGAGCGGTCGGTAATGGTGCCGGAAATCATCACCGGCACGTCGACACCGCGCGCGGCGACCTCGTCGGCAATGGCAAAGATCGCGGCCTTGGCGTTGAGCGTGTCGAAAATCGTCTCGATCAGCAGCACGTCGACGCCGCCGTCGATCAGGCCGCGCACCTGTTCGCCATAGGCTTCGCGCAACTGATCGAAGGTGATGGCGCGAAAGCCGGGGTTGGAGACGTCGGGCGATATCGACGCCGTGCGATTGGTTGGCCCGATGGCGCCGGCGACGATGCGCTCGCGGCCGTCTTCCTCCTGCGCGACGCGGGCGGCTTCGCGAACGAGCCGCGCGCCTTCCAGGTTCAGCTCATAGGCGATGTCGGCCATGCCGTAATCGGCCTGCGCGATCCGCGTCGAGGAAAAGGTATTGCTCGAGACGATATCGGCGCCGGCGCGGAAATAGGCGAGGTGGATGGCGCGGATCGCGTCGGGCTGGGTCAGATTGAGCAGATCGTTGTTGCCGCGCACCTCGCGGTTCCAGGCGTCGAAACGCGCGCCGCGGAACGCCTCTTCGTCAAGCCGCAGCGCCTGGATCATCGTGCCCATCGCGCCATCGAGCACGAGTATGCGCTCGGCGGCGAGCCGCCGCAGCGTGGACTCGATTTGCGATTTCGGCGCGAGCCTATTCATTCACGCGCGCTCCTTGACGGTTTGCGAGGCGAGTGTGCCCGTCGTGCCATGGTCCGGGCGCAGGCCGAGCAGATGGCAGACCGCGTAAACCAGATCGGCGCGATTCATGGTGTAAAAATGAAAATCGGTGACGCCGTGGTCGACGAGGTCGATCACTTGTTCGGCAGCAACAGCGGCCGCGATTAGTTTGCGGGTCGCCGGATCGTCATCAAGGCCGTCGAAACGATCGGCAAGCCAGGCCGGAACCGAGGCGCCGGTACGCTCGGCGAAATTCTTGGTCTGCTTGAAATTCTGCACCGGCAGGATTCCCGGTACGATCGGGATGTTGATTCCGGCCGCACGGACGCGATCGAGATAACGGAAGTAGAGCGCGTTCTCGAAAAAGAACTGTGTCATCGCCCGCGTCGCGCCGGCGTCGACCTTGGCCTTGAGCATATCGATATCGGCGGCAACCGAAGGGCTGTCGGGGTGCTTTTCCGGATAGGCGGAGACCGACACTTCGATATCGTCGGCGATACGCTTGATGCCGCCGACGAGATCGGCGGCGTTCTGATAACCGCCGGGATGCGGCGCGTAACGCGCTCCGACCCCGCTCACCGGATCGCCGCGCAAGGCCACGATGTGGCGCACGCCGGCTTCTGCATAGCCGTGGATCACCGCATTGACGTCGTCGCGTGTCGCGGCAACGCAGGTCAGATGCGCTGCGGGCGTGAGCAAAGTCTCGGCGAGGATGCGCTTGACCGTCGCATGCGTGCGCTCGCGCGTCGAGCCGCCGGCGCCATAGGTCACCGAGACGAAATCGGGCTTCAGCGGCGCGAGCCGCCGGATCGATTCCCAGAGCGATTGCTCCATCTCCACGGTTTTCGGCGGAAAGAACTCGAACGAGACATGCAGATTGCGGGGCTTGCCGGCTTCGACAAAACGGCTGGGGCGAGGCGTGATCATCACGCCACCTGCGTCGACGGTTGCGCCAATACGATGCGCGGATCGCGCGCGAGCCACAGCGACACCGCGATCCTGCCTTCCGGCCCGGGCGCGAAGGTTTCCTGCCGCAGCACGTCGAGGCCGGCCGCTTCAAGCCATTGCGTCACTGTCTCCGGCGCGAAGCCGAGGCGGCGGTGGGCATATTCTTCGCGCAAGAATTCGAGATCATGCGGCGCGAAGTCGACGACGAGCAGCCGTCCGCCCGGCCGCAGCACGCGGGCGGCCTCGCGGATGGCGCGGGCGCTGTCGTCGAGGAAGTGCAGCACCTGATGGATGATGACGACGTCGAAGGAATCGCGCGGCAGGGCGAGGTCATAAATGTCGCCGTGGCGCACGCTGCAATGTTTGAGCCCGGCGCGGTCGAGCCGCGTCCGCGCCAGCGCCAGCATATCGAGCGACAGATCGAGCCCAAGCCCGCGCTGGACGTCGTCGGCGAACAGTTCGAGCATGCGACCGGTGCCGGTACCGAGATCGAGCAGCGCGCGCATCGGCTTGTCGGCGAGCGCCTTCTTGATCGCCCCCTCGACGGCGGCGTCGCCGGCATGCAGCTTGCGGATACGGTCCCACTCGGCGGCATGTTTGCGGAAATAATTTTGCGCTGCGGCGGCGCGGGCGGCGCGTACCGCGGTGAGCCGCTCGCGGTCGCGGGCGATCACCGGGTCTTCCGGGTCGAGCCGCGCGATCAAGGTGCGGGCGATGTCGATGCCGCCTTGCTCGCCGAGCCGGTAAAAAGCCCAGGCGCCCTCGCGGAAGCGCTCGACCAGCCGCGCCTCGGCCAAAAGGCGAAGGTGGCGGGAGAGCCGGGGCTGCGATTGGCGCAGGATTTCGGTGAGGTCCGAGACGGTCAACTCGGCCTCGGCGAGAAGCGCCAGGATGCGCAGCCGGGTGGTTTCGCCCGCAGCTTTGAGCGTTGCGGTCA
>Ga0335072_10005563_pt1 | contig 18553 bp, 15 predicted proteins | sample Lox_Sample_21_FD_206725 | JGI IMG/M metagenome (GOLD analysis project Ga0335072, IMG submission 206725) | Soil microbial communities from Loxahatchee National Wildlife Refuge, Florida, United States - Lox_Sample_2.1 | ecosystem: Environmental > Terrestrial > Soil > Wetlands | place: USA... | reverse complement strand
ACCGGCCAGATTCGTGGTGGAAACGATTAGGCGAAGTATAGCCTTGTATCACAACAAAGTTGGCCACCCATTAGTTTGAAAGGATGGGTACTTTAGGCAGATTCCTGCATTTTGAAGTCGTGGGGTCCGGAATTCATTCGGAATCATCCAGCAGGCACCTCGCGAGAAGTCGGAAAGGGTGAGAAGGTCACGCTGGCGAATCTTGGCAGGGTGAGAGGCTTACGTGGCGCCCTGCTCAGGCCTATGCGATACTTTTTATGCACCACCTCTCTCCAGCCGGGATGGCGGAACTGGCAGACGCAGCGGACTCAAAATCCGCCGGCCCTTGCGGCCATGGGGGTTCGACCCCCCCTCCCGGCACCAGAGCTAAACTCTCGCTTAATCAATAAGTTATGAAATTGGAAAAACGTGTGTGCCAAATATGTGCCAAGGATTCCCCTTACCGGCATCACTAAATCGATAACAATCCCATGCGGCGTTTACCGTTTGATTAAGTCTGGAAACCATCGAGAAACCCCCGAATAAGGCAAAAGGGTGGAAAGCAGAGACGCGCGATTTTTTCGGCACATAATTCGCACATCGGCGATACACGACACTCCGCGTTCCTGCCGATAGTGTGTGTTGGTAAACATTCGGAACATCCGAGCGACCCGCATACCGGATTGACTCGCCTGAGCGTCTGCAGGAGCGATGGAGCGAGGCGGAAGCTGTCTTCCGCACGCTCTCAGCTCAACATGCTAAGAACATCTTCTATCTGGGACGCATGGGGACACTCGCAGCGCGGCGCGGCGACCGCGTCAGAGCGCTTCAAAGCGCCGAGAAGCTGTGGCGGATCGAAAGGCCTTATCTCTATGGGGTCAATACGTACCGGAGCGCGTGCATCTTTGCTGTCCTAGGAAACAAGGAACGCGCCGTCGCGCTGTTGCGTGACGCAGTTGCTCAGGGATCGGGAACCGAGGACGATCCGGACGCTTATGGATACGGGTTCCTTTACAGCCATTCGATGGATTTGGAGACGCTGCGCGGATACCCCCCATTCGAGGAACTGATCACGCCAGTGGACTGACCTGCTCCATTGCGTGCACAGTGGATATCGATGATCGGCGGTTTCTTGCTTTAGTAGGCCTGTGCCACCCGGTGCCACTGCAGAAGAAGCGACGGCAAGGAGCAGAGGCAAGACTTCGGATTCTGTCTGCGCGCGTTGTAGTAGCACTTGCGCAAGTCAAATTCTGATAAACCGTCAGCAATTCTCAGCGCAATTTTTTCTGATCGGGAGAATAACTGTGAGCTGCCTCACCTCTCTCCTTCGGCGATGAGAACGAATTAGGGCCGTCTCATACTTACGGAACATTTCATTCTGGAACGGCGTTAATATATTGTCGAATCTTTGTGGGCTCGCTCGTACCGGGGCAAATCGACCTTGTGAATAAGCCTGTGCTCGCCTTGCTGGGCAGGGGCAGCGAGTCAGGCGCTCTACGCCACCATTTGCCGGCGTCGCGCAACGGATCGCTTCTCCCGGACAAGTCGAGCGACTTCTTGAGCGAATGCGGCCCGCGCTCAAACGCCGCCGAGAAGCAACCTGCGTTTCGCATCTGCCCGAATCGCCTCTCCAAACCGCATGAATCAAGGAGGCCCATGGACACTGCAATCAATGCTGAATTTGAAGTGCTTCATACTCGCGCACTTTTTCGGCACATTCTGGCCACGATTGCATACCGTGGAGGCAAGATCCTGCGCGATGCCCCAGAAGCCTATCTCTCGTTCCGCGCTGGTGAGACCGCGCGCACCTCTGCACAGATCCTGGCGCACATGGCTGACTTGCTCGAATGGGCGCTTCGCCTTGCTGAGGGTACCGAGCAGTGGCGTGCCGCTTGGCGGCCTGTCGCACCCGGCAACTGGAACAGCGATGTTGCCCGGTTTTTCGACGCGCTGAAACGCCTGGATGCGCTCTTTGCGACAGCGCAGCCCAGCTCCATGACGATCGAAATCCTGTTTCAGGGGCCGATCTCCGATGTTCTCACTCATATCGGGCAACTCGCCATGCTGCGACGGCTGGCTGGGTCGCCGGTCCGGGGAGAAGTTATGATCATCGCCGATGTGGAGATCGGTCGCGTCGGCCCCGACCAGGCTGCGCCCAAGCGCGAGTTCGATTGAGAAATTCCGCGTGAGCAACGAGTCAGGAGAAGAAAATGACCCATTCGTCAGCCGTCCAGCCTAAAAGCATCTCATTGGAAGTCGTTGCTCGCCGCATTGGCCAGCAGGCGAAGGGGCTCGTGTTCATGGCGTTGTGGATCGCGCTGCTCTTTTTGTGCGCGGGCCGCGCTGATTGGATACGAGGCTGGGTCTGCGTTGGCATCTACCTGATCAGCGTAGCGGCCACGGGGATGATTGTGCACCATGCCAACCACAATCTCCTGGAAAGGCGCGCCAAGTGGCAGCACAGGGACACCAAGGGCTACGACAAGATATTTCTGGTGATATTCTTTCCTCTCACCGTAATTCAACCAGCTGTGGCCGGACTTGACGTTGTGCGGTTCCATTGGTCGTCAATGCCGTCTTGGACGATTTTTCCGGCCGCTGGTTTCTTTTTGCTGTCAATGGCGCTTGTGACCTGGACACTGGCCACAAACCCGTACGCCGAAAGCACAGTGCGAATCCAGTTTGACATGGGCCAAAGCGTAATTCACTCTGGACCATATGCCTTCGTTCGTCACCCGATGTACGTCGGTATGATCTTGATGTACCCGGCAACCGGATGGATGTTGGGTTCGACGGCCGCACTGATCGTCGGGATCTTCATGGCGGTCTCGGTGATCGTTCGCACAGCTCTCGAAGACCGGACTCTCCGGAACGAACTGTCCGGCTATGCCGAGTACTCGCTGGTCACGCGCTATCGGCTAATACCCGGAATTTGGTGAGCGATTCGTTTGCCCTGATTGGACAGAGGGCACCACGACACATTCGTGCCTACAAGCCAAATTACGTTCTTCTCGGATTGGCGATAGCGTCAACAGTCACACTCTGGCCCGGGTCGATATGGCTTCAGCTCCATCTGCACGCGCTGACGCTGGCTGCGGCGCTTTTCGTGCTCGGGTGGTCCTTCGGTCCTTGCCTCGCTGCCTATGCTCTCGCGCCAAGAGCCCGGAAACAGGCCGCGCGACGTGCTGTGCTCTTCGCAGGGGGTGTAAGTATCCTTGTCTTCCCGGTACTCGGAGCCACAGATATCGACCTCGAAGGCTTTCTGCTTGAGCCGTTCTCTAGTGTGATGGGCGCCGCGATTGGACATACTCTCGTCACACTGTTTATCGGCCCGTTATTCTTCGGCCGCTTTCTCTGCAGCTGGGGATGCTGGAGGGCCATGATTCTTGAGCTTCTGCCGATCGCGCGCGGCCCGGGACGACGCGGAGGAGTCTGGCGGTTCACACCTTTCGCCGGCTTGATTGCCACTTCAATTGGTGCTGGCGTCCTCTTCTTCGTCTCCACGAAACCAGCGGTCGGTTCCGAGCCGCAAATCAGTCTGTTAGCTCTGCTTATCGCTATCGCTATTTACTACACGACCGCTATCGTGATTGCCTTCGCGCTGCAGGACCAAAGAGCCTATTGCAAGTACCTATGCCCGAGCGCAATCATTTTGCGGCTGACCAGCCGACTGTCGCTGATGAAAATCGGCTCGATACCCGGAAGATGCAATGGCTGTGGAGCTTGCGCACGCGCCTGCCCGATGGATATCGACGGTGAGGCCTTTGCAATCCGAGGCCAGCACATCGCAACCGAGTTACTTATTGAGGCCTGGTGGGATATGCGATGTTTTTCAAGCTATAGATTGGGAAACAGATTCTATCTGAAAGACATTCCGAATATGATCGGCCACGCGGGCCAGGATAGGCACTGCTCGGAAGCAATCCTATTAGTTTCTCAAGACTTCGTAAACCCAATTGAGCCTCAGAGAAACGAGGGTTTTCGGATATAAATCCCTTATCCGCTCATAACGCAAGTCTTAGGCTTTTCATAGGAAGATCCTAGACGAACTAGTGTTTTCTGGACTCACGATCGGTGCTTCTGCCGATGTTCGGTGAACCGTAAACGCTGAATCGGCGGTTCGCGCAGGTCACAAAGGGATGCTACAGATGAATCTTGACTTAAGCAATCAGTTCGTCGGCTCGATGACGGAGTATGTCGCAGAGGATCGGCAGGACCAACGGCGGAATAGAGAGCACGAGGAGGGCCTTGGAGAACCTATCCCTACCTCTCTCGTGGGACAACTTGCTCCGATCATTGCTTGTATTGCACTGCTTCTGCAGTGCATGCTTCCAGGGCGGCCTGCCTTAAGCTCAATTCGTGGGAATGTGGAGGACGGATCGGGCGTCGTTATACCCGGAGCTTCGATCACTTTACACTCCGACGAGAACAAAGAAGACCTGCGGATTATTTCGGGCGCCTCAGGCCAATACGAACTGAAAGGTCTCAAAGCAGGAAGGTATGGGCTCACCGTTCACCGTAGCGGCTTCTCCGATGCCGTCGTAGGTTCGGTCTCGCTCGACGCGAAACAGGAACTTCGGCTGCCGATTACAATGGCCGCGCAACTGCCACGTTAACGAGCAGAATAAGCTAGAGCTAACCGAGACACAAGAACCTACTTCATCTGAGACTCGTAGGCCGGAGCCTCAGGTTTCAGTTGCTCCGCCTAGGACCTTTGGAGGCTGCGGCTAATCCTTGCGAAATCGGTAGCCAATATGGCTGTCGGTCAATATGTAGAGTGGGTTCGACGCTTTGTCACCGATCTTCTTGCGGATTTGGCTTATCAAAACGCGAAGGTATTCGCGATCCAATGGAGAACTTGAACCGCGCAAAGCGGCCTGAAGTTGAGCATGCGTCATAGGGCAACCTGCGCGCTCCATCAGAACTCTCAGTGCATCAAATTCGCTCGGTGTAAGAAGCACCTCCCTGCCGCGGCGCTCAACACGATGACGTACAGGATCAAGCGTGATATCTCCAATCGTGATTGGTATCTCATTAGGAGTGACCGGCGCATGAAATCTTCTGACGGCACTTCGGAGCCGGGCTGTCAATTCCCGAATCTGGAAGGGTTTCGTGATGTAATCGTCTGCGCCTGCATCCAGGGTTTCTATCTTGTCATCCTCTCGATCGCGGACTGTAAGTATCAATATCGGCAATCGTGTGTATAGGCGGCGGATTCGTCGACAAGTCTCGATACCACCCATTCCAGGCATGTTGATGTCGAGGAGCACCGCGTCATAGTCAATCATGCGAAGACGTGCGAGAGCCTCCTCTCCGTTGGATGCCTCGCCGACGTCAAATCCCATCGCGTCAAGACTAATGCGCAAGGTTCGCCGCAGCGGCGGGTCGTCCTCCACTACCAACACCCTTCCTTTGCATCCACTTTGCTCAGTGTCCAAAGCTCGATTCCTCATGGGATCTGGCATCGAGGAACAACCTCCCAACAAGGAGTTCTCTGTGAACGCGATACGATCCCGTTCTGAGGATCCCGTCGTGTCGAGCAAGTTAAACTTGTGCGCTCGAACTGAGGCCAACTTACAAGCGATACGTGGTATCCCCGGCGGCAAGCATATGCCTTTAGATATAAGTAATTTGTAAATCCAACGATGATAGAGATGGGGCATTCTGGCACCTCATCTTCTGTCCATTATCTTTACGAATTGCTGATCTTTCCGATCCGAATCCCTTACCTTCCCGGTTGTAGCCTGTAAAGTTTGGTTGGGCTCCGAGTGATCTTTAAAGCGCGGGTGTCTGAGCGAAACATTGAGGTAACAATGCAAAGAGCGAAGGTCATGCAAACGAAGATCAAGCAGCCGATCTGCAGGTACATCGCAATCCTTTTCTGGATTTCATTCTGTGCGCGCGGGGGCGTTGCTCAGTCGAATATGGTGCCGCAGGATGCCTCCGTTGAAACCCCAGTCATCAATTCTGCCAGTGATACGGCCAGCATTCTAAGGGAACTGCAGGTCATGAAAGGGCGGATTGCGGAACTTGAAAACCAATTGCGAAAGGCGCAATCAGCTTCCTACGAAACGGCGCCTGATGACGCTGCGCGATTGCAGGCCGCGCGCAATGCTCTTTTGACCGGCAACCACGCGTCCCGCGACCCGGATCCGACGCTGGCAGATGCCCGTCGCTCCACAGTGCCTGCTGAGACATCCGCCGCATTACCAACGCCTTCGCATCGCGAAAAGGCGCAACCGTTTGCGTTTGCTGATTTCACCTGGCTCAATGGCAATCCGCGAATCGAGCAAGCTCCTTATGATACAAAGTTTTTCACGCCGGAGGTTCGCGCAGACGTCGATTACACCTACGATTTTCGTCATCCGCAGGATGACACAATCGGAGGATCGAGTGAAGTATTTCGGGCAAATGAAGTTCAACTCACGCAGTTGGGTGTCGGCGGAGACTTTCATTACGAGAATGTCCGTGCACGGTTGATGACCCAGTTCGGCATGTATGCGACGACAACGCCCCGAAATGACGCGAGCTATTCTCGGGGAAACTGGGATCTTGCTGACGCGTATCGGTATCTATCTGAAGCATACGGTGGTTATCATTTCGATGCCCTCCATGGGATCAATGTGGACGCAGGAATATTCATGTCTTATGTGGGCCTATTCAGCTACTACAACTTCGATAATTGGGCTTATCAACCATCCTATGTCTCATCGAACACACCTTGGTTCTTTACCGGCGTCCGCACTCAGATCTTCCTTACGGACAAACTTAAGATTGAGCCGTGGTTTGTGAACGGCTGGCAGTCGTATGGGCGGTACAACAATCGACCCGGAATCGGTGGGCAGATACTCTGGCGTCCCAACGGACAGGTATCTGTTCTTGGCAACCAATACGCGCTTGGAGAGGACACACTTGGGAATCCTGGACGCGTCCGCTATCACACGGATGACAGCGTTCAGTACAAGTACTATGGAAACCCAATTGGGCGTCATTTGAGTCAGGGGGCATTCTCCCTGACGGGCGATGCTGGTTGCGAGCATGGCGGTGGGGTCAGCTGCGCTGGCGGCTCTCCAAAAGGACCCAAGCAGAGCTTCCTTGGATTCATGCTTTATAACCGCCTTTGGTTTGACCGGAATCTCTTCGGAGTGACTCTGGGTGGCGGTCGCATTAACAACCCGGGACGTTATCTCGTGCTTCTCCCTCCCATCAACGGTGCGACGGCTAGTTCGGGTACGTCTTATTTTACTGAGAACCCCGGCGACAAGTTCAAAGCCTGGGATGGATCAGCCACTTTCGACTATATGCCCCGGCAATACATCACTTGGCGAATGGAATACAACCATCGAGTGGCGGATGTGCCGTACTTCAGCGGACCAGGAGGAATTACTCCTCCCGGCGGCGATCAGGGAGCACCGGGCTCTCTCGTGCCCGGATGGGGACCAGACCTACGCAAGAGCGAGAACAGAATGACGGGAGCCGTTCTGGTCATGTTTTGATCCGGGCGCATCCAATTCACATTCTCGGCTTTGTGCTTAAGTGGGTGAAGCAAAACCAGGGGTAGTGTATTTCGAAGCCACCGCATTCAACGGCACCGCCAAACGTGGAAATGCGATACGCACAAGACCTGATGCACCACGGTTTGCTGTAACGGTCCGTTCTAAGTTAATGGCCGAGCACTCCTTTCGCGATGCTTGGAGCTTAATCCACACGATTCTCCTTGAAACGGTCCTATCGCGACAGAAAGCTGTAAAGAGAACATAAAAATGCATCCTCCACTTATTCGGTAGTTATGGGTTCTGAGGTTCAATCAGGAAATCCTAGGTCCTAAGCGACTGGAGGAAGCAATGGCGCGATCCAATTCGGCAGTTATCGCCTCATCTAAGAATACCTCTTCGATCATGTGCTTTGAGCCCATGCTTGGTGTCTTCATCGCCAAGGGCGCTCGCTCCAATGATTCGCAGCGAAAGCCAGGGCAGCCATCCTCGCGCGCGCTTCGCCGGTGGGTGATAATCATTGCCCTGCTTCTGTCGATCAGCTCGCCGAACGGGTCTGCGCAATCGATATTTGGAAGCATTGACGGCACAGTCACGGACGCTTCTGGTGCAATGGTCCCGGGTGCGACGATCACCGTGCACTCGCTTGATCAGGGTTTCGATCGTCAGGTTCGAGCCAGGCAGGATGGAGCGTTTGTGCTGGAGAATCTGCAGCCCGGCCACTACAACGTGACAGTGGAACATGCCGGGTTTGCGAAGGCCATAATGACAGGTGTAACGCTCAATGCACGCCAGGACCTACGCATTCCTGTGATGCTCAGTATTGCCGCAGAAGCAACGACAGTTCAAGTGACAGCGGATTCTGGGCAGATGAACACCGAAAACGGAACCGTTAGCAATACTCTGGACGAGCAAGAGGTGACACATCTGCCGATGAACACTCGCGCAGTTTCAAGCAGCCCGCTCGGGTCACTGGCGGTCGCGCCCAGCGTTGTAACAGACAGCCAGGGGAACATGGCGGTTGGTGGCGCCACCTCCTCGCAGGTTGGTTTTTCGGTGGATGGAATCTCTACCGCAAGCGTCAGGTCCAATGGCGCACTGCACGACGCCTATCCGTCTTCAGAGGGGATTTCTGAGACCAAAGTTACAGAGTTCAACAATAACGCTGAATTTGCGCAAATTGGAGACGTGACCTTCACCACCAAGAGCGGCACGAATCACTGGCACGGGAGTGCATTCGAATATCTTCAGAACGATGCTTTCGACGCGAAAGTCTACGATTTCAATTCCAAAGCGCCGAAGAATTTCAATGATTTCGGAGGCTCCATCGGCGGTCCGGCCGTCTTTCCGGGATTTCGTGGACTTAAGGATCGCTTGTTCTTCTTCTTCGATTACGAAGGAAATCGCAAGACCCAATCCTATCCTGAGGATTTGCTCGTGCCGACCGCGGCCGAGCGAAACGGTGACCTGACCGAGCTCGTCAACTCGCCGGGGCAGGGAGCGCCGCTGAATAATCCTTTAACGGGAACAGCTTTTCCCAACAATACCATCCCAAGTATTAATCCGGTCGCAATGGCACTCCTTGCGTGGTATCCGCTGCCCAATGCTGATGGCAATGGGTATAACTACCAGGGGCTGGTGCCAATTCCCTCCAGTACGAATGGTTGGGACCTCCGGGTTGATAACACGATTACATCGAAGCAGAGCCTCTTCGCTCGAGTCAGCTGGAAGAACTTGCTGACAAGCCAAGGTGCGAGCGGGCTGACGGCAAATCAGTTCCTGCCGAATGTAATGGCTCACAACCAGAATTTGGGTTTACTGGTGAGCCACAATTATGTCTTGCGGAACAACCTTGTGAACGAATTCAGATTCGGGCTCACTGATTTTACCGAGAACGACGCTTTTCCGATTCAGGGAAGCGCGGCAATCGCGGCTCTGGGCTTGCAGGGAATCAATATTAGTTCGCATCCCACCGGTGATGCCTTTCCGACGTTCAACTTTAGCGACGGGAGTTTCTCGAGCATTGGACAGGATCGAACCGGAACGACCATATCTGACACCCTGGAGTTTACCGATAACATGACCTGGATGCTTGGCAAGCATTCCCTCAAATTCGGCGTGGATGCGAGGCATGTGCGGTACAACGCTCTGATGTTCTTCCAGCCTTCCGACGACTATGGCGATTTCACCTTTGATCCGGGTCTTTTCACCAACTATGCACTTGGCGATCTGCTATTGGGATTGCCGCAGGAAGCGTTCTTTGCAATCACCAGTCCGCAGATCAATGCCACAGCAACGCAATGGGGAGCGTATGGTCAGGACGAATGGCAGCTGAATCCTCATCTAACATTGAGCTTCGGATTGAGGTGGGAACTGCTTCCTCCCTTCGTCGAGAGCCAAGGTGATCTCGGGAGTTTTGATCCGAAGACGAACAGCGTCTTGATCCCGGACAAGTTCCTGTCTTCGCCGACACAGTCAAGAAATACTGCCTATCAGTCTGTCTACACCGGGTTTCTCGACACGTTCAACGCCTGTTCGCTCGACGACCAGTCACTGGCGTGCTCAAACGTAGAAACCGCCAGCGAGGACCATGTGACGCAAGGCCTGAGAGAGCTGTACAAGCTCGATCTGGACCCACGGATCGGACTGGCCTGGCGCCCTTTCAACAACGACAAAACGGTAGTCCGAGCCGGTTTCGGCATTTTTACGCAGACGACTCTCGGTCCAATGTCTTTCAACAACGCGGGCAATCCTACATCGAACCTGCTCACCTATGTCAACGGGGTATCCGGAGCAAACGGCAAGCTCGCGGTTCTGCCATCCGCATTCCAGTTTCCGGCGACAGCGCCGACCGCCATGTCCGTCACACTCGGAGGGGGTAGCCTTGAGCAAGCTAACGATCCGCATTTCCGTGATCCGCAAGCTGCACAGTGGAATCTCACCTTGGAGCGGCAGATTGGCCCGGGGACAGTGGTTCGCGCCAGCTATGTGGGAATGTCGAATTATCGTCTTCCTGTAACTGTTGACCTGAATCAGATTCCAGCGAGCGCGATTCCGTGGGACACGGGAGCCACCGCAGGACAGTTTGTCGACAACCGGGCACCCTATCAGAACTGGACGCTCCTTATGTCCTCGGAGAACTACGGTCAGGCCAGCTATGAAGCAGGCGTTGGCGAAGTTGATCAGAAGCTAAACCACGGACTTACCTTCCAGGCAAACTATACGTGGGCGAAGAATCTGAGCGATGCACAGGGAAGCGACGCGCCGACGGTTTTCGCAGGCGAAGAAGCTTATGCCGTGGAGATTGCGAACCGCTTCGACCTAAAATCAGATCGTGGCAATGTCGTTGCCACTCCCCGGAACCGCCTACTGATCAGCGGAACCTACCAGCTTCCTTTCGGCTCGGGACGTGCCTGGAGTGGCACGCGCACAATGAATGCGGTGCTCGGTGGCTGGGATGCCAGCACGATCACTACGTTGCAGTCGGGAAACTGGCTGACGCCGACCACCAGCCCCGCGTTTGATCAATCGAACACGGGCATGGCCGTCCGCGCTGGCGGGGGAGCTATCCTTCGCCCCGATTGCGGTGCGGGAGATCCGTACAGGAGTGGAAGACCAGGTACATACTTCAATTCTGACGCTTTCACCGAAACGCCGCCTGGCACGGGTCGATTCGGCAATTGCGGTGTGGGAATTCTCCAGGGTCCCGGAATGCTAAACGTGAATGGCGGGTTGGCGAAGAATGTGAGTATTCGCGAGCACTATAAACTTCGCTTCGAAGCAACGTTTACCAACCTGCTCAACCATTCGAATTTCGCTCCTCCGCTGACGAACATCAGCAATACGGCCACGTTCGGCGCGCTCACTGCCGTATTGCCACAAGGCCTCGGCGGTAATCGGACGGGCCAAATCGCTCTGCGGTTGGACTTCTGATTGGCGCTTTGCGACACCAACTTCTGCATCGCAAGTGGCAGAGGCAGATATTTCATCACGTTGATTTCGAGGGCCCAGATCGGCGTTTACCGTTACGAATCCATTCGAAAGCTCCAAACTGAAGCTGGATGAGCGCATTACCTGAAGTCGTCAGTTGAGGCCGAACATTCCGGGATTTCTTGTCGTTCTCAGAGTCCTGAGGTGACTCCTCGATTGGCGACCCAACATGTAGCGATCTCACGCACCGCCGTCCGGCGCTATTCCTGCCGCAGTGCGATAACAGGGTCAACCCTTGCGGATTGGCGAGCAGGGAGATAACAGGCCGACAATCCCACAATCAGTAGAACGCCCAAGGCGCCGGCGGCGATTCGCAGGTCTGACTCGCTACGCTGAATGGTTTGCGCCACCGGATCCATACTTGCCGCCATCACACGCATAACCAGCGCAGCAAGCGTTATGCCAATGCACGCACCAACGACAATCAGTGTCATACCCTCGGCCATAATCATCTTCAATATGTCTTGTGATCGAGCCCCCAGCGCGAGCCGGATGCCGATTTCGTGGACGCGGCTTGAAACCGAATAGGCTGTGACGCCAGCTAATCCTACGCTTGCCAGTACTAACCCAAAGACGGCCATAAGGCCGTAGCTCCATAGTCCGATCTTCACAACGAACATGACCTGCTCAAGCCAATCGCCCATTGTCTCTGCGTTGAAGATTGTGAGGTTTCGATCGACTGCCGCGATTTGGGCGCGAACGATCGAGCTGGCATCGAGACCAGGAGTGGTGCGAGTTGCAAGAGTGATGCCTTGAAATGGCGGGTTGGTGTAGTCACCCTCTGTCATCGGCAGGTAAACTGCGGGGTCAGGTTGTGCAACGGGAGTTTCCAGCACGTCGGCCACCACGCCAACTACAACGTAAGATTGGTCTGGCGAAGCGGTACGGTAGTCAAAGGCCGACCCTCCCATCAAGCCAAACGTTAGTTCGTTCCTGTTGACGAGAGAAAGCCTTCGTCCGACGGGATCATCGTTCCTCCATACTGTTTGCGCAAGGGTCTCACTCACCACGATGGAGCGCGCGCTCCCTTCTCCATCATCCTTCAGCAAACCGCGCCCACGAAGGATGCGGATTCCCATTGTCCGAAAATAGTCGCTTCCCACGATGTACTTTGTTGCTTTATCGACTCGCTTAGAACCATCGATATCCGTGGTGAAGGTCATCTTTCCGCTGGGTTGCATGGGGATCGCCTCCGTCCAGGTGGCAGCGACGACACCTGGTAACGCCTTCACACGATCCAGAAGCTTCGGGTAAAACTCTTCCGCCCGCGAGGCGCTGTACCCATCGCGAATTGGGTCAACAGAGATAAGTTGGGTGTTCCCGGCATCGAATCCGGTCGCGCCCGACATCATGTATTTCATTCCGAAGACGATGTAACCGGTGACCAAGAGCAGCGTGAGCGAACCTGCCATCTGTGAGACGACCAGCAGGTTTCGGAGGCTGAAAGCTCGACGCTTTCGCAACTGGAGATTGGCGCCTTCCTTCAAGGCGGGTACAAGTCCCGGGGTTGTCGCCTGGATCGCTGGGAGCAAGCCGATCGCAAGCCCGGTGATGGCCGTGAGCCCAATTGTGAAGAGTAGCACGCGCCAATCCACTTCCACATTGAACCGGACCGGCATGGCATGCGGAAGGCGCACCCGCGAAAGAAAGTGCATCAGCCAGCAGGTGAGCGTAAACCCGAGCGCTCCGGCGCCGAATGCGATCAACAGACCTTCCATGATTAGCTGGCGTATAAGACGCGCACGGCTGGCGCCCAAAGCCAGCTGCACGGCAACTTCGCGGCGACGGTCCAAAGCTCGCGCGAGAAGCATGTTCACAACATTTGAACAAGCGATCAGCAGAAGGAGCGCGATGACCACCATCGGCAGAAACGCAAATAAGCCAAGCTCTCTTTGACGCATCGGGATCAGCTTGCCGCCAGAAGCAACCGAGAGAAGGTGCCCGTTATCTGTTGCCGGATGACCGTAATCCTGAAGCATCTGCCGCTGTATCGTGTCTAACGCTGTTTCGATCTGCAACGGGGCAACGCCCCGCTGCCGTCTGCCCAGGAAATGAAACATCGTGAGCTGCGGGCGCTCCAGTGCGTCGTCTGCCAATTCTGGAGCTACGGCTTCGCCCGCGGAGACCGGAAGCCAGAGGTCGGCAACAAACATCATCGGTGAAGCACCTTGAAACCCATCCGGAGCCACGCCGACAATCGTGCAGATCTTGCCATTGATGTGGATTGCCCGGCCGATAACATCTTGATCGGAGCCAAGATTGCTTTTCCAAAAGCGATCGCTAACGACGATCGGCGGAGTTCCTTGCGTGACTTCGTCCCGTGCATCCAGAACGCGTCCGGCCTCTGCCGTTACTCCCAGCGTCGAGAAGTAGCCTGGCGTGACGATATGCCCCCAGATTCGCTCCGTATGTCCCCCAAAACCGACCCCGAAGGGCACCGGAGCGACGTAAGCCGCGGTCGAGGAGAACAAGTCCTTATGGTCGCGAAAGAGCTTGTATGCGGGATAGGAGACGGGCTGCTGAAGCGTGACCAAGTCATCAGCCTTTGCCACACCAGGCACATCGCGCAAAATGGTTCCGTTCAGTTCGCTGAAAAAGGAAGAGCCGGCACAGATCGCCAGGCTCATCGAGGCTACGGCGACGAAGGTGAAAACAGGCTTTCGGATCAGCAGTCGCGCCTCGTAGCGAAGATCCCAAATGCATTCCCGCAAGTACGCTCCAGAGAGTTGGACTGCCAGATCCATGAAAAGAAGCACGAGACCGAGCGGGTTTTGACGCTCAATCCAGACGGCGGCCTCCTCCGTGGTCTGAAGCATTTCGCTCTCGAAAGCACAACGGAAACGATGCGGGAAGAATCGCACCAGAATCCGATAGAGGCGAACAGCTAATCCCGAAGAGTGTGTCTCACCTTCCATAAATCATGCCTCCGATTCGGCAGCCCGGCGCTTGGCGCGGATAACACGAACCAAATCCTCAAGGCGGATACTCTCGGCAGCCAGTACGCGCCGGCCCAGAGCAGTGAGGCGATAATATCGGCGGCGCGCATCATCTTTGGCCGCTGGAGGCCGCCGGTTCGTCACTGCGATAAAGCCCTCATCCAACAGGCGCTCAAGCGTCCCGTACAGCGTCGCAGGCCACAGGCGAATCTTTCCGTTTGTCCGTTCCAGCACTTCCTGCATAATCCCGTATCCGTGCTGCTCGTCGTTGGCCAACGAGAGCATCACGTGAAACCAATTCGGTTTCAAGGGAATGAAACCTTCGGCATTAGGGACCTCATCCTTTTCCATGGGGATGACTATATATTAGTCACTATATATATCCTCGAGGATATTTCCTGACGGCTCACACCTCAGGCAATTCTCGTATCGCGCACACTTGATCGACAACCAGAGAGCGTGCCAGTTGCCGCATGTCGGCTACTGCTGAAGAATCCGCCTTTTCTTCAATTTACGCATAATCGCCGAGGCACGTTTCCAGCCGATCCGGCGCTGGAAACGTGGTAAAGCCTGAATGCAGCCATTGAGATTCAGACGGGGTAAACGGCTTTGAGGTCCCGCGGTTTCCAATTGCGCGGCTCGCAGTGCATGATGGTTATAGATCATCCAGGTTGGGGTGCTATAGAGTGATTAGAAGATGGTTGAGAATGGCGGCACCCTGTGTTTTGGCATTTGCCGCGGCAGGTGCCGCAGCCGGGGTTGGATTCGGAGGGCCCGACACAGGGTCTGGCAACGCATTGCCGTTTGCCGCTTCTTCGATTCCTACTTCGCACCAGCCCATCATCATCGCCGTAGGCGAAGCGTCGCACGGTGGCGAAGCAATGCTCGCCGCACGCAACCATCTGATTCACGAACTTGCGGAGCAGGGCCACATTTCCATGGTCGCGCTGGAAACAGGTTATGCCGAGGCGCTGCTGCTCGACCGCTACGTTCGAGGTGACTCCGGTATCGCATCGGAGGTGGCTGCCAAGGGCTTCACCTCGGGATTCGGAAACCTCAGTGGGAATGTCGCTTTGCTGGAGGATCTGCGAGCGATTGATGCGCGCAAACCTGCGAACAAACAAATCGGCATCGTTGGCATCGATATGAGCCTCGGCGGTCCCTTCGGAAGTGCGCCGACGATGGCGGCCGTGAATTGTGCGCTGGATGGGTCCGTGACGCAGCTTTGCGAGAGAGTCTGCGAGCCGATTTCTCGAAAGCAGTCATCCCAGGACTGACGCAGGCAGAAGTTTCCAATGGAGCGAAAGCTGCTTTTCATGAACTCAGCAGAAAGCTCACCGCTTCCATTGACCATGATGCACCTGAATCCGTGCGCGAGTGCGCTGTCAACGTGAGCGAAAGCGCGGCGGTTCTCGATGCGCTGCCGACGCTGCCGGGCAGCCATGGAATTCCTGCAGACGCCTGGCGCGCCCTGAGCCAGCGAGATTCGGCCATGGCGGTGAATGTACTTTCAGCGCTCTCGCACGCTCGGAGCGGGAACGTCCTGCTCTTTGCCCATACGAGCCACATTCTGAATGCGCCGATGCGGGGGGGCGCTTCAGCGGCCAACAGCAGCCTCCGCAGAGCATGGGTTCGGTATTGCATCGTTCGTTGGGGAGCCGCTACCTGGCCATTGCCCAAATCGAACCTGTAACACCAACTCCTGCAGATCCTCCACCTGACCTGTTTGAACTGCTCCATCCTACCTGCAGCGAAGCGTGCATGATAAGGCCGGTCGGGCTCCAGGAGCATGAGGTTCGCATCGGCATCAACGGCAACGACGAGCAGTTGATTGATCCCACGACGGCCGCGAGCTTCTACCTGATTCTGCCCGAATCCTCTAAACGATCCGAGTGATCGAGAACGCGAAACCTGTCCACAACCCTGAACTGCTTCTCACTCTGGACGTTCAAGGGTTCCGCGCATCTGCTTTCAATGAGCGCATAATCGCCAATGCACTCTTCGGCGAGGCGCATTCCACGTGAACGTAAGAACCGCCTTTCCGGACAAGTTGTCCTGCCTTGAATGTTGCCAACAGGCCGAGTTACCTACTGAGGTTCGGTTGCGCATGCGATTGGCAGGATCATGGACGCCGTTTGGTCGATCATGAGCTTTGGCGTTGGCCGCAGGAACAACGAAAAAGTAGATCACGGTCTGTTCGATGATGTTGCCTGGAAACTGAAGGCGATTTCTTCTCTCAAGGAGATGGCGCGTAACCAGCTCGGAATCGTGGGCAGCGGCAATCATTACGTAGATCTGTTCACGGACGAAGAGGATCGCGTGTGGATTGGTGTGCACTTCGGCTCGCGTGGATTGGGTCACAAGACGGCTACGCACTTCTTGAAGGCCGCCGGCGCTTCCGATGGGATGGACGTGGAGCCTTGCGTCCTTTCAACCGATAGCGGTCTCGCAGCGGAGTATCTGGAGGCTATGCGTCTGGCTTCTGGAACTCGTTAGCGCAATTAACCGCACCAACTCGAAAACCGCGTTCGACACGAAGCTTGCGATTTCGGATGCGATTGCGGAACGGGATGTGGTCGGCAAGCGTCGCGACTTCCTTGCAGGAATCGCAGAGGCAGGAAGCACACGGCAGGATCGTTACTCGAAGTCGGAGGTGCGATTTGTTGCGACTGTGTCTGTTGGCAAACTGCAGACCGAAGTAGACCAGCTCGCGAAACGGTATCGCGAACTCGATACACGGCTGCAGGAACTGAACTGGAAGACTGAACTGATCTGAGTAGTTGGTAACCCTTTTTTGCAGCGAGCACAAGCCTAGCCGGGGGCAAAACCGGCATCATGGTGATTCCGAAGAGCCGGAATCTGGGGTTCGACTCCCCGTGTCACGGTGCATGCTCCGTACAGTCACAAATGCACGGTGTATTGATTATCGTCACTACCGCGTGCTGGGCAAATAAGGGTGAGGGTGGGGAAGGGGACATTCAGATCAAATGAAAGCGGGGCTGACACGGGGCTGGCGTAGAGGGCGTGGCGGGACTCGATTGTGCCCAAATTGTGCCTGAAGATGTCGGTTGTGGCGATTTGAGCGATTCTGTCGATTTTGGAATCAGTAACTTACGTGTTTCGAATACCCGGCTGAGGTTCGCCCCCCTCCCGGCACCATTAAAATCAATTAGTTAATCACCATCGGTTCACAAGATGTCCCTTCCATTTTTGCCTCATTGTGAACAATCTGTGTACAAGTTGCTTGATACGTTTCAAGCTTCGTGGCTGCATCGGCAATATCACTGACCTGCCCCGCTTTCCCTGGCTGCCACGCAGTTGTATGTCGCCTCGTTCTCAAAAGACAGAAATGATTGAATGCCGATGCCGGCTCCTAAAGAGTTCCGGGCGGTTTGTGGACAATGGGAGCATTGGCAAGAATCTGTCTTCAAAGCGACCCCGGTCACTCGCTTAATCGCCATACTGAGCAACAATGGCCGCCTAGGTCTGCGCCGCTTGACTCACTCACTTCGCCAGTTCCAATGGCGATTACGCTTCGATGCGCATCTGTTCAAGGAAGGCCGGCGTGTGGCACTTTCACACTGGTGAAGAGGATAGAGGAGCGGTGATGTGCAGCCGCGTCGTGGTCATCATAAGTAGGCGCTGCGCAGACGAAGAGAGTCCGACCGTCATTACCACCCAGCATGCAGGCAAATGCGCACATCTCGCCGGTCTTAAGCTCCTGGACGATCGTGCCGCCTTCAGTGACTCGGATAACGCGCCGGTTGAGAACGTCGGCGACCCAGACAGCTCCCTCCGCGTCCAGGCAAATGCCGTCGGGTGCAACCTCCGCCTGCTCAAGAACCTTGCCAACATCGGTTGTTGTGGGAGGATCGCCGAAAGCGGCCCAAGTGCGGCGTCCGCTTAACACGCCATTGGAGACATTAAAGGCAGTCAGGCGATTAGCCAGTGTTTCGGCAACAACAAGGGTGCGACCGTCTTGCGTGAGCACTGTGCCATTGGGGAAGGCGAGATCAGAGGCGGCAATGGCGAGCGCGCCATCTGGCGCAACGCGGATCAGCGCAGTGGAGCGAGCCGGCTCGCCGCCGAACAAATCGAATCCGAAGTTGCCTACCCAGGCGAAGCCCACGTCATCCACGAGCATATCGTTCAGGT
>Ga0335072_10005562_pt1 | contig 18554 bp, 16 predicted proteins | sample Lox_Sample_21_FD_206725 | JGI IMG/M metagenome (GOLD analysis project Ga0335072, IMG submission 206725) | Soil microbial communities from Loxahatchee National Wildlife Refuge, Florida, United States - Lox_Sample_2.1 | ecosystem: Environmental > Terrestrial > Soil > Wetlands | place: USA... | reverse complement strand
TCAGGACGTGGCGGATGTCGGGGCCGGCGGCCCGGCGCGGCACGTTCTTGATGCGGGTGACCTCCCCGCCGGGGAAGACGGCCTCCAGGCCGACGACCATGTCCTCGATGCCGCCGTACAGCGTGGAGAACTGGCCGATCGATCGGGTCGCGACCAGGCCGCCCATCTCAGCAAGCGGCTTCGACTGGGGTGAATGCCCTGTCGTCAGGCCCTGTGCCCGAACTGCGTCTTCCAGTTCCTGCAGGCCGGCGCCGCACTGCGCGGTAGCCATCATGTTGACCGGGTCGACCGACAGGATCGCGTTCATCCGCGAGCCGTCTACCACGAGGCTATCCTCGACCACGGTCTCCAGGCCGCCCTCGGTAGCGGTCCCTCCGGTCCGCGGAACGACATTGACCAGGTTGTCTGCGGCGAATCGCAGGACGGCCGTCACTTGTGCCGTCGACTCCGGATAGACGATCGCCGCCGGGATCGGCCCGTCGTAGATACCGTGGACGGAGGTGTACTTCTTGAAGCGGTCGACACTGGCTGACTTCAGCTGCTCGTCGCCGGTTTCGACGGCACCGGCCCCGAGAAGTTCAGTCACCGCCTCGACGATCGACTGGCGGCTCAGCGGAGATCGGGATGCGGCCACGGTCAGTTCTCCACTCTCCCTCGTAACAGGCGGATATGAGGCCGCCAGCTTGCCAGATCTCACTCAGCGGACGAGATACCCGCCGTCCACGACTAGGACGTGGCCGTTGACATAGTCTGCGGCCCGGCTGGCCAGGAACACGGTGGCCCCCATCAGGTCGGCGGTATCACCCCAGCGGGCAGCGGGGATGTGCTCGACGATACGGCGATCGGCGGCAGGATCCGCGCGGGTTGCCTCGGTGATCGCCGTCTTGAAGTATCCCGGTGCGATCGCGTTGACCTGGATGTTGTAGGTCGCCAGCTCGTCGCAGTAGGCCTTGGTGAAGCCCACGATTCCGGCTTTGGTGGCCGCATAGGCTGGCGACCGCTGGCCGCCGAGGAACGCGAACAGCGAGGCGATGTTGATGATCTTGCCGGAACGTTGCCTGATCATGAACTTGCTCGCCTCATGGGCGAGTTCAAAGGCCGCCGTCAGGTTGACCGACACCATGGGGTCCCATTGATCACGGCCGAACTCTTCCACGTCAGACAGCAAGGCAATGCCGGCGGAGTTGACCAGGATGTCGATAGAGCCCAGCGTCTCGACGCAGCGCTGGACGACTGCCGCCGCGGCGCCCGGCTGCGTGATGTCCGCGTCCATGAACTCCATCCGCCGTCCGGCGTCCTCGACGAGCCGGCGGGTGGTTCCGTCGTCCCGCGCCAGGCCGACGGCGAACACGTCGGCACCGGCCTTGGCCAGGGCGACGGAGAAGGCACTGCCCAGGCCGGTGTTGCCGCCGGTCACCAGAGCGTTACGGCCAGCGAGAGAGAACAGGGCGAGGCTGAAGTCGGCGATATCCATGTGTCAGCTATCTATAGGAATAGTAGAGATACTAGCGATTCTCGTGGCCCGGCATCCCAGCTGTTAGGCCACCTCGCAGGCCGCGATCAGCTCCGGGTCGTCAGCCGGGCCGGCCAGTTGATCTGGTGCCGCCTCCACCCGGTCCTGCTCGGCGGTCAGCCGGCGGCCCAGGCTGAAGCCGATCCCTACCGTCGCAAGGCAGCCCGCGCACAGCAGCCCGATCCAGAGACCGGCCAGCCCGGCGGCGATCAGGCCTGTCGAGATCGTCGGAGATACCACGAAGGCCAGCGAGTAGGCCCCGGTGGACAGCGCGTTGGCGCGGCCCCTGGTCTGATCGTCAGCAAGGCTGTTGACCAGCGGGGATATGGTCGGCGCCATGAAGGTCTCGCCCAGCCCGAACAGCGCAGCGAACCCGAGAATGCAGGCGATCCGTGCCGTATGCGGCAGGCCGAGCCCGGCTAGCCCGAATATCGCCCAGGAAACTGACCAGATCAGCCCGATCATCGCCAGTGCCCGGCTTCGTCGCAGGCCTCGGACCAGGCGCAGCACGACGAGCTGGGCCATGACTATCAGCGCGGTGTTCACGGTCAGCGCCAGCGCCACGACGCGTACTCCCGCGTGCGCCTCTACCGTGGCGAAGGCCGGCAGGCCGGAATCCAGCGCCGCGTATCCGGTGAATGCCAGAACGAGAGTCGCGATCACGACCGCACGCAACGGCCGGTTGGCGAGTACCTCCCGGTAGCCCGCCCTGGCCGCGTCCGGCGAATGTGCCGGGCGGATGTCCGGCAGGTAGATCAGTACCACCGTGAACAGCAGGCAGCAGACGGCGTTGCCGAGAAACATCACCTGGAATGAACCGGGGTGGTGCACCGACGCGACAGCGGCACCGATCCCGCCGCCGATCCCGATGCCGGCGTTGAGCACCGTGAAGTTCACGGCAAACGCGCGCTGCTGCTCATCGGGCCGGGGGCTTAGTCCCGCGAGCAGGGTCATGAAGGCCGGGAACCTCGGTGCCGTCGAGGCGCCGAAGATGACCATCACCGGGATCGCAGTCAGCGCGTTGTGCGTCCAGGCCAGGCCGGCTGACCCGACCGCCTGGACGACCAGAGCGCCCGCCAGCACCGTGCGCGCGCCGATCCGGTCCATGAGCGCGCCCGCGAACGGGACGGCTACCAGCCCGATCGCGGCCTGCATCGCCAGCAGTACGCCGACGACCGGCAGCCGGATGTCGCACACCTGGTGCAGGTAGATCAGGGTCAGCGGCAAGATGAGGCCGGTGCCGAGAGCCGCGACAGCGTCGCCGGCGATCACAATCCTCGCGGGCCGCGGTATCCGGGTCATCGCCACGTCCTCAGCCTCGCTGCTCGCTCCGCCCGATGTCGAACGGTTTATCCGCCGGGCACAGGCGGGGATGCGCCGGGGCGCAGGCCCGTACCCTCGTTGGCATGTCTGATCAGCGTCGCGCCAGGCGGGCGTGCGATGAGCCTGCCAGGCTGACATGACCCAGGCCGAGCTCACGCTTGTCGGCATCGACATCGGCGGGACAAGGAGCCGTGCCCGGCTGTGGGCAGACGGGCGGGTTGCTGCCGACAGCGAGGGGCCGAGCGCAAGCTGGCCGGCCGTGGGCCCAGGGGCCGCGGCGGCCGCGCTCGAAACAGTTCTCGCCGGGCTCGGCCTTGACCCGTCCCAGCCGGTCGATGCGATCTGCGCGGGCTCTGCCGGGCTCAGTGTCCCCGGCGTGGCTGAGTTCCTGCGCGACCGGCTCGCGCCGCTGGCCCGGCCGGGCGCGGTGGTGATCGTCAGCGATGCCCTGCTGGTCCTGCCGGCCGCGGGTCTGGACGCGGGCATCGCGCTGATCTGCGGGACCGGAAGCGTGGCCGTCGGTAAGTTCCGGGAACGCGAATTGCAGGCCGGCGGATGGGGCTACCTGCTCGGTGACGAGGGCAGCGGTTACTGGATTGTCCGCGAGGCGCTGCGCGCGCTGCTGCGGCGCCGCGAGGAGTGCGGTCCCCTCGGCCGCCTCGGCGACGAGATGCTGTCAGCGACAGGCTCGGCCGGTGTCGCCGAGCTGCAACGCCGCTACTACGCCCAGCCGCACGTGCCCCCGGAGTGGGCCCGGCTCGCCAGGCTCGTGCTGGACAGCGGCGACCCGGCCGTTGCTGACATTGTCGGCCGGGCCGCTGATGCCGCTGCGGCGCTGGCTGCGCGGGCCGCGCGGCTGCTGGACCCGCCCGGCCGTTACCCCGTCGTGCTGGCTGGCGGGCTGATGGGGAACGCGCCGTTCCGGGATGCCGTCGCAGCTGCGGTGGTGAGGACGTCGTCGCTGGCTGAGGTCCGCGTGCTCGAGGATGCCCCGGTCGCCGGAGCGATCAGGCTCGCCAGACAGGCGGCCGGTCAGATCTCAGGGCTGTTGTAAGACCCTCGCGGACGGTTTCGGGGCGGCGCCGGCTCACGCCGTTTGCTCCGCCCGCAGCGCGCTGGCCTGCCGGGCTGCCGAACGAAGCCGGACTCCGGCACCGCGACCAGCACGGCGGGCTCGTCGCCGGCCAGGTCGCAGCTGGGAACGAGCGGCAATAGCCGGTCAGGCCGTTGTCCGACATTGTCCGGGGATTGGGACGAACTGTCCGGCAGCAGTCCGCGGCGGGCTAGCCTCCGCCTGGTTCGAAGAACGCTCAACCACGCCAAATGTCGGGCATCGTCACAACTGGAGAGAACCAATGGGCCTGCTGGATCACCGTCGTACCTGGCACTACGAAGTTTCTGCGGCGCCGGCGGATTGCATACGCGCGTTTGCGACGGCTTTCAATAGTCGCGGGGGGCTGAGGGCGAAGGCGAAGTGGTCGATCCGCACTGGTTCCGACTCGGCTACGGCTACCTATGAGGGCCGGCAGGGCCTGGCGGCTGCAGCGGCAGTCCTGTCCAAGACGGTGACGCAGGAAACTGACACGGCGATCGGATCTCAGGTCACCTTCCGGATCAACGAAGTCAACGGCAGCCGGACCCGCTGCTCCATGGCACTGACAGCCGAAGGACGATCCGGGATCGCCGGGCTGCTTGGCCACACCTCTGATGCCGGGGTCATCCGCCCCTACATGCAGGCAGTCGCGAATGAGATCCGCAAGCTGGACCCGGCTGCGCAGATTGAGTCTGCATAGTGCTGTCCTGTCCGACCTTGTCCGGGCTTATGGCGCCTAGCCCCCGTCAGTCTGGTCCCGTCCTACCGTTAACGCGGTGCACAGTCTGCTGCTCGCTGGTCATGTTCCGGGCGTTATCCGGTCGATGTCCGGTCCCGGCACGCGCAGCTGCCCTGCGCTGGCGATGACAGCTGTATAAGGAAATTCAGCGGAATGCGCGGGTTTCTGGGAGGTCTGGATGGGCGGGGCACCGGTCGAGGCAGCCCGGCCTGCGGGCACGCAGGATCAGCCGCCGACGGCACGAGTGCGGATCTCTTTGCTTGAGCCCGGTGACATCCCGGAACTGGCCGCGCTTCTGGCTGACAGCGCCGACTTTCATCGCGGGTGGGTGTCCTACCCGACCACGCCCGACGCGGTGAGCTCGTTCGCAGCCGGCGCTGGCGCAAACGGGATGCTGATCTTCGCGGTCAGGTGCCGTGACGACGGCGCCCTTGCCGGGCTTATGACCCTGTGCCGCTTCTCCGGCGAGCCGTGGGCCACGGCCGAGTACGGCTGCGCGGCCGGCAGCCGGCACCGCGGCCATGGCTACCTGACCGAGGCGACTGCGTTGCTCGCCGACTACGCCTTCAGTGAGCTGGGCCTGCACAGGATCGAGGCTCTGGTGCGGCCCGACAACCGAGCGTCAGCGCGCATGCTTGCCCGGGCTGGCTTCCGCCCGGAAGGGCTGGCCAGGGGCGCGGTGCGGGTTGACGGTGCCTGGCGCGATCACGAGCGGTGGGCACTCACGGCCGAGGACGGCGGAAGGAGGTAATCAGATGGAAAGGTCGCCAGTCTCAGTGGAGTCCGGCCTGGTCGACGTGACGTCGATCTCGCTGGACGAGGTACGCGAACTCGATGACTCGGTGCTCGAGCACGCGCTGCGCAGGTTCCGGCGCGAGTCCGCGGAGAGCAAGGATCCGATCGTGGCGTTCGGCGCCTTCAACCAGCACTCGTCAAGTCCCTGGTAGCACTTCCGGCGCCGTGCCCGGCTGGGGCCACGGCGCCGGAACCAGAGCACCTGCCAAGGTCGCACCTGCCAAGGTCGCACCGGGCCGAGCGCAGCCAAGCGCGAGGCCATCACGCGGAGGTTTCACCAGATGGTTGCTGACGTCGTCTTAATGCGGCCGGGCAGGCCTGCGGAGTGGCCGGATGCCGGGCTCGATGTCGCCGCCCTGCGCGATGGCGGCTGGCGGCCGGTCCCGTTCCGCCAGTTCCTCCTGAAGGTGCACAGCCGCTGCAACCTGGCGTGCGATTACTGCTACGTCTACGAGATGGCGGACCAGAGCTGGCGCTCGCGGCCGCTCACGATGAGCCGCCAGGTGGTGGCCCGGACTGCACGCCGGATTCACGAGCACGTCGTGGCGCATTCGCTGGATGAGGTCCGGATCATCTTCCACGGCGGCGAGCCGCTGCTAGCTGGCCGTGACTTCTTCGCCTCAGCGGTCCAGACCCTGCGCGGCGGCATTGCCGAGAACTGCGCGGTGGAGTTCGGCATGCAGACCAATGGCGTGCTGCTCGACGAAGACGTGCTTGAGGTCCTGCTGAGGCACCGGATCAGGGTGGGGGTGAGCCTGGACGGCGGCCCCCTCGCTAACGACAGGCACCGTCGCTATGCCAGCGGCAAGGGCAGCTACGAGCGGGTCGTTGCCGGGCTGCGACTGCTGCAACAGGAGCGCTACGCGCCGCTGTTCACCGGTCTGCTGTGCACGATCGACCTCGCTAACGATCCGGTCGCGACCTACGAGGAGCTGCTGGCGTTTCATCCGCCTTCGGTCGACTTCCTGCTGCCGCACGGCAACTGGTCCGCGCCGCCCCCGCGGCGCACCGAAGACCCGGAGCAGACGCCGTATGCCGACTGGCTCATCCCGATCTTTGACCGCTGGTATGCCGCGCCGCGCCGGGAGACCGGCGTCCGGTTCTTCGAAGAGATCATCAATCTCGTGCTCGGGGGCCGCAGCCATGTCGAGTCGATCGGGCTGACCGCTGTCAACCTCATCGTCGTCGAGGCTGACGGCACGCTCGAGCAGGTTGACTCGCTGAAGGCTGCCTTCGACGGCGCTCCGGCGACTGGCCTCAGCGTGCTCGCCGACACGTTCGACGCCGCGCTGGAGTATCCCTCGGTCGTGGCGCGGCAAATCGGTGCCGACGCCCTGTGCGCGACGTGCCGGCAATGCCCGATCGGCAATATCTGCGGTGGCGGCCTCTACCCGCATCGTTACCGGTCCGGCACAGGCTTCCTGAACCCGTCGGTCTACTGCGCCGACCTGCTCGCGCTCATCGGCCACGTCCGCGAGCGCGTCCAGGCCGACATCGAGAAACTCGGCCGCCGGTGAGACCCGCGCCGCACACCCTCCCGGCTGACCATTTCGCCGCCCTGGCGAGCGGCGGCGGCAGCGCCGAGACCATCCGCCTACTTCAGGCTGGCCAGCTCAGCAAGCACATCCTCCTAGTGCGTGCCATCGTGGCCCGGGCCGCTGGTGACGCCGCGCAGGCAGGTGCGGCTCCGCGGATCGCGGCGGCCTATGAGCTTCTGTCCGCGGCCCAGCGGAGGTCTCCGCAGGTGGTAGCCCGCCTGCTGGCCCATCCGAACGTCGGCGCCTGGGCCGTGCAGTGCATGAGACGACTCCACCGCCCGGCGACCGAGCCGGCGCCGCCGGCCGAGGCGCCGCTGTGGGCCGATCTCGGGTACCTGGCCGCGCTGGCTGCCAGCGCCGCGGCGAACAGCGGGCTTGACTTCGAGATCGACGTGCCGGTCAGGGATGGCCTGGCCGTGCTGCCAGGCCGTGGAGCGGCGCGCCTCCCGCTGCAGGGCTTGGGCCAGGCGACGGTCCGCGGCGATGGCACTCAGACGAGCGTGGTCGCCGACGGAGTACATGTCACAGTGCCGCAGGTCGGTGACCGGGCACCGGAGTGGCTGGAGCTGAGGCGGCTGTCGGCGGCTGCCGACGGGCTGAGCGTTGAGGTCGACCTGGATGACCTCGATCCCAGCCGTTGCTACGGCTTCCCGGCGGTAGCCGGGCGGCTCAGCGACGCCGACGTGGCGGCATGGGCGGCGCAGTTCACCGCGGCCTGGCAGTTGCTAGTGCAGCATCACCGGAGCTATGCCGCGGCACTGGCGGCGGGCCTGAGGTCGCTCATCCCGCAGGTCGTCGCTCAGGCCGGGCACAGCACCAGCGCGACCAGCACAGACGCGTTCGGCGCGGTGGCGCTGTCCCTGCCGCCTGACCCGGTGGCGCTGGCGCTGGCGCTTGTGCACGAGTTCCAGCACGCCAAGCTGAGCGCGCTGCTCGACCTGACCGAGCTCCACCAGGCCCGGGCTGACGTCCGCTACTACGCGCCCTGGCGCGACGATCCCCGGCCGCTGCCCGGCCTCCTCCAGGGGGTCTATGCGTTCCTCGGCGTGACCGATTTCTGGCGAGTGCAGCGCCATCACCTGGCCGGGACAGCTGACCTCGCCCACTTCGAGTTCGCGCGCTGGCGGGAGCAGACCAGCCGGGCAGTAGAGGAGCTGTCAGTGTCGGCCGAGCTGACCGAGCCCGGCCGGCAGATCCTGGCTGGCGCCCGTGCCGCGCTCGACGGCTGGAGCACCGAGCCGGTGCCGGCGACCGCGCTCAGCCAGGCTGTGGACTCGGTGATCGACCACCGGGCCCGGTGGCGGATCCGCAATCTGCGTCCCGGCGAGGAGACGGTCGCCGAGCTGACGGCGGCCTGGCAGGCGGGTGCGGTGCCGCCGCACCCGGCTGGCCCGCCGCAGGTCGTGGCCGGGGACCCGCCGTCGGCCGCGGACACCTTGCGGTTGCGGTTGTGGCACCTCCGGCTCACCGCGCCGAGCCAGTTCGACCGCGTGTGCGCGGGCGATGACGCAGACACGCCAGTGGCGGGCGTGACGGCCGCCGACGTCGCTTACGTCCGCGGTGACTATGCGCTCGCTGCCAAGCTGTACCGCGAGCAGATCGAGGCCGATCCGGGGCCTCCAGCTCCCTGGGTCGGGCTCGCGCTCGCGCAGCTGCGCGCCGGGCACGCGGACACCGCGGCAGCGCTCCTCGCGGCGCCTGAGTTGGTCCGCGCCGTGCACGCGCGCCTGCGAGAGTCCGGCGAGCAAGCCGATCCCGAGTCACTGGCCCAGTGGTTGCATGCGCCCGCGGTGACGGGCGCGGCAGAGCCGGGCGCGGAAAGGACATGACATGAGCGTTGCGGGCGGATCCCGCCGGCTTCCTGTGATCGACGCCGACTGCCATGTGGTGGAGCCATTCGAGCTATGGGCCGAGGAGCTTCCGGAGAAATTCCGGCCGTACGCGCGGCAGCGGACGAAGTCCGAGGTGGGGGAGGAGAAGCTGCTCCACCATGGCCGCGAGCTGGATCTGGAGTGGACGATCGGCACGCTGTGCACGCCGGGCTCTGGCAGCACAGAGGGCCGGCTCGACGTGGACCTGGACACCGAGGTGCATCCGGGCGTGCGCGATCCGCAAGCCAGGTTGAAGCTGATGGACGAGCAGGGCATCGCGGTCAGCGTGCTGTTCCCGTCGTGCACGCTTGGCCTGGACGACGTCGAGGACATCGAATTCCGGTGGGCGTACGCGGAGACCTACAACTCCTGGATCGCCCGGTTCTGCCAGGCAGATCCGCTGCGGCTGCGCTGGGGGGCAGTGCTGCCGCTGGCCGGGATCGACCGTGCCATGGCGGAGCTCGAGCGCTGCATCGAGCTCGGCTGTTCGACCGTCATGCTGTCGCCGCTGCCCAGGTCAGGTCCCGGCGCGGTCCCATTTGCCGACCCGCGGCGGGCCAGCCTGTGCAGGAACCTCGGCCATCCCGAGCTCGACCCGATCTATCAGCGGCTCGTCGACCGCGACCTGCCAGCGACCGTGCACGTCGTCAACCCGGCCTCTAACGCGCTCGGGGTCGGCTGGGTGTACGCCAACCGGACGCAGTGGCAGATGGGCCAGCCATTCCAGGCTCAGCTAGCCGTCATGCACGTGATCGACGGTGGCGTGCTCGACCGCTTCCCGGCGCTGCGCGTCGGCGTCTTCGAGGGCGATGTCGGGTGGCTGCCGCACTGGCTTGGCCGGATGAAGGAGACCTACGAGAAGTTCGCGCTGCTGTCGCGTGTGCCGCAGCGCGACCCGATCGAGCAGTTCCGGGCTCAGATGTACATCTCCGGTGAGCCCGCTGACCTAGGCCTGGCGCTGGCTGCCGACGTTGTCGGTGCCCGGCGCATCCTGTTTGCCTCCGACTGGCCGCACATGGACGGGGCGTGGCCGGACCCGCTGGTGATCGTGCGCGACCGGGCCGATCTCACCGACGAACAGAAGCGAGCGCTCCTCGTCGACGGGCCGGCCGAGTACTACGGCATCGACGTGCAGGCTCTGCTTGGCCACCTGGGACCCGGCTGGTCGGTCGACGCGCAGATCGCGGACATCGACGGCATGCTGCCGCCCGAGTACCGGCCGGCCAGCGCGTTTTCCGGGCAGATCCAGTCATGACGGCATCGCTCGCCGGCCTGGCTGCCGGAGCTGAGGCGACGGAGGCTGGCAGGCCGTTCGCCCCGGAGTTTGTGCCCGCCCAGATCCAGCTGCTGCTGACCGAGCGCTGCAACCTGAAATGCCGCCACTGCGCGGTGCCGGAAGAGGACTCACCAGCCGAGCACGAGCTTGACCTGGCTTCGTGGCGCCGGTTCGTAGCGCATTGCGTCGGCGGCGGCGTACGGAGCCTGGTCATCTCCGGCGGTGAGGCGCTGCTGCGGCCCGAGGCGGTGGACCTTGCCTGCTACGCGCACGAGCTTGGCGTTGACCGCACCACGCTGGTCACCAACGGTCTCATCTTCCGCGGCCCGCTGGTGCAGCGCATCGCCGAGGCGCAGCACCGCTATCCGGGCTTCGGCGTCCACGTCAGCATCGACGGAGCAACGCCGCAAACACATGACTGGATGCGCGGACCCGGCACGTTCCGGCGGACCGAGCGGTCGATCGCCCGGCTGCAGGCGGCCGGCGGTCGCATTACCGGGATGCACACTGTCGTGCACCGCGGGAACGAGCATGAGCTTGAGCGCTGCGCGCAGCTCGGGGCGCAGCTCGGCATCGAGGTCTGGACAGTCTTCCCCCTAGCCGATCTCGGCAGGGCCCGCGAGATCCAGCAGCAGCGGCTCGACGAGCAGCGCTGGCGCGAGGTCATCAGGGCGCTGGCCGGGATCGGGCGCCGCTACCCGTTCGCGGTCAGCCTCATGGGGCCTGTCTACGGTGACGAATGGCCGCTGTCGGCAGGCGAGGTGCCGCGGCCGGTCAGTGAGCACTCGATTCAGACGTGCGTGGGGCCGGACGGCAGCGTCTTCACTTGCCCGCCGTTGCGGCACTTGCCCGTCGGCCATGCGCTGGACGTGACCGGCCCGCAGGACTGGCAGGCCGCTGGCAGGCGGGCCGGAGAGATCCTCAGGACGCACTGCTCGTCGTGCAAATTCCTGCTGCTGTGCGCAGGCGTGCAGCTGGCCGACCCGTTCCGGCCCCGTACGGAGGACCGACCGCGCGGCGTGCCTGGCCAGGCGGGGTGAGCTGACGATGCGCTGGATCAGCCCGCGCGATCCGCTGCCGACCTGGGGCCGCTGGTCGGCTGAGACGCCGCCGCGCTCGGGCGCCGTGACGCTCGATCAGGTGCGGTGGCGCGACTGCGGGGGCGGCAGCCTTGCGATCAGCTCCCGTACCGGGGGATGGGCGATCCTGGAGCAGGATGAGGCAGCCGCGCTGCGGCAGGTGCGCAGGTTCGAGGATGCCGGGCGCTGGGCGCCGGTCGTGACGGCCGCGTGGCGGCGTGGCCTGGTGAGCATCGCCGGCGTGAGCGTCTTCTCAGCCGACGAGAATGCCGCCGCCATTGAGGCGACGCGCGATTACTACTCCCTCGTGCTTCTGCTCAACTCCGGCTGCAACCTGGTGTGCAGCTACTGCTACCTGGGCCATGCGACGCCTTCCCCGCACCGCGCCATGCCGCTCGAGCTGGCCAGGGCGGCGATCCTGGGTGCGCTGGAGCAGCCGTGGCCGACGATCCTGGTGGACTTCGGAGAGATCGCCGTCGCCGGTGCCGCCTTCCGCCAGTTGCTGCCGTGGGCACAGCGTGCCGCGGCCGACCGGGGGAAGGCGCTGCGGGCCGCCGTCCAGACGAATGGCACCGTGCTCGACGAGGAGCTGGCCGATTTCCTGTGCGGCAATGAGGTGACGGTCGGCATCAGCCTTGACGGTCCTCGTTCCCTCCATGACGGTGCGCGCCGCTTCCGCAGCGGTGCCGGATCGTACGGCCGGGTGCTCGCCGCCATCCGGCGGCTGACGGTGCGCGGCGTCAGTGTGCACCTGATCGCGACGATCAGCCGGCACAACGTTGCGAGCTGCCGGGACGTTGTCTGTGAGCTGGCCGCGCACGGGCCGAGCAGTACGCTGCTCAAGCCGGTCTTGCCTGAGGGCGAAGCGGCGGCGGCGTGGGACGCGCAGGCCATCTCCGAAGACGAGTATGCGGCGTTCATGGCCGAGGCCGTGCGCCTCGCCGATGAGCTGGGGCCTGACACGCTTGACCAGTCCGCCGGCAAGTTCCTGCTCCGATTGCTCGGCGACCGATCCGGCTGGCGTGACTCCTGCACCAGCCGGGCGTGCGGCTCCGGCCGGTCGTTGCACGTGATCGGAGCCGACGGGGGCGTGCACGCCTGCCCGAGGTTCGTATCCGGCGGACCGCGCCTGGCCGCGGACGGGCGTCAGCTGCTGCCGCTGACGGTCGGGAAGCCGGCCAGCGCGGCGCGGGTGTCGGCGCTGCCGGACCTGCTGCCTCCGGTCCTGCGAGCAGCGCCGGAGTCGTGCGCGGGCTGTAGCTGGCTAGGCTCGTGCGGCGGCGGCTGCACGCTGGTGGGGCAGCGCGGCGGGGAGCTTACCCCGATGCCCGACCCGCATTGCGCCGCTTACATGGCCATCCACGAGGCCCTGTTCGCGGGCCTGGTGCCGTCCTTTCTGGCCGGCCGGCACGCCACGAGCACTGCCTTCAACGGTGCCCGGGTCGAAGCGGTGCGGGCGTAGCGCGATGGCAGCCGACAGCAGGGAACGAGACCCCCTCAAGGTCCGTATCGGCGTCGGACTCGGCGTGCAGGAGATGATCGGGTCCTGTGCTGAGCTGCGGGTGGTATGCCGCACGCTGGAAGACGAGGGATTCGACTCGCTCTGGTTCTCCGAGGCCGCGACCAGTCCTGCGCTCGACCCGGTTGCCGCGCTTGGCTTCGTGGCCGCGCAGACCAGCACGATCAAGCTCGGCTCCAGCGTGCTGGTGGTGCCCGGCCGGCCACCGGTGCTGCTGGCGAAGGCACTCGCGACGCTCGACCTGCTCAGCGGCGGGCGCATGCTCCCGATCGTGGGACTGGGTACCGCTGACGCTCGCGAGCACCAGGCGTTCGGTGTCGGCCGCACCGACCGGGGACCTTGGGTGGACGAGGTCGTGCCGCTGCTTCGCCGCTGCTGGAGCGGAGAACCGGTCACTCACACCGGACTGCGATTCGAACTGGACGACATCACGGTCCTGCCACGGCCGCGCCGTCCGCTGCCGATCTGGCTCGGCGGCAGGGATGACCGGGAACTTCTGCGCGTCGGCCGGCTCGGCGACGGCTGGCTGGCCAGCTTCGCGACGCCCGGCGAGGTGGCAGCAGGCACGGCGGTGGTCCGCGACGCGGCGGCCGCGCACGGGCGGACCATCGACGCTGATCATTACGGAGTGCTGCTGCTGTACGCGCTGGCGGAGCCGGGCCCGAGCGTGCGCGAGTTCCTGGCCTGGCGGCGGCCGGACCTGTCGCTGGCCGAGGCGCTGCCGGTAGGCGCAGCTGCTCTGCGGGACCGGCTGGCGGAGTACGTCGAAGCCGGCGCCTCGAAGTTCATCCTGGTGCCGGCCGAGCGGCCGGACGACTGGCGCCAGGAGCTGGCTGATCTGGCGGACGCGGTGCTGTCACTGCAGACTCCGGGTCGGCCGGCGGCTGCGAACAGGGCCGCGGCGACAGGGGAGGGCGCGTGACCACGACCGTCGAGGCGGACTCGGATCTGCTGCACGACACCATCTACGGCTGGAACGTCCTGCGGCTGGAGTGGATCTGCCGCGCGCTGGCTGCTGGCATCGACGACGATGACGACGAGCAGGAACGGCACCGCGTCTTCGAGCTCCGCCAGACACTGGCGGCGGCCGGCCCGGCGGCTCACCCGGTGCTTGTCGATCCGCGGTTCGGGCGCTGGTGCGCGGAGCTGACCGCTCTCATCGAGCGGGATGCTCCCGCGCTCCTGCCCGCTGGGCGGTTCCGGGCGGCATGCCGCGACGCGGGCGCGTTCGCGCTTGCGGCGAGGTTCTGCCGCTGGCGGGATCGCGGGCAGTGCCGCGACGGCGACCCGGCGGCACCACCGGCGACCGTTGTCCGTGTCCGCCACGACGGGCGCGTGCCCTTGCCCGGCACCGGATGGACGCTGGTCCCCGGCATTCGCCACGCGGGGCTGGACCTGACGGTTTCTGTCGCCGGCGACGGGTTTGCGGCGCCGGGTTTGCCGGGCCTGACCGTGGTAGCCGAGCGGGCCAGCCTGCCCGGCCTGGTCGCGTCCGCCGGCGATCCCGTCGACGTGGCCGCGTGCGCGGCGGATCCGCTGCTGGCTTCCGGCCCGCCCGCTGTGGTCGTGGAGCGCGGGGATGACGGCGACGTCCTAGCGGTCGCCGCGCCGGGGATCGCCGTCGTTCGCGCCGCTGCGTCACCGACTGAGCGGGCCTGGCACGCGCTGGCGGCGGCTGCCCAGCTGCGGGCTGTCGTACAGCAGGCCCGGCTGTTCGAGCAGGGCGCGCATCCACCGGAGCCGGCTCCCGAGGTCGCCCATCTGGCCGACGCTCCCCAGCTCATCCGTTTGCTGATGGTGTACCGGCAGGCGGTCGCTGCGTGCTGTCTCCCGGACGTCCCTGCGGGTGACAACGCAGAGGTCCAGGACAAGGCCGGCCGGGCGCTGCGCAGCCTGGCCGGATGGCTAGGGGGCGGCGGGCAGCTGTCGCCACTGGGCCAGGATTTGCTCAGCGAACTGGCCGGCCACGGCCTGATCGGGCCAGCTCCCTCGTCCCGCGCTGCCGTCTCGTCCGTGGCTGTCGGGGGAGCGCTGCGCTCCGGGACAGCGCACGCGGACCGGCTCACGGCAGCCGATCCTCAGCTCCAGCACATCCTCACCATGCTCGGCAGTCCTGACGGCATTGTGGTCAACACACTTTCCGACGGCCGGTCGCGAGCCGATCCGACCATCGACCAGCTCAGCCTGCTCAGGGCGCGAAGCCCAGAGCGGTACCAGGCGCTAGCGCGCGAGCTCGTGACTCCGGCCCGGTGCCTCGCGGAGGAGCTCCTGCTCTGCCACCTGGCCTACGTCGATGAACGCTTCGGCGATGCGGCAGCCGGGTACGCGAGCCTGCTGCGGCAGCTTCCGCACGACATTGACCTGTGGCGCGATTTCGCGTTCGCGCTCCGCCACCTGGGCGAGGCGCGGCTGAGCGAGACCGTCGTGTTCCGGCTCGGCGATGTGGCGCGGGCCGCAGTGCAGGCCGGTGTGGTGCCGGCCGGGACAGGGGATGGCCACCAACCGCCGGCCGGCCGATGGCGCACCGCGCCGGCTGATTTGCGGCGCATCATTGCCGTGGTCGAGGAGGTGAGCCGTGATTCCGATCCTCGGTGACCTCCGCCCGCCGTCATTGCTGTCCCTGCAGATGAGCGACAAGCTGCGCGGCTACGTAGAGGTCAGGCCCGAGCACGGCCAGCCCGTCAACTTCCTTGCCGTCTTGTCGGGCGCCAAGCCCGTCATGGATGACTGGGTTCCGCGAACTCAGCTAGCCCGGCTCACCGACATGTGCGCGGACCTCGGCCTGGTCGTCCTGCCGGATGCCCAGTTTCGCGCGCTGCCCGATCAGGGGGCTGTCAGTCAGGTCATCGGCCGGGGCACGCTGACGACGACGCGGGCTTACGGTCACCGGCTGGGCGACGATGTGCACGACGCGTCGGTGCACGTGTTTATCGGGGCCGACCAGGCGACGGTGGAGCGGACCCTGGCATCGGGCTGGTACCCGCTGATCATCGGCGGGCGAGCGAACAACAAGCCGTGGATCGACCACCTGTGGTTCGGGCAGGGCCTTGGTTACCCCGAGTGCTGCTTGCGGGCTTTTGCCTGGAGCAATAACTGGACCGTCAACAACATGCCGTACCAGGCGCATCGCGCGATCCGGACGGCTCCCTCGATGCTGTGCAATTCGCTGATGAGGTTCAGCGGCCTGACCTGGGCAGCGCACCTGCCGTGCAGCTACGACTGCCCAGTGACGATGAGTATGTCGTCGGCGCTGCGCGCCCTGACTTACCAGCACTGTCCGGAACTGGCCGGCTGGATCGACCGGCTGGCCCGTGCGCCGTATCTCGTGCTCAACGAGTGGGAGGCGTTCGCATTCGCCGGCGCGCGGGTAACTCCCGGGGCTATCGACTACTCCGGTGTCACGATCGCGCCGTCGAACCGGCCCAACCTCGCGCTGTTCGAGGCGCTGACGGGGGGCTCTCGGGTGGAGCTGCGCGACGACCTGGTCGTGGTGCTCGCCGCGGACGGCGATGTCCTGCATGTAGAGCGCACGGCGGCCGACGGGTTCGCGCCCCGGATCCCGTTCGTGCTGGAGTTCGCGTCCTGACGACGCCAGGGAGGAACGATGGGATCGCATGAGGAACTGACGCTCTTCAAGGTATCGGCGTGGCGGGCGTCCGTCCCGGCCGACACGTGGTGGATACCGCTGCTTGCGGAGGACATCGTCGAGTCGATCAAGGCCGACCCGATGGACCCGGTTGGCCTGTCCGCGCTGCGGACTAAGCCGACGCTGCACATGCGGACCGAGAAGCACTGGACCGAGTTCTTCAGTTTCGTGCGCGAGACCTTCGACTCGATCCTGCTGACCGCTCCGGAGCTGCGGTACCAGCGCTTCGGCACGAGGGCATGGGGCGTGCTCATCGACTCGGAGACCTGGAAGAAGGACCTGCACCACGGCCCGGCCAGGGTGGTCGAGACGCACAATCACACTCCGGCGATCTTCACCAGCGTGTTCGCCTGCGAGCTGCCCTCCTACCCGGCCGCGGAGGATCTCTCGACCGTCTTCCACAATCCGGCCAAGCACATGATCTGCCCCTGGCAGGAGCGTGTCGTCCTGGTACCTCCTGCGGTTGGCCAGGTGCTGGTGTTCCCCGGCTGGATCGAGCACTCCGCGCCGGTAGTGATGCCGATCGCCGAAGGCGAACGCAGGATCATCATCAGCACTGACTACTTCCCAGAGCACACCGATACCGCCTTTGAGCCCGCGCAGGGCACCGGGCTGGCCGGCTCATAGGCAGGAGGGCTGCACTCGTGCACTGGGTCGGCGCGGAGGTCTCCGGTGGGTGACGGCGGTCAGGTGTCGCAGGTGCAGATACTGCTGACCGAGCGATGCAACATAAAGTGTCGGCACTGCGCGGTTCCGGCGGAAGACTCACCAGCGAGCCACGAGATGTCGACCACGCAGTGGAAGGCCTTTCTCGACGCGGCCGCGGCGGCCGGGACGGAGAGCGTCGTCATCAATGGCGGCGAGGCGCTAGTGCGGCGCGACGCCATCGAACTGATCGAGCACGCGCTCGCAGCCGGGATCAGCTGGGCGACGCTGATCACTAACGGCATGCTGTTCGGCAACCGGGCGGCAGCTCAGATCGCCGCGGTGCAGCAGCGCTGGCCCGCCTTCGGCGTGCACGTGAGCGTCGATGGCGCGTCGGCCCAGACGCACGACTGGATGCGGGGGGCTGGAACGTTCACCCGGCTGCTGGCCAGCGTCACGCGCCTGCGTGCGGCAGGCGGCCGCGTCACGGGCATCAACTCGGTGATCCACCGCGGCAACGTGCACGAGTTCGAGGATCTCGCAGCACTGGCCGCAGGCTGGGGCGCCGAGGTCCTGACGGTGTTCCCGAGTGCCGATCTGGGCCGCGGCATCGCGCTGGCCGACACCCGCCTTTCCCGTCCGGTCTGGCTGGAGCTTTACGAGCGCGCCAGGGCGGTCCGCGATCGCTACGGTCTGATGGTCGGCATTGGCGGTCCGGTCATGGCCGATGAGTGGCCGGAGGACGAGAACCTCGTACCGCGGCCACGCTCCGAGCGGCCGGACAAGGTGTGCATCGGCCCTGACGGTGCCGTGTTCACATGCCCGCCGCTGCGGTGGCATCAGGTGGGGCACGTGGGCGACCGCTGCGACCAGGCCGGGTGGACAGCGATCGCCAGGCGTGCCGCACGGGCACTGGACGAGTCCTGCGCTAGCTGCAAGTACCTGCTCGTCTGCACCAACGTGGATCTCGATGATCCGCTGCGCCCCCGCCCCGGCGCGTTCGGGATGCCGGCTCGCGCCTCGGTGACGACAGCCGGGGGCTACACAGCCACCGCCGGGGCTCGCCCTGCCGCTCCGGTGCCGATCGCGCTGAGCCGCCGTCCTGGCCGTGACCAAGGCGACAGTCGAATCAGCTCGTGACTGGCTCTATGAGATCGGCGGCCAGGCATTCCGGGTACCTGCTCTCGAAGGACCGCTTCACCTGGATGCTCAGGGCGCACCCGAATGAATTGATGAAAATAGTCCTGGACCGTGCCTGGCTACAGGTCGCTGACCTTAGCCTGACGGATCCTCATAGCGATCTGGTGCGTATTGCCCAGACGTTCGGTCTGCCCATTCCTTACAACGGTTCCGGGGCCAGCCCGTGCATCGAGCTGTCCAACAGCGCGAGCACGCCGGAAGCGGAACGCAACAAGGCAGTGGAGTGGCACCAGGACGATATCCACACTCCAGCACCTGCTTCGTTCACGATGCTGTACTGCCTGGAGGCGCCGCTCCACCCGCCAGCAACTCTCATG
>Ga0335072_10005561_pt1 | contig 18559 bp, 13 predicted proteins | sample Lox_Sample_21_FD_206725 | JGI IMG/M metagenome (GOLD analysis project Ga0335072, IMG submission 206725) | Soil microbial communities from Loxahatchee National Wildlife Refuge, Florida, United States - Lox_Sample_2.1 | ecosystem: Environmental > Terrestrial > Soil > Wetlands | place: USA... | reverse complement strand
CCTGTCGCGCAAGATCACGGTGGACGTGCGCGGCGAGATCCTGCAGCTGAAGGAGACCATCAATACGATGGTGGACCAGCTGAACAGCTTCGCGGCCGAGGTGACGCGCGTGGCGCGCGAGGTGGGCTCCGAGGGCAAGCTCGGCGGCCAGGCGGTCGTGCCTGGCGTCGCCGGCACCTGGAAGGACCTCACCGACAACGTCAATTCGATGGCGCGCAACCTGACCGGCCAGGTGCGCAACATCGCCGAGGTGACCACGGCCGTGGCGCGCGGCGACCTGTCGCGCAAGATCACGGTGGACGTGCAGGGCGAGATTCTCGAGCTCAAGAACACCATCAACACGATGGTGGACCAGCTGAACAGCTTCGCGGCCGAGGTGACCCGTCTGGCGCGCGAGGTGGGCACCGAAGGCAAGCTCGGCGGCCAGGCCGAGGTGCCGGAGGTCGCCGGCACGTGGAAGGACCTCACCGACAACGTCAACGTGATGGCCAACAACCTCACGAACCAGGTGCGCGGCATCGTCAAGGTGGTGACCGCCGTGGCGAACGGCGACCTGAGGCAGAGGCTGACGGTGGAATCGAAGGGCGAGGTCGCGGCGCTCGCCGACACCATCAACAGCATGACCGACACGCTGGCGATCTTCGCCGACCAGGTGACCAGCGTGGCGCGCGAGGTGGGAGTGGAAGGGCGTCTCGGCGGCCAGGCGCACGTGCCGGGCGCAGCCGGCACGTGGAAGGACCTGACCGCCAACGTAAACCTGCTCGCGGCCAACCTCACCACCCAGGTGCGCGCGATCGCCGAGGTGGCGACCGCGGTGACACAGGGCGACCTCACGCGCTCGATTCAGGTCGATGCCCGCGGCGAGGTGTCCGAGCTCAAGGACAACATCAACGCCATGATCGGCAACCTGCGCGGCACGACGGAGCGCAACACGGAGCAGGACTGGCTGAAGACCAACATCGCGAAGTTCAGCCGCATGCTGCAGGGCCAGCGCGACCTGGTGACGGTCGGCCGGCTGCTGCTCTCCGAGGTCGCCCCGCTGGTCAACGTGCAGCAGGGCGTCATGTACGTCATGGACACGACCAATGGTGTCTCGTGCCTGAAGGAGCTCGCGAGCTACGCCGACGGCGCGCACGAGATCCGCGATCCGCGCTTCTTCGCCATCGGCGAGGGGCTCGTCGGCCAGGCGGCCGCCGACCGCAGGCGCCTGCTGATCACCGATCTCGATACGCGCTCGATCGAGGTGCGCGGCGGCCTCGTCTCCGCGTGCCCGCGCAGCGTCATCGTGCTGCCGGTGCTGTACGAAGGCGAGGTGAAGGCGGTGCTCGAGCTCGCCTCTCTCTATGACTTCACGCCCTCGCAGCTGGCCTTCCTCGAGCAGCTCACCGACAGCATCGGCGTGGTGCTCAACACCATCGAGGCGACGATGCGCACCGAGGAGCTGCTCAAGCAGTCGCAGCAGCTCGCCGGCGAGCTGCAGACCCAGCAGCGCGAGCTGCAGCAGACCAACGAGGAGCTGGCCACCAAGGCGCGCCTGCTCGCGGAGCAGAACGTCGAGGTGGAGCGGAAGAACACCGAGATCGAGCTCGCCCGCAAGGCGCTCGAGGAGAAGGCGGCGGAGCTGGCGCTGACCTCGCGCTACAAGTCGGAGTTCCTGGCCAACATGTCGCATGAGCTGCGCACGCCGCTCAACAGCATCCTCATTCTCGGCCAGCAGCTGTCGCAGAACAGCGAGGGCAATCTCAGCAACCGCCAGGTCGAGTACGCCCGCACGATTCACTCCGCGGGCACGGACCTGCTCAACCTCATCACCGACATCCTCGATCTGTCGAAGATCGAGTCGGGGACGGTCACGGTCGAGTACGAGGACCTGGGCTTCGCCACCCTGAAGGAGACGATCGAGCGCAGCTTCCGCCACGAGGCGGAGACACGCAAGCTGGCCTTCACGCTCGACTTCGACGCGCATCTCGCGCGTTCGATGACGACGGACTCGAAGCGCCTGCTGCAGATCCTGAAGAACCTCCTGTCGAACGCCTTCAAGTTCACGGAGCGGGGCGGCGTGCGCCTGCACGTCGCGACGGCCACGGGCGGCTGGAGCCTCGACCATCCGTCGCTCAATCAGAGCGGCACGGTGGTCGAATTCTCCGTGAGCGACACCGGCATCGGCATCCCGCTGGAGAAGCAGCGCATCATCTTCGAGGCGTTCCAACAGGCGGATGCCGGCACGGCCCGCAAGTACGGCGGCACCGGCCTCGGCCTGGCGATCAGCCGCGAGCTCGCGCAGCTGCTCGGCGGTGAGATAAGGCTCAGCAGCTCACCGGGCGCCGGCAGCACCTTCACCCTGTATCTGCCGCAGTCGCAGGTCGCCCTGACCCACGCGAAGGCGGCCGCTGCCGTGGCATCGCCCGCGGCGCAGGCGGCTCTGGCGCCGGCCGTGCGCGCGGCGGTGGCCCGCGTGGAGGAGATCGCGGACGACCGCGACGACATCGAGCCGTCGGACCCGATCTTGCTCGTCGTGGAGGACGATCCCCACTACGGCCGGGTGCTGCTCGACCTCGCCCGCCGCAAGGGCTTCAAGGTGCTGGTGGCCAACACCGGTGAGCGGGCGCTGTCGCTCGCGGCGAAGTACCGGCCGACCGCCATCTCGCTCGACATCTTCCTGCCCGACATGCTCGGCTGGACCGTGCTCAACCAGTTGAAGCGCAACCCGGAGACGCGGCACATCCCGGTGCAGCTGCTCACGGTGGAGGATGAGCGCCAGTACGGCCTCGAGCGCGGCGCCTTCTCCTTCGTCACCAAGACGATCACCACCGAGAGCCTGGAAGAGGCGCTGGACCGCCTGAAGAGCTTCACCACCGCGCGCCCGCGGCGCCTGTTGGTGGTCGAGGACAATCCGGCGGAGCGGATGAGCATCACGGAGCTGCTGGGATCGGAAGACATCGAGATCGCCACCGCCGAGAGCGGCGGCGCCGCCCTCGAGCTCATGCGCGAGGAATCGTTCGATTGCGTGGTGCTCGATCTGGCGCTGCCCGACATCTCCGGGTTCGAGCTGCTGGCCGAAGTCCAGAAGGATCCCAAGCTGCGCGAGACGCCCATCGTCGTCTTCACCGGCCGGGAGCTGACGGTGGAGGAAGAGGGCGAGCTGCGGCGGCAGGCCAAGAGCATCGTGCTGAAGGGTGTGCAGTCTCCGGAGCGTCTGCTCGATGAGACCGCGCTCTTCCTGCACCGCGTGGTGGGCGACCTGCCGAAGGAGAAGCAGGAGATGATCCACTCGCTGCACGAGAGCGACGACGCGCTGCGGGGCCGCAAAGTCCTCGTGGTCGACGACGACATCCGCAACGTGTTCGCGCTGAACAGCCTGCTGGAGCGGCACGAGATGCAGGTGATCAACGCCAGCAACGGATACGAGGCGATCGACCTGCTGGAGCAGCAGGACGAGCTGTCGCTGGTGCTGATGGACGTCATGATGCCTGAAATGGACGGCTACGAGACGATGCGGCGCATCCGCACCAAGCCGCAGTTCAAGCTGCTGCCGATCATCGCGCTCACGGCCAAAGCCATGAAGGGCGACCGGGAGAAGTGTCTGGAGGCGGGGGCGTCGGATTACGTGGCCAAGCCGGTGAACAGCGACCAGTTGTTGTCGCTGGTCCGGATGTGGCTGCGCCGTTGAAGGGCGCCGGGGGCCGAGGGGTCGAACGAATGTCAGAAACCGAGCCGGAAGAGAAGGTCAGCATACTGCTGGTGGACGATCAGCCGCAGCGGCTGGTCGCGTATCGCGCCATCCTGGGCAACCTGGAGCTGGATCTGGTTTGCGCCCGCTCCGGACGCGAGGCGCTCGAGCACCTGATGGGCCGCGAGTTCGCGGTCGTGCTGCTCGATGTCAGCATGCCCGACATGGACGGCTTCGAGGCGGCGAGGCTGATCCACGAGCATCCGCGCTTCGAGAAGACGCCGATCATCTTCGTGACCGGCGTGCACCTCGACGACCTCGACCGGCTGAAGGGCTACTCGCTCGGCGCGGTCGACTACGTGTCGGTGCCGATCGTGCCGGAGATCCTGCGCAGCAAGGTGTCGGTGCTGGTCGAGCTGTACCAGAAGCGCAAGGCGCTGCAGCGGGCGAACGTGAGGCTCTCGGAAGCCAACATCGCCCTGCAGGAGGAGAAGACGCGCGAGCTGGAGACCTTCAACCGGAGCCTGCAGCACGCGAACTCGGAGCTCGAGGCGGCGAACCGCTCGCTGCAGAGCGAGATCGCCGAGCGGGCGCGCGCCGAGCAGGCGCTGAAGGAGGCCGATCGCCACAAGGACGAGTTCCTGGCGATGCTCGCTCACGAGCTGCGCAATCCCCTGGCGCCCATCCACAACGCGATCGAGCTGATGCGCATGAAGCCGCTCGCCGATCCGCAGCTCAACTGGGCGCGCGATGTCATCGCCCGCCAGCTGACCAGCCTGACGCGCCTGGTCGACGATCTGCTGGACGTCTCGCGCATCACCCGCGGCAAGATCAACCTGACCCGTCAGGTGGTGGAGCTCGAGGCGCTCATCTCACGTGCCGTCGAAACGGTGCATCCGCTTTTGGACGAGTACAAGCATCAACTCACGCTCGAGCTGCCGGAGCCGGGGGTGAAGATTTTCGGCGATACCACGCGGCTCACGCAGGCGATTGCCAACGTGCTCGGCAATGCGGCGAAGTACACGGATAAGGGTGGTCAGATCGCCCTGTCCGCGGTTGCTCACGCCAACGATGTCGAAATCTACGTCCGCGACAATGGGATCGGCATCCGACCGGACATGTTGCCGCATGTCTTCGAGCTCTTCACGCAGCTCGATCGTGACGATGGCCGCGCGCAGGGCGGCCTCGGCATCGGGCTCGCGCTGGTGCAGCGGCTGGTGCAGATGCACGGCGGCGATGTGTCGGCGACGAGCGGGGGGCCGGGCATGGGCAGCGAGTTCGTGATCCGGCTGCCGCGGCTGCGCGATGAGGAAGATCCGGTCGAAGTCGAAGAGCCGCCCGCCGCGGCCGGTGGCGAGATTCCGTCGGGCAGCGATATGGCGGCTGTCGTGACGCCGCTGGTCACGGCGAGCGCGGCGCAGATGGTTCGCAGGATCCTGATCGCGGACGACAACAACGACGCGCTGGAGAGCCTGGCGACGCTGCTGCAGCTCAGCGGACACGAGGTCTATACGGCGACGAATGGCGGCACGGCGCTGCAGAGCGTGGAGCGGCACCTCCCCGAGGTCGTGCTGCTCGATATCGGTATGCCGCTGCTGGATGGGTATGAGGTCGCCAGGCGCATCCGGGCGCAGCCCTGGGGGCAGCGGATCACGCTGGTCGCGCTGACGGGCTGGGGCCAGGACTCGGACCGCCGGCGCTCGCGCGAGGCGGGGTTCGACTCTCACCTGGTGAAGCCGCTGGACCTGGAGACGCTCACGGACCTGCTGGCCCGGCTGCCGTCGGCCCCTGCATCCGGCGCCGCGCGCGGCCGTCCCGCCGCGAGCTGAAGGGGCGCGCCCCGATGGGCCGGATTGTCCTGCGGCCGCCGCCCGTGTAATCTGCGCGCCCTCTCAGCTGGGCGCGGTGGGCCTGCCGCACCCTACCTTCACAGCCGCGTCCCCGTCGTCTAGAGGCCCAGGACATCGCCCTTTCACGGCGGTAACACGGGTTCGAATCCCGTCGGGGACGCCAATAAATCAATAACTTACGTCGTCTGATTCCATTGGTGTCCAATAAGTGTCCAATGGAGCTGCGAGTGGCCTCGTTCACGCCTTCCTTGGGACCACTTCGCTCCTCGCTTTCTCAAGGGGTTCACAACCGGAGGAAATTCAATATTCGGCGTCGCTGTACTATAGGTGTTGAATTGCGTCGGGTTCAGGAACATCACGCTGCACTGGCTGCACGCAAAAAACTCAGTCTCATAGCGGGTACCGTTCTTTCGCATGACCGCGACTCTATGGTAGCGCTCGAAGCTACACAGCCTGCAACGCCAAGCCGACTGAGACTGGAAGGGGAGTGGGCACAGTCCGATCGTAGTGATGTCCATGCAGTTAAAGAGTCGATGACGTACTGGATAAGCCGCTTCAACGCAACCAATGCGCGCAAGCCGTACCGATAACGATACTTTGATGACGCCTATTCGGCTTCTGCCTTCTGCATCCAGGCCGGAATATCACGCGACCCGTGAAGTACGCGCCATACGTCGATAGTCTCCTTCGTTTCGACGTAGAACACGAGGTGCGGGAAGCGTTTAAGCGGCCACGAGCGCAAGCCCGGGAGCTTCAGCTCGAGCGCATAACGAGCCGATCCGCTTTCCGGGTGGCGGCCAATGTGCCGGTAGGCGCGCTCAAGAGCGTCCACAAAGCCAAGCGCGACTCTTTCATCCGCTTCTCTGAGATAGTGCGCAATAGCTTCATCGACGTCGCGGTTAGCTATCTCACGCGGGACAACCGGCTTGGGCACTAGCGCCGCTGGTCGGGCGCGCGACCACCGCGCACCCGATTACGCAGCCTCTTGAAGTACGTTGCGTCGACCGGCGTCGCGGCCGGCGAAGCCGCCCCCGCCAGCAGGAGTTCACGGAGTCTCAGCTGATCCTGGTCCTTCCGGATCAGTTCGCGAACGTACTCGCTGCTGGTGCCGTAACCCCGCTTAACCTGCTCGTCTACAAAATCTTTGAGCTCTTCGGGAAGGGAGATGTTCATCGTACTCATGACCCATGGTAAATGGTTTGCCAAAATTTGGCAAAAATGCAGCCCGGCAGCTGACGCCCCCGATGCGGACATTAGAGAGGTCTTTTAGGGGATTTGCGGAGGCAATTGCAGGCGTGGAGTCCGCAACACGCACGGACTTATAGATAGAATGCGAGCCAGCCATGGTCATCTCCTTCATAGGTGACGGTGGTCAGGCGTCCGGCGGTGTTACTAGCACCGGCCGGGCGCCGTCTTCGTGCTTCGAAGGCAAGCGCCAATCTAACATATCAGAGGGGTCATAGAACCTCATTTGCCTGCGTGTTTGTATAGAAATGCGCGCACAGTAACTAGTGCGTTAAGCACTGTATGTGTGGTGTTGACCGAAGCGACTGTAGTACGCGTATTGGGGGCGGAAGAGACTCAACAGCGGCGCGCGTCTGCCCAGCTGTTGGAGCTGCAACGAGAGGCGCAGGCGAAAAAAGCCCGAGCAGAACAGAACTTAAGTGCTTGCCTTGGCAGCACCGAGTCGGACTACTGGGCGAGCTGGAATCACGCTTGTGAGAGTCAAGCAGAACGAAACGCAGATGATCGAGAGACCTGTGCTAGCCAAGGACACACATTTACCTATTGCTTCGGCACCTATCCTGAGACAATGCGAGAGAAGTGCGGGCTACCGGCCGCTACGGCTCAAGACATTGCGTATTCCGGCGATCGTGAACAGTAAATCCACGCGATGGTGAACAGTGCGTGGAGCCGGCAGCTGGAGGATCAGTTTTTACGTCAGGTGTTCACGATCCGTCAAGGCCGACGCTGTGGCGAGGGGTCTGACGGGGCTTTTTGGATTTCTCTTTATCAACGGCACGGCCGCAACGCAGTCTCACCGGCCGTCCGGCCGGGGAGAAGCTCCGGCGTCCGCAGTCGCCCGGACCTTGCGCATCGACTCGCCCGGCAGCTTCAGGTCGATGCGGTGGCTCTGGTGGACGAGACGATCGAGGATCGCATCGGCGAGCGTGGGCTCCCCGAGGTAGGCGTGCCAGGTGTCCACTGGCAGTTGGCTCGCGATGAGCGTCGAGCCGGTGTCGATGCGATCGTCGAGGATTTCCAGTAGGTCCGCGCGATCCTGCGCCGAGAGGGCGGTCAGACCCCAGTCGTCCAGCACGATGAGCGCGGCTTTGGAGAGGCTTTTGAGGAACTTGATGTAGCTGCCGTCGCCGTGCGCGATGCGCAGTTCCTCGATGAGGCGCGGCATACGGAAGTAAAGCACCGAGTGCCCCTGGCGGCAGGTCTGCTGCGAGAGTGCACAGGCGATCCAGGTCTTTCCCGAGCCGGTCGCTCCGGTGATGAGCAGGTTCTGGGTGCGGCGGATCCACTCGCCGCTGGCGAGCTGGGCGATCTGGCGTTTGTCGAGCCCGCGGGCAGCCTTGTAGTTGATGTCCTCGATGGAGGCCTCCGCGACCTTCAGGCGCGCCCCGCGCAGTAAGCGGGTCCGGCGCTGGTTGTCTCGGTAGAGCCGCTCGCGGTCGATGAGCAGCGCGAAGCGCTCCTCGAACGACAGGCTCTGCACGGTGGCCGGGGTTTGTTGCTGCTCTTCGAGGGCTTCGAGCAGGCCATAGAGCTTCAGGGCCTTGAGGGTCTCGATGGTTGGGTTCGTCAACATAGTCATCATCTCCGTCGTGGTGGTAGATCGGTTCAGGTCAGTGGTAGTAGCCCGGGCCGCGCACGTTGCCGTGTGCCGGAAGCTCCGGGGTCAGTGGCTCGGTCGCGCTTGCCGGACGCAGATCTCGTCCGCTCTCGAGGATCGACTTGACGCTCTTGCGGGTGGGGCTGCCGAGGTGCATCGCGAGGCGACATGCGGCCTCGAAGCGCGGCTCTGTGTATTGCCGGGCAAGCGCGAGCAGCCCGAGGCACGTGCGATAGCCCTGCTCGGGGTGGGGTTTTGAGCGCAATAGATGCTCGACGATGGCGCCGGCGCTCGGGCCTATCGACTCACCCCACTGGATCAGGCGCCGCGGCGACCATTCGGCGTGCGCGCGGTGCGACTTCGGCATGTGCTCCGGGATCGTCGTGTGAGTGCCGCGCTGGTAGGAGCGAACGTGGGTGGCCACGCGGGCGCCGCGGAAGAAGATCTCCACCGTGGTTGCGGTGTAACGCGCCCACACGGAGTGGCCGACCAGAGCGTGCGGGACGCTGTAATAGTGCTGCTCGAGATCCACGTGGTAGTCGAAGGCGACCATCCGCTCGCGCCACTCCGAGTAGGTGTAGGGAGCTTGAGGCAGCGGACGCATCGCCGGGCGGTCGAGCGCTTCGAAGATGCTGCGGCGGCAGCCCGGCAGGCGTTGGAACGGTCGCTCGTTGAGTTCCGTGAGGAGCGGCCGGATCGCAGTGTTGAGTTCATACAGGCTGAAGAAGCGCTGATGGCGAAGCCGCGCGAGGATCCATCGGTACACCAGGAGCACGCTCAGCTCCGCGCGGCTTTTGTCCTTCGGGCGGTACGGGCGCGCCGGGATGATCACCGCCCCGTAATGGGCAGCGAGCTCTTCGTACGAGCGTTGCAGCTCCGGCTCATACCGATCGGCACGCGTGACGCCAACCTTGGGGTTGTCCGGCACGAGGATGGTGGGCGCCATCCCGTAGAACTCCAGAGCCCGCACATGACTCGCGAGCCAGTCGGGCAGTGTCTGGGTGCGGGTCGCCTCCGCGTATGCGTAGCCGCTTGCTCCGAGCGCGCAGATGAACAGCTGCGCCCGGAACGACTCCTCGCCGAGCGCCCCATAGATCGGCACGGTGCGTCCGGCGTAATCGACGAAGAGCTTCTCGCCGGCGAAGTGCCGCTGGCGCATCGAGCGCTTCAGGCGCTGCTCCCAGCGCCGGTAGCCCTGGCAAAAGGCGCTGCGCCGGTAGGCGGCCTCGCCATGTCGCTCGACATACTCTTCCCACAGCAGCTGCAGCGTCACATGCCGATGGCGCTTCAGCTCTGTGTGCACCCAGCAGAAGTCCGGCGGCACCAGCTTCGGCGGCTTGCCGGGCGGGATCGGGCCAAATACCCGCTGCTCGAGCTCGCTCTCGGGCAGCGTCTCCGCGTCGGTGGGGCTGATCCCCGCCGCGCGCACCGCCCGTAAGTACTTCGAGATCGCGCCGACCGAGAGCCCGAGCGCCCGGGCGATCGCCCGCACGCTCAGGTTGCTCGCCTGCAGGGCGATCAGCTGCTTCAACTTGGACATGGAGACCCTCTCGTTCGGCATCGACCTCGCTCCCCCGGGGACAAAATCCCGAAGGCTACGCGGTCGACCCGCCGATCAATCTCCAGCCGCCGGCTCCTTCCGCCACGATCGTGAACGACAATCCGCGATCGTGAACACCGCGCCACGCGCGGCGCCAAAATGTTCACGATCCCGTGGAACGCTGTTCACGTTGCCGTGAAATCCGTGTTCACCATCCCGTGGAAACCCTGTTCACGATCGCGTGGAATACGCAGACATCGAGGCGCACAGAAAATCCGCCCGAGAGGTATGTTACAAAGAGGCTCAACTTGAGGGTGGCTAGTACGCCTGCCTGAAAGATCAATGCGGTTATCGGCGGACGCTTACCGGGAAACCTGCGAGGTATGCCTCTAGAGCAATCGCCGCCCGCTTGCGGGAGCTGGGGAGGTGAGTGGAGCGCCTTAGCCGTATCGCCCAACTTCCAAGAGGTATATCCTCAACCGGCGGGGACAAGAACAGATCTAGTGACTCCAATGGTGACGCAGGAGCAGGTCGCAGCCGAAATCATCCGGTTGAGTCCGAAGCTTCGGACGGTCTTTGTGTTGGCATACGTTCTTGGCCGGTCGCGGCAAGAGATCGCTGTTGCGCTAGGCATCTCCGAGCGACGCGTGGACCTTCGCTTGACCAGGGCCCTCGGCACGTGTCGCGCCCGCCTCGTTTCTCGAGGTTTTGACGGGACACTGGCCCACTGACCGAGCTACCTTAAGTACTCGATGCAGGTCTACATCCTGATCTCCTGATAGAGACTCAAAACGTTCCTGACGACCATTCCGTTGCCGCCTTTATCGCAGCCGAGATCACTTCCTCGCGCTACGCCGTACCGATCAGGACGACTGCGCGCCCCATCAATGCACGAGGTAGAGTGCGTGAAGGAGGGAAAAGGCCGTGAATCCGGCAAAGAGGACTTGGCCGATAGGGCCACCGCCGACCAGCACTCCCACCCAACATTTCGCCTTCTCGAAGATCAAATGTCGTAGGGTCTCTCCGAGCAAGAATTTTCCGATTCGCTTAAAAAATGCCATTGCAGTACCTCCGACATGTCTTTGCATGAAAACGTTCGGAGACTCTCGGGTTTTTCCGGCTGGAAGACAATCCGAGGCCCGACGAGACGATCATGTCCTATCTGCATAGTGCTCCGCGACACCTAAGGCCGGCTACCCTGGGGGTGCATATGGCGCCCCTGTTCAATGCATTCCAATTGCCACGCGGCATGGCACAGGGAGTGGAACCGGTGGGTGCGATGAGTTCTGCCGCTGACATCATCGATCTCATATTCTACGACGTTCCTTCCGATGGCCTTATCGCACAGGGAGCACGCGGCATCGCTGCCGCTGCGGGCCCAGCAGTGCTCCGGCACCTTGCTCGGCAGGTGACCGTCCTGAATGCGACTGCGCGCGAGAGAACGTAGCTCGTGCACAAGTTCGCTCAGTGGCGGAGTTTAAGCGGGAGTCGCATCTCGAGTCTCTCCCATGACTTCAGCGTAGCGTCAACGCTAGGATGATGATCAGCAGTATGCCGATGAGTGCCAGGTAGAAGTTGAGGTCGCCCGACTGCAGGGCACGCAACCACCTCGCGAGCCGACGTACGGCGTGCCGTATTGGCGTGAAGATAGCCGGACCGAACACGTCGGCGACGTCGTGCTCGAATTGTAGCCTTTGAATGAAGTACGTCACCGCGCGGTGCTCGCGCGCCGTATCGAGGGTCGGGCGATAAATGAAGCTGTAGAAGGTACGCATCGCGTTGGAGAACGTGAGCGAGGTCGTCGCCGTTGCCTCAAGGTCCTGGCGCCTGCCGCCATACCAGACAGGCGCTCGGCGCACCGCGAACCGGCGGCCGTTGAGCAGGAGGAGCAGCGGGAAGATCGCGAGTAAGGGCATCACAATCACCAGCTTTGAGGGGGAGATGAAAGCGAACGTGTCGGTAAGCGGGACGAGCAGCCATCCGCTCGCCAACGTGTGGGCAATCGGGGCACCGAACTGAAGGGTATCCGCAACATCGAGTGCGGGAAGCCAGACCGGAAGGGCAACGGCGGATGCAAGTACGGCAAGCCCGAGCAACAGTACTGCCACGTCGTAGCCCGGCCCCACGTGGGGCGATTGAGGCCGGTGGCCGTCCCCGAGCAGACCAACCCCGAAGGCCTTGACGAACGTCGCGAACGCCACCGCTGCAGTCAGCGCCAGGCCTGCGCCGGCCAAGGCCAGAGTCAGGCGACCACCGATGGACGCGAGATGGAAGCCTTGGAAGACCGTCTGGAACGTAAACCACTCGGTGGCGAACCCGATCTGTGGGGGCAGGGCAGCGAGGCTCATGGTCGCGAACAGGGCGCCGATGCCGAACACGAAGCTTGTAGTGCGTAGCCAGCCGTGCTGCCCGAGCCGATAACTGCCGCCCGCCGCGTAGACGCCATCCGATGTCAAAAACATTCCACCCTTGGCAAGCGCGTGTCCGGAGAGGTGAAGGATCGCCACCGTCCAGGCGAGTCCTGCCAGGCCTGCTTCCCCATCGGCGCGGAAGATGAGGCTTGCGCCAAGTGTCGCAACAGCGATTGAAGCGTTCTCGGCGGAAGAGAACGACAGGAGCCGACGCCAGTCATCCTGCTGAAAGGCATAGAGCGCCGCCAGGATCGAGGAGAGCGTGCCGACCGCAGTGACCAGAATGCCGAGCCCCATGAGTCCGCTGCCGCCGCCGGGGAGCCAGTCGATGAGACTGCGCGATAGTGCGAAAAGTGCGGCGTTTAGCACAACGCCCGAGAGAAGAGCGCCCGATGCTCCGCTGCCGCTCGAATATGCGCCGGGGAACCACTCGTAGAACGGGAGCAGGCCCAGCTTTGCACCGAACCCGAACAGGAAGAGCACACCGACGAAGACCCGAAGACCGCCGGACATGCTCGCTGCACTTGCCGTAAACCCGGCGAAGTCGGCACTGCCTCGTGCGTGAGCCGTGAGCAACAGCAAGGCGAGAAGTATCGCCACTGCACCCACTTCGAGGAGCGAGAGCATGTAGAGGATCGAGTGCCCGGCCGCTGACGAGGCGCGCTCCGCGAGGAGCATTACCGCGCCGCCAAGGCTCATCAGCTCCCACGCGATGAGGAACGAGTAGGCATCCTGGACGCCGAATACGCCGAGCGCACCGATGAGTGAGGTCGCCGCGCCCGCGAGCCAACCAGGCCGCGCTGGACGTAAGGGAGTGCAGAGGGCGACGGCAAGCGCGGCGGGAAGTAAGCCGAAGGCCATCAGCCAAAGAGCCTCCGGAGCGTAGCGAACCCGGACGGACTGGTCGGCGAGAGATAGCGGGAGCGAGAGGACCGTGCCGCCACCGGGCAATGCCGATGCGGCACCCCATATGCCCGCGATTGCCCCCAGCGCGAGCAGCACGCGACCGCCGCGCGTAAAGCGTAGGAGCGAGGCTAGAAAGGCCAGGAGCCACAGCCAGAAAGCGACAATTAGCCCCTCAGGCATGATCCGCCTCTTCCTTGAGCCTGCCGCCGCTCACGCGTTGAGGCATGCGCTGCAGCAGCAACAAGAGTGCGTGGATGATGGCCGCGGGATTCGGCGGGCAACCGGGAAGGTAGATATCGACGGGTAGGACTTCCTCGACGCCACGGCCGCAGGCGTGTCCTCCGCCGTTGGTTCCACCGGAGACGGCGCAGGTGCCGATCGCCATGACGAGGTGCGGGTCGGGCATCGCACGATGCGCCTCCTGGAGCGGGCCGCGCATCGCGTAAGTCACCGGCCCCGTGACAAGTAGTAGGTCAGCGAACCGTGGCGACGGCGTGAAGAAGATGCCGAGCCGATGGAGGTTATAGAACGGATTGTTGAGCGCCTGCAGCTCCGACTCGCAGCCGTTGCACGAGCCCGCATCGACGTGGCGCACATGGAGGCTCCGGCCGAAGATACGGCGGATCTCGCCTCGGAGCGTCTTGCCTTCGGGCGAGGCCGCGGCTTGAGCCCATACGAGATCCTCTCGGCGGCGCACGCCGAATGCCCAGTCGCTCGATCCCGTAAATGCGCCCGTGGGGCAGTGCTCGACGCACATCTGACAGGCGACGCAACGCCCATAATCGACGTCCAGGCGGGTGCCGTTTGAGTCTCTCGCGTCCGAACGGATCGTGATCGCGCCGGGCAGGCACACATCCGCACATTCGCGGCATCCGTCCTGACATTTGCCCGAATGGAAACGCGGCATGCCGAGGGCACCCGCCTGACCATCATCGCCATCAGCGGGCCAACGCGTACTCGCCTTGCCCTGTCGTAACCCGTAGAACGTCCAGAGTGGCATGGCCTCTCCCGTACCCCTAGCGGGCGCAGCCCGCGACTGTGAGGCCGAAGCTCGCCTCGTTGATTGCGTAGTCCATCATCTTACTGTCATGAACGGTGTAGGGGAAGACGCGCCAGTTGGAGAAGCTCGGTGATTTGATCTTCACCCGCGCGAGCCTGCCGCGAGCATTGACGTGCACGGCGTAATAGACTGATCCGCGCGGGGATTCCGCCCAGCCGATCCCCTCGCTGTGAGGGGATGGCCTGCAAGGCACGTGAATCGGTCCCGTCGGCAAGCCCTCGAGGACAGCCCGAATGAGCTCAATGCTGTTCTGCGCTTCGGCAATGCGTACCTGTTGGCGCGCACGCGCATCGCACCCCTCCCGCACTGCGACATGCAGCGGGAGCTCGCGGTAGATGCCATACGGCTGGTCACGCCGCGGATCGCGGTCGACACCCGAAGCCCGCTCGATCGGCCCCGTGGCTCCGAGATCGAATGCGAGCTGCTTGCTGAGCATGCCGGTGGTGATCAGCCGGTCGAGATGAGTCGATGTGCTCTCGAGCATTTCTCCATAGCGGCCGAACTCGCTTTCGATCTTCCGCAGCGATCCCGCCACCTCCGTCAGCCATGGCTCGCGCCGTAAGCCTCCGGGACAGACGAGGTTCCGTAGAAATCGACTGCCGGTCGCTTCCGCATTCATCTGCTTGGCGAGTTCCTCGAGGTACTTACCCTCTGCCTCTCCGACCTTGAGGGTCGTGGTATGGGCGAGATGGCCCAGGTAGTGAAGGTGGTTATAGAGCCGCTCGAGCTCTGCGAGCAATGCGCGCAGCCATTCGGCACGCGGCGGTACCTCGCACCGCGCCGCCGACTCGAGCGCCTGAGAATAAGCGAGCGCATGAGCAACGCTCCCGACCGCAGACACTCTCTCGGAGAGTACGACGCCAAGATCCGGCGCCACGCCCTCGAAACGCTTTTCCGTGCCGCGGTACTTGAAGAAGAGCTGCGGCTGGTAGTGCAGGATGGCTTCGCCGATGTAGAAGAATGTGAACTGTGCTGACTCGAATACGTCCGCGCGGATCGGACCGAAGGGCAGTAGCTGTACGTCGCGATGGGCGGAGCCTGCGAGCTCGGGAAGGCTGTGGGGCCGTGGCGTATAGGTGAGCGGCGGGGCGATGCCAGGTTGAAGCGGTGGACGTTCTGCATGCGCGCCAGGCAGCAGAACGAGCGGCTCCGGTTGGGGTTGATCCTCGAAGGCGAGTCCGCAGAGGTCAGTGATCTCTCGTTCATACCAGGAGATGAGCGGGGCAATGGCAGCGAGGCTTGGCGGCCGGAGCGCTCCTGGCTGGCAGCGCCAGATCTCAGGCACTGGGTCGGGCGCAGTGTGAATGACGTATCGCAACTCCGGTGCTTGCGCCGCAACAGGTTCATTCGATCCACCGACCTCTGAGGACGTCTCACTCACTGTCTCAGGGAACCAGGCGTAGGCAAACTGCACCCGCGCCCCCGCGGTGACCGCTGCACGGCAGCGTGGTTCGAGGTCCCACGCCGGTACGTCGCGGATCACGCTGTCCCGCGTGAGGAACTGGTCGCTCAACGCCGGATCTTTTCCGGTCATCCAGGCCCACCGCCGGCGAGCTGTGCGGCGATCGCCGCGAAGTAGTGTGAGAACGAGCGGGGCCACCAGAAACCGAGTGCGAGGAGAGGCACGAGTGCGAGCCACATCGGCAGTACGCACCAGAAGGCGGTTCGCGAGATGTGCGGGTGGTGCTTCCCGATGGCAGCCATTTCCGGATGCTCCCCGAAGTACATCGCGCGGAAGTGGTTCAGGAATCCAATGAAGATCACGATGAGGAGCGCGAGCATCACGAACACGGCCCAGGCGTTGGGTCCGGCAAGACCGGCACGCAGGATCGTGAATTCGCTCAGGAAAAGACCGAAAGGTGGTGCCCCCGTGATGGCGATTGCGCCTGCAATCCAGAGCAGTCCCGCAACGGGCATGGCCGAGAGCACATAGTGAATGCGGCTGATGCGTTTGGTGTGGAAGGCGTGCATGGCGTCACCCGCGCCGAAGAACATGAGCGACTTGTTGAGCGAATGATTGAGCATGTGGTAAAGGGCGCCTGCCACACCGAGAGGCCCGCCGAATCCGAATCCGAGCGTCATGATTCCCATGTGCTCGACACTGGAATAGGCCATGAGGCGCTTCACGCCGGTCTGACGCGTGATGAAGAGGGCGGCGATGAGGAGCGACAGCGCACCGATCACTACGACGATGGTGCGCGGCAGGGCACCCAGGCGGGCGGCATCAGCCACCTGGATGAAGCGTGCGATCCCGACCATCGCCGTGTTGAGGAGTGCACCGGAGAGCATGGCCGATACCGGCGCTGGACCTTCGCTATGAGCGTCCGGCAGCCAGGTATGCATCGGCGCCAGTCCCACCTTGGTCCCGAATCCGATGAAGACGAGAAGGAAAGCCGCGAGGGCGATGGTGGGATTGAGTTTCGGCCCCACAGCGCGCAATACCGACCACGTGAGATCGTACGTGGCGCCGAGCGTCAGGCTTCCCCCCCAGTAGAAAAGGATGATGCCTAGAAGGGCAAGGCTGATTCCAGCCGAGACCACGACGATGTACTTCCAGGCGGCTTCGACGCTCTCGCGCGTGTGTTCGAAGCCAACGAGAAAGGTGCTGACGAGAGTCGTGAGCTCGATCGCGATCCAGTAGACGCCGATGTTGTTCATGAGCGGGCCGAGCAGCGTCGTCAGCGCAAAGCCCGCGAAGAGGGCGTAGTAGCGGTGCAGCCGATCGTCGAGTCCCAGAGCGCGCATGTAGCCGATCGAGTAGATCGAGGCGAGGAGATACACTGTCGCGACGGAGAGCAGTACCCAACAGCCAAACGCGTCAACGATGACGTAACCCCGCCAGAAGGTGTAAGGGCCGGCGAGCCCCCAGGGGAGGAGGGCGATGACGGCAACGAACGAGATGATGGCCGCCGCCAAGTTGAGGTATTCCGAGGGGCGCGGCCGCCGCAAGGCAAGGCTTCCCACCACAGCCACAAGCGGCGCCAGGAGAATCACGGCAACGAGTGATCCGGCGCTCACCCGATCAACCTCCGCAAGCCGAGCGTACTGGAGGTGCCTGCATGAACAACGAGGTAGCGCACCAGGACGCCGAAGCAGGCGACAACGACGAGGAGGTCGAAGAGGATCACGAGCTCCAGCAGGAGCGGCATCCCGGGCACCAGGATCTGTGAGCCGAGGAAGATACCGTTCTCGAGAACGAGGATCGCGAGGACTTGTGAGATCACTTCGCTTCGGACCATGAGCATGAGAAACCCGATCAGCTTCATGGAGAGCATGACGGTGAGGGCCAACACGGCGACCGTTCCCGCAAGACCCAGGGATTGGCCGAGGTGCGTGGAAACGGCGAAGGCGAACACCACGAGTAGCGCGCCGACGACGAGGCTGGAGCTCGGTGCCAGGCGCTCATGCAACTCCCGGTCGACATTGAGCCGGCGGAGGATGCGAGAGAGGAGGTACGGCAAGACGAGGCCGCGAAAGAAGGCCGTGAGGATCGCGATCCCGTAGAGCTCGGGGTAGTCGCCGTAAAAGGCGATCGCAGCCGAAAGTAGCGCGATGAGCCACGACTGCGCGGCGAACGCGATCATGTACTCGCTGAGCCATCTGGAGCCCAGCATGACGAAGGCGAGGAGCAGGCTCGTAATGGCGAGCAGGCTGAATACCGCATCCGCGAGCGGCGGCAGATGAGCGGCGAAGATTCCGGGTACCGGCGCCATGCCTACCTCAGCTGATTCGCCACGATTGCCATTATGGCGAGGAGGAAAGAGGCCGCAAGCGGTTCCTGGTATCGGTAGTACCGCAGGCGCGACTGCGCCGTCTCAACGAAAACTACAGCTAAGGCGACTACGAGGAACTTCAAGAATAGAGCTGCGGCCGCACCCAGTGCGCCCACAGCGAGTCCCGCGATCGACAAGCCCCAGGGCAGGAGGAGTACGTTGCAAAAAATGGTATAGAGGATGAATTGCTTCATCGCCGAGGCCCATTTCAGCAGCGCGAGGAGGGGTCCCGAATACTCGAGGATCCGCGCCTCCTCGATCATGTAGACCTCGATGTGGGTGCTCGAATGGATGGGCAAACGATCCGTCTCGACGAGGATGAGGATGAAGAACGCCGCCACCAGGAACACGTGTGCCGGCCCCCAGTACACTGCCGGCTGCTGGACGAGGAGATGATTGACCACGAAGGGCAGCATTGCTTTCGCAAGCAGCGTGATGCCGACGAAAACGAGGATGAGTGTCGGCTCAGCGAGGATGCCGAGCATGACGGCTCGCGATGAACCGATG
>Ga0335072_10005560_pt1 | contig 18561 bp, 14 predicted proteins | sample Lox_Sample_21_FD_206725 | JGI IMG/M metagenome (GOLD analysis project Ga0335072, IMG submission 206725) | Soil microbial communities from Loxahatchee National Wildlife Refuge, Florida, United States - Lox_Sample_2.1 | ecosystem: Environmental > Terrestrial > Soil > Wetlands | place: USA... | reverse complement strand
ACCGGCGAAGTCGGCACCGGAGAAGGCGGCAATCACGCCTGGCTGGCCGAGCGCACCGCTGACGTTTACCCTAGTGATCTTCGCGTGCGCGTACGGGCTACGCAGGAACGCCAGGTGCAGCATGCCAGGCAGCTTGATGTTGTCCGTCCAGTTGGTCTGGCCCGTGATCAGCTTGGCGTCTTCCTTACGCAGCCTGGCCCGGCCGAGCTCGGCGGCCGGCGCCTCTACGGTCGCTGTCACTGGGTCACCCCCACCTCAGCCGCGCGCTTGACGGCGCGGACGATGTTCTCGTAGCCGGTGCACCGGCAAAGGTTGCCTTCCAAGCCTTCCCGGATCTCTTCCTCAGTGGGATGCGGGTTGTCGCGCAGCAGGTCCGTGGCCGCCATGATCATGCCGGGCGTGCAATACCCGCATTGCAGCGCGTGCTCTTCGTGGAAAGCTCGCTGCACCGGGTGCAGTTCGCCGTTCGCCAGGCCTTCAATCGTCGTCACGTCAGACCCGTCCGCCTGTACCGCGAGAACTGAACAGCTCTTGACCGATTGCCCGTCCATCAGGACCGTGCATGCACCGCAGTTCGAAGTGTCGCACCCGATCGGCGTACCGGTCTTACCGACAACTTCCCTGAGATAGTGGACGAGTAGCAGGCGAGGTTCGACTTGGTCTGCGTACTTAACGCCGTCAACCGTGACGGTGATGTGCGTCATTCGCTGACACCTCCGGGGACAAGGCACATGCGCCTCAGGCAAACCTAGGACGGCTGAGCCCGGCGCACCAGTCCCCCGGCGCGGTGTTTAGCCTGTGCCGACCGCGCATGACCCATGCGTGCCGGCAAGCGGATGTGACGGGGAAGCGAAAGGCGGGTGGAACTCGCGGGTCAGGGCTTACCAGTCGCCGGCTCGCTCCTTAGCCGAACCGGCCGTGCACATAGTCCGCCGTCCGCGGGTCGGCCGGGTCCTCGAAGATCTGCCGGGTCGGACCTGCCTCGACGATGTGACCGGGGGTGTTGTCGGAGGCAAGGAAGAACGCGCAGTTCTCCGATATCCGCTGCGCCTGCTGCATGTTGTGCGTCACGATCACGATCGTGACGACCTGCTCGAGCTCGCGGATCGTCTCCTCGATCACCCTTGTCGATGTCGGGTCCAGCGCAGAGCAAGGCTCATCCATCAGCAGCACGTCCGGCGAGATGGCCAGTGACCTCGCGATGCACAACCGCTGCTGCTGCCCGCCAGAGAGCGCGCCGCCGGGGGAGCGAAGCCTGCGGTACACCTCGTTCCACAGCCCGGCGCGGCGCAGGCTCACCTCGACAAGCTCGCTGGTGTCCCTGACTTTGATGCCACTGAGCTTCAGCCCGCTTGCCACGTTGTCGTAGATCGACATGGCCGGGAACGGGTTGGGCTTCTGAAACACCATCCCGATCCGCCGCCTGACGTCAGCCGGCCTCACCGCGGGATCGTAAATGTCCTGGTCGGCCAGGAGCACCTCGCCGGACAGCTGGGCGCCTTTGACCATCTCATGCATGCGGTTGAGAATCCGCAGGAACGTCGACTTGCCGCACCCAGACGGCCCGATCAGCGCTGTCACCTTGCCCGGCTCCATACGCAGCGACACCCGGTCAAGGACCTTGTGGCCGCTGAACCAGGCGGACACCTTCTTTGCCTCCAGGCCGAGAAGCGGCGTCTGCAGGCTGAGGACCGCGGTATCGGGTCCTGTCCCCTGCGCGTTGTCGGCCGGGTACCGGCCGCGCAGTCCGTCGGCTGAATCAGTCATGGCGGCAGTTCCCCCCGGTCCTTCGGGCATCGTCATAGTGGCATCTGTCCTCGGCACGGCTAGTAGATGTTGGGCAGCAGGGCCGCCAGGCTTTCGTACAGATTCCAGAGGATCGCCAGCACCGCAGGAGCGACGACGAGGTATACGGCCCACGGCGACCATCGTGCGGCTGCGAAGCCTCCCCCGACCGAGACCACCGCGAGTGCCAGTCCCCAGATCATCGTCAGGACCAGCGCACCGCTGTCCCCTGCCAGCGCCACCTCGGACGGGCCGATCGGCGGGAATTGCACGTACCCGTTGTTTGCCTTCGTGGTCAGGTCGGCATCGACCTCAAGGTAGTACGCAGGCACGGTCGACGAGCTCGCTGTGAGCAGCACAAGCCGGTTCACCGCCGGGTCCTTTACCGGATACTGGCTGTCACCAATGGCCGCCACTTTATAGACGGAGGTGCCCTGCTGGGTGATCGTCGTGATCTTGTCGCCAGGCCGGAGCTGGTCCAGCCTGGCGAACGGCCCGCCGAAGGTCTCCCGCCTGCCATAGATCACCGAGAGGCCCAGCTGTCCCGGCATTGGTGTGTTGCGCAAGTGGCCGGGACCGAGAGTCAGGTCCTCGGGAGATGTTCCTTCTACAACGACCATGTCGTGCACGCCGATGGCCGGGATGTCCAGCAGCGCCACTGGTGAGCCCGGCTTCGTCGGGCCAAGCGGCCCGGTGTCCTGGCCGAGTTCGTTTGCCAGGGTCGCGTACAGCCGGTGCTGATCGTTGGCCTCCTGGATTCCCGAGGCGCCCAGCAGATAGCCGATGAAGCCGATAACAAGGAGCCCGAGCAACAGCAAGCTCACCGCTACGCAGCGAGAGGCCGAGTACCTGCTAGCCGGCCCGGCGGCGGTGGCCTCCTCTTGCTTGGCCGGTATAAGCGCAGTCACCTGGGTGCCCGACGCCGACGGCGGGTGACCGCGTAGATGGCAGGCGGTGCGGCAACGGCGACCAGGATCAGGGCTGCCGTGAGGAGCCCGAACATGGCGGGACTGCCGTCGCTGGACGCAACCAGCACTGCCGAGCCGGTCACCGGTCCCTGCTCCGAGGTCTTCCCGTTACCCGATTGCCCGGTCGTCGCGGCGCCCGAGCTGCCAGGGTTCGCCGCACTGCCGGTGCCCGCCGAACTCGTCGACGCAGGCGCCGCGCCGCCAGTCGTGGCTTTCCCGTCCACGACCACGCAGTCGAGCGGCTCACCCACTTTCTGGCACGGTGACGGCTGCGGCGCGTCCTTCAGGACGGTCAGCACGCCATTGGTGAAGGTCGGGTTATTGCAATTGCTGGACAGGCTCGGTTCCGCAACGGCACCGGGAATCTTGGCCGCCTGATTGAGGCCGCCCTGCACGAGGTTGAGCGGAAGCGGAGAATAACCAAGCTCGGCAGAATATTGCTGGCCTGCACACAAGAAGTAGTTGATATAAGTGCTCAGGGTGTCGCCGTCCGCGTCGCTGAAGTTGCCGGAGACCTTAGTGCTACTTCTCGGCACGATCAAGTAGCTGTAACTCGATAGCGGGTACGAGCGCGGGTCTTTATATGTGTAGACATTGTCGAGATCCTGCTGCAGGTAATTAGGGCTGCCCGGATCTTCGTTGATCTGTGCCTGTGTCAGCGCGACGGCCACGTTCGAGGCGGTTGGCTTGACGTAATAGCCCGCTGGATTGAGCAGGTTGACCACCGGATAGTGGATCGCCAGCGCATACGCATATTCGTCGTAACCGATGGAGCCCTGGCCGTAATTGGCCGAGACGTAGGTTGCGACATTCTCTGACCCGTTCTGCGAGACCGATGCGCCCCAGCCTCCGGGGTAGAACTCAGTCTGCCCGCATGGCTTGCCAGGCACGCCGACCTTGCCATGGCTCACCCGGTCGCAGAATGCATTCCACAGCGCGGGGTACTCGTGCGCCAGCCAGCGGGTGAAGAAGTAGGTGGCACCGGAGCCGTCCGACCGTACCACCGGGGTGATCGGAATATTCGGCAGCTGCTGACCGTAGTCGTGGGTAATTGCCTTGTTGTCCCAGTTGGTGATCACGCCCGTGAAGATTTTCGCGATCGTCTCGCCAGACAGGCGCAGGTTGGTGATCTGCTTCCCGCCGACGTCCAGGTGATACATGAAGGCAGTTCCGCCGGCTGTGTCAGGGATATAGGAGTACCCGTACGGCGAAATCTCGGCGCCGCCCTCGTCGAATGGGTCGGTGCTGCTGCGGAACGGCGGGTCCGACGCGGCGAAGTCCACTTGGCCGCCCATGTAGTTCTGACGGCCCGCCTCCGACCCGTCCGGGTTGAAGTTGATCACGATCCCGTCCGCACGCAGGTTCTCCGCCCACTGATTCAGCGCCACGTAGCTCCAGGTAGAACCGGCGCCGTTGATCGCGGTGTACGTACCAGCCGAACTCGCCAGGGCCGGCGAGAGTGGCGCTATACCTGCCAGGACGACCCCGAGGATCAGCACGATCCGCTGGCGGGCATGGCGACGACGAGATCTCACGGTTTAGTCCTCCTCGGTAGCCGCAAGTCCGGCAGGCGCTTCGGCAGCAAGTGCATCCGGCGCAGCCGCGCGACCGCAGCGGTGCTGCCCTGCCCGATGACGAGCGCGCTGGAACCGGCCACAGCGAGCAGTGCGCCAGTGATGAGCAAGATCAGCAGGGCATACCTGGCCGGCCCGGAGCTGCCCGGGTTGCGGTCGTAGCCAAGGCTGACAATCCGCTGCTTTGACGACGAGCCCGCGGAGGCCGAAGCACTCGGCGTCGTGCCCGGAGTCTGCGAAGCTTTGCTGCCTTTGCCCTTACGTCTGTCCCCGGTCCGATTGAGTACCTCGCTGGCGGCTTTAAGGGTCTGCGCCCGCATCTTCGCGGTCAGCGGCAGGTAGCCAGGCGGCAGTTCGCCCGGACCGTAACCAGACTCCTGGCCAGGGCCGGCTACGTAGTCAAGCCATTGCGCGATCTTGGCTGCCGCCCGCTTCGAGATGCCCCCGGTCGGGACCATTGCATAGATCACCATCGTCAGCGGGTAAGCGTCGCGGAATTTCTTACTTGTGTTGCTGAAATTAAACTGCTGAGTGATGTGATTCTTCGCGGTTGTCATATCGGAAAGCGCAGCCGTCATGCTGGCGGCGGTGGGCTTGACGTAGTTTCCCGCTGGGTTCTCCAGCGACGCCACCGGCATGAGGTAGGCGGCGGCGTCAGGCTGGTCCACGATCGCGAACAGCGAACGCGTGCCTGGAACCTGCGGGTTTAGCGGCGCGTAGCTGCCGTTCGCCTGCGGAGTCCACTGGGTGCCAGGGGATTCGTTATCTACCTGGTCCTGCGCGACCGCGCTGAGCGGGAAGATAGGAACATACTGACGCTGGATCGGCGGGAACGGGTCGAACGAACTCAGCGAGTTGCTCGGCAGCGTCATGCCGAGGTACCAGGAGTTGATATGTGAGCCCCAGGGGTCAAAGCTGCCGGCCGCGAATTCCTTCGCGGCCTTGTTTGTGGCTATCCACTTGGTGAGCTCTTCCGTCATGTCGCTTTCGCCGGACAGCACGCTGGGTATCTCGTAGGCATTCGCATCGCTCACCGGCGGGAAGTGCGGGTTTAGCTTGCGGAACTCGGGATCGGCGAAAATTGATGTCGGGTCATTGTCTACCCCGTTGTCGCACGTGCGACCTTTCCGGGGCGGGCCGTTACCGCAGCCCTCATTCGCGAAGTTAAAGGACTGGGTTAGTAGCTTGAGCACCAGCCTAGGGTCGAGCCTGAGCTGACTGTCCTGCTTACCCGTCTTCGCGTCGTCGACGTAATACGCGACGGACTCCGCCGTGATGGCCACTGGAGCGTAGGTAAACGGCCGCGTCGAGCCGCCGGTTCCGGCGACCGGCAACGTGGTGAACGCGACGTCAGTTGTGGGCGGGCTGGACGTGAAGTCCTCCCTGGCCAGCGGTTCGCCCTGGGTTCCGTCATACCGGATGACTATGGGGCTAGCCGCGGAGCACAGCGCGGTCTGCCATGAAGTCATCGCGCGAACCAGCATCGGCGAGCCGATCGCGCTGAATTGAGAATTGCGCACCGGGCAGTCCGTAGGCGTGGGCGAGAAGTGGAGCGGCACGATGATCCGGTCTCGCCAGGAGCAAATCCCGTCTTCTTGACTGAATGAGAAGGAGCCGACGGCGTACTCGAATAGCCCTTCGTCTTCGCTGTGATCCCTGCAGTCGCCGTCGCCGGCATTACCGCCATCGGCCGGATCGATGATCAGCGAGCACGCGTGGCCTGCTTCGCACCCCAGGTTGGGGGCTTCTTGCGCAGTGAGCAACTGAATGTAAGCGATCCCGGTACCGTTGGGCGAAGTCGTCGCATACACGGTGTTGTACGGCCCGTACTGGCTCTCCTGTGCCGCCGCACCGCTGTTGTTGGCCCCGAAGCACTGGCTCCGTTTCGTCGGGTGCGCGACTGAACACTCGGCAATCATGACCGGGTAGAAGGTGTTGGTCGCCTCGTAGGGCACGTTCTGACTCGGTGTGAACCCCTTCCACTTGACCTCGACGACCTCGTTAACCAGGGAACCGACCTGGCTGACGGTGACGTAGCTCGGGGAAGAGTAGTAGTGGTTCTTCGCCGCATTCCACATCTTCGGTCCGCGGACGACCGCGCCCCCGCGTGGCGCTGGCGGGGCACCGGTCGAGTGGCTCGGCTTCGGCGTCGGCGACTTACTCGGCTTCGGCGACGTGCTCGGCTTCGGCGACGTGCTCTGTGCGGGCGACGTGCTCTGTGCGGGCGACGTGCTCGGCGCCGGCGACGTGCTCGGCTGCCCCGCGACGCGAACACTCGCATGCGCCAGCGAAGCGTCGCCGGCTGCGGCAGGCAGCAGCGCCACGCCCATCGCCATCACTCCAGCGCCGGCCAGCGCACATACCCGGCGGGCCAGATCAAGTCTTGACAGCCGCGAAGCCACGGTGCTCCTCATCTGTTGCTCAGGGCCGGGACGATTCATGAGTCGGCCTCATCCCGCCTGAGCTTGCGGATCTGCCGCCTGGACAGCTCACCTGGGCGTCCGCCGCCGACTAGGCGCGCGATCGTGAACAGGACAAGCACCATCAGCATGAGCGCGAGGCTGGCCCCGAAGGCGCGGGCAATGAAACCAGCCCGGCCTTCGTCCTCGATGTAGGTGAAGATGAGCGTCGGCAGTGTGGCTTGCCAGCCATGGAACGGGTCAGCATTCATGAAGTTGCTGAATCCGTCCGCTATCAGCACCGGCGCGGTCTCGCCTACGCCGAGCGCCATCGCCAGCACTACTGCTGTTGTCAGGCCCGACCGGGCCGTCGGCAGGATCACGTTCCAGACCGTGCGCCACTGACTGGCGCCAAGCGCGAACGCCGCCTCGCGCAGCGTGCCAGGCACCACCCTGAGCACGACTTCTGACGCCCTGATCACCGTCGGCAGCATGATGATGGAAATCGCAAGCCCGGCGGCGAACCCCGACGCCGGCAGGCCGAGAGTAACGATCGCCAGCGAGTAGATGAGCAAGCCGGCCACCACCGAAGGCAGGGCTGTCATGGCATTGACGATCATGCGAACCGGCCGTGCCAGCCTGCCGCCGACCTCTGTCAAGAACAGGGCCGCGGTAATCCCGAGCGGCACCGAGGCCACGCTGGCGACCGCGAGCACCTCGAGTGAACCGACGGCGGCATTGAGCACGCCACCCTTGGTCAGCGGCGTCAGGGCCGCCACGCTCGCGCCAGTCGTGGTCCAGAAGTTCGCGTGCGCGATAGCGGGCAGGCCTTTTACGAAGCTGTAGCCGAGCTGGTCGACAACGACGGCGCTGGCGAAGATCCCGCCGGCGCTCACAAGCACGGCCAGGGTCTTGTCCGTGACAACACGCCTGTTCCACTGCAGCCCGGCGGCGGCCAGGTACAGCAGGACGAACTCGATGTACCAGCAGACCCAGAAACCGAGCGCACCGCTGAACGGCAGCACTCGCTCGTAAAGCACCCAGTTCAGGCCGAGTGAGCCCACCGCGGCACCGATGATCGTGAGCGCGTCCTCCGCCGTGACCCGCCGGATCTGCAGCGGAACATCGGCGCCCAGTGCCGCGCCGTGCTCAGCGCTACCAAGCCGCACAACTGCACGTTCGGTGACTGCATTGTCAGGGGCTGCATTGTCATGGGCTGCACTGTCAGGGGCTCCAGCGTCAGCGGCCCCACTGCTAGTGACGGCCACGTCTGCTCGCCGCCGCGCGCTGGCTCGGCCGGCAGTGGTCATCGCGGCGTTCCCTTCACCGGTGACTGCACGCCGTCAGTCCGCGGTCGCGGCACCGGACCGCGACCTGTTGATGACGATTGAGGCAAGTGAGTTCACCACCAGCGTCATGGCGAACAGCACCAGGCCCGCTGCGAAGAGCGCGGACGACCCGATGTGCTGTCCTGCCGACGACCAGTCTCCGGCGATGAGGGCGGCGATCGATTCGCTGCCCTCCTGCAGGATGTGCGGATTAAGTGCGTAGATCGCGTTGATGATCAGGAGCACAGCAATCGTCTCGCCGAGCGCGCGCCCGATTCCGAGCATGCATGCGCCGATCACCCCGCCTTTACCGAACGGGAGGACAACGGTCCTGACCATGCCCCACCGGGTCGATCCGAGCGCATAGGCAGCCTCTCGCTCTCCCTGCGGCGCCTGGGAGAAGACTTCACGCGACAGCGAGGTGATGATCGGGATCACCATCAGGCAGACCACTAGGCCGGCGATGGCCGAGGAGCCAACGAAAGCCGACGGGGTCTGCTGGATCGCCAGCCGGAATGGCGGGAACCAGCCTGCGTGATGCGAAAGCCAGCCCATGGTGCCGAGCGCCCTGGGCATGAACCAGTAGCGGCCCCAGAGTCCGTAAACGATGCTCGGGATCGCAGCCATCAGGTCGATGACGGCAATGAGTACCCGGCGAATCCCGCCCGGCGCGTACTCGGAGATGAAGAGCGCGGCAGCGATCGCCAGCGGGATCGCAAGGATGCTGGCGATGGCCCCGATGATGACCGTAAGCGGCAGCACGCCGCCGATGCCGAACTCGTTATCGACGAAGCTCCAGCTCTGCTTCGTGAAGAACGTAAATCCGTCGGCACCGAATGCTGACAGGCTGCGGTACAGCAGGAAGATAAGTATCAGACCGGTGATGGCGAAGCTGGACAGCCCGCCGACGCGAAGTACGGCGCGGAACACTGAATCGGCCCGTGACACTCGAGACACGATTGTGCGCGGAGTGTCGTCATCGTCCGGCACCGCCGTAACGGAAGTCACCGCGACGGCCATGCCAAACTCCTCCAGTACAGGCGGGGGGCAGCCTGAAGCAGCCACCACCGCCTCGGGCCAATACATACTGTTGGGTAAGGATTTCTAGGTTTCAATCAATGGGTGAACAGAACGCAAACAGCTGATATCGCTATGGGCTGAGAGCCGATACCAATGTAGGCCATTACCGCCCCGGATGGCTTCGTCCAGCAGCCCCCGGCTAGCCGTATCTGCGCTGGTCCTTTGCGCTTGCCTGCTGCCTGGCTCCTGGCATGAAAGCGGCCGCTGGAATCCCCGCGATCACCGCTGGGGCAGCCGCCTGGTTGACGGGCCCTGACGCAGGGCCGAGGCCGTGGCGTCAGCCGGTCTGCAGGACCTGGAAAGCCTCGGCAAGCCGGCCGTCCGGCAGCCCGCCCTGCGCAGCGGCCCGGCTAAGCCAGCCGCGAAGGAACTCCTCCAGCCCGTCCGGGTCGCTGATCTGGCTGACGTGGCTGCGCAGTGCCGCTACCTTGCGCGGGAACGTGTCGGTGATGTCCACATAGGTCGTCGGAGTGGGGCTGCCGGAGATCCAGACCTCGCGGACGGTCCACGGCTCGAGTTTCTCGCCGGCGAGCAGTTCGGGAAAGGCGAACGGGTTGCGCGAGTCCGGGTACACCGCGTCCAGTGCGGCGGCGCCAACAGCACGATGGTCGGGGTGGCTGGCACCCGTGCGGGCATAGTTGCGCTCTGGCGACGGGCACACGACTCGGTCCGGGCGCAGCAGCCTGATTACCCGCGCGAGGTCCCTGCGCAGCCCGATCGTGGCCTCCACGCGGCCATCCGGGTAGCCGAGGAAGTGCAGGTCGCTCACACCGACCTGTTTGGCGGCAGCGGTCTGCTCTGCCTGCCTGATCGCCGCCATCTCGGTCCTGGTCACCGACGGATCGCTGCCGCCGGCCTCGCCGTTGGTAACAACGCAATAGCTCACTGTGAAGCCGGCCTCAGTCCACTGCGCAATCGTGCCGGCTGCGCCGAAATCGACATCGTCAGGGTGCGCGGTTATGACGAGGACGCGGGCAACCGGACGTTCCTCAGCCACTGCTTGTTCCTCAGCCACCGTCTTATCCTCAGCCACTGTCCGATCCTAAGGTGACTGCCGCCGGTCTGTGCTGAGGGCTCGGTAGCTGCGCCGACGGCCGTGATAACCGCGCCGCCGGCCGGAGTACCGCCGCCAAAGACCCAGCTAACCTGCCGCTGACCGGTCGCCGGACAGTGTTATCAGAACCCCGAGCAGGGTACCGGGTGATCTGTCAGACACTCAGTTAGGGTGGATGCTGTGACGACTTTCTCGGCAGATCGGTCATATGCGCAGACATTGGACGCCGCGGACGCGCTCGCGGCGTTCCGTGACAGGCTGGTGCGGCAGGACCGTGAGCTGATCTACCTGGACGGCAACTCACTGGGTCCGCTGCCTGTGCGCACCCAGGCGCGGATCGCCGAAGTTGTGGACCAGGACTGGGGCGTCGGCTTGGTGCGGTCCTGGGATAAGTGGATCGAGCTGCCACGGCAGGCCGGCGACATGGTCGGCGAGCACCTAATCGGCGCGGCGCCCGGCCAGGTCACCGTCTGCGACTCCGTTACCATCAACTTGTACAAGCTGGCCTGGGCCGCACTGGACGCCCGGCCCGGACGCGACGTCATCATCACCGACGACGACAACTTCCCTACCGACCGGTACGTGTTGCAGGGCATCGCCGCGCAGCGCGGCTGCGAACTGCGCACGATTCACACTGACATCGACGCCGGGATCAGCGAGGAAGCCCTTGCCGAAGCGCTGGACGACCGCGTCTGCTTGGTCTCGCTGTCGCACGTGGCCTACCGTAGCGGCGCGCTTGCGGACATGACCAGGCTCACTGAGCTCGTGCACCAGGCAGGTGCCCTAGTGCTCTGGGACCTGTGCCATTCGGTCGGCGCGCTGCCAGTAGAGCTCGACGCCTCGGGCGCTGATCTCGCCGTCGGCTGCACGTACAAGTACGTAAACGCCGGACCGGGCGCGCCCGCGTTTCTTTACGTGCGCGAGGACCTGCAGTCGCTGCTTCGGCAGCCGATCTGGGGCTGGTTCAGCCAGCACGACCAGTTTGCGATGGGTCCGCGCTATGATCCCGCGCCCGGCATCGACGCGTTCCTCACCGGCACGCCGAACATCATCGGCGCAGTCGCAGTTGAGGAAGGCGCCCGGCTGATCGGCGAGGCCGGGCTCGAAGCCCTCCGGGCCAAGAGCATCGAGCAGACGAGCTACCTCATCGCGCTCGCCGACGAGTGGCTGCTGCCGCTTGGCTTCGCGATCGCCTCGCCGCGCGAACCGGAGCGCCGCGGCGGGCACGTCACCCTGCGCCACGACGATGCCTGGCCAATCAGCCAGGCGCTGATCGGGGTTGGCGTGGTGGGCGACTACCGGACGCCGGACCGGCTCCGGCTCTGCCCCATTCCGCTGAGCACGAGCTTTAGTGAGATATTCGACGCGCTGGACCGGCTGCGCGAGATCATGGCGACCAAGTCCTACGCCGACATCCCGCTTGAGCCTTCCAGGGTCACCTGAGCGGTCTGGTAATTCCGTCCTGCTATTTCGCTGCCCGGATTCAGGCTTGTCGCCCGCATGCACCTCCGCCACGCTGGTAGCACCCTCACTCGCCTGGCCCAACGGAGGTTCGGATGACAGCTAGCATCGGCGGCGAGCCCGGCACTGCCGTCGACTTCCATTTCGACGTCATGTGCCCGTGGGCATACCAGGCGTCGTTGTGGATCCGTGATGTCCGTGACCAACTCGGACTCCACGTGGGGTGGCGGTTCTTCAGCCTCGAGGAGGTCAACCGCGCTCCGGGCAAGAAGCACCCGTGGGAGCGGGAGTGGTCCTACGGCTGGTCGATGATGCGAATCGGCGCGCTGCTCCGCCGCATTGACCCGGAACTGCTCGACCGCTGGTATTTGGCGGCAGGCACCGCACTGCATGTCGACGGCCGCAAGCCGCACCGCAGAGAGGTTGCCGAGGAACTTCTCACGCAACTCGGCCTCGAGAAAGACCTGGTAAGCCTCGCTATTGACGATCCGAGCACGAGCGAGGACGTGCGCGCCGATCATGACCGGGTCGTCAGCCTTGGCGGGTGGGGCGTTCCGACGCTGGTGTTCAGCGGCGACCGGACACTGTTCGGGCCCGTCCTCATCGAACCGCCATCCGGTGCTGCCGCCATCAGGCTCTGGCAGCTGATACTCGGCTGGCTGGACTTCCCTAACCTCTTTGAGGTGCAGCGGCCTAAGAGCCAGCGCGACCTGACAGCGATTGCCGCCACATTCCGGCCCTACCTCGAGGCGCGGGACTGGATCACCATTCAGAAGGAGACGCCGTGACTGACCTGGCCACCATCAGGACTTCGCTCGAGCAGTGCCTTGACGCTGTCGAGTCGCTGTCCACGCGACTGAACAGCGACCAGTGGAAGGCGCAATCGCTGTGTCCGGACTGGGACATGCGCGGGGTCGTCACGCACCTGGGCATGATGGAGCGGGTCATGACAGGCTGGCTGCCCGCCAGCGCCGAACAGACCCCGCCGCTGGACCGGATCGAGCCGTACCACGCAGAGACCGCCGCCCTCGACGACAAGGCCTTCGCCGCCCTGATCGCCGATATCTTCGCCGCGCGGCGCGCCGACTTGTCCGCGCTGCTGGAGCGGGATCTGGAGCGGCCGTCGTGGTCGCCGATCGGGCCGCGGACCTATGGCGGTTTCCTCGAGATGCGGATTTTCGACTTCTGGGTTCACGAGCGCGACATCACCACGCCGCTCGGCTGGCCTACCGACGACGGCGGTGCCCGCGCGGAGATCGCTCTCGGCCAGGTCGAGAGTTCGATCGGCTACATCGTCGGGAAGAAGATAGGCCTGCCAGACGGGTCTGGCATCGTGTTCCACCTGACCGGCCCGGTGGTCCGCGACATCTCCGTCGTCGTCGACGGCCGGGCCAAGGCGGTCGGCCACCTGGACCGGCCGGATGTGGAGCTGACTACGGACACGGTCACCTTCATCCAGCTCGCGGCCGGGCGCATCGACCCTCAGCAGCAGATCGACGCTGGCAAGGTGAGCTGGACTGGCAACGACCAGCTGGGCGATCGGGCCGCCCGCAATCTCCGGTTCACCATCTGACTGGCCAAAACTCTGACAGCCCGCAGGAGGCACTCAGCGAGCTTGGGAGGCGTGTGAGTTACCTAACGCCGCCTGCCTGTTGCGCCGGCTGCATACGCGATGCATACGCAGCAGCCGAACCCCGCTAAACTTAGTTGCCGAGAAGCAAGCAAATGACCCGTCGGTCCCCGGCGGTTGCTCTGCGTGCTGGCAAGGAGGGATCAGCGGCGTGGCCAGACCTATCGGCGGCGACCGGTCCGATCGCGGTTTCTGGCGGTCCACCTTCTCGTCCCTGAAGGTCCCGAACTACCGGCTGTACTTCACCGGCCAGTCGATCTCACTGGCTGGCACCTGGATGCAGATGACTGCCCAGTCCTGGCTGGTTCTTGTGCTGACACACTCAAGTACCGACCTCGGCTTGGTGGTAGCGCTTCAGACGCTGCCAGTGCTGCTGCTCGGTCCCTATGGGGGCGTCGTCGCCGACCGCGTCGACAAGCGCAAGCTGATGATCGCCCTCCAGATCGCGATGGGCTGCCAGGCCCTGGTACTCGGGCTGCTGACCGTGCTCGGCACGGTCAGGTTCGCCGAAGTCTGCCTCCTTGCCGTGGTACTCGGGCTCAACAACGCCTTCGAGAACTCTGCGCGGCAGGCATTCGTGCGCGAGATGGTCGGCAAGGACGAACTTCGCAACGCCATCACGCTGAACTCAGTCACGGTGAACGCCGCACGGGCGGTCGGCCCCGCGATCGGCGGCGTGCTGATCGCTACGGTCGGGGTCGGCGTGTGCTTCCTGGCCAATGCGGCGAGCTTTGTGGCCGTTGTCACCTCGCTGGTCATCATGAATACCAGCGCGCTGCAGCAGAGCGCGCCCGCGCCACGCGCCCGCGGGCAGTTCCGTGAAGGCCTGCGGTACGCGGCCAGGACGCCAGACATCGCGGTCCCGCTCGCCATGATGGGCCTCGTCGGAATGCTCGCGTATGAGTTCCAGGTCTCGATTCCGGTACTGGCCAGGCAAACCTTCCACGGCGGTTCGGAGGCGTACGGCTTCCTGACCGCCGCGATGGGAATCGGCGCGGTTGTCGGCGGGCTGTTCACCGCGGCGCGCGGACGCACCGGGCTCCGCTCGATGATCATCGCCGGCACAGGCTTCGGTGCGGCCATCATCGCCTGCGCCGTGTCGCCGGTGATCGGTCTTGCCTACGCGGCGATGCTGTTCGTCGGCTGGGCCAGCGTCTCCTTCATCGCGATCGGCAACTCGACTATCCAGCTTGCCTCCGATCCGAACATGCGGGGACGGGCTATCGCGCTCTGGCAGGTCGCCTTCCAGGGCACGACTCCGATCGGCGGCCCGCTGATCGGGTGGATCATCGGCCTGACCGATCCTCGTGTCGGCCTCGCGGTCGGCGGAGTCTCCTGCCTGGTCGCCGCGGCCGGCGGCTACGCGCTCACGCGCCGATTCCGCACCCGCGCGGCTGGCGCCCTCGGCGCAATACAGACCGGCACCGACGACCTCGCGGACCAGCCAGTCAGTGCCTAACCGCGGCCAGAGCTCACCGCTGACGCCGGTGGCTGGGCGTGCGGGAGCGGGCGTTTTTGCCAGCCCCCGCGGTCGGAACTCGCTGAGGGCTAGCGGTCTGGGCGTGCGGAAGCGGGCGTAAACGTGGCCGGTGCGCACCCCGGCGTAGCCCGCCTCGGGCCGGACGACGGTCGGCGCTGGCAACCTCTGCCAAGCCCGCGGAGCACGCCCAGGCCGCCCGCCCGAACCGCGAACTCCCCGCTACTCCCACTCGATAGTGGCTGGCGGCTTGCTGGTGATGTCGAGCACAACCCGGTTGACCTGCGGCACCTCGTTGGTAATGCGAGTTGAGATCGCGGCCAGTACCTGATCTGGCAGCCGGGCCCAGTCCGCCGTCATCGCGTCCTCGCTGGTCACCGGCCTCAGCACGACCGGATAGCCGTAGCTACGGCCGTCGCCCTGGACGCCGACGGACCGGATGTCGGCCAGCAGGACTACCGGGCACTGCCAGATCTGCCGGTCAAGGCCCGCCGCGGACAACTCGGCACGAGCGATTGCGTCCGCCGCGGAAACGATCGCGAGCCGCTCCGCCGTGACCTCGCCGACGATCCTGATCGCCAGCCCTGGGCCGGGGAACGGCTGCCGCCAGACGATCTCGTCGGGCAGCCCCAGCTCGGTGCCGACCCGGCGCACCTCGTCCTTGAACAGGTCGCGGAGCGGCTCCACCAGCTCGAACTTCAGGTCATCTGGCAGGCCGCCAACATTATGGTGCGACTTGATGTTGGCCGCGCCGGTACCGCCGCCAGATTCCACCACGTCGGGATAGAGCGTGCCCTGGACCAGGAACGTGGCAGCTTCGCTCTCGCCCGCTATCTCCCGCGCGGCCTGCTCGAACGCCCGGATGAACTCGCGGCCGATGATCTTGCGTTTCTGCTCGGGGTCAGCCACCCCGGCGAGTGCCGCCAGGAAGGCGCCGGCAGCATCGACGACCTTGAGCTCGACGCCGGTGGCAGCGACAAAGTCCTTCTCCACCTGCTCGGCCTCGCCTGACCGCAGCAGACCGTGGTCCACGAAAACGCAGGTCAGCCTCGAACCGATGGCGCGCTGCACGAGCGCGGCGGCGACCGCGGAATCCACCCCGCCGGACAGCCCGCAGATCGCGCGGCCCTCGCCCACCTGGGCAGCGATCCGCTCGGTTTGCTCCTCTATGACCCCGCGCATGGTCCAGGTCGGCTGACAGCCAGCAGCGTCCAGGAAACTGCGTAGCATCGCCATGCCGTGCTCGGTGTGCAGGACCTCAGGATGGAACTGCATTCCGTAGAGCTGGCGGTCTGGCGCCTCCGCCGCGGCTACCGGCGTGCCTGACGTGCTGGCCGTGATCATGAATCCGGGCGGCGCGGTGGCGCAGGTGTCACCGTGGGACATCCAGACGCGCTGCTCGCCAGGCAGGCCGGCCAGCAGCACCCCGGCGCCATTGGCGGTGCGGAGGTCAGTTGCCCCGTACTCCCCCGTTCCCGTGTGAATGACATTTCCGCCGAGGTCACGGACCATGAGCTGGAACCCGTAGCAGATGCCCAGGACCGGGACTCCCGCACTGAGCAAGCCAGCCGGGGCGGGCGGCGCTCCGGCAGCGTAAACGGAGGACGGGCCGCCGGACAGGATGATCGCCGACGGGCGGAGCGCCAGCATCTCCGCCGCACTCATGGAATTTGGCACGACCCGCGAGTAGACGTGACACTCGCGCACCCGGCGGGCGATCAGCTGGGCGTACTGGGCGCCGAAGTCCACCACCAGGACGGGTCCGGATTCGAGACCGGCAGATTCGATCATGTCTGCACCGCCCTGATCTCGACCAGTCATGCCGACGAGTTTAGTTGGCGCTGGCGGCCGCACCCGGCTCCTCGTCTTCGGCCGGCGCTGCCGGGCTGACCAGCACCCTGGAGATCCGGCGACCGTCGAGCTGCGTGACTGTGAGTTTTCGTCCGTCGATTTCGGCAGATTCGCCGTTTTCTGGCAGGTGGCCGAGCGAGGCGAGCAGGTAGCCCGCCACCGTCTCGTATGGCCCTTCGGGCAATTCCAGGCCGGTCTGCTCGGCGAACTCGTCCAGGTTCAGCAAACCGTCGACCTCGATGTCGCCGCCACGAAGCTGCCGCGGATGACTGACTTCCTCGTCGTATTCATCCTGAATGTCACCAATCAGCTCCTCGACGAGGTCTTCCAGGGTCACGATCCCGGCAGTGCCCCCGTACTCGTCCACGACGATCGCCAGGTGCGCGCGGTCCCTGCGCATCTCCGACAATGCGGCCAGCACCGTCTTGCTGATCGGCAGAAACTTGACCGGCCGGCATACCTCGCCGACCTGCCGGGTGCCGAGTTCGGCCCGGTTGTCCAGCAGGTCACGGATGTGCACGAAGCCGATCACGTCGTCGTAGGACTCCTGGTACACCGGGAACCGCGAGAACCTGGAATGCTCCGTCTCCGCGATCGCCGCCGACAGCAGCATGCTGGCAGGCAGGAACTCCACCTCGGTGCGCGGCACCAGCACCTCGCGGATCTGGCGCTTACCCGCGTCGAAGACTTCACCGACTATGTGCCGCTCGTCCGGGCTGAGCGCCTGGTGGCCGGCCACCAGGTCGCGGAGTTCCTCATCGGTCATTACCCCCCGGGCCTCTGCCGGGTTGCCGCCGAGCAGTCGCACTACCAGATTCGTCGACCTGGACAACAGCCAGACCAGCGGCCTGGCCAGCATCGCCAGCGAGTCGACGACCGGGCCTGCCACCAGCGCGACCCGCTCGTTCCGCTGCAGCGCCAGTCGCTTGGGCGCAAGCTCGCCGAAGACCAGGGTGAAGAACGAGATGATCAGGGTCACGGCGATCAGCGCTACCGGGCTGGCCACGTCCCGCGGCATGATCTTGCGGAGCTGGTCAGCGAGCCTGACCGACAACAGCGCCGCGCCGAACGCACCGGACAGCAGCGTCGCCACCGTGACACCGATCTGCACGGACGCCAGGAACCTGTTCGGATCCTGGGCAAGCTTTGCCGTGCGCTGGCCGCGCTTGCCGCGCCTGCCGAGGGCGCGAACCTGCCCTTCACGGAGTGAGACCAGTGCCATCTCGGCGGCGGCGAAGAACCCGCCTATCAAGATCACGGCCAGGACGAGGAGGATATCCCAGCCGACGCCATTCACGTCCGGATCCCCGACCCTCGTCGATGTAACGTGCGCGAAGCTGCCGTCCCCCGCTTCTGGCAGTAGCCGGAACTCGGCCGCGCGGTAATTTGCAATAGTCTATGCAGTCTGCCCGCCGCGGCGGACCGTACTCGCCTAGCCTGTCCGGACGGCGCTGGTTAACTGCCGCACTCAAGAGGATTTTTCGGGTTATAGCAGAACGGTCGCTTGTGATCGTTTAATGCGCGGAAGGACAGGTGGGCACGTGGCAGGTGTACATGACGAGGCTGTCGCGATGGCGACTGACCTGGCTGAGCTCCGCAGAGCAATCCACGCCGAGCCGGAGATCGGCCTCGACCTGCCTGGCACTCAGCGCAAGGTGCTCGACGCCCTGGCCGGCCTGCCGCTGGAGATCAGCCTGGGCGAGAGCCTGAGCTCGGTCACGGCGGTGCTGCGCGGCGGCAAGCCCGGCAAGACCGTGCTGTTGCGCGCCGACATGGACGCGCTTCCCGTCACCGAGCGGTCCGGAGTGCCGTTCGCGTCCAGGACTGACGGCGCCATGCACGCCTGCGGGCACGATCTGCACACCGCGATGCTGTGCGGTGCCGCCAGGCTGCTGTCAGCGCGCGCCGACGACCTGGCCGGGAACGTCATTTTCATGTTCCAGCCGGGTGAGGA
>Ga0335072_10005559_pt1 | contig 18561 bp, 20 predicted proteins | sample Lox_Sample_21_FD_206725 | JGI IMG/M metagenome (GOLD analysis project Ga0335072, IMG submission 206725) | Soil microbial communities from Loxahatchee National Wildlife Refuge, Florida, United States - Lox_Sample_2.1 | ecosystem: Environmental > Terrestrial > Soil > Wetlands | place: USA... | reverse complement strand
ACATGAGCCGCAACAGATCGTCGGCGATCGAATCGGCGTCCTCCACGGGGAGGTCAGGGCCGCCCACCAGGTCAGGATCATGCGTCATGACGGCGCTCTTGCGCTGCGCAAGCTGACGGCGGCGCAGCTGATCGATGGCTCGATTCTTGGCGGTCGTCATGAGCCAGGCGCCCGGGTTCTCCGGAAGGCCGGCGGCAGTCCATTGCTCCAGCGCCGCCAGCCAGGCATCCTGAGCGATCTCCTCTGCGAGTCCTACATCGCGCAGCATGCGGGCCAGCTTTGCGATGATCTTTGCCGCCTCCATGTGCCATATCGCTTCGATCGTTCGTTCGATGACGTCGCGATTCACGGCATGTCCTCAACGCGACAGCCGTGTCATTCGAAGCAGGGGCCGAGCTCGCGCACTTCGATCGTCGCCCACTCGGCCGCCGGGCACCGCCGTGCGATTTCGATCGCCTGCTCGCGGCTCGGGCAGGTGAGCAGGAAGAAGCCGCCGATCATCTCCTTCGCTTCGGCGAAAGGCCCGTCCCGGACGGTCGACTTCTCGCCCTGTCTCGTGACCCGCGCACCGGCCGTCTCGGTCTTCAATGATTGGCTCAACGTGAGCAGCCCCCGTTCCCTGAGAGATGCGCTGTACTCGAGCATCCGGCCGTAAAGCGCTCGGCCCTCGCTCTCGGAGCGCGCTTCACGGTCGCCGGCCTTCTCCACCACGAGCAACATGTATGCCATCAGCCGACTCCTCGATCGCCGCTACCGGGCGGATACCGCTTGCAATGCGCCGTTGACCATCCACGGCGTGCCGAATTTGTCGGTGAGCATGCCCCAGATCTTGGCCCAAAACATCGGCTGAAGAGGCATCGAGACCTTGCCCCCATCGGCCAGCGCGTTGAACGTCCGGGTAGCCTGCTCCACGGTATCGTAATTGAGCGTCAGGGCGACGCCATGAATGCCGGCGTAAGGCATCTGCGGGGGGCAGTCCCCGGCGTAGAGCGAGGCGCCCCCGGGCAGCAGGAGCCGCGCATGGATGATGCGCTCGGCGTGCTCCGTCGGCGTCTGCGCCGCCATCGGCGAATCGGCGTTGCGCAGGAGCAACGCCAGCGTGCCGCCGAGGGTGCGCTCGTAAAAGCGCATGGCATCGGCGCAGTTGCCGTTGAACGACAGATAGGGAATCGGTTGAAGCATCTAGGGATCTCCGCTCGTGTGGATGAATTCAGTGCTGCGGGCGTGCGTCGGTTCGCCGCCCAGGGTCCGCCTGCGAGGCATTCGACGCCGCTGTCATGATTTCCTCGAGATCTTCGGGCGCGAAGACTGGCCGGATCTCGATGTCCGAATCCGTCAGCATCGGATTCGGGCAACGCTTGACCCACTCCACCGCCTCTTCGAGCGAGCGAACTTGCCACAGCCAGAAGCCCGCGACCAGCTCCTTGGTCTCGGTGAAGGGGCCATCGACCACCGTGCGGGTTTTGCCGGAGAAGTGCACGCGCTTGCCTTGCCGGCTCGGCCTCAAGCCGTCCGCGGCGAGCAAGATGCCGGCATTGACGAGCGACTGGTTGAATTCTCTCATCGCGGTCAAACCCTCGGGTGTCGGCAGGACGCCCGCCTCGCTGTCCGCGGTGGCTTTGACGAGAACCATGACTTTCATTTGACCTCTCCGGTAGCTGGGTGAGACCGCGAGAATCGCGGTCGCGGAGCGCGACTTTCGCGCTCCTGCATTCACTACTACGAAGAAGGCGCCCCGAAATCGACCGAAACGCGAATTCAGTGATCGCCGCGCTGCTGGGGTGTGTCGGCGGGCGAGGCTTCGCCGCCGGGACTGCGTCGGGCTCGGGCCGGGCGACAGCCTGGATCGAATTCGTCTCGACCGAGCCTATCCGGGGACGTGATGACCCATCGAGTAGTCGGCATCGCCCTTCCAGAGCGGTGGGCGGCCTTTCAGTGGAATGATCAGAAGACCCGCGCAGATCGCCATGACGGCTGCTACGCCCATGGCGACGGAATATCCCGCGTCATTGATCAGAAAGGCCGACAGAACGCCGCCATACACCCCTCCCGATCCTTTGGCGACGGCGTACAGCAGTCCGTAATTGGATCCCGCCGATGCTTCCCCGAAATATTGACCTATCGCCGCCGGGAACAGCGAAAACAGCGGTCCCCAGAAGAAGATTGCCAGGATTGCCGTCGCGACGAACAGGATCTCGCTGTGAATGGAGCCCGCCACGATGGACAGGAACAAGAACACCCCGGTGAGGATGTAGCTCCAGATCATCGCGGTCTCCCGGCCAATGCGCTCGGACAAACCACCCAGGACGACGCGCCCGAGGCCGTTGGCGATGGCGATGCCGCCCGCCGCGGCGGTCGCGGCGGCGACCGTGAAGCCGAAACTGTCGGAGTACCTCACGATCTTGCTGACGCCGGCGAGACCAGCGCTGGAAATCAGGATGAAGGAGGCTATCAGCAGCCACATTTGCCACGTCATCAATGCCTCGCTCAGGGTGTACTGATGCTCGCTTTGACGCCGCACCGGCCTCGAGGGCGCCCAGTCCGGTGGTCGCCAGCCCGCGGGGGGATCCTTCATGAGCGCCCCCGTGATCACCGCGACGCCGCCGATGATGAGAGCCATCAGATAGATGACATGGAAGAACTCCGCATCCGGCGCCGACTTGGGAATGGCCCGGATCGGAAAGATGAACGGCAGGGAGCCCCACGAGAATGCCCCCGCGATCAGCCCGGCGGTGAGACCCCGCTTATCGGGAAACCACTTGTTCGCCGTCGTGACCGCCGCGTTGTAGATGAAACCGGCGAAGAAACTGCCTATGCACCACAGCACCAGAACCATGACATAGGATGGGCCGAGCGAAGTGGCGTAGATGCCAAAGCCTGCCACCACCCCTGCAATGATCGTGACCCAGCGCGGCCCGAATCTGTCGCGCAGAATGCCGCCGGGCAAGGTGCCGACGGACTCGAACACCACGAACAGCGTGAACATCAAGCCGATCTGGGTATGCGACCAATGATAGAGAGCGCCGATGTGTCCGGACATCGAGCTCCATGCATACTCGTAGGGGCTTATCACCGCCATCGCCAGAAAAGCCGCCGCGAAGACGACGTAGCGACTGTATCCGAGGATGCTCCGATCGGTGGGGTGATTTGGCGCGCGAGCAGAGGTTTGGTCGATCATGTCGGCGGTCTCTCGCATGTGCAAGGAGCGCTACGCTGCGGCCATCGTGGGTCCGCTGCAAGCGGCCGATATGCCTGATCTCTGTAGGCGGCCGCTGACGCCTCCAGCGCCGGCCGGTCGCGCGCCGAGACATCTCATCGGCCTTTACGCCGCAACCCGTCCATCAACAGATCAATGAGCCGCCGCGCGCTCGCTTCCCACGCCTTATCGGGGTTCCCATAGCTCACGCCGACCATCGCGCGCAGCAAGTCGGACGGAGCGATGTCCTTGCGCACCTCGCCACGGTCGGCCGCGCGCTTCACGAGCGTCGTTATCGCCTGCGTGATCAGTTCCGCCGAGCTGGCTCGCAGCGCGGAATTCGCGCCGGCCGAGCCTGACAGGGATGGTGCGATCAACCGCTTGGTGGCGACGTAGTCGACGAAGAGGTGCATCCAGCGGTGCAGTGCTTCACCGGGCGCCGAGCTCTTGAGCAGTTGCGGGACGGCTTCTGCGAGCTGCTCGACCTCGCGCCGGTAAACCGCCTCCACCACGGCCTCGCGGCTGGGAAAATGCCGATAGAGCGTGCCGATGCCGACGCCGGCGCGGCGCGCAATCTCTTCCAGGCTCACGTTCAGCCCGACGGCCGTGAACGCCGCCTTGGCGGCATCGATCAATGATTGTCTATTCCGTGCGCGATCGGCTCGGGGTCTGCGCGCTGCAGCAGCTGGTTTCACGTCTGAGGTCCACTCCGATGCTTGCAAAGCGGAGGTACCCTCCGTATATTAAACGGAGGAAGCCTCCATTTCTGATTAGACCACTTTTTCGTCGCGCAGCGAAAGTGCGGGCGAAATGCATCGAGGAGCTGACCATGACGCATTCATTTGGAGCCACATCGACGACGGACGAGGTTCTGCAGGGCATCGATCTGCGCGGCAAGCGGGTGCTGGTCACGGGCGTGTCCGCGGGCCTTGGGGTCGAAACCGCGCGCGCCTTGGCCGCGCATGGCGCAGAGGTCATCGGCGCAGCGCGCGACTTGGCCAAGGCGCAGGCCGCCACCCGGCCGGTGCGCGAGCAAGCCGCCGGCGGCGGGTCTTTGCAGCTCGTGCAACTCGACCTCGCCTCTCTCGACAATGTGCGCCGCTGCGCCGACGGGCTCCTCGCCGCAGGCAAGCCCTTCGATTCGATCATAGCCAATGCCGGCGTCATGGCATGCCCCAAGGGCACCACCGCCGACGGGTTCGAGACTCAGCTCGGCACCAACCACCTCGGGCACTTCGTCCTGGTGAACCGCATTGCATCGCTGCTGCGGCGGGATTCGCGGCTGGTGAACCTCTCCTCCGCCGGCCACCGATACTCCGATGTCGATCTGGACGATCCGAACTTCGAGCGCACTGCCTATGCCGAATTCGTCGCCTACGGGCGCTCGAAGACCGCCAACGTGCTGTTCGCGGTCGAGTTCGATCGCCGTCACAAGGCGCGCGGGGTACGGGCGGCGGCAGTGCATCCCGGGGCGATCCACACCGAGCTGAGCCGCTACATGACGCCCGAGGTGACCGAGCGGCTGATCGCGGAGATCAACGCCAGCCGGCCGCAGGGCGCCGCGCCTTTGAGCTGGAAGAGCATTCCACAGGGCGCCGCGACCTCCGTGTGGGCCGCCTGCGTCGCCGATGCCGAGGCGATCGGCGGTCGCTATTGCGAGGATTGCCACGTCGCGGAGATCGCTTCCGTTCCCGGACTGCGCGGCGGTGTGCAGCCCTACGCTCTCGATCCGCAGCGCGCCCAGGCGCTCTGGAAGAGGAGCGAAGAGTGGGTCGGTGAGCGCTTCGCCAGCGCTAGCTGACAGACCGATGGCTCTTCTGCCGCGAGGCAAGCTTGCGAGGGCAGTCGCACCTAAGCCTCCCTGAGCTCTCGGGCTCCCTACAATATTCTGGAACCTGAAACGTCTTCAGTGTCATGGAATTGCAGAGCCGGCAGGCCTTGATGAGCGAGCGCGACCGACAAATCACCGCAACCGTGCTGCGTGAGCGCATCAGGCTCGGCAACTTCATCCGCCGTCGTGTGCGCGACCCCGCGGATGCCGACGACATCCTGCAAGAAGTATTTTACGAGCTGGTCGAGGCTTATCACCTGCCGGCTCCGATCGAACGCGCCAGCGCCTGGCTTTTCCAGGTAGCACGCAATCGCATCGTCGACCTGTTCCGCAGAAAGAGAGCGCAACGCCTCGGGGAGGATGAAGAGCCGCGGGCCGAGGATGGCGGGCACCGGCTGGATCTGTTGCTGCCGGCGCCCCAGGCTGGCCCGGAGGCCGGCTATGCGCGCTCGCTGTTGCTGGCCGAGCTGCAGGCGGCGCTCGATGAGCTGCCGGCCGATCAGCGCGAGGTCTTCGTGGCGCACGAGCTCGATGGCGTCAGTTTCAGGGAGATGGCTGTGCACAGCGGCGTGTCGATCAATACGTTGCTCGCGCGCAAGCGTTACGCCGTTTTGCATCTGCGCAACCGCTTGCAGTCGATCTACGACGAATTCGAAATGTGAAGGAGCATGAGACATGCAGTTCAGGGCGAGATATCTGGCAAAAGTGGCGATGGTCTTGGCGGCCGTCGCCGTGCTTGGGTTGGCGGTCATGGTGCTCTGGAACCTCGTCGTGCCCGCGCTGTTCGCCGGCGGCCACGCGATCGACTATTTCCACGCGCTCGGATTGCTGGTTCTTTGCCGCATTCTGTTCGGCGGCTTTCGCGGTCGCGGAGGATGGCATGGACGCCGTCACTGGGACAGGTGGGCCGCGATGACACCGGAAGAGCGGGAGCGAATTCTCAAGCAGCAGTAGAGCTCTTTTCGATCGAGGCGCAGAAGCATGGAACAACCATCGACCGACGGCTGCAAACAGCTCCCGGGCGTGTTCGGGCCCATCGTCAGCCTCAAGCGCTGCGAAGGCAAGGGTGATTGCGTCGAGGTCTGCCCGGAGCACGTCTTTCGCGTCCAGCGCATCGAGCAAGACGATTACCGCGAGCTGAAGCCATTTCACAGGCTCAAACTGCGCGTCCATGGCATGCAGGTCGCGTACACGCCGAACCTCGACGCATGCCGGGGTTGCGGCCTTTGCGTCGGCGCATGCCCGGAGCATGCGATCACGCTTAAGCGGCGCTGATGGCGCGCAAGCTGAGGCCGCGTATTGCCAACGCGAACGCCTTCCGCGAACATGTGGCTGTCCCCGCCAGGAAAAGGGATATGCCGCAGAGCAAAGCAGGCTCGCAGGTGCCGAGGCCGGAGGGTTCGCAAGCCGGCGGGTTCGTGAGGCCGCGCATACCACCCCCGGTCTTGGCGCTGCTCGCCGCGGGGATCATGTGGGCCTTTGATCGCTGGCTACCGCTCGGCCGTTGGATCCCGCGGCGCTGGAACGGCATTGGTCTGCTGCCGGCTGCTCTTGGATTTGCCGCTCTATTCGCTGCGTTCGTGCACTTTCGTCAAGCCGGCACGACCGTCAATCCCATGGATCCGGCGAAGGCCACGCTGCTCGTTACCAGCGGCGTATTTGGCGTCAGTCGCAATCCGATGTACCTGGGATTGCTGCTGTTGCTCGCCGGATGGGCGGTCTGGTTGGGTAGTGCCAGCGTTTGGCTCATTCCGCCGCTGTTCGCGATCGCAATCACATGCCTCCAGATCATTCCCGAGGAGCGGGCTCTCGAGCGGTTGTTCGGACCGCAGTACACGCAGTACCGACGAAGAGTGGCTCGATGGATCTAGCTCTGCGCCGTCACGGCCTTGCACGGGGCGGGGCGTTTGCCGAGGCGCCCCGTGAAGGTCTCGGTGCAGCCGGTTGCCTCGCGGCGGCTCGCGGGCGCGTCGCGCCGGGCTCATCCTGCGACGAGGGAGCGACGCTGACCCGGGTGACCGCAGGGGAGGCGCTGCGCGTTCGCGTCGGCCGCGGCGCGCTGGGCGCCGCGGGCCTGGGCGTGACGGCTACGGCGCGAATGCGGTCGTTCGACTGTGCGCGGTAAGCGGCGCCGCCGGCGGCTTGCCGTATCGGCTGGCTATGCGCGTTGGTCCAATGCGGTTCCGAGGCGGCCGCTCTCTCCTGCGCCGAGGGGACGGCATCGGTACCGCCCGGGCCGCCGTTGTAGCTCACTTTACTGACTGCGATGCGATCGACCACGCCCTCGCTATAGGTGTTATGCACGACATCGAGGCTCACGTGACTCACGGCCGTGTTGTAGGCAAATGAGCCGCCCATCCACCGGCCTCCGCTGAACCCGACCCCGGCATAGCCGAAGCCGTAGTTGATGCCGCCGTAGTAGCCGACGTGCGCACCCCAATAGCCTGGGTGAAACACATAAACCGCCCCCGCGAACCCCCAATAGCCCGGAGTCCACAGCAGGCCCACGCGCGGAGGCGCCAGCCAGGCGCCCCGCACCCAGTAGTAGCCGGCGGCGCCCCAGGCCCAATAGCCGGGCGTCCAAAGATATCCTTCGGCAGGACACGGCGGCTGCTCCTCATCGGGCAAGGGGGGCGGTGCGTCCGCGGCTTGCACCTCGATGGGGCCGGTGTCGACGGGCGATTGAGCGGCTGCCTCCGCATACTGGGCGGGGTCCTGCGCGGAATTACCCTGATCGCGCTCGGCATTGCTTCCCGGCAGCGTATCGAGCGCATCGCCCCACGCCATGCGGATGCCGGACACGCGTGCGCCGTTCACGGTGACGTTTTCCAGCCGTTCGTTGGACACATCCCCCCGGTAGGTCACATCCGCACTGAAACCGTTCCATGCCGCCGGCCCATCGTGGCGATGCAAGACGAAGGAGGTCGGCGTGTAGCGCTCGATCGTCCAGGTCTCATCCGAGCCGTCCGCCCGAACGTACAATCCATGCGCCAGCGTGAGGGTGAAGCAATTCGTCCAGCAAAAATGCAGAACCGGGGGGACTCCCTGTGCCGCGTGGGGCTCAAGCCCGGAGCCGCCGGTCGCCGGGTAAGCGCCTTGAGCCCGCAGCAGCCGAACCGGGCATGCAAGCAGCGCGAGCCCAACGAACAACGCGCCGTACAAGCGGGCGCCAGATGCCGTCCTTGAGTGCGCGAAGTGTCCGTACATCGCGGAACTTCTAACATGGGCAGTACTTGGCTTCGGCCAATCCTGTCACAGTACGAGCCGCATAAAACGCCTCGCACACCTGACTGGGACCCGTGCAACCTTGGAGCTCATTTATTGTAAAGCCGGATTCAGCGGACTCGTTGGCCCGGCAGCGTTCGACTGCAGAAGCGCGAGGCGATGGCAGCACGACGAATCGCCACGCGCCAGCCGGTCGTTCGCCGCGCCGCTGACTGGCGACCTGCGGTGCTATAGTCGAGTTTCCCAGGGATCGCAGGGAAAGTTCAGTCGGGGGAATGCGTCATGAGAGGTGTCTTCGGCGTGGTGACGGTGCGCGGGCTTCTCGTTTTCATCATGGCCGGATTGCTTCCCGCGCTTGCCGGAGCGGACGACACCGGGCTGCTGACCTCGCAGGCCCTCATGGGCCAGCTCAAGTGGCGTTCGGTCGGGCCATACATCGGCGGCCGCGTCGTCGCGGTGACCGGTGTTCCCGGCAACGCGAACCTGTTCTACGCCGGGACGGTCGGCGGAGGCGTGTGGAAGAGCTCGGACGAAGGGATCAAGTGGGAAAACATCACGGACGACAAGCTGCCGGGTCCGAGCGCCAGCATCGGAGCGATCGCCGTGGCGCCGTCGGCGCCGTCGACGCTCTACGTGGGCACCGGCGAGGACGATATTCGCAACGACATGATTCCCGGTGACGGGATCTACAAGTCCACCGACGCGGGGACCACGTGGACGTATGCGGGACTGCGCGAGACCCACTCGATCAGCAGGATCGTGGTGAGTCCGCGGGACCCGAATCTGCTCTACGCATCCTCCATGGGGCACGTGTTCGTCCCCGGGCCCGATCGCGGGATATTCAAGTCGATGGACGGCGGCAAGAGCTGGAAAAGAATTCTGTTCATCGACGACAAGACCGGCGCCATCGATCTGGCGATGGATCCGAACGATCCGCAGCTGCTGTATGCCGCGATGTGGCAGGCACAGCGAATGCCGTGGGGACTGATCAGCGGCGGGCCGGGCAGCGGACTGTACAAGACCACCGATGGCGGCGAGCACTGGACCAATCTCACCCACAATCCGGGACTGCCCAAGGGGGTTCTGGGGCGGATCGGCGTCACGCTCGTGGCGAGCCGGCCCGATACGTTGTATGCGATTTTCCAGGCGAAGGATGGCGGCGTGTTTCGCTCCGACGATGGCGGCGCGACCTGGCAGCGGGTGAACGAGGAGATGAAGCTCAGGCAGCGCGGCTTCTATTACATGACGGTCTTCGCCGACCCCAAGGATGCCAATACCCTGTACGCGCCGCAGGTGGACGCGCTGTGGGTTTCCCATGACGGGGGCAAAACCTTCACCAAGCTGCAAACGCCGCACGGCGACAATCACACGCTGTGGATCAACCCGACCGACACCCGCATCCTGCTGGAGGGAAACGACGGCGGCGCGACGGTTTCGACCGACGGCGGCAAGACCTGGAGCTCGTACCACAATCAACCGACCGGGCAGTTCTATCACGTCAACCTGGACGATCAGTTTCCGTTTCACATCTACGGGGCGCAGCAGGATGAAGGCTCCTACGAGGGACCCAGCGCCAGTCCCGATGGGCAGGTTCCGCTCGCCGACTGGAAGGCGGTGGCCTTCGGCGAGAGCACATTCACCGTGCCCCAGCCCCTCGACCCGGACATCACCTACGGCAGCGGCTACTACAGCATCTTCGTCAAACAGGACCAGCCCACCGGCGAGCTGCAAAGCGTCAGCCCATGGCCGCTGTATCGCAGCGGCGCTTCCTCCGCCGAGCTCAAGTACCGCTTCGGCTGGACGCATCCGATTCTGTTCTCGCCGGCGAAGCCGAACGAGCTGCTGACTGCCGCGCAGTACGTATTCAAGAGCGATGACTACGGCCGGACCTGGACGCGAATCTCGCCGGATTTGACGCGCAACCAGCCGATCACGCAGATCCCGAGCGGAGGACCGGTCGATCTGGATCAGACCGGAGCGGAGGTCTATCCCGACGTCTCCTCGCTCGCCGTGTCGCCGCTCGATGGGGATCTGCTGTGGGCAGGCTCAGCCGACGGGCTCGTCCACGTCACCACGGACGGCGGCAAGAGCTGGCAGCTGGTGACGCCTGCGGGGCTGCCCGAGTGCGAGATCAGCTCGATCGAGCCCTCGCATGGCGACAGGGAGACCGCCTATCTGACGGCGTGGCGCTACATGTGGGACGATTTTCGGCCTTACGTGTACGAGACGACCGATCTCGGCAAGCATTGGACCGCGATCACCGCAGGGCTGCCCGACGATCAATTTACCTACGTCATCCGACAGGATCCCGGTAACTCGAGCCTGCTGTTCCTGGGGACCTACGGCACGGTCTACGTCAGCCTGGACGCGGGCGCGCACTGGCAGGCGCTGACACTGAATCTGCCGGCGGCCGAGGCGCGGGATATCGCGATCGACACGCGCCAGGGAGAGGTGGTGGTGGCGACGCATGGCCGTGCCTTCTGGGTGCTCGATAACCTGGCTCAGCTCGAGCAGTTGACGCAAAAACCGGCCGTGAGCGCGAACGACAGCTACCTGTTCGCCCCGCAAAAGGCGTGGCTGACCCATGCCTACGGCATACAGACGGACCCGGACTCGATCGAGCCGAACTCCGGAGAGAATCCGCCTTTCGGGGCGACGGTATTTTTCAACATCCCCGCAAAGTACGACGGCAATACGCCGGCCACGCTGCAGTTCGAGGACGCGCAGGGGCAGGTGGTGCGCAGCTTCACGCTGCATCTCGAGACCGCAAAACAGAAGCAGGAGAAAGCGGACCAGAAGGCCGGGAAACCCGAACCGGATCACAGCGCAGAGAGCGCCATCGAGCAGAGGCAGGAAGCGGAGGCAAAGCTCACGGCGGTCGAGCCGGGGATGAACGAGTTCCAGTGGGACCTGCGCTACACACCCGCGGAGGAGGTGAATGGCTACCATTCGCCGGAAGCGGCGGGAGGACTGGACTATTCGACCGACGGCCCGGTGGTCGTGCCCGGCACCTATTCGGTCATCCTGAATTACGGCGGACAGAAAACGCGCCGCACTTTCGCAGTCGCTCTGGATCCGAGACTGCATCCGACGCAGGATGATCTCGCGGCGCGTCTGGCGCTGACTCGGCAGATCGAGGCGGATATGAGCGCCTTGAATCATGAGGTGAACGGGGCGTTGGCCGCACGCGATGAGCTGCAAGGGGCGCTGTCGAGACACAGCCTGAGCGAGCACCGGGTGAGAGGCGCGCTGAGCGCGTTGAACGGGGCGATTGACCGCGTTGTCCAGATGAAGATCCGCTCGAGCGAGGGCGATACGATGGAGGAGTCGAAGCTGCACGCCTACCTGGCCTATCTGATGGCGGACATCGAAGTGGCCTATGCGCGGCCGACGCAGGCCCAATATGCCGTGTTTCGCGACCTCGATCAAAAGGCGAAAACCGGCGAGCAAGCGCTGCAGGCTGCCGTCGCCCAGGCGAACCGCATAGCCCGTTGAGGGCTCGTCGCCGAAGTCGTCTTGGCCCGCTCACAGCCCTCGCGATGTGATGTTCTGGTTGTAGAAGCGCGGATCAGCGGTCACCTCCTCGCCCAGCCAGGCCGGCCGCTCGAATACATGATCAGCGCTTGGCAGCTCGATCTCCGCCACGATGAGTCCGTCCTGGGGCGCATGGAAGACATCGATCTCCCAGGCGAGCTCTCCCTGGGGGACGTAATATCTCGTCTTCTCGATGAGTGGCTTCAGGCACAGCTCGCGCAGGAGCTCGCGGGCGTCCCCCACGGGAATCTCGTACTCGTACTCGGCACGCTCGGCATGGCGGGTCACTCCCTTGATCGTGATCGCCCCGCGGTCGTCCGCGGTGCGCACGCGCACGACGCGCTCGATGTCCTTGCTCAGATAGCCCTGCACGATGTGCACAGTCTTCGTGACCGAGGCTCGCCAAGCGTCGCTCGCCACCCGGAATTTGCGCTCGATTTCCTTTCCCATCACCGACTCCAGCAGCCACTACCGTATGCCGCGGCAGTCTCGCGGGTCAACCCGCGGCCGCTGTCCAAGGCTCGATTCTCCTCGCAGGCATCCTCCTCAAGTTCTTCGAGTCCCCGCCGATAGCCCTTGTTCGCACCGCCACGATCGGGGTCATTATGTCAATTGGAAGCATCGGCAGCAGCCAGTCCTCGGCTCTCGCCAGCCTGCTGAGCGCATCCAGTGCGGCCTCCGCGCAAAACACCGTGGCCGCGGCGATCCCGGCCGGCACGGCCGGGAGCACCAGCGGCGCCTCGTCTTCGACCGCCGGCTCGACGGCGAGCGTGGCTTCGACGGTCGCGGCACTGACGAGTCTCGCGACCGACGCGGGTGACAGCGAACTGCTCGGCAGCCTGGACGGGGGTTCGGGCGCCTCGAGCAGCGTCACCTCGAGCCTGAGCTCGGCATTTCAGAGCCTGATCAGTGCCCTGACAGGCGGCGCCTCGGGCTCCTCCGGCACGGCGTCCGGCACGACGTCCTCGGCGAGCGCCGAGTCGGCGCAATCGATCATTTCCTCGTTCATCGACAGCTCGATCGCGGATCTCAGCGGCAGCTCGAGCACGAGCTCCTCGAGCAGCTCGACCAGCGCGCTCGGCAGCATCATCAACACCATCGCCTGAGGGGTCGATCCGACCGGGATCGCGCCGAGCGCCGCGAGCTTGCCGCGCCGCACGTCCTTCGGGCATCCGGCCTAGGCGGCGCCCTCGGGCTCCTTGCCGCCCTCGGCAGCCGCTCTCTCGTTCTCTTGCGCCCTGCGTATCAACTCCAGCATCAGCGCGCGTCCCGCATTGACCACGCCCGGCGGCGGCGCCAGGATGAGGAAAGGACCTGATCGAGTCAGCATGGTCGCTTGGATACCGCGCTTCGGCAGAGACAACGACGTCCTCGGCCTTGCCTTCGCGCTCGCGAGGATGGTCGAGTCCACCAGTTCCTGGCACAGTCGCTTGACCGCGGGGAGCGGCGCATCCCAGAAGATCGCCTTGCCGGAGAAGTTCAAATAGCGCGCAGACCCATCGACGTATCCTGCGAGCGTGTCATAGCCATCCCCGGATGGCACCTCGAGCACGGCGCCCAGCACCTCGAATGCCGATTTCCCTTCCGGCCGCTCGCCGAGCTCACGCAACGCCGACCACACGAACAGCTCCATGCGGGTCTCCAGGGCCGGCAGGTCCAGCGCCGCCCGAAGACGAGCCAGCGCCTCCTTGGCCTTCCCCTCCTCGACCAATCGCCATGCATCGGCGATGGCTTGCGCGGGTTCCGGCCGCCCATCGGGCCGCATAGGGCCCGCCTGCTCGCGAAGCGACTGCGACGCGAACAGCAACTGCCGGATCGAATCCGCCTCGGAACCGAGCCTGCCGGACCTCGCCGTCGCAGCGCCGGCGAATAATCTTTTCAACGTCTCGAACATCCGCCGCTCCTCGATCCGCCCGCTCTACCGGCCGCGCACCGCGCGCAGCGCGAGCTCCAAGGTGCGGATATCGTAGGGCTTGCGCAGCACATGCACTTGCATGTCCTTGTCGACGCTGGAGATCGCCCCGCCGGCATATCCGGTCGTCAGCACCACCTTCAGGTTCGGGCGGCGGCGCGTCACTTCGGCGGCCAAATCCAGGCCATTCTTTTCTCCGGGCATCATCACATCGGAGAGCACGATGTCGATCTCGCGATCATTCGCGAGTGCGCCGAGCGCCGCCTGGGCACTCGCGGCGCGTGTGATCCGATAGCCGAGTTCCCGCAGCATTTCGCTGACCAGCGCCGCCACCTCATTGTCGTCTTCGACGAGAAGGACCGAACCCATCGATTCCGCCCCGCGCGCCGCGCTTTGCGGGAGCAACGCGGCGGACACCGGTACGGCCGCCGATTGCGCCCGCGGCAACAGCAGAGTCACCTTGGTTCCTTCGCCCACCTTGCTCTCGATCCTCACGCTGCCGCCCGATTGCTGCGCGAAGCCGTGAACCTGCGGCAAGCCCAGCCCCGAGCCCTTGCCAATCTCCTTGGTGGTGTAGAAGGGTTCGAATACGTGCTCCAGGACTTCCGGCGACATCCCCGTTCCCGGATCAGCGACGCTCAAAGCCACGAACTCGCCGGTCGCGCCCGCGTGCGGCATGGCCGAGCGATTCTTCGCCTCGATGGTGATGACACCGCCGTTTGGCATGGCATCGCGCGCGTTGACGCATAAATTGAGTATCACCAGCTCGAGTTGTGCCGGATCTATCTCCACGGGCCACAGGCACGGCTCGAATTCCGTCCTCACTTGCACATCGCCTCGCAACGAGCGGTCCAGCAATTCGCGCATGCCTTCGATGTGAAGGCGTAGATCAACGGATTCGGCCCTCAGGGGCTGGCGCCTGGCGAAGGCCAACAGCTGCCGGCTCAAGGTGGCACCGCGATCCACCGCCTGCTCCATGCTCGAGAGCACCTTATGCCGCCGCTCCGCCTCGACCTGGGGGCGCCTCAACAAGCTGAGGCCTCCCTTGATGATCATCAGCAGATTGTTGAAATCATGCGCGACGCCGCCCGTCAGCTGCCCCAATGCCTCGAGCTTTTGCGCCTGGCGCATATGAGCTTCGGCGGCCTGCTTTTCCGCCAATATCTCCGAAACGCGCTGCTCGAGACGCTCATTGAGGATCTGCAGCTCGGCCTCTGCGGCTTTGCGTGGGGTGATGTCGATGGCCGTTCCGATGACGCGCCGGCATCGATCCCCCTCGTACACACCGCGCCCCTTCGCGGCGACCCAGCGGATCACACCGTCTTCCTTGCCGATCGTTCGGTATTCGACGTCGTACAGAGCCCGCCGCCGCGGATCGAGCGCCGCAGCGAATGCTTCGCTGACTCGATCACGATCGTCCGGATGCAGACAGGGATAGAAATCATCGCGCATCGACACCGCTCGATCGGCAGAGATCCCAAACATCGCCTTGACTCGCGGCGGCCAGAAAAGCCGGTCCGACTCCACATCGACGTCCCATAGGCCGACTTCCGCCGCCTCGGTCGCAAGACGCAGTTGCTCCTCGCTGTCGCGGCGCTCCGCATCGCTCAAGGTGCGACTGGTGACATCGACGCCTTCGACGATGATTCCGTTGACGGCGCCGTCGGAGCCTCTGGCCGTGGTCTCGGCGCAGACCATCAGTACACCCGCGACTCCGGTAGGCGAGGCGGGATCGACGATGGGACTGCAGCTGTAGGTCCACTGGAGCTCCTCGCGTCGTCCGTTGCGGGTGATGGGGAGCAAGGCATTTTCATGCCAGGTGGCGCCGCCCCCCGACATCACTTGATCGATCTGCGGTCCGATGATGTCCCAGATTGCTTCCCGCACTTCCCGCCCCGGACGGCCAAGGGAGCCGGGGTGCCGTTCGGGCCCGATCGACTGTCGATAGGCATCGTTGTAAAAGCACAAAAGCTCCCTGCCCCACCAGACGTACATCGGGTGCCCGGTGTTCAGAATCACGCCAAGCGCGGTCTGTAACGGCGCCGGCCAGAGCGAAGGTTGCCCCAGCGAGCTCGAGCGCCAATCGTGCGCGCGCATGAGCGCGCCCACTTCGCCGCCGCCCTGCAGAAATGCAGGGGCAGGCGAAGCGCTGGGAACTGCCGCGGAGGTGCTGGAGCGAGGTGCGGACATGGGGCAATTCTTGTCTTCGGCGCTGGGGCCAGGGTATAGGGCGGCCGGAACCGCGTAAAGCATGGGTCGCCGCAAAGCGCGAGCGGGCCGCATCGTGGGAGCGCTCGTGATCGTGCAGATGGGCGGCGCGGCGCTGGTCAATTGCGGCCGGACCGGAACTGGGCGCACTTCATCAATCTACTCATGGCAGGCGGCATCCTGCTGGTGTTCTATCTCGCCGCCTTTCGCTTCCGATTGTTCCCGCGCCTGCTGGCCGGCTTCGGTTTGAGCGCAGTGGCGCTGCAGCTCGCCTCCATCGGCAGACCCCTGTTCGGCAGGGAGGTCGTCTTCCCGATGCTCGCGCCCCTCGGGTTTTGTCAGCTTGCCCTCGCGCTCTGGCTGCTGATCAAGGGGTTCCGCCACGAGGACCCGCGAGCCCCTACCGCGGATTGACCCGGGGCCGATCCTCATGCTTTGATCGGGCTGCCAACAATCAAGAATGGGATGACGGCAGGAGGGATGTCGCAATGTTGCGCGCCGTAATGAAGAGTACGCTGCTGTTCGCCTCGCTGTCAGGGTGGCTTGCAATCGCGCAAGCCGCGGCGGAGCCGGAGTTGCCGGCGGAAGTGAGCGATGTGGCCACGCTGCCGCCGAACCCGCCGCATCGGTTTTTCACGGGCGGCTTTCGCGCACAGAGCTTCGTCATCTTCGACGCCGACACCGGCAGGATGGAAGGAAACATCCCGGCGGGCTACGTTGCCAATCTGGCCATCGCCCCGGATAACAGCCGATTCTACGTATCGGAAACCTATTGGACCCATGGCGCGCGCGGCATTCGGCAGGATCTGGTCTCGATCTACGATGCCAGGACCTTGAATCTGGTGAAGGAGATCGCCCTCCCGGGCCGGGCACTCGTGCACAAGATGCAAAATTTCGATATCAACGCCTCCGGCTCGCGCGCTTACGTCTACATCATGATGCCGGTTGCCTCGGTGGTCTGGGTCGACTTGAAGCGCCAGGTGGTGGGCGGCACGGTCGAGATTCCGGGCTGCGCGCTGGTCTTTCCGTGGGGCGATGACGGCTTCTCCTCGCTGTGCGGGGATGGCTCTCTCGCCACGGTGATCATTCCCGCGTCGGGGCCTGCGAAGGTCACCCATACCAAGCCGTTCTTCGACGCCAACAGCGACCCGATTTTCGAGAACAGCTTCGTCGACCGCGCCACGGGCAAGGCGATCTTCATCTCCTATACCGGGCTCGTGTACGAGGCCCAGCTGGGGGCCGACACCAAGGTGAGCGAGCCGTGGTCCATCCAGAAAGCCGCCGGATATGCGCCGGCCGGCACCGGCGCGCAGGAGCTGGCATGGCGTCCCGGCGGATCGCAGCTGGCGGCCTACCACAAGGCGAGCGGCAAGTTGTTCGTGCTGATGCATCCGGGAAACTACTGGACCCACAAGTATGGCGGAACGGAAATCTGGGTGCTCGACACCAGGACTCATGCGCTCGTAGCGCGCTTCCCCCTGCGCCCCGTTCCCTCGAGCGGCCAGGGCGACGATGCGGTGCCGCACTATGAGACCATCGGCGTCTCGCAGGATGCGAAGCCCCTGCTTTATCTGTTGAATCCGGAGGGCAATGACGTCGTGCTCGATGCCACGACGGGCACGGAATTGCGCAAGATCGAATTTGCCGGCGGCAGCTCCGTCTCGGTTCCGGGATTTTGATGCGCGACCCTCGCATCCCATGGCGCAGCTCGTGAACGCACATCCGGCGCTTGCGTCATTCGCACTGACCATCAGAACGCTGGTCTCCCTGGTGTTTCTCGGGGCCGCCTACGGAAAGCTGCGCCATTGGGCGGCTTTTCAGGGGGTCGTCGCGAACTACCGCTTGCTGCCCCAGGCGATGGTGGCGCCGGCCGCATGCTTGATTGCGCCCGCCGAGCTGTTGCTGGGTACGGCGCTGCTGTCGAGTCTTGGCTTTCCCTGGGCTGAGCTCGGCGCCGCCGTGCTGTTGTTGCTGTTTGCGCTCGCCATGGGCATCAACCTGCGGCGCGGCCGCCGTCACATCGATTGTGGCTGCTTTCAGAGCGCGCTCAAGCAGACGCTCAGCTGGACGCTGGTGATGCGCAACGTCGTGCTGGCGTCGCTCCTGGGCGTGGCGTCCCTCCCGGGCGCGGCGTCCCTCCCGGGCGTGGCGTTGCACCTGGGCGTGGCGCCGCACTCGAGTGGCTCGCCGGGCGATCTGCTCACGCTCGTGAACGGCTATCTGGCCGGAGCCGTTCTGTTCATCATCCTGCAAGCGCTCGCAATCTTGTGGAGCATCTCCCCGGCATGGCGCCGCAGCCGGCGGGGCGGTGCAAAGGCCGTGGCATGACGCCGGTGATGATCATGCTGGTGCTTCTGTGGATCGTCGTGATCTGTCTCAGCGCGGCCGTGCTGGCGCTCGCGCGCCAGGTGGGCGTGCTGCATGAACGCGTGGCGCCTGCCGGAGCGCTGCTCCATGCCGCGGGTCCCGGCGTGGGCGAGCCCTCGCCGCGGCTCGAGGTACAGGCGCTCGCCGGCAACAGCATCACGGTCGGCGGTAAGCTCGCGCCCGGCAAGGCGCTCCTGCTCCTCTTCATTTCGCAGACCTGCCCGATCTGCAAGAAATTGATTCCCATTGCCATGGATTTCGCGCGGAGCGAGCGGTTGGAAGTGCTGT
>Ga0335072_10005558_pt1 | contig 18563 bp, 14 predicted proteins | sample Lox_Sample_21_FD_206725 | JGI IMG/M metagenome (GOLD analysis project Ga0335072, IMG submission 206725) | Soil microbial communities from Loxahatchee National Wildlife Refuge, Florida, United States - Lox_Sample_2.1 | ecosystem: Environmental > Terrestrial > Soil > Wetlands | place: USA... | reverse complement strand
CGCGGCGCAGCGCGTGGAGTTTCTCAGCGATGCCACTGGTGCCCGTCCCGTGCACATCGGCCGTTACTCCATCGACCCGGCCGCGGTCGCCGGAAACGTCGAGAACTTCATCGGCGCGGCCCAAGTGCCGATAGGGATCGCCGGCCCGCTGCTCGTCAACGGCGAACACGCACGCGGCGAGTTTTACGTGCCGCTGGCGACGACCGAGGGAACGCTGGTGGCCAGCTACAACCGGGGCATGAAGCTGCTGTACCGGGCGGGCGGGGTGAAGACCACGGTCATGGACGACCTGATGCAGCGAGCGCCTGCGTTCGGCTTCGACAGTGCGCGCGAGGCCAGGGCCTTCAGCCAGTGGGTGACGGCAAGCTTTGACGCCATCAAGCGCGAGGCCGACGCGAGCACTCGCACCGGCCGCCTGCACGACATCGACCAGTACTCGGCCAGCAGGTTCATCTTTCTCCGGTTCAACTACACGACTGGTGACGCCGCCGGCCAGAACATGACGGGCAAGGCGACATCGCGGGCATGCAGCTGGATCCGGGAGCACTATCCTGGCGTGCGCCAGTTCTGCCTGGAGTCCAACCTGGCCACGGACAAGAAGAGCTCGCAGATCAACATCCTCGCCACTAGGGGCAAGCGGGTCACCGCGGAAGCGACGATCGGGCCCGGACTGGTCCGCGAGATCCTGCACACCACTCCTGAGCAGATGTTCCGCGCACGTCAGCTGTCCAATCTCGGCGGCCTCCTGTCCGGCGTGAACAACAACGGCAATCACTCGGCCAACGCGATCACCGCGCTGTTCGTGGCGACCGGCCAGGACATCGCGAACGTGGCCGAGTCGTCGGCCGCGCTCGTACACAGCGAGCTGCTTAACGACGGCTCTTACTATTACTCGATCACGATCCCCGCCCTGATCGTGGCAACCTACGGCGGCGGCACCGGCCTTCCCACTCAGCGCGAGTGCCTTGAACTGATGGGCTGCTACGGCACCGGCCAGGTACGCAAGTTGGCGGAGATCGTCACGGCGACTGTCTTGTGCGGCGAGCTCTCGCTCGGCTCCGCGGTCGTGGCCGGGGAGTGGGTGGATGCGCACGAGCGGCTCGGGCGGAACAGGCCCTAGCCGGCTCCGGATCCGCGCAGGTTTCCCGCTTGCGGGCTGCTGGCTGATTCCGCGACCGTAGCGATCTTCCTTCCGCAGGGACCTGCGGCTGGAGGAGCCCGGGCCGTATGGCCGTGGGCCACGGCGTTGCCGGGTGGTGAGGCTGGAGTTGTTAGCAGCGCTGGCATTCCTGCAGGGCCGCGGCCAGAGGATTAGGGGAGGGGCAATGGCTGCCCGCACGCATCAGATTCCAGTACCTCACCCGCGCCAGGACCGCCCCGGGTCTACCCGCTGGTTCGCGCTTGCCGTGCTGTGTGTCTCGATTCTGATGGTCAACCTGGACAACACGGTGCTGAACGTCGCGCTGCCGACGCTGGTCCGGGATCTGAACGCCACCTCGAGCCAGCTGCAGTGGATCGTTGACGCCTACGCGCTGGTCTTCGGCGGGCTGCTGCTGGTGGCCGGGAGCCTGGCGGACCGGGTCGGCCGCAAGCGCACGTTCCTGGCCGGCCTGGTTGCGTTCGCCGGGGGCTCGGCGTGGTCGGCGTTCTCCGGATCGGTAGGCGTGCTGATCGCGGCCCGGGCGAGCATGGGCGTCGGCGCGGCGCTGATGATGCCGTCCACGCTGGCGATCATCACCGACATGTTCCGCGATGCCAGGCAGCGGCAGCGGGCCATCGGCTTCTGGGCCGGCACGAGCGGGCTGGGGTTTGCCCTGGGGCCGATCGTCGGCGGGCTGCTGCTGGCTCGCTTCTGGTGGGGATCGGTGTTCTTGATCAACGTGCCCATCGCCGCGGCCGGCCTGCTGTGCGCCCTCCCGCTGGTCCCTGACTCGAAGAACCCGGCGGCGCGGCGGCCGGACCTGGCCGGGGCGGTACTGTCGATCGCCGGCCTGGGACTGGTGCTGTGGTCGATCATCGAGGCACCAGTCCACGGCTGGTCATCCGGGCTGGTGATCGGTACCGGCATCGCCGGACTGGCGGTGCTCGCCGGGTTCGTGACTTGGGAGCGGGCCAGCTCGCACCCGATGCTGAACCTGCGGTTCTTCCGCAGGCCGAGCTTCTCCGCCGCTGTCGGCGCCAACGGGCTTGCCCTGTTCGGGCTGGCCGGAGCGCTGTTCGTGCTCACCCAGTTCCTGCAGTTCAACCTAGGTTACTCAGCACTGCAGGCCGGGGTGCGGATGCTGCCGATCGCGGCCACGATAGCGGTGGTCGCACCGGCATCGGCTGCCGCGGTCCGCGTGGCTGGGACTAAGTTCACCGCGGCGGCGGGCCTGCTGCTGATTTCCGCCGGGCTGTGGCAGGTCTCGCATGCCTCGGTCACCTGGACCTACGCCGGCACGTTGCCCGGTCTGATCATGACCGGCATCGGGGCGGCCCTGGTCATGCCGGCAGTTTCAGGGTCGGTCATGGGCTCGCTGCCCCAGGGGGACACCGGCGTCGGCGCGGCCGCCAACGGCGTGTCCGTCCAGGTCGGCAGCGCGGTCGGCGTCGCCGTCGTCGGCAGCCTGCTGTCCACTCGCTACCAGGACCAGATGACCGCCGCGCTGGCCCCTCATCACCTGCCGCCCGCCATCGAGAACACCATCCTCGGCTCGATCGGCGGCGCTCTAGGGGTCGCGGCCCGGGTCGGCGGCGCCACCGGTCACCTGCTCGCCGACGCCGCCCGTGCCGCGTTCATCAACGGCGCGGACCTCGGCCTCCTCACCGCGGCCGCGGTCGTGCTGGCCGGCTGCGTACTGGCCCTGCTAACCCTGCCGGGTCAGCCATCTGCCGGTGCGGGACCGGCTCCCGGCGCCCATGCGGCGCGGCGGCCGGCACGAGGCGATCACGCGGCGGATACATGACCGACGACGGGCTCCCAGCCGAGAGCGGACCGCTGGTTTCCGAGGACCTCAAGCAACGCGGGATCGACTTCCTGCAGGGGCTGTTGGCCAGCGGCAAGGTGGATCTCGACCGCTTTCAAGAAGCCCTCGACGCACTCCTCACGGCGCACACCCAGGCTGACTTCGCCTCGGTGGTTCGCGGCCTTCCGGCGCCGGTCGACTTCACTCCGCCCGCGCGGCGGCGTCAAGAGCCACTTGAGATCTCTACCTCGATGGGCGAGGTCCGCCTCGAGGGCCGGTGGCAGGTGGGCCGTCTCACCAGGATCGACACGGGCATGGGTCCCGTGACGATTGATTTGAGCCAAGCCGAGTTCGACGACTGGGACGTCGAGATCACCGTCCACACCCGCATGGGAGCTATCACCGTCATCGTTCCGCGCGGCCTCGAAGTCCGGCCGGTGGGCAGGAGCGGCGTGGTCAATTCCGACCTCGAGCCGCCGCTTCCGGGTTTTCCCGTCGTGCGGCTCAGCGCCACCTGCGACATGGGCACAGTCCGCGTGACGCATCCGGCCGACAAGGACCGGCGCCGCCGGAAATGGCGCTGGCCACGCAGCACCACGACGCGCCGGCCGTGATCGTGCGCGGCGGTGTCAGCCGCTGGTCAGCAGGACCCACTCGCCGGGCCGCGGACCGCGTACGTCGCACGCCGCAGCGGCGACCAGGACCTGCCCCGGCCCCGGCGCCGGATCAGGAAGGTCGGCGACCTGGAGCACCTCCGGCGGCCCGAAGCGGCGCGCTTCGATGGCCCGCACGACGGTCAGGCCACTTCGGTGCTGTCGCCGGGCTCGATGTCGCGTGCCGCGAAGCCGGGACGGTCAGGGTCGACGTTGAACGAGATCACCCGGCGCGGGTGGATCCGGATTATCTCCCGGGCCAGGTGGCCGGCCGGATCACCGGGGCCGATGGCGGTCTCCGCGTGACCCCGGATCTCGAGGAAGTGCGCGCCTTCGACGTTCGGCGCGGTCACCTCGTCCACCACGAAGGCCACGTGCGGGTTAGCGCGGACATTGCGGTACTTGGCGCTGCCCGCCATGTTCATCCCGGCGATGTCGATCGTGCCGAGTGCCGCGTTGTAGGTGAATCCGAGCGGCTTGACCTGGGGAATGCCGTCAGGGCCGACGGTCGCCAGGTGCCCGCGGGGCTGGCGGGCCAGGAAGCGCTGTTCTGCGTCGGTGAGGGTCATACCCGGAGCCTAAAACTTCAAGTGCAGTTGAGGTCAACATCAGAGTTGTCATTTTCGGGCACGGCCAGCGGCCACCACCTCTACCTCCCCGCAGCGCCTCTTCCGGCACTTTACTCAGGAACAGGCAAGAGTCGATCACTCCGAACGTTTCGTGCTCCGACTGGACCGCAGATAGCAGCCCAAAGTAATCCCGAATAGTCGACATTAATCGACTATTCGTCTGTTTCGCCCAGTTCGCTGAGTTTTGCCGCGTCGAAGCCTGTCAGCATGGAGACGACACTTTCCTTGGTGCTGTCGAGTTGGGCGAGGGCCTCGCGGACGCCAGCGTTGATCTTGTCGCGGCGATTCTCGATGTACTCGCGAACCGCAGCATCGACGACATCCTTCTTCGACCGGTCAAGGAAATGCGCCGCGTGGGAAATCAGGGCATCGGTTTCGACGTCAACCTTGATGGGAGCAACCCCAGAAGCCATTTTGATACCTCCAGATCGAGTACCAAGGTACCAAAGTAGTCCATAGCCTGCCGCGTCACGTAGCGTCGCGAACGCCGCTCGGGAAGGCGTCAGCCCGGCCAGGATCGGGTTTACCTGGCGGGTCGACGAGGGGTTGCACGCGCTTGGCCGGGACACGTTTGCGCAGCCCGCAGGGAGACAACTGTGACCACCTCGTCCGGCCGACTTGTGGCCCGAACGCACATAAATGCGACGCACAGCCCTGAGCGCGCAGCTCACCTAGGATCGCGGATTTGCCAGTGCCGGACAGGCCGGTGACGTAGAGAAGGGCCATCGGCTCCGGGTGTCCCAGGAATGTTCGGGCGGCTCGACCACACGGTCTATTCGGCTTGCTCGACGTATTCGAGGAAGATCCGGTTATCGAAGGCTCCCCGCTCGGTGCACTTGCGAGCGGCGATTTCGAGGATATGGTTCCAGCTCAGGCCATGGGCTTCGGCAAGGGCCTGAAGCACTTCTAGGACGTCGGCTAGTTCGGCGGCAAGTTGCTCGGCCGAGGCTTGCCGTGCCTCGTGCGCCTCCTCGGCGAGCTTTTCCAGAAGAGCGACCCGGTAGCTTTCCTCGTCCAGGACTCGCGTGACGGCCCGGTGGCCTTCTGCCTGGATGATCTCTGGGATGCGGTCACGGACCAGCTTGCTGTAGGAGATCTGCATGGCGAGGACATTACCCTCAGCCTCTTGCACGGGCCGCGCCTCACCAACCGGGAAGACGAGGCGGCATCCACGGCCGGAGGAGGGTCGTCGCCTCTGTGTAACGTCGAACGAGGGTTTGCTCGCGTTCCTCGGCATCTTTGCCGAGCTGCTTCATAAGGGTCTCTCGCAGTGGATGATGCGAACCGATCAACTGCTCGGCGCGTTCGACAAGCCACGGCATCCATTCCTTCGCAGGAGGGCGATCACGTTTGGCTGAGTTGCAGGCCCAGCAGGCGAGGACGAAGTTCCAAACTTGGTGGAGGTCTCCGTCCTGCCATCCGTGAGACATGAGCAGGAATGGGATCACGTGGTCGACGGCGACTCGGCTCCGTCCGATGTCGGTGAACTCTGTGCCGCAGTAGGCGCACCGCCCGTTCTGGTAGCCACTGAGGGCGTCCCGGACTCCTATCACCGGAGCGCGTCGCAGCCGCCTGGGGGCGTACAGATGCAAAGGGTCTGGGTCTGCGTCGGGCTCCATCTCGAAGGAGACGATGCGGCTGCCGAGTCCTAGCCCCCAAGAAACCTCCACGAGGTTCCACCGGGCTTCCACCTCGCGCGGCAGCACACCCGCGTGGGGTCCGCTGGCGAGAGCAAGCAGGTCATCAGTCAACGCAATGCCGTTGCGCTTGCTGCGCTCGTCGATGAAGAAGCGATGCTCTACTGGCTGTCCGTCGCGGCTGACGTGAAAGCCGTCGATGACGTTCTGGAAGCCCAGTCGGACCGTGGTCTCGATGAGCTTTGTTTCATCCAACTCGCCGCGGCTCCGGGACCGGCAGGCGTCCAGAAATCGACTCTGCGCAGAGGTGGTCTGCTTGTCCTCCAGCTCCAGGTGTCGGCAAAGCGCGGCAGCGTAGGGGACGGCCAGGTCGGCTAGGGAGGCGAAAGTCAGCTGATGCGCGCCGAGTTCTAGGAGAACCTCGCCGAGCGCGAACTTATAGCCGGCCACGTTGCGGCCGAACCGCACGATGTGGCGCCAGTCTCCCTCTGGCGTCGGAACCGCCCCAGCATGCCCATGCCAACGAGAGGCCTCTAGACGGTTGCTTGTGCTCGTCCGCGATTCTGGCCAGGCGCTTCGACGGTGAGTGAACTTCTCGGTGCCGAAGAGACGTGGGTCACCACCGTACGGGAGCTCCAGGGCGCCAGCGCCTTGAAGTTCGCCGACTGGCCCGACGGGGGAGTCCCTCGACGTGCGGCGGGCGTATACACCATCTGGCGTCAGGACAACCTTCTATATGCCGGGATGAGCGGCAGAGGCGCCCAAGCTGAAGACTTCACCGTCGGCAGCGGAGGTAAGCCGGCCGGCTTGTGGACCCGTCTCAACTCGCAGCGTCTGGCAGGCGGTCAGGAGACCAGTTCAACGTCTATGTTTGCGACCGCTTCATCGTCCCGGAGCTGACACGTGACTAGCAGAAGACAATCGCTTCCGGCCAGCTGCTTCTCGATCAAATGACGAGGGATTTCATACGCGAGAACCTTACGTATCGATACCTGGTCTGCCGAGACGGAAGCGAGGCGCTAAAGATCGAGCTCTCCGTCCGCGCGGGGCAGCTGCCCGCCGGGCGCCCATACCTCAATCCCTCTGGCGGGGCTCATTTAGCTCCACAGCCTCCGCTTCATGAGTCGTCCGCGCGGAAGGGTGGTCACGGACATTACGCAGACGAACGATCGCTCGACCACATCCTCCGTGATGAGGACAATCCTGCGGGTGCGGGTGACCTTTGCAGGATTGTTCCTGCGGGTGGTGTCCGAGAGAGCAACGAAAGACCGTTGAGCGCGAAGACGATCGGTTCCGGGACAGCTGGCTGGCAGTGACTCCTCGTGGGACGGTGACTCATTGTGTTCTGGTACGGCATGGTGTTTGGCTGTTGCCACTGGGTTGTCCGACCGGACGGACGTGGGCAGGAAGAGCGCGCCATGGGAGAGCAGGACCGCAGTGTCGCGGAGATCGTCACCGGTGCGCTCACCGACGACAAGTTGCCCGGACGGGTCGCCGGCCTGATTACGCACGGGCGCTCGCGAAGACCGTGTCCCTGCCTGAGGGGTTGTCGTGTTCACCCACTATGACCGGCTGCCCGCCGCCCTGAGACAGGGATTCCTTATGCGGCAAATATGGCTGTAACCTCCATGCGTGGCTGACCTGGCTGACTACCTGGACCTTACGGTCGCCCAGGCACGGGAGCAGTTCCGGGCGCTGGCCTCGCGCCGTCCGAAGTACGGCAAACAAGTGACTTTTCTGCCGGCCGAAACACTGCTGTGCTTGGCCGCGTCGTTCCTAATCAACCACCGCCACTTCGGCGGAAGCACCGCGCACCAGGCACCCGAGCCGGTGCCCTCCCTGGCCCGGCTGTTCTCTCGCCCGGCGTCCAGCGTGCTAGCAAAGATGGCGAACCTGGATGGTTCCCGGTCCCACGGCGCCCGGTGGGATGCTCTGGCCGGCGCCATGCTGCGTGAGGATCCGGCCCGCTTCAGCGGCGTGTACCGGATCCTGCTGCAGGCCGCCCGTGCGGAAGGCATCGGACCTGGACGCCTGCCTGATTTCCTGGAATTGGAATACGGAGGGGAGCTGGCTCTGCTCGGCCAGGAAGAGCTCGACATCTCCGTGCTGGAAGCAGCCCTGCGCGACCAGCTATCCCGCGATGGCGATGACACGGTGCAGTCCGTGCTTGAAACCGAACGAATCATGCTTTCCGCCGCCCGGGTCGGCCAGCATGTCTTCGCTGCGCAGGTGCTGGCCAACTGCGGCGGCCAGTGCGTGTTCTGCGGGCTGCGGCCCGGAGCGTTCGGCGCCCGCCGGATGCTTATGGCCGGCCACATTAAGCCGTGGAAGGACAGCACCTCCACCGAGCGGATCGATCCGCGCAACGGGCTGGCCGCCTGCCCCGCTCACGACGTGGCCTTCGACACGGGCATGCTCACCGTCAACGAAGGACTGCGCATCCAGCTGGCCCGCCCGCTGGCTCAGGCCGTGCAGAACGACCCGCTGACGCGGCAGTACTACGGGCAGCCGCCCTTGCGTGAAGTGCTACTTCTTCCCGAGGGCGCACAGGTACCCGCGGTGAAATACCTCGATTGGCATCGAGAGAAGGTCTTCGTCGCCTGAGTCGCAACAGCGGCACGGACCTGACGCGTATGTGGCAGCCGCGGAAGGGGCGGCTGGAACAAATCTTCGGGAATAACGGCCGATCTGTATGGCCGTCTTCCCGAGTCGGTGAGGCTTGGACAGTGGAGGCTGAGATCGTGGCGACGCTTCGCCGGTCGATTGAAGTGAGCCAGCAGGGTTCGCGGCGGTTGCGAGCCCACCGTTTCAAGGATCTATTTGGCTTTCAGGCCTGGTCACCGGCACGGCGAGAGATGGTCGGCAAACTTCTCTCCGACGAGGGCGTCGTGGTCCAGCCGTCCTTGGAGCAGGCTGGACGCGATGACTGGCTGATTTTCTCGATACCGGCCGTGGGGGTTACAACCGCGACGCCTCCGGAGCCGAGGCCAACGGTGGAATGGTTCGCCGAAAAGGCAGGATTGCATCTGGCGTTTGAGCGCGAGGTGGAGATGCACTTCGTGTCCCCGGTCTTCGAGCAACTGGGCTACCGCGTAGAGCAGGAAGCGGCCGGGTTTGGCTTTGTGATGTGGGAAGGCGTGCGGCAGCACCACGCCGAGGCAGATCTGCTGTACTTCGCAACCGACGTCAATGACCTGGCCGCGGGCGACCCCCTGGTGCTGGTGGAGTGCAAGGCGGTCGGGAAAGGGCCCGATGCCGGCCTTGGGCAAGCCCGCAGTTACGCCTTCTGGCTCAAACCTGCCTATTACCTGGTTACGGACGGCGATTACCTCACCGTGTGGAACTACCGAGGCGGTGCCGTTCCAGATCTGAGGGTCTGCGAAGCCAGGCGAGCCACCCTCAGTGAGAAGTTCGATGAGCTGTACGCCGTTCTCAATCCGCAGGCGGCTCTAGCAACACGGCAACAAAAGATCAAGTTGTTCGCAGGACCCCAGAAGCCAGACCCCGCCGCTGCGGATCCAATCTCATGACTCCTGATGATGGCAGAACGTCGATGCTGGAGCGGCATGAGCTGCAGCAAGAGAGGCAGGGTCGTGAGCCTGTTCGGCCGTGACGAGTTCACTTGGGATGAGATGGCCGAGGCGGGTGAGACTTTTCTGGTCGAGCGAGCTCGGCTGGCCAGGTTGACCTCTTATACCGAACTGAACGCAACGCTCATCCGGCGGACAGGTCTGCCGGGCTTTGATTTCAGCCGCCAGGACGAGCGCGCGGCAATGGGCCATCTGCTTAGCCTGATTGTCCAGCGCAACCGGCCTACCACCGGCCTCATGATCTCCGCCTTGGCCACCTACATCGACGCCAACGACGCCGGACCTGGGTTCTACGTTCTAGCCCAACAACTCGGTGACCTCGCCTGCGGCGCCTCTGCCAGCGCCAAGTTTGACTTCTGGGTCACGCAGGTCAAGGCCCTACATCAGCACTACGCTCGGGCGCAACAGAAATGACACGGGCCGCCGACCCACGGTGTTGAGGGCATTACCACGCTGTCGTTTTCACATGCCCGGGCGATTGCCTCCCGCATTCGACAGCCTCTCCGGCAATCGGGGGAGGATGCGGCGGCCCAGTCCCAGGCGCCAGGGGGCACCCACAACCTTCCACGGCGTTCCACGTCGCGGCAAGACATCTGCTGAAGGCCGATCACGTCGGCAAGCAGGTTGTCGGTGGCGTGACGCCGCAGCACATGCTGCACTGCAAGGACAACGGACGACATATGCAAATTCTGAAAGTAACGAAAAAGCCTATCAAGATCTACGCATGTTAGAGTGATCTGCTGTTAATTTTCGCTAGTTTGAAGCAGGTGAGCGGTGGCAGGGTGGTCGACTGCGGCGTCGGGCACAGGTGCGCAGGACGAGACGCGGCGGGCTCGATTGGTGGAGCGAATCGCTAATGAGTGGAAGCACGCCCTCATCGACCTTGGCGGGCGTAATAACCTGCTGCACTACCGTGACCTAAAGCTAGGCACCCTCGACCTGATGGACGCGGACCCGCACCTGATACGCGACCTGCTGTTCGGGAAGAGTGTCCGCGTCAGCTCCCTGTTTGATAACGACCAGGCGCGCGAGCAGGCGGTTCGCCGGGCACGGACGATCCACAACAAGGCCAAGGAGAACTCCGAAGAGCGCGGCCTGGAAACCGTATCCGTCGGTTATGGGATGGCGACCTGGTCCAACAAGCGCGGCGCGTGGACGCCGGCCGCACCAGTGTTGCTGCAGAGCGCCTCGCTCTCCCCGATCGGTGCCGCGCAAGACGACTTCGAACTGGCAGTTACCGGGGATATGGAGGTCAACCCGATCCTACTGCACGCTCTCAAGGTCGACTTCGGCTGCGAGTGCGATCATGTGGCACTCACGGCGCGCATTGATGGTGCCATCGACGAACCCTGGGAGCTCCTTGAGACCTACAAATGGATCAGCGAGCAGGCAAGGGACGTCGTCGGCTTCCACGTGGACGAGCGGGTGGTCCTCGCAAACTTCGCCTACGCCAAGCTGGAGATGGTCCGCGATCTGGACTCGGCGATAGAAGAGCTGGTAAGGCACGACCTGATCGCTGCGCTAGCGGGTGACGAAGAGGCACAGAAGCAGGTCCGTGGGCAAGGCACCGCCAACGTACCGCAAGGCGAGCTGGACCAGATCCCCCTGGCAGATGAGTTCCTAATCCTGGATGCGGATTCGAGCCAGAACTTCGCGATCAATGCGGTGCTGGGCGGTATGAACCTGATCATTAAGGGTCCTCCTGGCACAGGCAAGAGCCAGACGATCAGCAACCTGATCGCCTCGCTGACGGCGCACGGGAAGAGAGTGCTCTTCGTCGCCGAGAAACGCGCGGCGATCGAAGCAGTGACGAAGAGACTTGGGCAGCGCGAGCTTGGCGATCTGGTGCTCGATCTGCACGGAGGGATCACTTCCAAGCGTGCCTTGGCCCAGGCGGTCGGGACCGCTCTGGCGGCCGTGAGCGAGGCCCGGCGAGTGGACAACGGTCCTGAGCTGGCACGCGTGGAAAATCTCCGCGACCGCCTCAACTCGCACGTGCGCGTTCTGCACGACACGCGCCAGCCATGGGGATTGTCGCTCTACGAGATCCAGGCAGAGCTCCTGGGGCTCAGGTCTTCGCTTCCAGGCCTGAATGTGTCCGGGCGCAGACTCGTACGCCTTGACAAGGGGAAGGCCGAGCAAGCCGAGCGTGATCTCGTCCGATACGCCGACCTGGGCGGGCTGACGCTCTCGGGGAGCGGGAGCCCGTGGGCCCGATCCCGGATCGCGACCGACGACGAAGTCAGATACGCCGACAGCATTCTGGACGGGGCGCTGCGCGAGACGCTGCCACAGATCGGTCGGCATATGGAGCGAGCATGCAGGGCCATTGGCTTGCCGTTCCCAATGGTCATCGCGGACTGGAAACCTCTCGTTGACCTGTGGGCGGCGGTCGCCCAGACCGCAGCCACCTTCTCCCCGGGCGTCTACTCGCTCGACCTGGTCGCTGAGCTTAGCTCGCTGGCCCCAGTGGAGCGGGGAGGATTCGCGCGCCTGATCGCAACCGTGACTTCGTCGTCCTACCGCGCCGCGGGAAAGCGGGTGCGGGAGATGCTCTTGCCCGGAGCGAGAGTGCCAGCGCGTGCGCTCTACGCCCACCTGAGATCCGCCGAGTCTAACCTCCGCGCCTGGCACGAACTCGGAGGCAGCGAGCATCCGGCTGTACCGGAGGACCACCCGGCGCTGCGGTCGTCGTACCAGACTTTGCTTCGTCAACTCGCTCAGCTGGAGGCATGGACAGGTACCAGTGGCCTCGCGGCCGCGTCGTGGGAGTCCTGCACACAGGCCCTTCAGCGGCTTGATCACGACCGGGCAACCTTGGCCAAGCTCCCCGAGCTCCACAGGCTCCGCGAAAGGCTTGAGTCGGCTGGCCTTGGCCATTTCGTCGCCGCTCTCAGCGCTTCCCCGGTCTCCGCGGATGTCGCGGTGCGCAGCTTCCGCTTTCTCTGGCTGCGGTCAATCATCGATCACATCGAGCTCACTGATCCTTCAGTGAGCGGGTTCTCCGGGGTGGCGCAGCAGCGCGCGGTACACCAGTACGACGCGGGCGATCGCCGCCACATCAGCACCACGCCGAGCCGGATCAGGCGTGCATATGCCGAGGCGGTCATCACCGCCCTCGATGAGTTTCCGGAGCAGGCAACGCTGGTGCGTCGTCAGGCCGCGCTCAAGCGCAAACACATGGCGGCGCGGGACTTCGTTCGCAACGCGGCAGACGTGCTGCTGGCCCTTAAGCCCTGCTGGGCGATGAGCCCCCTCGTGGTGAGCCAGCTGCTCCCGGCGAAGCCGTACTTCGATGTCGTCATCTTCGACGAGGCTTCTCAGATCACCCCTGCGGATGCGGCGACCTCCATTCTCCGCGGCAGGCAGACGGTGGTGGCGGGCGACGATAAGCAGCTCCCCCCGACCGCCTTCTTCTCTTCGGGCAACCCGGACGATGACCCCACGGAAGAAGAGGAGATCCCGGCACTGCTTGCAGGGACCAGCGGCTTCGAGTCGATCCTTGAAGCTCTCGACCCGCTGCTCACCTTCCGGACGCTCACCTGGCACTACAGGAGCCGGGACGAGCGCTTGATCGCCTTCTCTAACGCGGAGATCTACAACCGGATGCTGACCACATTCCCGGGAGCGGATCACAACCGCGTTCTTAGCTACATTCCCGCGCCATGGAGCCCGTCAGCCGATACAAATAGCCCCGCCCCCGAAGTCGATACGGTCGTGAACCTGATCTTCGAACACGCCCGCGAGCATCCGGAGGAATCGCTCGGCGTGATCACAATGGGTATCAGGCACGCGAACCGGATTGAAGAAAGCCTGAGAAAGCGTTTGCATGATGACCCTGCGCTCGCTCGCCGATTCGCGAACTTCTTTGACGAGAACCGAGAGGAACGATTCTTCGTCAAGAACATCGAGCGAGTTCAAGGCGACGAGCGGGATGCCATCATCCTGTCAGTCGGATACGGCAAGAACAGCAACGGGACTCTCCCGTACCGATTCGGACCGCTGCTGGTGGAAGGCGGTGAACGCCGTCTGAACGTTTCGGTCACCCGCGCCAAGAACAGGCTCACCCTGGTTTCGTCATTCTCATCGAGCGACATGGCACCAGACCGCTCGGCTGCCGAGGGGGTGCGGCTACTGCGCCTTTACCTTCAATACGTGGAGTCCGGCGGCGCCAACCTGAGCGACGACCTGCGAAGCACGCCGGTGCTCAACCCATTCGAGGTCGATGTCATGGACACGTTGACCAAGCGCGGCCTCATCTTGACCCCACAGTACGGGGCGTCGGGGTACCGGATCGACTTCGCTGTCAGCCACCCGGACCAGCCGGGACGACATGTCCTTGCGATTGAGTGCGACGGAGCCTCCTATCACGCCTCTCCAAGCGCGCGTGACCGAGACCGACTGCGGCAGGAGCAACTAGAGCGGCTCGGCTGGCGCTTTCACCGCATTTGGTCCACCGAGTGGTTCCGTGACAAGAACACCGCGGCCGACCGCGCGGTGATCGCCTATGAGGACGCACTGCTCGCGGCCGACAGCGGCAATACGACGACGTCAGAGTCTCAGCCGGCCGATGAGCATTCACCGACTGAGCAGTCATCGTCAGTGGATGCCCCAATGCGGAACGTGTTGCTTGATCCACATCTGGTCCCCGGGCAGCCGATCGGCGCCTATTCCGATCGCCAACTCGAGCGCCTTGCCCGATGGATCCGCTCCGACGAGGTGCTCCGGACCCAAGATGAGCTACTCGACGCAATGATGTGGGAACTCGGGTTCCAGCGTCGCGGTAAGAACGTGGTGAACCGGCTTAACCAGGCCATCAACTCCACCAAGCCCTGATGAGCCCTGGTCCGCTCACGCGTGGAGGGCAAATCGGCTCTGTGGTGTGCGCCGTGGCGGAAGCGCTGATTCCCCACTTGGCGGCAGGCAAGTGGGGAATGAGTTCCAGGCCGTGGCCGTCATCGGGGTAGCCGACGGGATGGCCCCCCGCCGTCAGCGCCTGTTCCGGGCGGGATGGGGCCGAAAGCGGCATATGCGACGGTCCGTGCGACTGACTCCTATTGTCCCCTACGCTACTGATCCATGGAGTTGAGCGGGCAGTCGCAGCGGTGGCAGGGGCCAGCGCTCGCACTACTCATGGGAGCAGTCGGCACTCGACCACGTCAAGGCTCAGATGTCAGACGCCGAGCCGTACCGCGCCTGGCAGACTTTCACCTTCACCGGACCCAACGGTCACGTCCGCGAGGTGGACCTGTTCATCGCGACCCCCGCTGGCCTCTTCCTCGTGGAGATCAAGTCCCACCCAGGCACGGCTGTTAACCACGGCTCGACCTGGCTGTTCCGCGACGGCGACAAGACCAGGACGATCGAGAACCCGCTGCACTTCACCGATCTGAAGGCCAAGGAACTCAAGGGCCAGCTGGAGAAGGCGGCAAGGAAGCTGCGTGTTAAAGACCCGCTCCCGCGCATCGAGGCGGTCGTCTTCCTGTCGGCGGAAAACCTGAAGTGCCGCCTCGACGAGTTCCAGCGCCAGCGGGTCTACGGCCGCGACAAGCTCGAAGCCAGCACTGGCTTGCAGGGCATCTGGACGGGCTTCCTGAACCAGCCGCCGGCGAGCGAGCGAAGCCGCGTCACCCCTTCCCTTTCCAGGCAGCTGCCGAAGCTGATGCACGAGATCGGCATCGCCCGCCTGCACAAGGCTGGCCGAGTCGGCCCCTACGAGCTCAGCGAGAAGTCCTCCGACTCCGGCCCCACCTGGGAGGACTACCTCGCTTCCAACCCGTCACTGCCGAACGACTACCCGCGAAGGGTCCGGGTCTTCCTCACCGAGCGGACCGCGACCGACGAGTAGCGCACATCCGTCCAGCGGGCGGCGCACCGCGAGTACCTCGCCCTCCAGGGCATCTCGCACGACGGCATCGTCCGCGCCGAACAGTACAGCGACGAGCTGCTCGCCGGCCCGGCAGTCGTGTTCCGGCACGGCAGGGACTGGCAGCGCCTCGACCACTACATCGCGGGTAATCCAGACCTGCCGCTGCACACCCGTCTAGAGATGATCCGCCAGCTCGCCGAGGCACTCGATCATGCGCACCGCCGCCACCTTTACCACCGCGCGCTCGCGCCCCGCTCGGTCTACGTGGAACTTGACGGCCGGTACCCGAGGCTGCGGATCGCCGACTGGCAGGTCGCCGCTCGACCGGACGTCACCACTGGCGGCACCGCGCGCACCCGGCACACCTCGCAGACCGCCTTGTCCGGCGGCGCCGCCGCGCTCCTCGCTCACATCGAGCGCTCGGCGGGCGCCTACCTGGCACCTGAGTTTGCCTCGCCAGAAACGCCGGCACTACTCGACGTTTTCGGCCTGGGCGCGCTGACTAACCTGATCATCACAGGCCAGCCCCCCGCGGCCTCCCGGGGCGAGATGGCCGGGAGGCTCACCCAGGCGCACGCCCTGCTCCCTTCGGCGGTCATCGACTCGGTCAGCCCGGCGATGGACGCTCTGCTCCGCGACGCCACCCAGCTTTCCCAGGCCGACCGCACCGAGTCGGTGCGGAAGTTCCTGCGGAGCCTCGACGCGATCGAGGAGGAACTCACCGCGCCGGAACACGATCCCGAACAGGACCCGCTCACCGCCCGCGCGGGTGACGAGATCGCCGGCTGGACGGTCGTCCGCCAGCTGGGCACCGGCTCGACCTCCAAGGCGCTCCTTGCCGCCAGGGAGGGCTACCCGGACCGCGTCTTCAAGGTCGGGCTGAACGACGACGCCGCTGCCCGCCGCCTGGAACGCGAAGCAGAGCAGCTCGCCCCGCTCAACGACTCGCATGTCGCCAGACTGCTTGACCAGCCTTTCCAAGCAGGCCCCGAGGACGGCCGCCGCACGGTCATCGGCGTGGAGTACGTCGGCGACCACACCCTCGCGGAAGAACTGCGCCAGCATGGCCCGCTCACCATCCACGAGCTCGAGCGCCTCGGCGAGGACCTGTTCCAGGCCATCGCATTCCTCGACCGGCGCGGCATCTGGCACCGCGACATCAAGCCGGACAACCTGGCGATGAGGGAACTAGACCGTAAGGGCCGCGAGCTGGTCCTGTTCGACTTCTCCCTGGCGGGCGCCCCGGAAACTGACCTGGTCGCCGGCACCAGGGGCTACCTGGACCCGTTCCTCGGCACCCCGTCGCGCCAGCGCTACGACCAGGCTGTCGAACTGTACGCGGTCGCGGTCACCCTGCACGAGATGGCCAGCAACGAACTGCCGTCCTGGGGCGACGACATCCCCGACGGCCGCTTCATCGACCCGGCCGAGGAGGTGCAGCTCGCTGAGGACCTCTTCGACCCGGTAGCCCGTGATGGCCTCGTCGAGTTCTTCAAGGTCGCGCTGCACCGGGAGGAAGCTCGGTGCTCACTTCCCGCAGTCAGGACCTTGGAGAAAGGCGGCCCGGGGTCCCCGACGGAAGCTCAAGGCCCCCTACGCCTGGCGTTTGCCCCGATGAAGCACACCCACCGACCAAGGGTTTTGCTGCCGCGCGTGGCGGCTGGTCAACCGAGGGCGTGAGCTAGCTGAGGGGTTCTCCCGGTCGTTCGGACAGAGGATGCTCCTGTTATGGATGAGTTTGACGTGGTGTTGCGGGGCGGGCGCGTGGTTGACCCGGAATCTGGGCTGGACGCCGTGCGGGATGTCGCGACCGTCGGCGACCGGGTGGCTAGGATCGCGTCAGGCTTGCCGCCTGGGCGCCTCGATCTTGACATCGCTGGGCAGGTGGTGACCGCAGGGTTCATCGACATCCACAGCCACTCGTACGACCTCGGCAGCCTACGACTGCGCGCCATGGACGGCGTGACGACCGCGCTCGAGCTAGAGGCGGGCATCACACCCGCTGCCGGCGCCTACGAGCAGGCGGCTCGCGCGGGTCGGCCGGTGAACTACGGCTTCGCGGCCTCGTGGGCCATGGCGCGTATGGAGGCACTAGCGGGCGTGCGGCTGGACGGCGGCCTGGCCGTCCTGTTCCAAAACTTGCCGGATCCAGGCTGGCAGCGGGTGGCTGCTCCGCCAGAGCTGGACCGCATAGTGGCCCGGCTGGAAGCCGACCTCGCCGAAGGCGCCCTGGGCATCGGAATCCTCGCAGGCTACGTGCCGGGCGCGGACCCGAGCGAGTACCTGCGGGTGGCGGCACTAGCCGCGCGAGCCGGAGTTCCCACATACACGCACTCCCGCGACCTGGTCGAGTTCACGCCCCGGACGCTGATCGACGGAGCCGAGGAAATCGTTCGCGCCGCCGCCGAAACCGGTGCCCACATGCACTACTGCCACATCAACAGCACCACGCTGCGGCACGCCGACCGGGTACTGGGCTTGGTCGAGCGAGCACAGCGAGCCGGTTCACGCGTGACCACCGAGGCCTATCCGTACGGAGCCGGGATGACCGGGATCGGCGCGGCGTTCCTGGCCCCCGAGCGCCTCGCCGAGCGCGGCCTGGCGCCGTCTGACCTCACGTACGCGCCGACCGGCGAGCGGGTCGCCGACGCGGCCCGGCTGCGCGAGCTGCGCGCGACCGACCCCGGCGGTCTGGCGATCATCAGGCACCTCAACGACGAAGACCCGGCTGACCGCGAGCTCCTGCTGCGCTACATCCTTTTCCCCGGAGCGGTCGTGGCGAGCGACGCGATGCCGCTGACCTGGACCCAGGCCCTGCATTCGGCCAGCTCGGGATCGGACCCGGATATCTGGCCCCTTCCCCCGGAAGCGTTCACCCATCCCAGGACCGCCGGCACCTTCGGCCGGGCGCTGCGGCTGCTTACCCGTGACGGTGGGTCACTCGAGCTGGCCGAGGCGCTGGCCAAGTGCAGTCTGGACCCGGCGCGGTTGCTGGAAGACCACGTGCCCGCGATGCGCCACAAGGGCCGGATCACCGAGGGCGCCGACGCCGACATCGTGGTCTTCGACCCGGCGACGATCACCGACCAGGCCACCTACTCCGCGAGCACCCGCACCACGACGGGCATCCGGCACGTCCTGGTCAACGGCACCTTCGTGGTCCGCGGCGCGCAGCTCGTCCAGGACGCCCGCCCTGGTCGCCCGGTCCGTGCGGCCTCGTGATGCCCGATGCAAAGGCCG
>Ga0335072_10005556_pt1 | contig 18568 bp, 18 predicted proteins | sample Lox_Sample_21_FD_206725 | JGI IMG/M metagenome (GOLD analysis project Ga0335072, IMG submission 206725) | Soil microbial communities from Loxahatchee National Wildlife Refuge, Florida, United States - Lox_Sample_2.1 | ecosystem: Environmental > Terrestrial > Soil > Wetlands | place: USA... | reverse complement strand
CCGCGCTGCCCGAAAGCCAGGCAGACCTGCGTCAGCACCGAGCCGGAACTTACCGTGAGGCTCGGCGATTCCGCGGATCACGTCGCCGCGTGTCACTTCCCGGTGGAAGACGGCGAGGACATCTCGCTGTCCAAGCCGGCCATTGCCGAAGAGCAGCGCGTGATCGAGTCCGGCCTCATCGCCGGCGCATGAGCTTGCGGCCAGGAGGGAAAACGTCATGACGTATGACATCTCGGCGGTCGGGGAGTCAGAGCTCCCGGTCGAGCCGTCCGCGCTCAAGGCCGTTGAAGCCCGGAGGGAGATTGAGGGCAAGAGCCCGTGGGTGCTGGCGTGGCGCAGGCTGCGGCGTGACCGCGCAGCGATGATCTGCCTCGGCGTCATCGTACTGATCGTGGCCTGCGCGATCGGCGCGCCGATCTTTGCCATGATCACCGGGCACGGCAACATGCAGCAGTTCACCACGACCGGCCTGACCCCGGCCGGGCAGCCGATCGGCCCGAATAGCACATTCTGGCTCGGCACCGATGATCTCGGCCGCGACCTGCTGGTCCGGATCGCGTACGGAGCCAGGATCTCGCTGTTCGTCGGCGTGGTCGCCACGGCCGTGACCGTCGTCGGCGGCACCGTGATCGGTCTTGCGGCCGGCTACTTCGGCGGAGCGATCGACTCGGTTCTGGCCAGGTTCATGGACTGGCTCCTCGCGGTGCCGTTCCTGCTGTTTGCGATCGCGCTGTTCTCGGTGGCCGTGCAGAAGCCGATTTTCGGGTTCATCGGCCCTGGCCTGCCGATCGTGATCATCGTGCTCGGATTCTTCGGCTGGGCGTCCGTCGGCCGTCTGGTCCGCGGGCAGGTGCTCTCCATCAAGGAGAAGGAGTACATCGAGGCCGCGAGGGCGCTCGGTGCCGGGCCGTGGCGGATCATGTTCGTTGACATGCTGCCGAACCTGCTGGCACCGCTGATCGTCTACAGCACGCTGCTGATCCCGGCGACGATCGTCGGCGAGGCTACGCTGTCCTTCCTCGGCGTCGGGGTGCAGCCGCCGACAGCGGACTGGGGCCAGATGATTTCCACTGCGTCCGGCATGTTCCTGTACGGGCCGTGGTGGTACCTAGTCTTCCCGAGCGCGGCGCTGCTGATTACGACGCTGGCCTTCAACATCTTCGGCGACGGGGTCAGGGATGCCTTTGATCCTCGCGGCGACCTCTACGTCTAGGAGCTTGCAGTGGCCCGATTCCTGATCCGCCGCATCCTGCAGGGCGCCCTGGTGCTCCTGCTGATGACGTTCACCGTCTACGCGATCTTTTTCCTCGGCCCCGGACCGCAGTTCGTGGCCAGGGTGATGGCCGGCAAGTCAGCTACCCCGGCTGAGGTTAACGCGATCGCGAACCAGTTCTACCTGAACAAGCCCTGGTATGTCGCCTACGGTCACTTCCTGGGCGGGTTGCTGCACGGCAACCTGGGCTACGACTACTACAACAACGTCCCGGTCACCACCTCGATCAAGCAGGCGTTCCCGATCACGTTGTCCTTGGTCATCGGTGCCGCCATTCTCTGGCTGCTGTACGGAGTGGCAACCGGAATCATCTCCGCGGTCAGGACCCGGTCGCTGATGGACCGGTTCTTCACCACCCAGGCGCTGTTCTTCTACTCGATGCCGACGTTCGTGCTTGGCCTGCTGCTTATCCTGCTGCTGTACCAAATCCTCACCACGCACGGGGTAGCGATCTTCCCTGCGCCGGGGTCCTACACGTCGTTCACCACTAACCCGGCGGCCTGGGCACACGACCTGATCTTGCCGTGGGTCACGCTCGCGCTGGTATCGGCCGCCACCTATACCAGGCTCACCCGCGGGTCGATGCTGGACGTGTTCGGCGAGGACTACATCAGGACCGCGCGGTCCAAGGGCATGTCGGAGCGGCGGGTCATCCTCCGGCACAACCTGCGCGCGTCGCTCACACCGGTGGTGACCCAGTTCGGCCTGGATGTCGGCACGCTGATCGGCGGCGCGATCATCACCGAGCAGGTGTTCAGCCTGCCAGGGCTTGGCTGGACCGCAGTGCATGCCATCCAGAGCCAGGATCTGCCGCTCATTATGGGTATCGTCATCGTCGCGTCGACAGGCGTCATCGTCGCGAACCTGATCGTCGATATCTTCTACGCGGTCCTTGATCCGCGCGTCCGGTTGCATTAGCACGGCGGCCTGGCTCGGGCCGGCCCAAGGCGAAGGAAAGCACGGGCGTCAGCGAAGCTCCGGTCAGCTGATGCCCGCGCATCTGAGTGGGTTGCCGCTCGGCGTGTCTGGGAGGTGTGCGCGGGTCATCGCCGGGCCAGGTAGTTGTCCCCTGCGCCGGTACGGCCCGATAATCCAGGTGTGGTGGTACCGGACAATATCGACCCGGCCGGCCTCGACCATGTCCGGGTTTCCGATGCTGACCGGGATCGGGTCATAGCCGAGCTCCGGAACGGCTATGCCGAGGGCCGGCTGACCCACGACACCTTTGGTTACCGGGTTGATGAGGTCTTGCGCGCACGGGTGAGCAGCGAGCTCCGTCGCCTCGTGGCCGACCTGCCCAAGCGCCGGCGCTTTGGCGCGGCAATCCGCGCACGCTGGTGCCGCGCGCTCACCGTCGCCGACAGGTGGCTGCGCGGCCGGCCGCCAGTGCTCACATTGCCAGGCGGGCCGGAGATCCGGTTCACTATCGGCCGTGAGACCGCCTGCGACATGACGCTGGCCGATCTCACGGTCTCGCGGTGGCACGCTAGCCTGCAGCGAGACGCGGATGGCTGGCTGCTCGCCGACCTCGGGTCCACGAACGGCACGCGGCTGAACGGCTGGCGGGTCAAGGGGCCGATCCCGGTCCGGGCTGGTGATCTGGTGTCGTTCGGTGCGGTGACGTTCGTGCTGACGGAGCGCCCCGGCCAGAGCAGGGCTGGTACATAGCTAGAGTCGAGCAATGACTGTCGTGCTCCTGGTCCGGCATGGCCTGACGGCATCGACCGGCAAGGCGCTCACGGGCTGGCTGCCGGGTATATCGCTGGATGACCGCGGGCGAGCTCAGGCCACCGCCCTGGCCGGAAGGCTGGCCCAGGTACCGCTGGCGGCCATCGTCAGCAGCCCGCTGGAGAGGTGCATCGAGACTGCCGGGCTGGTCGCTACCGGGCAGGCAGCGGATGCACAGCGGGACGTCAGCACGATGGCGGTCCAGGTCGACGACCGATTTGGCGAATGCAAGTACGGCGACTGGACGGGCCAGTCGCTGCGCAAGCTGGCCCGTGAGCCGCTCTGGCGAGTGGTGCAGGCGCACCCGAGCGCCGTGCGGTTCCCCGGCCCGGACGGCGAGGCGATGACGGCCATGCAGCAACGGGCCGTAGCCGCCGTCAGGGATTGGAACGAGAAGCTTGGTAAGGACGTCAGCTATCTGGTCTGCTCTCACGGCGACGTGATCAAGGCCATCCTGGCGGACGCGCTCGGAATGCACCTGGACTTCTCGCAGCGGATCCAGGTAGATCCGTGCTCGCTGAGCGTGATCAGGTACACGACCCTCAGGCCGTTCGTGCTGCGGATGAACGACACCGGCGAGGATGCCGCGGCGCTGGCTGGGCTGGCTGGCCACCGGGCACGTGCGCGGGCAGAATCAGACGCGCAGATCGGCGGGGGAGCAGGGACCACCGACGGAGCCGTGAGCGCGCCGCCGGAGCAGGGAAGGCCGGCGGAGCGGGGAGCGCCGACGGAGCTGGAGCGCCGGTAGCCTGACTGTTGGCGGCGCTGGCAGGCAGCATCTTGCGGCGGCGAGCCCGCGGGCAGCTTCGGCGCAGGAGGATAGGCGCGGGAGGATAGGAGACATGCCGGTCTACTCGTACGACCCGCCGGAGCGATTCATCGCGGGGACCGTCGGCCAGCCTGGAGAGCGGACGTTCTACCTGCAGGCGACGATGGGCACCAGGGTCACCAGCGTTGCGCTGGAGAAGGGCCAGGTAAGCCAGCTAGCCGAGCGGCTGGAGGAACTCCTCGATGAGGTCACGCGCCGTACCGGCCTAAGATCAGGGGCCGAGTCGGCCGCACTCGAGGTTGATGATGGCCCGCTTGACTTGCCGCTCACTGAGGACTTCCGGGTCGGCGCGATCGCGCTGGCCTGGGATCATGATGGCGAGCGCGTGATCATCGAGGCTCAGGAGGAGAGCGAGGAGCCGCTGGAGCCGCTGGCCGATGACGTTCCCGATGACGGCCCGGCTGTGCTCCGCGTCAGAATCACGGCCGATGCAGCCCGGGCGTTCTCGCGCCGGGCGATTCAAGTCGTCTTGCAGGGGCGGCCGCCCTGCGCGCTGTGCGGGCAGCCGCTCGACCCGTCCGGCCATGTGTGCCCGCGCCAGAACGGTCACCGGGTCGGGCATGGCTGATGCATCGTCTGCCAGCAGGGCCAGGCGCAAGGAGCGGCGCACCGAGAACGGGCGGCGCGGGGTCACTGCGCCTTCCGGGACTGACCGGGACATGCCATCCGCGGCAGACGCGGCCACTCCGGCCGATGGATCCGCGGTAGCCGGGGTGGTCGCTCGGTCAGCTGCCGAGCGCGACGAGGCAACCAGCTTGCACCTGCTGGCGACCGGCGAGCTTGATATCCAGGGTCGGCTAGTCGACGCCTCGAACGCGACGATGTACTGCGCGATTCGCGCTGACGGCGTCGAGGCAGCGTGTGTCTACAAGCCGGTAGCCGGCGAGCGGCCGCTGTGGGATTTCCCGGACGGGACGCTGGCCGGGCGTGAGCTGGCTGCTTATCTGATGTCCCGAGCCGGCGGGTGGGACGTAGTGCCCCCGACGGTGTACCGGGATGGGCCGTTCGGGCCGGGCATGTGCCAGCTTTGGGTCGACGCGGACGAGTCCGTCGATCTGCTCGAGCTCGCGCGTAGCGGCGACGACCCCAGGCTGCGGCTGATGTCGGTCTTCGACGCCGTAGTGAACAACGCCGATCGCAAGATCGGCCACCTGCTGCCGATGGCTACCGGCCAGCTCTACGGCTGCGACCACGGCGTGTGCTTCTCCGCCGAGTACAAGCTGCGCACGGTGCTCTGGCAGTGGCGGGGCAAGAAGCTCGCGCCGGCTGCGATCGCGGCGCTGACCCGCTCGCATGAACTGCTCACTCAGGGCAGCCTCGCCAATGAGCTGGCCAACTGGCTAACGCCCGCCGAGGTGGGCGCCACCATCACGCGAATCGAGCGGCTACTCACGCTCAAGACTCACCCTTACCCGCCGGACGACTGGCCGGCGGTTCCCTGGCCGCCCATCTAGCCAGGCGCGCTGCCGCAGCTCAGCGGCCGTACTCGCCCCGGTCACCGCGCCGGCGAAGGTAGCGCTCGAACTCCCTCGCAATGGCGTCGCCGCTGGCCTCCGGGAGGTCGGTGGCGTCCTTGGCCTCTTCCAGGCTGCGGACGTACTCGGCCACGTCGCTGTCCTGCTCCGCGAGTTCGTCTACACCTCGCTCCCAGGCTCTCGCCTCGGCTGGTAGGTCAGCCAGAGGCAGTGAGATGTCCAGTATGTCCTCGACGCTGCGCAGCAAGGCGAGCGTCGCCTTGGGGCTGGGCGGCTGGGCCACATAGTGCGGCACGGCAGCCCACAGCGACACCGACTGCATGCCAGCGGTCGCGCAGGCGTGCTGGAGCACGCCGACGATGCCGGTGGGGCCTTTGTAGTCGACCGGCTCCACGTGCAGCTGCGCGGCCAGCTCGGCTCCGGACGTAGCTGCGGTCACCTGCAGTGGCCTGGTGTGCGGCGAGTCGGCGAGCAAGGCGCCCAGCAGTATGACCAGCTCGACGCCGAGCTCGGTGAATGCTGTCACCAGCTCTGCGGTGAACCCGCGCCAGCGCATGTTCGGCTCGATGCCGTGCAGCAGGATGAGATCCCGCCCGGCCTCCGGAGGCCGCGCAATAGCGAGCCGGGTTGTGGGCCAGACAAGCTCTTCAGAGTGACCTTCGGTCACCTCCATGACGGGCCTGGTGACCTGGAAGTCGTAGTAGTCCTCGGGGTCAATCTCGCCGATGGCCTTGGCGTCCCAGGCCGAGGTCAACTGGCTGATCGCAGTGCTGGCAGCTTCGCCAGCGTCATTCCAGCCCTCGAAGGCAGCGATAAGCGCAGGCGAGGTGAGTTTGCCAACAGCGTCGAGCTCGATCGCCAGCCACCTCCCTCCGTCGTGCCGCGACCACGGCCGGCTCGCGGCCGGCCTGACCGGGTCAGTTACCCCAAGCCTATGTTCTGAGCACGGCGACCGAGAAAAGACCGCCGCCACCGACGCATTCACGCAGGTCCCTAGGATGGGTGCATCATGTCGCGATCTGGACACTGTCTGCCCAGCTGGGGTGCTGGCGCCGTGCACAGCCGACCAGTCGCGCCGACACCTGGAGATGCCGTGCTCGATGCTGTCATGTTCGACATGGACGGCCTGCTTGTCGATTCGGAGCCGCTGTGGTTCCTGGCGGAGCAGGCAGTCATGTCCCGCCTGGGCGGGACCTGGTCACCAGGCGATCAGCAGGTGCTGGTGGGCGGCTCCATGGAGACCACCGTCAGCTACCTCCTGAGCAAGGGAACGAGGTCTGCTCCGCGGGCAACTGTCGCGCGTTGGCTGATCGAGACGATGGTCGACCTGCTGACCACGCAGCCGCTGCCGGTCATGCCGGGCGCGGTGGAACTCCTCAATGAGGTACGCGCAGCGGGCTTGCCGCACGCGCTGGTCACCTCATCAGAGCCGGAGATAGTGGATGCTGTGCTGTCTCGCCTCGGGGCAGGCGCCTTCCCGGTCGTCGTCTGCGCCGCCGACGTCGCTTCAACCAAGCCGGATCCCGAGATCTACCTGCTGGCAGCCGAGAAGCTCGCGGTGGACCCGCAGCGCTGCATCGCGCTCGAGGACTCGCCGAACGGGGTGGCCGCGGCAGAGGCTGCCGGCTATCTCGCGGTCGCCATCCCGAGCGTCGTTCCGATTCCGGCAGGCCCAGGTCGAGTGGTGCTGGGCTCGCTTGCCGGAGTGACGCTCGACGACCTGGCGCGCATGCGAACAGTCGGGGGGACACCCCCCGACAGCCCCCCGGAACCCGCTGACGGGAGCGCGAAAATCAGCGTCAGCTAACCCGCCCGGAAGGCTCGGCGAGCTGAGCACTGGCCGACCGGCCGTGGCCGAAATGCGGCGACGGCTGGTCGTCAAATATGTGCGACAATGTGAGTGATCGCGCCTTGGCCGCGCTCCTGCGCTCGGCCACGAGGGGAGGCCAGCGTGAGTACCTGGCTAAGCATCGGCGGCTGGGTCTGCATTGCCGTGACGGTGGTCGGACTCGGACTGAGCGTAGTCGCCTGGCGGCGGAGAGGGCCTCGCAGCGGACTGCGGGGCATTGCCTGGTCGCTGCTGCCAATCGCTGCCTATTTCACCCACTCGGTCCGGCTGATCGGCCAGCTGGTGTCAGCGATCGTGCAGTTCGCCAGCAGCTTCGTGTTCTCAACGAAGGCCTGGGTTGGCGTCGGCCTGCTGGTCCTGGCGGTGCTGCTCTTCGTCGCATCCGGCGGAGTGCCGAAGGTGCGTCGGCCCGCTCGACGCAAGGACGCACGCAAGGACCGGGCCGGCGATGAGAGCGGGCAGCCAGGGAAGGTGCCTGCCCTGCAAGATCGCAACGCTAAGGCCGCTGCCGAAGATGATGATCTGGGCGAGGTCAGGGACATCCTGAAGCGGCACGGAATCAGCTGACGTGCTGGCTTGCCCCGGGCCTGATCCAGACGGGGCCTGACCCAGACGGGGCCTGACCCAGACGGGGCCTGACCCAGACGGGGCCTGACCCAAAGCGCTCCGCCTGTCATCCACCCGGCCTAGCTGGGCCAGCTGGTCTTGCATACGTCTTGCATACGCGTGCCGTGCCTGGCCTGCGGTTACCGACCATCACATCCTTATTGCGGTTGGGTAACCCCTGTTCTCTGGTGGGGCAATTCGAGTAATTCTGAGTAGCCACGACTGGCTGCTTACTCGACGCAGATGCCGGGCGGTCAGCGCCGGTCCAGAAGGAGTGAGGTAATTGAGACTACGTAAAGGCTGGGCCGCCACATCTGCTGTGGGTATAGCAGCGCTGGCGCTGGCAGCTTGCGGCACGTCGACCAACAACTCGACGACGAACAGCGGTAAACCGGTCTACGGTGGCACCCTCAACGTCATCGCGGCCTCTGGCCAAGACCACTTCGACCCGGTGTCAGCCTACGGCACCTGGGACTACATGTTCGAGCGAATTTACACGCGCCAGCTGGTCGCGTACCCGTCTGCGTACTACAGCAAGGCGGGCGATGCCGGCTGGAAGAAGGACACCACGCCGGTCGCCGACGCTGCAACCGAGATTCCGACGGTTGCTAACGGCGGGATCACCGACGGCGGGCTGACGTACACCTTCCACATCAAGCCAGGCGTCGACTGGCAGAACGGGCGCCAGGTCACCTCGCAGGACTTCCAGCGCGAGTACCTTGCCTTCGGGAACCCGGTTGCCCCGGTCGGCAACTCCGGCTATTTCCTCAGCACCATCGCCGGCTTCGCCAAGTACTTCAACGGCGAGACCGCGTACTTCGCTAACAAGGCAAACAAGCCGACGGCTGCGAACATCGCCAACTACCAGAACACCCACTCGATCTCCGGCATCACGACGCCGAACTCATCGACGATCGTCTTCCACCTGCTCCAGCCAGCCGCCGACTTCCTGTACATCCTGGCGATGCCGTTCAACTCGGCACGCCCGATTGAGTACAACAGCTACGTCCCTGACAGCGCGGCCTTCAGGCAGCACCTGATGTCGGACGGTCCGTACAAGCTGCAGTCGTACGTTCCCGGTAAGTCAGTGGTGTGGGTACGCAACCCGGCGTGGAAGCAGTCAACCGACACGATCCGGCACGCGTACGTATCCAAGATCGTGGACACGCTCGGTCAGACGGATGCCACGACCCAGGTCGATGACATTAAGGCAGGGACCTATGACCTGCAGCAGGACACCTCGTTCCCGCCGCAGCTCATCGCCAGCTACCTGCACAACCCGGACTTCAAGATCTGGGGCCAGAGCGACACCGACCCGTACATTGTCTTCAACCTGCAGAGCCCGGACGCGAACGGTGCCATGGGCAAGCTGGCCGTGCGCCAGGCGGCTGAGTTCACCGTCAACAAGGTCGCGATCCAGAAGCTCTTCGGCGGGCCGAGCGTGGCCACGATCATGAACACCGCGATCCCGCAAGGCAACGTCGGCTACTCACCGATCACTCTGTATGACACCGCGGGCAACCAGGGTGACCCGGCCAAGTGCAAGTCGATGCTCGCCGCCGCCGGCTACCCGCACGGCCTGACGCTGGTCGACCTGTACATCAACGACAGCGTTAACACGGCGCTGTTCCAGTCCGTCCAGGCGAGCTTCGCCAACTGCGGCATCAAGCTGACGGGCAAGCCGGAGCCGATCTCGAGCTACTTTGTCGACCTCGGTAACGCGCCGCAGAACCATCTGGCCAACCAGTGGGACGTCGCGCAGCCGGCCTGGTTCCCCGACTGGTATGGCGACAACGGCCGTACCACGATCCAGCCGTTCTTCGGGACGGACTGCGCGCTGAACACGATCAACTACGGTTGCTTCAACAACAAGACCGAGGATTCAGACATCACCAAGGCGCTCTCGGCCTCCAGCGTGACTGCGGCGGCTACCTACTGGCACGATGCCGACTTGGTCGCCCAGCAGAACGCCGTCATCGTCCCGTTGGTGGACCAGGGCATTGCCGACTTCACTAGCAGCAGGGTGGCCAGCCCAGGCTCACCGTACGTGCTGTGGAACCCGAACATCGGCGACCCCGACATCACCAACCTCTACATCAAGTAACACCGCATTGATCGTCGTCCGGCCAGGTGCGCCTGTGCGTACCTGGCCGGATCACGGTCGCACGCAGTATTAATAGATAGCGCCGTGCCACCACGAAGACGTGCGCTGTGCCGATCGGGCGGCACAGAACGCGGGCTATGCGCGATCCGGGCTGCCTGCTCTGGCACCGGCTAAATCGGAGGATCACTTGAGCCTGCTCGAGGTATCAAACCTGCGGGTCAGTTTCCCGACGGCCGACGGAGTCGTGCAGGCCGTCCGGGGCGTTTCATTCAGCGTCGATTCCGGGAAGACGATCGGCATCGTCGGCGAGTCGGGCAGCGGCAAGACCGTCCTGACCCAGACGCTGCTGGGGCTGGCTCCTGGCGGAGAGGTCTCCGGCCGGGCCATGTTCGACGGGGCCGATCTGCTGAGCTTGGACCCCGCGCACCTGCGCCGGATCCGCGGGGCCGAGATCGCGGTCATCTTTCAGGACCCGCTGACCAGCCTGCACCCGCTGTATCGGGTCGGGTGGCAGATCTCCGAGATGATCCGCGCTCACGAGAAGAGCGTCACCAAGAAGCAGGCGCACGAACGCGCTATCGAGATGCTTGGCCGCGTCGGAATACCGCAACCGCGCCAGCGGGTCAACGACTACCCGCATCAGTTCTCCGGTGGCATGCGGCAGCGCGCGATGATCGCGATGGCGCTCTCGCTGAGCCCGAAGCTGATCATCGCGGACGAGCCGACGACGGCGCTCGACGCGACCGTCCAGGCGCAGATACTCGACCTGCTGCTCCGACTACAGCAGGAATCGGGGACAGCCCTCATCATGATCACCCACGATCTCGGTGTCGTGGCCGACATCGCCGACGACGTGATGGTCATGTACGCGGGCCGGGCCGCGGAGAAGGCAAGCAAGCATGACATCTTCTACGCAGCGCATCACCCGTACACCAAGGGCCTGCTTGAGTCAATCCCGAACAGTTCGGCGGCGGAAGACCGCCTCAAGCCGATCACCGGCCAGCCGCCCAGCCTGATCAACCTGCCGTCTGGTTGCGCATTCCATCCGAGGTGCAGGTACGTCATGGACCGCTGCCTTACCGATCAGCCGAACCTCGTGCAGGTGTCGGAATCTGGCACGCACCTGTCGGCGTGCTGGCTGCCCGCAGCGGCGGCAGGCACGGCCGAGGCCGCCGAGGCGATCCGCAGGCGCGCGGTGCTGACCGGCCGGAACGCGGACTCGGCGAGGATCGCGGAGGCTATAGCGGAACGCCCCGAAGCCGAAGGTAGCGTGATCGCATGACCGGCCCCATAACACCAGAAACGGCGCAAGTCGACCCCTGGCCCACGGACGCTGACCTGACCGACGACGTACTGGTCCGGGTGGAGAACCTGGTCAAGCACTTCCCGGTCAAGGGTAGTGGCCTGGTCTCCCGGACAATCGGGCAAGTCCAGGCGGTTGACGGTGTGTCGCTCACGGTGCGTCGCGGGCAGACGCTCGGCCTGGTCGGCGAGACCGGCTGTGGCAAGTCCACCCTTGCCAGGTGCATCGCCGGCCTGCTGCCGGCGACCTCCGGCAAGGTGTATTTCGAGGGCAAGGACATCACGAACCTGCCAAGGCGCAAGATGCAGCCGTTCCGCAGGGACATCCAGATGATCTTCCAAGACCCGTATGGCGCGCTGAATCCGCGCCGCCGGGTCGGCTCGATCATCGGCGACCCGTTCGCCATTCACAAGACTGCGACCGGCGCGGCCCGCAAGAAGGCTGTCCAGGAGCTGATGGAACGGGTCGGCCTCAACCCTGAGCATTACAACAGGTTCCCGGCCGAGTTCTCCGGCGGTCAGAGGCAGCGAATCGGCGTGGCGCGCGCACTCGCGCTGCGACCGAAGCTCATCATCTGCGACGAGCCGGTCTCCGCGCTTGACGTGTCCATCCAGGCCCAGGTGCTCAACCTGCTTGCCGACTTGCAGAAGGACTTCGGCCTGGCGTATCTCTTCATCGCGCATGACCTGGAGGTCGTCCGGCACGTCAGCGAGTCGGTGGTCGTCATGTACCTCGGGAAGGTCGCCGAAGTTGGGCCGAAGAATCCCGTCTATGACACGCCCCGCCACCCCTACACGGCCGCACTGCTTTCTGCCGCTCCAGCCGCGGACCCCGAGGCCGCGGCCAGCAGGCAGCGGATCATTCTCAGCGGAGACGTCCCGTCCCCGATCAACCCGCCGTCGGGCTGCCGGTTCCATCCGCGTTGCCCGAAGGCTCAGGAACGCTGCGCCACGGAGGTCCCTGAGCTTGAGGTGAAGGCCGGTGACATGCCGACTCACCTCACGACATGCCACTTTCCGGTCCAGGCGGGCGAGATACTTGCCAGGTCGGGCCGGGCGCCGCGAGGAGAAGCACGGTGAGTCTCAGCGAACTCGAGTTCCAGGCCCAGACGCTCGGGGCCGCGCCGGCCCAGGCCATCGAGGGCCGCAGCCAGTGGCGGCTCACCTGGGCCCGCCTGCGGCGCGACAAGATGGCGGTCGCCTCGATGATCGTGATCATCGTGATCGCGATCCTGGCGCTGCTTGCGCCGGTGTTCGCCAGTCTGCTCCATCATGGCCCGAACCAGGTGTTCCCTAACTCCGGGCTCTCCAGCACTGGAGGTCCGGTTTCACCTGGCACGAACGGCTTCTACTTCGGCACCGACGAACTCGGCCGGGACCTGCTAGTCCGGGTGCTGTACGGCGCGCGGATCTCGCTGTTCGTCGGTATCACAACGACGGCGATCGCGACCGTGGCCGGAGTGGCGGTCGGCCTGATCAGCGGGTTTTTCGGCGGTTTGGTAGACGCCGTGCTCGCCAGGTTCATCGACACGGTGCTGGCGTTCCCGTTCCTCGTGCTGGCGCTCTCGCTGGCCGTTGTGTTCGGTCCCAGCCTCACGATCGTCATCGCAGTGATCTCGTTCTTCTCGTGGGCGGCTATCTCGCGCATCGTCCGTGGCCAGGCTCTCTCGCTCAAAGAGAATCAGTACATCGAGGCGGCAAGATCGCTCGGGGCCAGCCCATGGCGGATCATGTTCATCGACATCCTGCCCAACATCATGGCGCCGGTGCTCGTGCTCGCCACGCTGTCCATTCCCGCCGCGATCGTCTTCGAAGCGACCTTGTCCTTCCTCGGCCTGGGCGTGCAGCCGCCGACCGCGAGCTGGGGCAACATCCTGGCCGGGGCGCAGTCGTACTACCAGATTGCCTGGTGGTACCTGGTGTTCCCGGCTGGTGCGCTGCTGATCACGACGCTTGCATTCAACCTGCTCGGCGACGGTGTGCGCGACGCGCTCGACCCGCGCACTGAGCGCATCTTCGCGGCGAGGAAAAAGCGGCGCAGACGAATATGGGCTGGCGGGCCGGCAGCCGTCGGGATTGAGTCGCTGGTCGCCCCCTCGACCGACGGTCCTGAGGAGGCATAGGCCATGGCCATGACCCGTTTCCTGATCCGCAGGATCCTTTCCGGCATCGTTGTGCTCTGGATCGTCGGGACCTGCGCATTCTTCCTGTTCTTCGCCAGGAACCCGGACATCGTGGCCCGGTCGCTGGCTGGCCGCGCTGCCACCGGCGCGATCATCAACGAGGTGAAGCGGAACCTGGGACTGACCCAGCCGATCATGGTGCAGTACTGGCAGTTCCTGGACCGGACCGTGCATCTCAACTTCGGCCTGTCGTACTACAACGGCGGGATACCCGTGAGCTCCATCCTGGACAGGGACATTCCGCGCACCGCGTCGGTCGTGGTCGGTGGCGTGGTGCTGTGGACCATCGTCGGGATCTCGGTGGGCGTGCTCAGCGCGACCAGGGCACGTACTCTCTTCGACCGGTTCTCGACGGTCGGCGTCCTCGCCGGAATCTCGATGCCGACGTTCGTGCTCGGCGAACTGCTGCTCGCATATATCTACGTGCCGCTGAACACCCATGGCATCGGCTGGATCACCACCGGCTACGTCGGCCTGTCGCAAGGCATCGTACCCTGGGCCGGAGCCATGATCCTGCCCTGGATCACGCTGGCGACGGTGCAGGCAGCCGTCTACACCAGGCTGTCGCGCGGGTCACTGCTCGACACCCTCGGTGAGGACTACATCAGGACGGCACGCGCGAAGGGCCTAACCGAGCGCCGGATCATCTACCGGCACGCAATGCGTGCTGCGCTGACGCCAGTGGTCTCACAGTTCGGCATTGACGTCGGCGCCTTCCTCGGTGGCGTCCTGGTGGTCGAGAGCGTCTTCGGGATCGGCGGGCTGGGCGAGGACGCCGTCACCGCCGTCTCCAACGGAGACCTGCCGACAATCATCGCGTTCGTGCTGATCGCCTCGGCGTTCGTGGTCGCGGCCAACATCATCGTGGACATGCTGTATGCCGTGCTCGACCCGCGAGTGCGGATCACCTGATCTCGCGCCAGCGGCACTGGTCGTCCTTACGGTCAGGTGACTAGCAGGACGACCAGTGCGATGCACGGTACAAGCAACGCCGCAACCGAAGACCAGGCCCAGGTGGCGGTCGGCCGCCCGCCCGCTGCGCCAGCCTCGCGGGCGCGCTCGGCGCGCTCGTCGAGCTGCGTGGCGATCAGTTGAGTCTCCGTGCGCTTCATGGTCTCTCTAGCCTCGGCGGGCAGCTGGCTGTAGGTCGGAGAGATCTTCGTCATCTGGGCAGCATGGCGCCTGGCACGGATGTCCGCCTTCAGTTGCGACCTGCTCGAAGCGAAGAGCGCCCAGCTCGGGAACACCTTGTCGGTGCCGTTCGGGAGCGTGTAGTGGACCTGGACTGCCTCACCGAGGTCGACCGCCCTGATAGCCCCCCAGGGCACCGTGCAATCCCGCAGCGGATTGAGAATCGTGATCCCGGCGTCGTCGGCGATCAGACGAGGTCGCAGTGCGCACGCGTACGCAACTCCGGTAGCGAGGGCTAGGACGACGCCGTAAACGAGCGCGGCCCGGTGGTGCCACTGGACTGCAAGGTCAATCACGTTAGCTACCGCAAACGCAAGCCAGATCCAGAAGACCACCACCGGGGTCCGGAGGCGGTACATCTCGCCAGGCTCCGCCTGAGGCAGTCGCGGCTGAGTGGGGGGCTGGGGCTGAGTCATCGACACTGCCAGATTTTACCGCCGCCAGAACAGGCCGACGGCGGGCACAAATTATAACTTATCCGATTATATCTTATTCGGGCGTTGAGCCGGAACCGACATGGCCACGTCGGCGCTAAGGCTTGCCGCCGAGCTAGGCGCTGACTGAGCCTGCGGGGGCGGGCGGAGCTGGGAGGGGCGGCAGGGGTGGCGGAGTGCCGCCAAAGACAGGGCACAGCGCCTGGAAGGAGCACCACTCGCAGAGCCGGCTCTGGCGCGGACGCCAGTCACCCGACGTGCGGGCCCGGTCGATTGCCTGCCAGAGCGCGTTGATCTTGCGTTCGGTGGCCAGCAAGTCCGCCTCGTCCGGTGCGTAGCGCACGATCTCACCGTTGCCGAGGTAGATGAGCTGGAGCAGGTGCGGGATCGTGCCACCTGTGCGCCAGAGCACGACCGCATAGAACTTCATCTGAAAGAGTGCCCTGGCCTCGTACTCCTCGCGCGGGGCCGTCCCGGTCTTGTAGTCCACAATGCGTATCTCGCCAGTCGGGGCCACATCGAGACGGTCGATGTAGCCGCGCAGGGTCAGACCGGAGTCAAGCATCGCCTGGACCGACAGCTCGCGGTGGGTCGGCTCGATGCGGGTTGGGTCCTCGAGGGCGAAGTAGCGATCCAGCATCTGGGCCGCTTCGTCGAGCCAGGCCAGTTGCAGGTCCTCGTCATCGAACAGCCCGGCCAGCCCCGGCTCGTCTGCCCTGAGACGATCCCATTGCGGAGCAAGCAGCCCACGGGCGGCAGGTAGCGTCCGGCCCAAGGCCGGCTGGTCGAAAAGCCGCTCAAGTACCGCGTGCACCAGAGTGCCGCGGGCGGCAGCCGGGCTCGGCGGCTCAGGCAGATGGTCGATGACCCGGAAGCGGTACAGCAAGGGGCATGTCATGAAATCCGAAGCTCGCGATGGCGACAGGCTCGGGCCTGTGATCTCGCCGGCGTCGTCGCTGGCTGGCTCTGCCGCAGGCACGCTGGCTGGCTCTGCCGCGCTGGCCATAAGTGCTTCGGTCATGCACGCAGACTAGGTGACGGCTCTGACAATCACCGGATCCTTGACAACGTCGGCGCGCCCACCCGGCAGGGTCCGCTTGAATGATCTGTTATAGCCGTTTGCCGCGTAGCATCGATGCGTGGCAGGAGGACTCCAGCAGGAAGACCCGCAGCAGGCCGGTCGGCCGAGACCGGCTCAGGGTGCCCCGGCGAATGCCAGGCTCGGGATTGTCATCGGCAGGCCGTTCGGCATACCGGTGTTCATCTCGCCATATTGGTTCCTGGTCGCGGCTGTGCTGGTGGTCCTCTACTCCAGTTCCAACACGCTGCCTGGAACAATCCACGGGTCGGCGGCACGTTACCTAGTCGCAGTTGCCTTCGTTGTCTTGCTTTACCTGTCCGTCCTGATCCACGAATTGAGCCACAGCCTGGTCGCCAGGGCATTCCGGCTGCCGGTCCGGCGGATCCTGCTGTACCCGCTCGGCGGTTACTCCGAGATCGAGCAGGAGCCTCCGACGCCTGGCCAGGAGTTCCTGGTTTCAGCCGCAGGGCCAGCGATGTCGTTCGCTCTTGCCGCTCTCGGCTTCGGCCTCAGCAAACTGCTTAATCAGCAAGGCATCGCGTGGGTGCTGGTGAACCGGCTCTTTATCGCAAACGCCATCGTCGGCATCTTCAACCTGCTGCCGGGGTTGCCGCTGGACGGTGGCAGGGTTCTGCGTGCCGTGCTGTGGAAGGTGACCGGCAAGAACCTGTACTCGACTGTGCTTGCGGCCTGGGCCGGGCGGGTGATCGCCATTGGGCTGGCCGCGGTCGTCCTGATCTCGCCTGGCGGGCAGTTCGGGCTGGTGAACGGCGGCTACGGGATCTGGCTCATTGCGATCGCAGCCTTCATGTGGCTAAGCGCTGGCCAGGCGTTGCGGTCAGCGAAAGTGCGTGAGCGGCTCCCGGCGCTGCAGGCACGGGCGCTGGCCAGGCGCGCCATCCCGATCCCGGCAAACCTGCCGCTTGCCGAGGCGATCAGGAGGGCTGACCTTGCCCAAGCCAGGGCGCTGGTCGTGGTCGACCATGACGCCAAGCCGATCGCGATCGTCAACGAGAACGCCGTGATCGCCACACCTGAGCAGCGCCGGCCGTGGATTGAGGCCGGCTCGCTCGCCCGAACGCTGGACCCGGACATGATCCTCTCGGCTGACCTGTCCGGCATGGACCTGATCGAGGCCGTGCGCCGGGCTCCTGCCTCGGAGTATCTGCTGATCGAGCCCTCGTCGGGGCAGGTCTATGGCGTGCTGGCCACTACCGACCTGGACCAGGCCTTCGCTGGTACCCGAAGCTGACTCGCCGGGCTCGGACGCGACCCTGGCAGGCCCAGAGCCTGCACAATTGGCCCGCACCGCGGCGCTAGCCTTTCTGGCGTGATCACGCATCCCCATGGCCCCTTCGCGCCCGGCGACCAGGTGCAGCTAACCGATCCCAAAGGCCGCCAGCACCGGCTGGTTCTGACTCCCGGGCGGTCGTTTCACACCCACAGGGGCGCACTGGCACACGACGACCTGATCGGCAAGCCCGAGGGAAGCCTGGTCACCTCGGCCGGTGGCACCCCATACATCGCGTTCCGGCCGCTGCTCGCTGACTATTCCGTCTCGATGGTGCGCGGCGCGGCCGTGGTGTACCCGAAGGACGCCGCGCAGATCATCGGCCTTGCGGACATCTTCCCTGGCGCGCACGTCGTGGAGGCTGGAGCCGGCTCGGGCGCACTGTCCTGCTGGCTGCTGCGGGCCGTTGGTGAGCATGGTCGGCTAACTTCCTTCGAGCGCCGCGGCGACTTCGCTGAGATCGCCGCGGCCAACGTCGAGCGGTATTTCGGCGGCCCCCACCCGTCCTGGCACCTGGTGGTGGGCGAGCTGGGGCAGGACGGGATCACCGACGCGGACCGGGTCGTGCTGGACATGCTCGCGCCGTGGGATCACGTAGGGACCACCGCCACGATGCTGGTACCGGGCGGTGTCGTGTGCTGCTACGTAGCAACGGTGACGCAGCTGGCCAGGACCGTCACCGCCCTGCGCGACCAGGGAAACTTCGCCGAGCCCGCGGCATGGGAGACCTTGCAGCGCGGCTGGCACGTGGACGGGCTCGCCGTCCGGCCTGAACACCGGATGGTCGGGCATACTGGATTCCTGGTCACCGCGCGCCGGCTGGCTGACGGGGTGGCAGCGCCCCCGCGGCGGCGGCGACCATCGAAGGGGGCCGAAGCGGCTGAGGCTGAGATGATGGCTGTGCCGGGAAGGGTCCCAGGGGCGGGAATAAAGCCGGAGACCGGGATCACTCCCGATGCCTTGATTCCGGCGGACGGCGATGCGGAAGGTTCCGGCGAGACAGTCAGTTAAACCAGGGGACCGGGCTGCGAGTTTTCCGGATCGTAACGCAGAATGCGGAGTCTGGGCCTGCCGCTAGGTTACGGATTGACCTTGGATAGGTAGGGTCTAGGTAACTCAGCTCTCAGGAGGGGGTGAGGGGCATGGCCTCTCGTGACGACAGCGTTCACTCCGGGCGGCACGATGACGAGGTCAAGGTCCTGACCACGCAGGTTTCCTTCCT
>Ga0335072_10005555_pt1 | contig 18568 bp, 21 predicted proteins | sample Lox_Sample_21_FD_206725 | JGI IMG/M metagenome (GOLD analysis project Ga0335072, IMG submission 206725) | Soil microbial communities from Loxahatchee National Wildlife Refuge, Florida, United States - Lox_Sample_2.1 | ecosystem: Environmental > Terrestrial > Soil > Wetlands | place: USA... | reverse complement strand
CCGAGCCGCCGAGCCGCGGCACCAGCCCGCCGGCGATGCCGCTGGCGCTCGGGTGCACGGCGACCAGGTCGTAAGCGAAGCCCAGCAGCACGATGCCGAGCAGGCCGATAATCGCCAGCTCGAATCGACGGTAGCCGCGCTGGTCCAGGGCCAGGATGCCGAAGGCGATAATCGCCGTGATCAGCCCGGCAATCAGCAGCGGGACGCCGAACAGCAGATTCAGTCCGATGGCAGCACCGAGGAACTCCGCGACGTCGGTCGCCATCGCAACGAGCTCGGCCTGCGCCCACAAGCCGCGCGACGCCCAGGGCGGCAGCTGCTCTCGGCAGAGCTGAGGCAGATCCTTGCCGCTGGCGACACCTACCTTGGCCGACAGGTACTGCACGAGCATCGCCATCACGTTGGCCGCGACGATCACCCAGGCGAGGGAGTATCCGAATGCCGCGCCAGCCGAGAAGTTCGTGGCGAAGTTGCCGGGATCCACGTAGGCGATCGCAGCCACGAACGCGGGTCCGAGCAGCGCAACGACGCCGCGCAGCCGTCCCCTGGCCCGCAGCATGGCGAACTGCTCCGCTGCGGGCTGGTCAGCGACCTGATGCTCAGCTGTCACCATTGACCCGGGTGGCCGGCAGCTGGTTCCGCAGAATCGGCCGGCACGAGTGCCGAGTGGCGCTGGGGCCCTGGCGGGATCGATGAGTGTCCATCTCGATCATGTTCCCGTACCGGCGGGAGTGCGTCGAGCCCTAGGGCCGCCCGGGCTCACGCGCAGGCCCGCTGATCACAGTTTCCTCGTGACTGACATTCAGTAACTGGTGTCATTACTTGACCCGCCCTGGTTCGCAATGGTTCATTCTGATAATGAGCTGGGGCGGGGCTCGGAAGTCTGCGTGGCTGCCATGATCTGGGCGGTCGCGTTCACGACGGTTGGCGCGATCCTCTGCGCCGCAGCGGTGCTGGCATTCCTCGGTATCGCGCAGGCCGGGCTGGCCGGTGCCGCGGCCATCGAGCGCGATGGGCTCGCGACCGGCACGCGTGCCCCGTCATGGTCATTAGCGGACTCGGCGGGAGCCGTCCACACCTCGCCGCCAGGCCTGCCGCTGCAGCTGGTGATATTCGCTGATCACTCGCTGAAGTCCTTCCCCTCCGTGGCCGAGGGGCTGCGCGAGCTAGCTGCCGAAGACGCCGGGCTGGAGATCGTGCTGCTGCTGCGGCAGCCGAGCGAGATGGCCGAGCCGGTGCTCGGCGAGCTCGGCCTCAGCGCGGCGAGCGTCCTCGTCGGCTCGCCCGCGCTATACGCCGATTACAACGTCCGGGTCGGGCCGTTCCTCATCTTCGTCGACTCGGCCGGCCTGGTACGCGCGTCGAGCCTGGTCAACTACTCCTGGCAGGTGGCCAAGCTCCGCCAGCTCGCCGGCCTGCCAGTTGCGGCGGCCCAGCGGTGACCGTTCTCGTGCTGACGGCCAAGGCAGCGATCGCGGTACTGCTGCTCGCGTCCGGCGCGGCGAAGCTCGCCGACCTGACCGGGTTCGCGGCCACGATCAGGTTGTTCGTACCCGCCCGCGCAGCCGCTCGCCTCTTGCCTGCGCTGCCGGTCGCGGCAATCACCGTCGCGGCGGCCGAGCTGCTTGCCGGTGCTGTCAGCCTGTGCTGGCCCGCTGCCGGCTGGGTCAACCCGGCTGTCCTGACGCTGGGCTGCGGATTCGCGGCGGCGGCCGCTGCTGGCTACGCCCGGCACCGCGGCCGGCCTTGTCATTGCTTCGGTGCCCTGAGCCGTCGCGGGTTCAGTGCCCGCACGCTGCTGCAAGCCCTGGTCATCGTCGCCGCAGCCGTCCTGGCCTGCCAGCGCGTCCGTCCGGCTGCGCAGCTGCAGTTCAGCGCCGGCCTGCACGTGCTCTTGCTGGCTGCTGCGGGACTGCTCATCGGGGCCGTCTATACCGCAGCGAAAGCGCTGGCGAAGACCGCAACTTCCGGGATGGTCGCGTGATTCGGATACCGCTGTACCTCGAGATAGCACAATGGGCGCTGCTGTTCGGGCTCGGGATGCTGGTGCTGGTGCTGTACCGGCAGCTTGGCCGGCTGCTGAGCACCGCAGCCGGGCCGCAGGCGCCGGGGCCGGCCATCGGCAGTAAGGCGGCGCCGATCCGGTACTCGCGCCTGCCCGCTGGCGGTCCCGGACGGCTCACGCCAGGCGACGGTGAACCAGCGCTGATCGCTTTCGTGGACCCGACCTGCCCGTCCTGCGAGCAGCTTGTCGCGAACCTGAGCGAGCTAGCGGCCGCCGGCGGGCTCGACGGGATACGGGTCCTGCTGCTGGTCTCCGACCCGCCCGGGTACCTGGTGATCTCCGCACCGTTCCAGGCGACCAGCCTGGAGATCGGCCGTCCGCTCACGACGGCCGAAGTCAGCGGATACCACGTGACCGGCACGCCGCTGCTGGTCGCCATCGACAGCGACGGCGTGGTCCGCGCGGTCGCTGTCACGAGCAGGCTCTCCGATGTACAGGCACAGGCAGCCGCGATCGTCAGGGAAAGCGAGGCCGCGCGATGAGCTGGAAGCAGGCTGGGGAGCGGTTCGACGCTCGCATCGGTTCCTTGGCCGAGCGGGCAACCCGGCGGGTGAGCAGGCGGAACGCCCTGCGCAACGTCCTTATCGGCGGCAGCGCCGGGATCGCCGCCCTGGCGGTCGGGGAGCGCCCGGCGCTGGCGGCTGACTGCCGGTGCGGCCCGACCCGCAGGTGCTCCGGCTGCCCGGACGTCGGCTGCCCGCACGGTCACGAGCTGTGCAAGGGCTCGTTCACCGGCGACTGCTTCAACTCGCAGGGCTACCGCTGCGAGTGGCCCCAGGGCACCTGGATCGCGTGCATGGGCGTCGGCAAGGGCTACGGCTACCGGGTCTGCTACGACTGCATCGGCAAGTCCGGCTGCGAGGGCTGGTGCACGTGCCTGAGCGAGTGCGTGTGCTGCCACTGCCAGACCGTTGCCGATGTGCGCGCCGAGCAGCACCGGATCCAGCTGGCCGGGCTGCCGGCGACCGGGTCGCCCGCGACCCTCGGCCGGTGATGAGAGCACGATGCCAGGGCAGCTAATGGCACGGCAGCTTAAGGCAGGGCAGCTGGGCGACTGGCCGGCCGACCGGCCTGCCATCCGGGTGGTGCTCGGCGTGGCCGCGCTCGCCGGCGGCATGGCCGTCGCCTGGCAGGCAGCGGGCAGCACGGCGGTTCTGGCCGGGATGGCGGTCGTGCTCGCGGCAGGCAACGGCTACGGGAAGGCCTACTCGCCTTGAGGTGCCAATTCGGCGGCCTCACTGGCTGCCTGCCTTCCGGTCGGAAGGCTTGCCAGGGTCGGCGGGTTGCTGGCGGCCTATGTGCTCCCGGCGGCGGTCGTGTGGGCGATGCTCGGCCTCCTGTTCGGCGTGCTGCCCATTGCAACCGCCGCGGCTGTGGCTGCCGCAGTCTATGGGGCCGGCTACGGCGTCGTGGAGGCCAGCGGCATGGCCCGGCCAGCCGCGCCGGGACGCCGCTGGCAGGTACCCCAGGACCTGCTGCTCGGCGGGAGCGGCCGCCGCCGGGTCCTGCTGTGGGGCGCCATACTCGGGCCTGGCCTGCTGACCAGGAATCCGTACGCGAGCTTCGGCATGCTGGTCGTCCTGGCCGCAACGGCCGGCGGCTTTCCTGCCGGGGTCGTAGTTGCGGCGCTGATCGGCGCGGCGCACGCCAGCGGCCGCGCGCTGGCGGTGCTGCGTGACAGCGCCAGGCCGCAAGATGAGCCGTTCGCGCTGCTGCTGCGCTCACTCCGGTGGCGAGTGCTGGACGGCATGGCGCTGCTGGCAGTGGCGGGAGCGGCCTTCGTGACGGCCGGATACCGCCTGCGATGACCAATCGAGCAGGACAAGGAGAACCGATGCGAACGGCTAGCCGACTGACAATGACCGCCAGGCCGGTGGCTGCGGCCCTAGCTGCACTGGTGGTCCCGGTGCTCCTCGTTCCCGTCCTTGTGGTGTCAGTGCTCACCGCGGGACCAGCTCTCGCGGCGCCTTCGGCGAGGCCCGTGCCAGGCATTGTCGGGCCGATCGGGTCGGCCGCGGGCGGCCACCGGGAGCGGTTCACTCTTGTCAGCTACCAGGCCGAAGGCCGCCGGGAGCACCTGCGGGCGGTGGGCGTGCTCAGCGGCCACGGCGTTGCCCGGATCAGGGAGGTCACACCGCACCGAACCGTGACCCGGCTGGTTTTCAGGCATGGCGCAGTCCGGCTGGTGACCTATCCCGAGCACACGACAGTGTCGGTACCGAGCCCGTCGTGCAGGTTCACCGAGCAGGTCCGCGGCGACTACGCGATCCGGGGCGGCGGGCAGCGTTACCGTAAGGCCACGGGCTCAGGTGCCTTCGTCACCAAGATCGTCGGGCACCTCAAGAAGGAGCGGGGCGGCGCCTGCAGCTCACAGGTGGTCCGATTCTGGCAGCGCACCCGGACCTGGGGTTCGCTGCACTGGTAACCGCACGTTGCGGACCGGCGAGGACTGCGGCACGCTTGCCTCGCGGCCGTCAGCAGGTCGTCAGCGGGCAAGGTGAGGACTTGAGATGGGCGACCTCAACGGACGTACGTTCCTGGTCACCGGTGGTAACACCGGTATCGGCCTGGCCACTGCCACAGCGCTCGCGGTTCGCGGCGGGCGCGTGCACATCGCCTGCCGGTCCGAGCAGAAGGGCCGGGCCGCGCAGGAAGCTATCGCCGCGGCAGCCGGTCCCGAGCACGTCAGCTTCCTCAAGCTCGACCTGGCTGACCTCGCCTCCGTCCGGGCCAGCGCGAAGGAGTTCCTCGCGCTCGGCGAGCCGCTGCATGTACTGGTGAACAACGCGGGCGTCGCCGGCCAGCGCGGCCTCACCAAGGACGGCTTCGAGCTGATGTTCGGCGTCAACCACCTCGGGCACTTCGCCTTCACGATCGGGCTGCTTGACTGCCTCACCAGCAGTAAGGCCCGGATCGTCAATGTCGCGAGCGACGCGCACTACGGGGCCAAGGGCATCGACTTCGACCAGCTGCGGCGCCCGGCACGCGGGATCACCGGCATGGCCGAGTACTCGGTCTCCAAGCTGTGCAACGTGCTGTTCTCGGAGGAGCTCGGCCGCCGGCTGGCGGGCACCGGGGTGACCAGCTACGCGCTGCATCCCGGTGTCGTGGCCTCGGACATCTGGCGCCGGGTGCCGCGGCCGATCCGCCCGCTGGTCACCATGCGCATGCTGACTGTGGAGCAGGGCGCCCAGACGTCGCTGTACTGCGCGACCTCCCCCGAGCTGGCCGATGTTAGCGGCCGGTACTACGAGAAGTGCGCCGAGCGCGAGCCCAGTCCGGTCGCCACTGCTGAGCTGGCCGCTGAGCTGTGGCAGCGGAGCGAGGCCTGGACGGAGTCCTGAGGTTCCTGCACTGGCTGCCGCAGACCGCCCTGGCCAGCTACTGTCGGACAATGCGGCTAACTCGGCGCGAGGCAGCAGTCACACTAGCCCTGGCGGCCCTGCCCTGCGCAGGGTGCGCCGCTGCGCAGAAGCTTGCGCCGACCGCAGCCGATGGGAGTCCAAGGGCGAGCGTGCCAGCCAGCGAGCCGTCGGTCAGTGGACCAGCCAGCGCCTCAGCCAGCCCGAGCGCGGCTGCCCTCCCGCTGGCCGGCAAGGTGGTCGGCATCGACCCAGGCCACAACGGCGGTAACTTCACCGATCCCGGCTACATCAACCAACTGATCTGGAACGGGCGAGAGCAGGAAACCTGCGATACCGCCGGAACGGAGACCGCCGGCGGTTACACCGAGGCGTTGTTTAACTTCCACGTGGCCAGCCGCCTGCGGGATAGCCTGGTCGCGGCCGGTGCGACCGTCGTCATGACCAGGAAGACGAACAACGGTGTCGGACCGTGCGTGAACCACCGTGCCCAGATCATCAACGCGGCGCATGCCGATGTCGCGATCGACATCCACGCCGATGGCGGCCCAACGTGGGGCCGCGGGTTTACCGTGCTGGAGCCTGTCGCTGACGGTCCGAACGACGAGGTGATCCGGGACTCGATCCGGTTCGGCGCCAGCGTCCGGACCGCGCTGCTAAAGCACACGAGCATGCCGCAGAGCGATTACTACGGGCACGACGGCGTGATCTTTCGTAACGACCTGGCCGGGCTCAACCTGACTACAGTGCCGAAGGTGCTCGTTGAGTGCGGCAACATGCCGAACTCAACGGATGCTGCGATGCTCGTGACCCGGCCATTCCAGCACGAGATCGCCAGTGCCTTCACCACGGCTATCATCTCTTTCCTCACTGGCCGCCAGATCTGACGACAGCCGGCCCGATCAACAACTTTCCTGACCAGGGAGTCTCGTCATGCTCGATCACGTGTCCATCCAGTGCGCCGACGTCGCCGCCAGTGCGGTTTTCTACGACGCGGCACTGGCGCCTCTCGGGGGCGCGCGCGTCATGGACTTCGGCGCCGTCATCGGCTACGGCGTACCGCCGATGCCCGACTTCTGGATTGGCCAGCAGCAGACCGGGGACGGGTTCCGCGAATCGCATATTGCCTTCACTGCGGCTGACCGCGCAGCCGTCCGAGCGTTCTTCGACGCAGCCGTGAACGCGGGTGCTGAAGTCCTGCACGAGCCGCAAGTCTGGCCGGACTATCACGAGAACTATTTCGGTGCTTTTGTCCGCGATCCAGACGGCAACAACGTCGAAGCCGTCTGCCACCAGCCCGAATAGCGCCCCCGCCGCCCCGAATAGCGCCCCCGGCCACGCCCAATCCGCCCAGCCAGCCCCCGGCAGCGCCGCCATAGGGCGTGAGGTGCCGATCGTGGCCCTTCTTGGGGCCACGATCGGCAAGGCTCGCCCAATGGGGCGGCTCAGCGGGGCCGGCGGCGCTTGCGCTTAGGCCATCTTGAACGATTCGCGCACCACGGGCTGCGGCTGGAGCGGCACGACCGGCGAGCCGGCGAAGTGGCCGCGGATCCCGCTGATCCACTGGGTGCAGCGGCGTTCGAGCGTATTGTCGTCGGCTTGCAGTCGCCCTCTGGTGACGAGCGCGCCGAGGTCCGCGCCCTTGTAGCGGAAGTCGCCCGGCGCGAGGATCCGCAGGAAGAAGGCCTCTCGCTCGTCGCTGATGCCATGCCAGTCCGTGGCCGGGCGCCGGAAGTCGGCGGTCCCGTCCGGCGCCAGCGTGTACACGCCGCTGCGCGGTGTCCGCGTCAGCAGATCCACTCCGGGCGCAGTCTCCTTGAGGATCAGCTGGCTCCACACGTCGACCGCTGACTCGCGCGACCACCGCGCGTTGATCTCGTCGATGTCGACTTCGTAGTCAAGGTCGAGGTACTCCAGCAGGTGGAAGAGGAACAGCGGCATGTCCGCGTAGGCACCCGCAGTCACGTTGGTCATCGGGCTGATGCCGCTGATCCGCGGATTCAGCTCGCCCAGGTAGAGCTCGCCGGAGCCGGTGTCGACCAGGTAGTCGACCTCGAAGAAGCCGAGATAGCCCTGGGTGGCCAGCTGATCACCGAGCTTGCGGGTGAGCTGACGAGCGCGCTGCTTCTGCTCGAAGGTCAGCGTTGCCGGGTAGTCGTTCCCGGCCCAGCCGCCGCGGTAGGGAGTTAGCTCCGGATGCCCGGTGATGTCGTTCATCAGTGGCCCGACGAGCGTGCCGTGCCTCGTCAGCACCGCCTCGACCGCGATCGCCCGGTGCTCGATCCGGCGCATCACCTTAAGTTCCTCGGTGGCCAGAGGCTCCTTCGCCGCCGCCGCCGACCAGGCGTCCGCCGTGGCGATGAAGAACGTGGTCTTGCCCGAGTCCCCGTAGGGCATCTGCACAACGAGATCCGTCCCGAGCCCGGCCGTCGCGGCGAGGGCGAGCAGTTCCTGATAGCTGCCTGACCGGCCGAGCACGTTCGGCACGCTGGGCACGCCGGCGGCGTTGCCGAGCTGCGTCGTGACGATCTTGGAATCCAGCCGGTGCCGCAGCGCCGCCGGGGGATGGGCGACCCGCAGGCCGAGCCCGGCGGCCAGCGCCTCGGTCTGCTCGTCGAACATCACGAACGTGACCAGCCCTCCCGGCCCGTTGCTGCGGACCAGGCTGATCACCTCAGGGTGGGCGAGCAGGTAGTTGCAGATGTCCTCGATCGACTCGAACTCCGGCGCCCGCCGGTCAGCGGGGACGAAGACGTTCGGATGCCCGCCGTCAAAAGAGTCGTAGTGGCAGACATAGCGGAAGCTGCGCACCCACCGGTCGATGCCGAGCAGGTTGAAAGCGGTCGGCGAGACAAAGTAAATCGGCCGCTGGTTGGTGCGGAAGAACTCCCTTAAATCGGAGACTCCCCGCAGTGTGGCAGGAGTGGTCACGGTAGCCTCCCGTTCGGGGGATACCCGCGCCAAGCTCCGCAAAAACGCACTGGACGTTGTCTCTAGGGACGTCCGGGAGGTTGCGCTAGATCTTGCCCTCCAGCGCGGTCACCGGCGCGGCCGTGCAGACATTGGCCGGTGCGTTGCCGGTGAGCTTGCAGATGGCCGCGGTGAACAGGTTGGCTGACCCGACGGCGCCCTTTGCGACCGGCGATGAGGGGTTATGCAGGTCCGCTGCGATCTGGCTCCAGGTGAGGCCCTGCAGCACTTGCGGGTTATAGGTGGTCGAGGCCACGAACCTGTCGCCGATGTCGATGAACGGGAAGGTGTTGCCGGGCGCGTATTTCGTCCACAGCGCCTGCTGTGCGGCGGTCGGCTGCTGCAGCGGGTTGCGATTGACGTCCTCGGCCTCGACCGGGGTGAACACCAGGTACTTGCTCGTGTACGTGGCCTTGTAGAACGTCAGCGTGGCGGTGTTCGGGTACACGTCGCTCGACGATGAGTGGATGCCCTTGAGCGGGCTGAAGGTGCCGAAGCGGCTGAGGGCGACTGCCATCGCCCATCGCTCGGCGGCACAATACGGGCACCACTCGGCCCCTATGTACAGCATTTCCGGCTTGCCGCCCGATGTCAGCGGCGGGCCGGTGACCGGCTTTATCGCCGACGAGAGCGCGGAGCCCGCACCCACCGCCGTCAGGACGCTCACGGGCACGTTCAGCTTCGCCTGGACGCTGGCCGGCAGCGGGCCGGTGGTGGCTGCTGACTGCTTGGGCGTGCGCTTGCTCAGCCCGAGGCCGACGATGAGGCCGATGGCCACGAGCACAACTACGCCCACCGCGCTGACGACGAGAATCCGGCGGCGCTTCTCGAGGCGGCGCTGCTGCGCTTGCTGCTCTGCGATCCGCGCCCGAGCGGACTGGGCCTTGTTGCGGTCAGCCTTACCCATACTCAGCATCGACCCCTAGATCGCTGCGAAGTCCCCGGTCAGATTGCTGGGGCTGGACTACCGGCGGGCAGCTCGCCTGGGCACCTCAGTGCGCAGCGCCCTGTTGACGCCATCATGGCATGCCAGCACCGCCGGGCCGCTGGTGGGGAGCTAGTACCGGCTAGCTCCGTTTTGCTCCAGCGGCCGGCCCCAGGTGAACGTCGCGTGGAAGACGAGCAGAGCAAAGATCAGGAACGTGGCCACGTGGACGCTGGTGCACCACAGGCAGATCGCGTGGATCTCGTCGAGCTCGGCGTAGATCAGGTAGAGCACGAAGCACATGCCGAGAATGACCGAGCCGAGCCGCGCCCAGCGGACCGGCGGCCAGCTCAGCCGCCAGCCCCACGGCGAGTTGACGGCCACCATGAAGAGGTAGAAGGCCAGGCCGAGGACGGCAACCGGGAATACCCCGAACACGATCGACTCGGTGCTGGTGGTGACCGCCTGGCAGTTGACTATGCCCTTGTCCGAGCATGCGAGCCGCACGCTCGTGTCGTAATGCGCGATCGTGAGATAGATGGATGCGCCGAGGCCATAGAGGGACAGGATGAACGTGGTAAGCGGCAGCGCCCCCATCGATCCGAACGGCGACAAGGTCCCCGTGATCAGTGGCAGCCTGCCGATCCGGCGGAACGGCGTCCCGATGGTCTGCAGGACCCGGCCCGCCATCTGGTCGGCAGGCGATTGCGCGCCCGGGCCGGGCCTGACGGCCGGGCTGGGCTTGCCTCCGGGCTTCCGCACCGCCGTCGAGGCCGAGGCACCGTTGCCGGACGGGCGGGACTGGGTGCCTGACGAGCTCTTCGGCTTGCCGGAACCCTGCCTGGTGCTCGCCGTCGCCGGGCGCGCGGTCGGCGAACCTGGCCGGACCGGCCCCTGCTGGCCGCTCCCGGTGCGCCGCCCGGCAGGCTTCTGGCCGGCCATCAGAGGGATCCCGCCCCGGCCTTGGCGGCAGCGGAGTTGCAGACCGCTGCCGGCGCGTCCTTGGTGATCTTGCAGATCGCCGCGGTGATGTTGTTAGCCGCCCCGTCGACGCCCTTGGCCACGGCGCTCGAGGGGTCCCTGATGTCGGACGCCACCTTCGACCAGCTGAGGCCGGCCAGGGCGCTCGGCAGATACTGAGCCCCTACGTCCACGTACTGGTTACCGATGTCCACGAACGGGAAGCTATTCGCGTCGGCGGCGGGGACAAACGGCGCGGCGTCGTACTTGGCCATCAGCGCGCTCTGCGCGGCTGTCGGATTCTGAAGCTTCCCGCCGGTGACCGTGACCTCCTCGACCGGGCTGAAGGTCAGGTACTTGCTGGTGTAGCTGGACTTATAGAAGCTCAGCGTCGGCGTGTTGGGGTAGACGTCGGTGCTCGATGAGTGGATCAGTCTCAGGTTAGAGAAGGAGCCGAACCGGCTCAGCGCCACCACCAGGGCCCAGCGTTCGGCGCCACAGTAGGGGCAGGACTCCTCCCCCATGAACACGACCTCGGGCTTGCCACCGGAGGTCAGGGCGGGCTGGCCCTTGGTAGAAATCAGGGGGCTGATGCCGCTGCCGGCGCCGACCGAGTCGAGCGTGGCGGCGGGAACCGTCGCGAGCTGCCTGGCCACCGACGCAGCGGTGCTGCTGGACCCCGAGCCGGCCGCGGCTGCAGGGGTACTGGTGAGGGCCTTGCCGACGATGAGGCCGATGACGATGACGAGCACGCCGAGGACGCTGCCGCCGGCGATCAGCATGCGCCGCCGGGCCTCGGCGCGCCGCGCGGCCTCCTGCTGCGCAGCGATCTTCTCCCGAGCGTTCATCCGCCGGATCCGCTCAGCCTTGCCCATGCCTTCCTCGCCTTGCTTGTCTGGGGGTTGTCTGTCTGTCCTGGACAGCTAGCCGGGGCCCCGTCCGGCTGGGATCCGCCACCTCTATGGCGCGCTGCCTGGCCGCGATCAGTTGCCGCAGTCAATGCTATGGCGCCCGGTCCGGTGCGGCCGCATCTGTTATAGAAGCGGAAGCTCCTGAAGGTTAGCTGAAGGCCTGCTCTGCCGGAACTGAGTGCCGTCCGGCCAACGCGTAAGCGAGGTATGTCCATCGTTCTTGCGATGCGCAACCTATGGTGGCTATCGTCTGGGGGATGGCGACACTGAATAGTCGGCGCGGCGCTCAGGTCGGCGCGCTTCTAGCAATCGGTTGCATCGGGCTTGCCGCGGCTGGCTGCGGTAGCTCATCCCCCAGCACCACGGGTTCCTCGAGCCATCCGACGACAGGCAGCGTCAGCGTGGCGTACGCCTCCTCGCTGGAGTATCTGAACGAGAAGGTGGTCGGGCCGGCGTTCACGAAGGCCACTGGCGACAAGTACGTCGGCCAGGGCGCCTCGTCCGGGACGCTGGAGTCGGAGATCGCCAGTGGCGAGATCCATCCGAACGTCTTCGAGAGCGTCGGCGGCGACAACGTCACGCCGCTGTTCCCCAAGTTCACTAAGTGGTACGTCCAGTACGCTGGCACCTCGATGGTCGTGGCCTACAACCCGAACAGCAAGTACGCTCCCGAGTTCAAGGCCATCGCCGACGGCACCAAGCCCCTGAAGGACCTGTTCACCTTGATGGAGAAGCCCGGCTTCAAGCTCGGCCGGACCGACCCCAACATCGACCCCCAGGGCCGGGACTTCGTCTATATGCTCGAGCTCGCGCAGTCCTACTATCACTTGCCGAAGAACACGGTGACCAAGATCCTGGGCGGTCCGGCTGGCTCCGCGACCTCGCCGGAGATCTTCGCCGAGGACTCGCTGGACTCGACCCTGCAGTCCGGGCAGCTTGACGCGGCCAGCGCCTTCATCACCCAGGCTATCGAACTGCACCTGGACTACATCCCGCTGCCGACGGCGATCAACCTGGGCAGTGACGCCATGGCCGCGGACTATGCGAAGGCGACGATTACCGTCACCCCGCCTGGCAGCACCGCCACCATGAAGAGCGGTTCCCCCCAGGTCATCGACATCACGATCATCGGCAAGCCGACCCCGGCTGCGATCGCTTTCGTGAAGTACACGCTGTCCCAGGCTGGCCTGGCGCTGTACAAGACCGGGGGATTCACCCTCCTGCCGCTGATCCCGAGCGGAACGACCAGTGCGATTCCTGCCGATATAAGCAGTGAGCTGGGCGGCTAGCCCGGTAGCGGCCACCGGGGCTGGCCGGGGCGACCGGGGGGGTCAGCCTCCCGGCCGCCCCGGCGGCTCCGGCGTTCCGAACAGGATCCGATCGGTATCCGGGGTGGCGTCGATCGTCGGCGCGGGCGTGATCTGGCTCGCGCTTCTTGGCCCGGTCATCACGCTGCTGACGCACCTGTCCTGGCACTCGATTGTCAGCTCGCTGGACTATCCGGGGGCGCTCGACCCGCTGGTGACCTCACTGGAGGCCGGGGGCGTCACGCTGATCGTGCTGGTCGTCGTGTGCACGCCGCTGGCCTGGAAGCTGGCGAGGGGGACGCTGCCCTTCCCGCGGGTCTGGGAGGCGGGCGTTCTGTGCAGCCTCCTGCTGCCGCCCCTGGTCATCGGCTTGCTGCTGGTCTTCATGGTTGGCCCGTATACGCCGTTCGGCGAGCTCATCGGTCACCTGAACCTGTCCGCCACCAACACCTTCCTCGCGCTGGTCATCGCCGAGGTCTACGAATCCGCGCCGTATTACATCGTGGGCGCGCAGGCCGCCTTCAGCGCGGTGGACCCCCGGCTCGAGCAGCAGGCGGCGCTGCTAGGCGACCGGCCGAAGCGGGTGTTCCGGCGGGTCACGCTGCCGCTAGCCTCGCCAGGCCTGGCGATGGCGCTGGCCGTCGCGTGGGCGCGGGCCATGGGAGCCTTCGGCGCCGTCGTCATCATTGCTTATCATCCTTACGGGCTCCCGCTGCAGATCTGGACCACGCTGGCGGAGACGGGCCTGGCCTCGGCGCTCCCCTACGCCCTGGTCCTGCTGGTGGTCGCGCTGCCGCTGCCGCTGGCCGCCTACCTCTGGAGCGCGCGTGCTCAAAGCCGACGTCGAGGTTGACCGCCGCGAGTTCACCGTGCGCGCCGCGATCGAGGTGGCGCCGGGGGAGCGCCTGGCGCTCTTCGGCCCGTCAGGGGCCGGGAAGACGACGCTGCTTGAGACCATCGCTGGCCTGGTTCAGCCGAGATCCGGCCTGGTCGAGCTCGGGGGCCGCACGCTCACCAGGACCAGCGCGCCGCGGGTGGCCGTGCCGCCCTGGCAGCGACGGGTCGGCCTGCTCCGCCAGGATCCTGGCCTGTTCCCGCATCTATCGGTGCGCGACAACCTGGGCTATGCGCGGACCGCTAGCACTTCGGGCAGCGAGCTCGCCGAGCTCGCCGAGGCCCTCGGCATCGGGAGCCTGCTCGGCGCGATGCCGGCCCGGTTGTCCGGCGGTCAGCAGCACCGGGCGGCGCTGGCCCGGCTGCTGCTGGCCCATTGCGATGCGCTGTTGCTCGACGAGCCCTACACCGGCCTCGATGCCGGCCTGCGGCGGACGCTCACCGCCCTGGTCACCGGGCTCGTGACGGAGCGCGCCGTGCCATCCGTCCTGGTCACGCACGACCTCGCCGATGCGCAGGCCTTCGCCAACCGGCTGGCCGTCCTGGATCACGGCGGCATTCTTCAGCTCGGCGAGCCCGATCGGGTCGTGCTCCGGCCTGCCTCAGTTCGGGTCGCCGAGCTGGTGGGGTACCTGGCCTTCGCCGGGCTGCCCGGGCAGCCTGACGTGGTGGCAGGGATTCACCCGGACCGGGTCGTGGCGGGCGCGGCTCCCGGTCGGGGGCTCGTGCTGAAAGGGACGATCGTCGCGAGCCGGCCAGCCGGTGCGGCCTGGGAGGCGGATCTGGAGTTGCCCGAGACCACGGGTACCTCGGTCACCTGCAGGCTGGCGGAACGACCGGAGGCAGATGGCAGCGAGCTGACGGTAACCGCGCTTGATCCGCCGTGCTTCGGTCCCGATGGGTGCGCTGTCGACGGCTACTGTGGCCCTGTGCGCGAGGGAGTGCTGCCGTGACCGGGGCAGAGGATGCCGGCCAGCACCAGCCTGGCGGCACGCGCGCCGGGGCCCGGCTGCGGCTGGCACGGCAGGTACGGGGATTCTCCCAGCAGCAGCTGGCCGGAATGGCCGGGGTGTCGAGGCAGGCGGTGTCGGCCGTCGAGGCCGGCCTGTCCGATCCGTCGCTGCGGGTAGCCGTGGCGCTGAGCCGCGCGCTCGGCCTCACGGTCGAGGAGCTGTTCGGGCCGGCGATCCCGGAGCCCGTCGTATCCGTCCGCTCGGTGGCTGCACTGGGCGCGGCAGGCGCGAGGGTATCCCTCGCTCCGGTCGGCGACTGTTTCGTGGCACTCCCGCTGACCGGCGGCACCATCACCCGATCGGGGTTCGCGCCGGCGGGTGGCCGGGTGACGGGCGCGGAGGAGGTCATCCCGCTGGCGCCGCCGCGCCCCACCCTGGTTGTGGCGGGGTGCGATCCGGCGCTGCCGCTGATCGAGATCCCCCTCAGCCTGCTGGATCCGCCCGTTTCCTTTGTCTGGTGGCCGTGCCCTAGCCAGGAGGCACTGAGCCTGGCGGCCGACGGCCTGGTCCACGTTGCCGGCGCGCACCTGCGCGGGCACGGCGGCGATTACAACACCGGGCCGGCCAGGGAACTGCTGAGCGGCGGGGGCGAGGTGATCGGGTTTTGCTCCTGGCGGGAAGGGCTCGTGCTGCGGCCGGACCTGGCCGGCCAGGTCACCAGCGTGGGCGACGTCGCCGCGGCCGGGCTGCGGCTGATCAACCGCGAGCCGGGCGCCGAGGCGCGCCGCGTACTCGACCGTGAATTCGCCCGGCACGACATCGACGGCAGCCAGGTCGCCGGGTACGGCACCCGGGCGACCGGACACCTGGAGGTGGCGGCGGCGATCGCTGCCGGGCTCGCCGACGTCGGCATCGCCAGTGAGCCGGCCGCGCTTGCCTACGACCTGGCGTTCGTGCCCCTCACCGCCGAGCGGTTCGACCTGGTCGTCCCGGCTGCGCATGCCGGGTCGCGCGAGGTCCAGGCGCTGCTGCGGGCACTGTCCTCGACCTGGCTGCTTGACCAGCTCGCCAGCCTGCCCGGATACAGCGTGACGCAATGCGGCGAGCGAGTCGCGACCATCCCGGCGGCCTGACGACCAGGCTTCCGCGGCCCGCACCGGAGACGTAAGCTGCGGCGATGTACAACAGCGACCTCGAGGACATCGAGGAGATCGGCTGGGACCGGTTCATCTGCGGAGCGTGGGAGGCGATCTTCGTCGGCTACCGGTCGACCGTCGGGATCAGATCGATCGGGCGCCGGTGGAGTGACCTGCTTCAGGCCGGCCTTGGCTGCCCGGCGGAGATTGCGGACCTGCTGCTCCGCGATCAGGTCATCGTGCGCCAGGACCGGGACCTGATGACCCTTAAGGACCCGGAACAGCTGCTGGCCGCGATGGATCAGGTGCTGACCGACATCGGGACCGATCTAGCGGAGCTGCCGGAGATCAGGCCGTCCGACCGTGACCGCCTGCTAGCGGCACACCACGCACTGCGGGAGTTCCTCCGCGAGAACTTCCTCGACCCCGATGCGGCCGACGGGCTCGCCGAGGACTAACTCGCCGCTTTACGGGCCAGCACGAGCGCGGTGTCGTACGGAACTGTCAGCTGGCCGTCCGTGAAGTGCGCGGCGAGGATGGCAGCGATGCGGTGCAGGACCGACTCCCGGAAAGCCGGCTCGAGGTCGATGAAAAAGGACTTGCTCCGGCAGTCGGTGACCCAATCAGCTGCCGAAACCTGCCTGGTCCAGGGCACGACGATGGTGCCGGCGGGCTCCATGCGGGCCACGGCCGCTACTGCCGGGTCCGCCCAGTCCGGGACCAGCACATCGTCTCCGGAGTGCAGCCACTGATAGCCAGGACATGACGCGAGCACGAGCTGCTCATACTCCTCGAACCAGGGCTCACCCGTCGCCTTCGCCCTGTTCCACCAGGCAGCCCAGTACCCGCCAGGCCTCAGGACCCTGGCCACCTCAGTAGCTGCCACCCGCTGGTCGAACCAGTGCCAGGACTGCGCGAACGTCACCAGGTCCGCGGAGCTGGCACGGGCAGGCATCCGGTTGCCGTCGGCGAGCACGCAGGCAGACTGCGGACGACGTGCCTTCGCCATCCGCAGCATCTGCGCACCGATGTCGAGCGAGATGACTCTGGCCCCGCGCTCGGCCAGCTGACGGCTGGCGATGCCGGTGCCGGCGCCCCAGTCCAGAGTGACCTTCCCGGCCAGCCGCCCGGCCTGATGCTCTACCGCGTCATACAGCGCCGCCGGGTACGACGGACGGGCAGCGTCGTACTCGGCGGCGGCCAGGTCGAAGACAGAACGGGTCGTCGCATCAGCCGGGGGCATGGGCAACATCCTGGCCGGCGCAGCCCGCGCCGGGGACTCGCTAGCCGTTGTGGCCGTAGACCGGGACGATAACGGCCTTGGCGATCGTGGCGAACGTGAGGTTGAAGCCGGCCACCGCCGGGGAGACGTCGGAGTCAACGCCCAGGTGATCGGTGCTCAGCGCGTACACGGTGAACACATACCGGTGCGGCTCACCAGGCGGCGGCGCAGCACCCCCGAAGTCCTTGGTGCCGTAATCGTTGCGGACCGAGAAGGCCCCGGCTGGCAGCCCGTCCCCGGCACTGCTCCCGGCCCCGGTCGGCAGCTCGGTCACTGACGCCGGAATGTCCAGCACCAGCCAGTGCCAGAAGCCCGACCCGGTCGGGGCATCCGGGTCATAGCAAGTGACGGCGAATCCCCTGGTCTCGGCGGGGAAGCCATGCCAGCGCAGAGACGGCGAGATGTTGTCGCCGCTCATGCCGAAGCTGTTGTACACCTGGGCATCGGTCATCTGCTGGCCGTCGGCGACGTCATCGCTTTCGACCGTGAAGGACGGGACCTGGGGCAGAATGTCATGCGGAAGAGGAGCGCGATCAGGCATTGTTTCCTCCGGTTCGGGGCGGCACGGTAGCGAGGTCCACGCTACTGAAACGGCCACGGGCGCTGCGGCCGCAACCCGCCGATCGCGCCCAGCGAAGGGCATGAGATCGCGCAGGAAGGACTGGACAGGGTCGTGAAGCTCGCGCGGGGGCCGATCGTGTGGGCGAAGCGGGCGCTGCTCGCCATCGTGCTGGTGGGTGCTGCGGTCATTCCCGGCCGGGCCAGCAGCCACGTCTCCCAGCACTGCGCGGGCCAGCGCTGCCCGACCGGCGGCTCAGTACTGTGGACCGCCGGGCTATCCGGCTCCTGGCTCGCCGAGCCCGGTGAGTCGGGCACGGTAGCGAGTCAGAACGGCGCCTACGCCGCGGCTGGCGGTGATCTCGCGGTGGTCGGGACCGGCACCACGGTGACCGGCTTCAGCGAGACCACGGGCAAGCGGATGTGGCAGATCGTGCTCACGCGCGTGCCGGCGGGGTCGGCCATCGTGGGCGTACGAGCCTTTCGGGGAGTTGTCGCCGTCGGGGTGGCGCCGCCCGCAGGTCGGCCGGGTGCGCGCCGGGAGATCATTCTGTCTGCAGCGACCGGCGGGGAGATCCGCTCCTATCGCTCGGCTGCCTACGGCGGGGCCGTCAGGGCGGACGCCGCCAGCACGGTCATCGTCGGAACGCGCGCTGTCACGGCCTACTCCAATTCCACCGGCCGGGTGATCTGGCGCCGCGCGACGGGACCGACCAGCCAGGCGTGGCGAGTCACGGGCCAGACGCTCTACATCACCGACAGCCGCGACTCCCTGGGCAGCACGGTGCCCGCGCTCCGGCGGATCGACCTTCGAACTGGGGCGGAGCGCATCATCCGCCCGCCCGGGGGTCCCTTTTCCGGTACCTTGACCGACGCGGTCGGGGGAATCGTGCTGTTCTCCGGCTCCGACGGCGTGCAGGCCTATAGCGGCCAGACTGGCGAGCCCGTGTGGTCCCGCCCGTCCGCCGGCCTGGAACTCGCGGCTGGCGGGCAGGACACGGTCTATCTCACGGCAGGCAACCAGCTGCTCGGGGTGAACGTAGCGACGGGGCACGTGATCAGCTGGGCGCCGATCTCGGTGGCGGCAAGCCTGTACTGGGTCAGTCACGGCGTCGCCCTGGGACTCGACCAGAACAGCCTGGGGGAAGCCTGGGGCTACAACCTCAGAACGAGGCGTATCGCCTGGTCGTCGGGGTCATTGCCGTGGCCGCACTTCTTCGTCGACCTGTCTGGCCTGGGCGGGAG
>Ga0335072_10005553_pt1 | contig 18572 bp, 12 predicted proteins | sample Lox_Sample_21_FD_206725 | JGI IMG/M metagenome (GOLD analysis project Ga0335072, IMG submission 206725) | Soil microbial communities from Loxahatchee National Wildlife Refuge, Florida, United States - Lox_Sample_2.1 | ecosystem: Environmental > Terrestrial > Soil > Wetlands | place: USA... | reverse complement strand
TGAAATAGCGGTGGATCAGCGACGGATCGGCTTGAGCGAGCGTCAAGGCGTGAGCGCTTTTGCCGCTGCGGGAACCACCGGTTATAAGGGTCACATGAGCCATCGGCCGTTAGCCTAAGGGATTGACGAGCCACTATCGACAGGTTGCCGCACGCTGCCGTGAGAACGAAGCACCTGTTCACATCCGCTCGACGGCAGCCGCCGAGCGAGGTACCTGGCTCTGCTGTTCCCTGGTAAAGCAAGGCTCGAAAATAGCACGGATCCGGCTGCGACGATGCTCAAGTTCGGCGAGCAATTGAACTGCCGAATTAGGGCCGTCAAAGCCCATCCGGCGTGCAAGTGGCGTAAGCTTCTCGGCATCGGTCGGCAAGGCCCACGCGGCCTGATCAGTCTCAATGCGCAAACGATTTTCGAGCGTTTGCAGAAAGCGATAATCGACCTCAAGATGGCCAGCCTCAGTGGGCGACAACAGTCCCCGCCCCGCGAGTGCGCGGATCAAAGCGACGGTCCCACGCACGCGGAGTTCTGGGAACTCGTGACCATAGCGAAGGGCCATCATCTGGGCGAGAAACTCGACGTCAACCAGGCCGCCGGGACCCTGTTTGAGATTCAGGCGATCGAAGGTTTCAGCGCCGATCTCTTTTTCCATCCGCAGCCGCATCGCGGCTATAGCAGCAACCTCCGGAAGCTCTAGTCCGCGGCCAAAGACGAATTCGCGGCGCGCCCGTTCGACCTCACGGCCGAGACCGTCGTCGCCCGCAACGACGCGGGCGCGGACCAGCGCCTGACGTTCCCACACAGCAGAGCTGTGGTGATGGTACTCGCGGAAGCCGTCCAGGGATGTAACCAGTGGGCCCGAGTTGCCGGAGGGACGCAGGCGCAGATCGAGCTTGTAAACATAGCCCTCGCGAGTGCGTGCTTCGAGAACCGATATCAGCTTCTGGACGATACGAGTGGCATGTTCGCGGCCGCCGCCAGCGATTTCACCGCTTAGATGATAGACAAAAATCAAGTCAATGTCGGAGTTGTAAGACATCTCGGCAGAGCCTAGACGGCCCATCGCAAGCGCGCAGAGCTTGAGCGCCCCTGGCATGCGATAACGCGTTGCGACTTCATCGCGAGCGAGCGTCAGCGCCTCGCGCAAGCAGGTTTCCGCGAGCAGGGTTAGCTCGGATTCGACCTCGGCCAGTTCCAGATGGCCGGCGAGGTCCGCGATTGCGATACGCAGAAATTCCTGCTGACGAAAGGAACGTAAGGCATCGAGGCGGCTTTCAAAGTCGCTACTAGCTGTGAGCATGCCCGCTAACTCGTCACGTAGTTCGTCCGCTGGACGGCGCAACCGGGCCAGATCGGAGCGAACCAGCGTATCAAGCATCTCCGGATGACGGGTGAAGAGTGCCGACAAGTGACTGCTGGAGGCGAAAAGCTTTAGCAGGACTTTGCGCGTCGCCGGATGCTCCTCAAGCAGAGCGAGAAACGACGTTCGAGCGCCTACCGCGGCGATACAGGCGGCGAGGTTTATTAGCGCGAGATCGGGATCGGGAAGGCAGCTTATCTCGTCGAGGAGTAACGGCCCAAGGCGATCGATCAATTCACGGCGGCGCTCGCTGGCCGGTACATGGGCAGGGCCATTAGCAAGCAACCTCAGGCTGTTGGCGCTGTCGGCCGGACGGGCAAAGCCCAGCGCCCTCAGCGTCTGGCCGGCCAGCGCGCGATCGTTTGCGGCGAGCCACGCAGCCAGTGCTTCGGACGACGGATCGGCCTGCATGCGCTCTTCACCACCGGCGAGCATCTCGCGGAACTGATTGGCGACGAATTCGCGATGGCCTGCGAGCTCCGCGCGCAGGCCCGCAACTGCGGAGGGGTCCTTGCCCCACCGCATCCGCGCGGTGAGCTGGGCAAACGCGCGCTCATCCGTAGGCAGTGAATGAGTCTGTAGACCGGCGACCACCTGCAGCTTGTGTTCGAGGTCCCGCAGCAAGAGATAAGCAGCTTGTAGCCGCTCCGCACGTGGACGGGCGAGATAGCCATAGGTCTGGAGGCGATCAAGGGCGGCAAGGGTCTGGGGAGTGCGGAGGCGCTGATCGCGGCCGCCATAGATAAGGGTGAGAGCCTGAACGATGAATTCGAGTTCGCGGATTCCACCGCGGCCCAGCTTGATATTGCTTTCGACATGCGCAGGCGAGCGCAGCTCCGTCTCGATCTGATGCTTCATCGCGCGCAACTGCTCAAGCGTCTCAAAGTCGAAATAGCGCCGGAAGATGAAACGCTCGAGCTCGGCCAGCAGGCTTTTACCAAGCCCTATGGCGCCTGCGATCGGCCGCGCCCGTAATAACGCGGCGCGCTCCCAGGTGTCGCCGAGGTTTTCGTAGAACGTGAGCGCGCCTTCCATCGTAACGACCAGCGGTGAGCTGCGTCCGCCTGGACGGAGACGCACATCGACGCGGAAGCATTCGGCCGACAAAATTTCGGTCAGTGTCTCGCCGAAGCGCTGCGCCGCCGTATGACGCGCAGGATCGTGCGCGCCATCGAGCAAGTAGACCAAGTCGATGTCAGAGCTGAGATTTAGTTCACCAGCGCCAAGTTTACCCATCGCAAGCACGCAGAAATCGCGGGATGGGTCGATCGGTCCTTTGAGCACGGCTGAGGTAGCTTCGAGGGCGCCGCGGACGCATTCTTCGGCGAGCCGCGAAAGGACCGTCGTTGTATCCGCCACGGTGAAGACACCAAGCAGGTCGGCTATCGCTATCCGGAGAAAAATCGAGCGCTTGAACTCGCCCAGCGCATTTATCGCGATGGCCTTGTCGTCCGGGTTGGGCGGTCGCGAAAAAACGATCGCGTCAAGTAGCTGAAGAGCCGTTTGCGAGCGGGACTCGGCGAAGATTGCGGGCCATGCCGGTCCAGCGTTGACGAGCCCAGCAGCGACGATCTGTGAAGAGCCAAGGCAGAAAATCAAATCGGTCGCAAGCGCCGGATCAGCGACCATTGAGCGAAGTTGATTCGGAGTGCGGTCACCGAGTTGGAGAAGATGGGCGAGCGCGAGGTGTTCATCCGGTGCCCGCTCGCGAATCGTCTGCAAAAGAAGAGTGGCCTGTCCGCGATCGTCGAGCCATCGCTCAAATTGTCCGGCGAGTAGGCGTTCGCTCGGCGCAAAATCCGTCGCGTCCATCGGCGTAAGCATAGCAGACAGGTGGAATTACTGTGCCAGTTGATGATTGATCAAGGGTCCGCCATTGATGCTACGGTGGCCGCAGCAGGCAGCTTGAGGAGCTTTGCGATGATCATTCTCTACACGACCGAACGCGACTATCCATGGGGGACATTGCGATCAACCCATGCGAGCAAGACCAAGGTAATTCTTGAGGAAAAAGGCTTGCCCTACCGGATTGAGAATCTGCCGCCGGGAAACCTGTGGAAGAAGCCCCCGGAAATGGTCGCGCGCCATCCGCTGGGCAAGGTGCCCTACATCGAGCATGACGGCCTGACGATCTACGATTCGACCGTAATCGGCGAGTATCTGGAGGAGCGCTACAGCTGGTCACGACTGATGCCGGACGACCCAGCCGAGCGGGCCCGCGTGCGAATGATCGAGCAATACGCCGACGAATCGATGCTGGTGGGCAGCCTTCCGCCTATCTGGATGCCGTACTGGAGTCCGCCGGAAAAACGCGATCTGGATCGAATGGAAAAGGGTCGGGAGGCGCTGCGCTCCCGCGACCTGCCATATATCGAGAAGCTACTCGCGGAAGCACCGGCGGGCGGCTATCTCTGTGGGAATTATACGCTTGCTGATGTGCCGATGATGGTCCTGGCGATGGTCCTTGAAGTGGATCAGCCGGACTTGAGTCAGTGGCCGAGCGTCAAGAACTACCTCGATTTTCTCCGTGCTCGGCCAAGCTACCGCGAGATCAGCCCGAAGACCAAGGTGGCCGACGCAAGCAGCTCGCGGGCATCAGGATAAGGGCACTATAGCTGCGCTGCTCTCGTCAGCCTCGATATCGTGGCGATGGCCGTGGTGGCGAATCGCGTGGACCGATTGGGTATGTGCGTGACGATGACGCTGCTGATGATGTTGCGCCGCCGAATGCCGCGTCTCTACAACCATCTCCAAGTGTGGTCGCTGGACAGGCTCGGATGATGCCACCAGATGACGGCGCCGCCCGTAGTGTCGTCCGTGATGCGCGACGCGATGCAGCGAGCCATGACGGCGGAACACCCGGGGAGGAGCGAAATCGGTGCGCACCAATTCTGGGGGCGGCGTCGCCTCATATTTCAGGTTGGGAAAGTATTGGTCCTCGTATTGCCGAACCTGAAGGGCTGCGAGGAATTCCGCGTAGTAGTTGCGCGAAGCGAAACCGAAACGAGGTCCATCGAAGCTGCGGTAGATTCTGTCAAAATCATTGCCGTAGATCTGCGCAGCCTCCGCCATACCGCCGGTGCCGTAATTGTACGCGGTGATTGCCAGCGGCCAACTTCCGAGCGAGTCATAATTGTAACGAAGCAATTGGGCGGCAGCGCGCGTTTCGGCGATCGGATCGAAGCGATCATCGTGATAAGGCGTGATACGCATGTATTCTTTGCCTGTGTCACGCGTGAACTGCCAGATACCCACCGCTCCCGCGCTGGATTTGGCGGTGTTATAGAAGCCCGATTCAATCGTGGCCAGACTTACGAGTTTCGGCGGCAGGCCTTCGTCAATGAAGATACGCTCCATCGCGGCCCGGTAGTTGCGGCTGCGGAGCAAGCCCGCTTCGTACTGTTCGCGCAGGCCCTCCTGAACACGAAGGTTCGATGCTGCTAGCGTATAGGCCGAAGGCGACTCGCCTTTGAAGAGCGCCGCCACCCGCCGCTCGTCGGGATCGGTTGGCTGGAGACCGGCTGCGAGGCGGCCGAGAATATTCGTGTATTTCTCGCGCAGGTATTCAGTCGTGGCTTGGACCTCGTCGCGGCTGGGCGCGCCGAAGCCCGGTAGATGCTGCACCTCGTAGATCTTCCAGAGGTTGTCTTTGTCGTGGATCACGAAGTCGCGCTCGCCGTATGCGGTAAACACGTCCACCCAAAATTTGATATTGGGCTCGAGCGCGGGCGGGCGCGGAAACTCTGCTGATCCGCCGGTTGAAGCGACGCTTTCGCCTGCGAAGCCAGGATTTGGAGCGCTTGGCTCATTCACCGGCTGCAACCGCTGCGCGTCTTCCGGAAAGCGCACTATCGTGTCGGCGCCAGCAAGCACGCGCGATGGTAGCGCAGTCACCGTCAAACCCAACGCCACCACGGCAAGCGAAGCGAATTTCAGGATTTTGCTAATCTCAACAGCTTTGCCAGGCAAGGTCTCCTCCCTCGCGAACCGTCCACCCCTAATCCGTCACGGGGACCTTCTTTGCAAGTCGTCCCTATAGGGGTAAAGCTTTGACTTAGCATAGTCAATGCCTTTGACTCATTGATGGACGCGGCCAGCAACTGAGTCGAGCAGACCTTCACTTAAGTGGGCGATGACACCATAGAAGCTTAACCTTTTGTCAATTGACGCATCACTGATCCTGACGTCTCAATCGATTTCGATTTTCGTCGAATGTCCATAAATGCCACGGATCAGAGGCTTTTTGGGTCGCCCCACTGCGCTCAGCATCGTCCGTGACTCAGGATGGATCACTGCACTTCCCGTGATGGGACAAGCTCCGAGGCGATCCTGGCCGAGCCCGCGAATACCTTAGGGATGGACGTCGCGCCTCACCGATCGGCGACAACGCCTCGTCTCTGCTACTCGCTAGGAATGGGCATGGGCGGTTGCCGGCGCGCGTCCGCATGCATTGACAACGCGCGTTGCGATCAGCCGCTCAATTTCCTCTTCAGAACGCCCAAGCTCACGCAGAATCGCGAGGCTGTGCTCGCCGATCAGGGGTGCTGGACGCCGCTGCACCGTCGTGGCGTTAGCAAATCGCAACGTGTGCCCGACTTCGAAAATCGAACCCGCCGTCGGATGGTCTTCCTGAATGACAATGTTATGCATTCGTAATGACGGCTCTATCGCGAGCTCATCGGGAGTAAAGGGTGCCGGGATTGCGCATGGGACGTTCTCGACGCGAAGCCGGCGTTCGGCACTGTGCGGGAGAAGCGGGGCTAACGCGGCCTCGATCGCGCGGGCGATCGTGCTGATCGCCAGCGGTTGATTACGTGCTTCAGCGAAAGTCGGCCAAGCTGAATCGGCGATGGAAAGAGCACGGCGGACGCCGTCCCATTCGCGATCGCTGTAGCACGCGATCAGGATCCATCCGCCTGCCGTCCGATACAGCGCGTTAGTAGGCGCGTGACCGCGCTGTTCGGCATCAAGTGGGAAGGTTTCGATTGCATGGTCGCGAAGGCCATGCACGTCCGACATCGCGAGCAATCCAGCGCCAGTTTGCGGCACTTCGATGTATTGGCCGAGGCCGCTGCCTTCGCGTTCAACCAGGGCTGCGATAACCATCGCGGCGGACGTGAGGCCGCATCCGTAGTCCATATGCGTAAGGTAATGCGCAGGCTGATTACTCTCGCCACCGGTGCGAGTCAGCAGGCCAGTGATAGCTGAATGCAGCGGTTCAAAGGTCGGTAGGCTCGACCACGGGCCGTCGTTGCCGTAACCGGACGAATGACAATAGATGAGGCGTGGATTGAGCTTGCGCAGGTCCTCCCAACCGACACCAAGCCGATCCATCGCACCGGCCCGCATGTTGTTGTGGACGACATCGGCACGACGCACGAGGTCATGGACGATACGGCGTCCGTCGGCCGACTTGAGATCAATCGCGAGGCTTTCTTTCCCGCGCTGGACTCCCAGCAGGATGCTCAGTTGCGGACCGCGCATCGGGTCGCCGCCATACTCTTCGACCTTTATTACACGGGCCCCAAGGTCGGCAAACAGCCGATTGGCGAAAGGCCCCGCCATATACGCGCCGAAATCGAGCACGAGAATCCCATCCAGCGGGCCAAGCCGTGGCGATGATGAGGATACGCCGGTACTGTTGGTGGTCGAGTGCTCGACGATGGTGCCGTTTGCTCGCGGCGTTGATGCTGCTGCGGCGGTTGCTCCGAGCAATTTGGTGTTGTCCTGGCCGGGTTCGGGAATCTCGCGCCGAACCGTAATCGGTGTCCGGCTGAATTTGGCCAGGCGGCCCAGTGAGCGCGTGCCGTCAGGGGCGACATCGACCAGGCCGTTGGCCTCCATTTGTTCCAGCCAGAGGGCATCGCCCGGTTGAAGCGCGGGCATGCAGCAGACGTCGTTTTTGGCCAGCAAGTCGCACCAATGTCTTGATGGCTGGCTCTTAAAGGTGCGGTCGAGAAACCCCCACAGCTCCTGCGCGACAGCCGGATCGAGAGGGACGGCGAGACTATGCGGATCGGCGTCGGCGACCGCCAAATCGTCGCGGCCCAGCAACTTGAGCAGGCGATCGAAAGCGCCGCGCGGCCCGGTATGGGCCTGTATCCAGCGACCATCGGCACATTGGAAAAGCTCAACGACTATCCGAAGATTATTGTGACGCGTCGAGATACGGCTACCTGGCATCAATGGACCACCGGCACCGCCTCCGACCCAGCGGGCATTGCTGAGGATCGCGATGCCATCGAGAAGTGAGGTCGTGACGGCTTGACCATGGCCGGTTCGCTCGCGTTCAAGCAAAGCACCAAGGATGCCGAGCTGGAGCATCCATGCGGCGCCGTAGGTCGCATGAGGCCAGCCTAAGAAGACCGGCGCGCCGCGCACGCCTTCCTGAACATGTTGCAAGCCGTATTGCGCTTCGATCAACTCACCATAGACCGGAGCGTCGCCGGCATGAGGGTCGGCGGCAAGATCAGCGATGGAGCGCGGGTAGGCTGTGAGAGTCGCGGTAATCTGCCGCTGACTGAGCGGATAATCGAGGAGGCTGAACGGCTTCTGCATCCATGAATGAGCGGTGTTGAGGATAATGTCGGCAGAGGCGAGCAACCGTTGCCATCCGCCGGTAGAGATATCGTGGGCGGTCGGAATGACGCTCTTCTGGCCGCGCAGCCATACACGGGAACCCGCCAATGCGCGAACGGGATCGCCGCCCTCAGGCTCGACCCGGATAACTTCGGCGCCGAGGTCAGCGAGGACCATCCCGGCGATCGCGGAGGCGGGTGAGCGTTCCGATAAATCGAGCACGCGAACGAGTCCATCGAGCGGTCCAGCCATGATCAGCCTCCAGCCGCGATACCGACGGCGCCATCGATACTTATGGCTGAGCGATAGGACGAATCGGCGGCAAAATCAAACGCCTGGATGGGCAACCGCATCCGCATTTCAATTCACACCGTGTGTAAAGATGTATGGCGATGAAGGTGTCTGTATCCCGCACGCGTCGTAGTATGCTCAGACCGGGTTGCAAGCTCGCATTGAAGAAAACCCGACGAGGCAAACCTCCAGCGGAATTCAAATAAATAATGACTAATCAAGCGAAGATGCAGGTGCGGCTGATTGATTATGCGCGGGCGCCGCTGGAAAAACTCTATGCGGCCTTTCGCACCTGTTACTCAGCCGATACGCCAATCGAGATTTGGGAAAAGATCGAGGCCGAAAAGATCAGCCGCGAGAAAATCCGCGATTTTATTGGCGAGCGGCTCAAGACCGGTCACGCTTCGCCGCTTGAACAAGTGGTTTTCTGGTTCGCGATTTCAGGGGTGTCCCGGTCGTTGTCGCATCAGTTCGTACGCCATCGGATAGGTATCAGCTTCGAACAGCAGAGTCAGCGCTACGTCAAGTTTAAACAGGACAAGCTCGCCTTTGTGCTGCCGGAATCATGGTCGCGCGCCGGGATGGATACGGAGTTCGCGGAGTTGCTGGAAAAGACCTCGGAACTCTATGCGCGTGCACTGAAAGCTGGAATCCCAGCAGAAGACGCGCGTTTCGTGCTGCCCAACGCAGCGCCGACCAACTTCCATGTGATGGTCAACTTCGCCGAGATGCTCCATATTTGCGACCTCCGGCTATGCGTGCGCGCACAATGGGAAATTCGCCGGATGGTCGCTGTGATGCGTGCGGAAATCAAGCGGGTGCTGCCGGAAATCGCAGTGTTCCTGCAGCCCAAATGCGGCGAGAATCGGATGGGCTATTGCGACGAATCGCTCGACGAATGGCGCAAATGCCCGCTCGGCCGCATCCGGCCCCATAAGTCGGTTCTGTTCGAGTTGCATGAGCGCTACGGCAAGAACAAAGCTCAAGCACTGGGCGAGGAAGAATTCAAAGCGGTGGAGGAGTTGGAACAATTGTGAAACACGCAGATGTAGGCCTCGCTTGCGAGGCCGTGCACACACGAGTCTGCGAGCGCTGTGCCTGAAGAATCTGAATTCTCGCTTGCGAGCAGTGCACATGCGAGTGCGCAACTCCTGTGCCTCAGGAATCTGAAATTTCGCCCGCAAGGCCGCGCATCGGCACGTAGAGCTGAGCTCCTGAGGCCGTTAACGACTGAGTCTGTGAATGGAATCGGTGTAAACTAGGCGTCGAGCACTGCGCCTGAAGAATTTTGAGATGCGTCGAAAATAATTTGCGATGGGACTGATCGAATACAGCTACCCAGGCGGCGCCGACCGCATAATCGATCCCTGCTCCCTCTGCCGCCATGCCGAGGGTGTCTGGAGCATTGCCTGGCCCAACTTACCCGACGATGCGCTTTACCTCGTATGCGGCAAATGCCTGTGGCGCAAATTCCACGAAGTACCTAAGGGCATCGTCCGCAGCGGATTGGTCCGCCGGGTTTTCCATGGCCGCGTCTTCGGCCGCGACAGCGCCTGACACTTCAATTGCCTTGACTTCAGGTGGAAGGACGGCCCGCATCGGGCCACCCTCGCCTGTTCCTTTATCCGCATCATCGAAGACAGCCGCGTTCGCCGCCTTACGCGAATCGATGCTGGCATGCGGACGTTGCCCGAAGCTGGTCGAATCGCGGTCGCGCGTAGTGCCAGGTGACGGTGCCGTACCAGCCGAAGTCGCTTTTGTCGGGCTTGCGCCCGGACGTTTCGGCGGCGACCGTACCGGGATTCCTTTCGACGCTGATCGGTCAGGAGAATTGCTTCGGCGCATGATCAAGCACGCGGGGCTGCGCGGGGTCTTTATCACCAACGTCGTGCGCTGTAATCCGCGCGATCTTCGGGGGCGCAATCGCGATCCCGATGCGAGCGAGATCGCCAACTGCCGCAGCCATCTGACAGCGGAGCTTGCGATGGTTAATCCGCGAATCGTTGTCTGTTTGGGGCGGATCGCGTGGAATGCACTCGCGGGCCGCGAAAATCCATTCGAGCCACAACGTCCAAAGGTCATCGAGGTTCACGGTAGCCGGCTGTTACCGCTGTACCATCCGGCGTACGTAATCCGTGGCGCATATGCGGAACGAAGCTACCGCCGCCATTTCGTGTGGCTCGCCAGGATGTTGCGCGAAATCGTCTCCGCACATCTCCCAAACCCGAACGATTGACCCGCCGTCGTACCCCCGCGATGCTGTCGGTCAGTGGAAATCACACCCGAAGCAATCGCCGCCGGGATGCGCCGCGAGCATTACATCACTAATCAGCGGGTCGAGACCGCAGTCTACCTTGCACTCGCGCTCGACAAGCCTCTCCTGATCGAAGGACCGGCGGGCGCGGGCAAAACCGAAATTGCCAAGGTGGTGGCGGCGATGCTCGCGACTGACCTGATCCGCCTGCAATGCTACGAAGGACTCGACGAGGCGCGCGCGCTTTACGAATGGAATTACCAAAAGCAGCTTTTGCGCTTGCAGGCTGGCAAGGGCGAAGGTGGCGAATGGGCGGAGATTTCAGCGGACCTCTTTTCACGCGATTATCTGCTTGAACGGCCGCTGCTCAAGGCGATCACTGCGCCGCGCAAGGTTGTACTGCTGATTGACGAAATCGACAAGGCTGACGAGGAGTTTGAGGCGTTCCTGCTCGAATTGCTCTCCGACTTCCAAATCAGTCTGCCGGAACTCGGAACTATCCGGGCAAATCAGCCGCCAGCGGTTATCCTAACTTCGAATCGGGCTCGTGAATTATCGGAAGCATTGCGCCGCCGCTGCCTCCATCTATTTATCGATTTCCCCGGAATCGAGCAGGAACGCAAAATCATCGAGCTGAAAGTACCGGAACTCGAAACGCGTCTGGCGGCCGAAGCCGCGCGCTTCGTCAACGCGCTGCGCAAGCTCGAGCTCAAGAAATCACCCTCAATTGCTGAGACGCTCGATTGGGCCCGCGCTCTAGTAAGAATTGGCGCTAAAGAACTCGACGCGTCAGTGCTTCGCATGAGCCTCGGCGTGATGCTCAAGCATGAAGAGGACCGTGCCGTGGTCGAGTCAAAGCTTTCTTCGATTGCGACTCGAACGCGCTAGGTATCTGCGAAATCCATGGCGTGGCGCGATAGCTTGCTCGAATTTATCGAGATGTTGCGGGCCGCCGGAATACGAATTTCGGTGGCCGAGTCGCTCGACGCGATGCGTGCCGTTGCGGCCGTCGGCCTTGAGCAGCGCGGACGCGTGCGCGAAGCGCTTGCATCCACGCTGCTCAAAGATGAAGCCGAACGCGGCGTCTTCGACGACGCGTTCGCTCAATATTTCGGCGGAGGGCGCGGGCCACTGCGCGAGGGCGGGCGTCGCGCACCCTCGCGCAGCGGCCTTATCGGCATTGGCGGAGACAGCGGTGGGGCGGGCTCCGCGCAGCCAGAGCGCGCGCGGCCCGTCCCACCGCTGTTGGAGAGTGGGACTAGGCGGCAGGATGCCGCCCAGTCCCACTCCCCAACTGAGCCGCAGACGCAAGCGAAGACCCCAGATGAGAGGCACACCGGGGGAGAGGCCGCGCCCTCTGCTGGCCCAGCCTCCCCATCCGCCTCCGATAACACCAACGCCGACGGGAATGAGGACAGTACGGCCGCGCGGCATGACACCCTGTCGCCGGGTCGCGGGACCGCGGAGTTACTCGCTGCCCTCGAAAAGGCGATTGCTGGCGCGAGAAGCGGCGACGCATCGGACAGTACTGCGGCAGGACGCGCCGCGCGATTGCGCGAGACCGAACGGCTACCGTTCGCCGGCTATGACGATCTCGCATACCAGCAGGCGCGCGATATCTTGAAAGTTCTGCGGCGGCGTCTGCGGGCGCGGTTGGCGCGCCGATTGCGCATCGCGGGAGACGGACGAATCGACTTTCGCCGGACTGTCCGAGCCGCGACGCAACATGGCGGAATCCTTGCAGAATTGCGCTTTCGCAACCGCCGTCCACGTCACTTGGACTTACTGCTGTTGGGCGATGTCTCTGGTTCGATGCGTTACGCAGCGGTCCTCATGCTTGAGCTGATGGCAGGGGCACAAGACCTTTTCCGCCATGTCCGAAGCTTCGTTTATATAGACAGCCTTGCCGAGGCGGGATTCGAGCTAGGCCATCTGGTGACGGTACCGGCCGTGGATTTTATGGCCCGCTCGGATTTTGGCAAGGTGCTGACGGAACTTTGGGAACGGCGCGCCGCCTTGGTCTCGCGCGCCTCGATAATCGTGATCATCGGCGACGGCCGCAACAATCGGAGGCCGCCGCGCGCGGAGATCCTGCGGGATCTGCGGCGCGGCTGTCGGTCCGTCATCTGGCTCAATCCGGAGCCGCCGGAGCGCTGGGGGACTGGTGATAGCGCGATAGCTCGCTATGCTCGCGCTGCCGATCAGTTAGTCGCATGCGGCAATTTAGAAGCGCTGGAACGCAGCTTGGCAAGCGCCGTTTGAGTCCTGACGGTACATAGCGCCATTCAGAAAACTTGTAGATAATACGCGTGCCATAAGCTAAAAATGGTTGTCCGAAGAAAGCCAAGCCGCGCGGCTGCGCGAAATTCGAAGCTGCAGTGAGCGGCTGCACAACGATGCTGAGGAGACGAGAAGAACCTGGTGAAACATCGCAAAGCTGATCGTATGAGAACGGCCCGCGCGGCAATGATGCTTGCGGTGATTTTCTTGCTGGGGGCTCATCGTGCAGGGGCACAGACGGCGGCTGGAAGCCTGACTGCTGTTAGCGGCACTGTAACCATCACACGAGGAACCGCAACGATTCCGGGCGCTTACGGCACCCCGGTGCAGGTCGGTGATCGTATCGCGACCGGGCCGAGCAGTAGTGCGACCGTCACGCTGGGCGATGGCACGCAGATGGAGTTGACCGATTCTGCGACGCTGACAATCGATAAGGAACTGGTCTCAAGCACGGGCACACGCCAGAGCACGCAAGTCTCGTTGCTCAGCGGCATAGTGCGTTCTCTCGTGCGGTTTACGCCAGGGACGCCGCCTAACTACGAGGTGCACACCCCAAATGCGGTCGCTGCGGCGCGAGGCACCAGTTATGACACGCAGTACTCAAAGGGCGTGCCGAACGACAAATATCCGGGCTGCCTCGAATTCACCAACGTCAACGTCTTTGACGGAGTCGTCGGAGTGACTAACCCCACCAATCCGACCTCGCCCGAAGTACAAGTCAAACCCGGCCAGAAGGTAATTGTGCCGTGCGGAGCAGCCCCGTTGATAGCGGGTACAACCGCTGGTATCGGTACGGGTGCCTTGGTTGCGGGCGGCATAATTGTCGGCGCAGGTGCCGGTGTCGGCGGAGCGGCGGCGGCCGGAGCCTTCGACGGCTCCAGTGGCGGAGGCCCTCCACCGAAAAAAGCGGTTACCGGTAACAACTGAGGCCTTTGATGGAGAGGCCTCGGTGCCGTCTGCTAGTCCATTAGCCAGCTCTTCATCTTGAGCTCGAGAAGGCCTTGGAGAAGGTTTGATGGCTGCGCGGAGCGGCAAACCGCTGCACCGGAGCGCGACGATCACCGTCGTCATTGGCTTCGTGATGGTCTGCGCCGCCGCGGCGCTGAATGATCTCTACCCGCATGCCCTTGAGCGGGTACAACTGGCCACCAACGACTGGCGGCTTTATCACGTGCAGATGCCGAAGCCGACGGGTGATGTCGTCATCGCCCGCATCGACGATAAGAGCGTCAAGCAATTGGGGCGTTGGCCCTGGGATCGCCAAGTCGAGGCGCGCCTCGTAAATGCGCTGGCGGCCGACAAGGCCGCAGTGATCGGTTTCGATCTGCTTCTGAGCGAGACCGACCCCGCCGATATCGAACGCAAACAGATAATTCAGCAGTTGCGTGACTCAGGAGTGAATGAGGCAGCACTCGCTGATCTCAAAACCGAAAATAACGACCAGGAGTTAGTTCAGGCGATCAAAGCGCAGGGCGAGACTTACCTCGGATACGCCTTCAGCAGCCATGAGCTTCAGCAGATTGCCGGAACCGGCCTGCAAGGCTATCTCACGACGTTCCTTCAACCGCCGCCGCTCGCTTATTCGATCGTTCTGAAGACCGCCGGCTCGAAAGTGCGAACGGTTTGGGCGAAGGGTTATTTGCCACCGATTCCCAGCCTGAACGCGGCGGCGCGCGGGGTGGCTTACGTTGATATCGACGCCGACAGCGACGGCACCGCCCGATCATATCCGGCGGTAGTGGAAATCAATAAGCGCTTCTGTGTGCCGTTGTTCCTCGCCTTGGCCGATGCCTATAAGGGTCACTCACCCTTAATGCTTTCGTTCAACGCCCAGGGCGTAGCCGGAATCAAGATCGCGGGCGAATCGATTCCCGTCGACGAAATCGGGCGCATGATGGTGCACTTCCGCGGCAAGGCGGGAACCATTCCGTCATATTCGATCGCCGATATAGTTGCCGGACGGACGCCGCCGGGCGCCTTTGACCGCAAGATCGTAGTGGTCGGCGTGACCGGTCATGCCTTGGGGGACCGCTTCGTCACCCCGATGGGCGGTGATTTTCCCGGAGTCGAAATCCTGGCCAACGCCGTGGATAACGTGCTTGCCGGAGACTTCGTGACGCATAACGGACGGCTCGCGCTAGAAGAGGAATGGGCGGGCCTGCTGCTCGGCGTAGCGGTAAGTATTACGGCGGCCGTGATGTCAGCCTTTGCGAGCGCGATAGTCGCGATCGTCCTTCTCGGAGGCTATCTCGGCTATGCGACCAACCTTCTGCGCGAGAATGGTGAGTTGCTCGGAATTGTCTTTCCCTTGGTGACGATCGGCCTGACTTATACCGTTACAACGAGTTGGCGGTACTTCACTGAAGGGACCGAAAAACGCTATATCCGGCATGCTTTCGAGCATTATCTGCATCCCGACGTTATCGCCTCACTCGTCGATAGCCGCGATGGGCTGAAACTAGGTGGCCAGCGCTGCCATTTAAGTATCCTGTTTTCAGATATCGTGGGGTTCACGACTCGCGCTGAGCGCTCGGAAGCCGAGCCGCTGGTGGCACTGCTCAACGATTACACGACGGTAATGACCAACCTCGTACTGGAGAGCGGCGGGGTGGTGGACAAGCTGATGGGCGACGGCATCATGGCGTTCTGGGGACCACCGCTGAATCTGCCGGATCCGGCGCGCAAGGCCGTTGATTGTGCACTCCGGATGCTTGAAGAGCTGGAGAAGCTGGCTGCGCGCGACGAACGTTTCCGCGATTTCCGGATCGGTATCGGGATCTGCACCGGCGAAGCGATCGTGGGGAATTTCGGCGGCGATCGCTCGTTCAGCTATTCGGTGATCGGCGACACGGTAAACCTGGCATCCCGGCTCGAAGGCCTGACGCGCCAGTTCAAAGTTAGTCTGCTGGTGAATCAGCAGACGGTTGAGGAGGCAGGCGAAAGCCTAATCGCACGGTCGATCGGGCGGGTGCGGGTGAAGGGCAAGGACCAGCTCGTCGAAGTCTCAGAGGTGATCGCCCGCGAGGGCAACGGCACCGACGCCGCTTATTATCGGAAGTTTGCCGAAGCGATTGACCAGCTGCATCATGGCAAATCGCCGGAAGCAGCGTTGCGTGAGATGCTCACGGAACGTCCCGACGATCATGTGATCGCGATGTGCCTTGAGCGGTTGCATGCCGCGGGCAGCAACCTGCCCTCAGAGATGGTCTTCGAGTTCGATACGAAATAAGTGGGGCTTTATTGCCAATCAGATTCTATTTGCGGCTGCCTCGCAGCCCGTCGGGCACTCGGGCTAGACCCTTCGACTAAGATGCCGTGCGATGGGGTAACGTCAAATCGAATACCGCGCACATCTTGGCGATCAGCCAGTTCGCCCGATTGCGCGCTCGATCATTCCGCGGGACATTAGTCAAAAGCTCGTGTGTTTCGGTCATTCGCAGTGCGATCACTTCGCCAATCCTGGATGCAGCTTCCGGATGGGTCTTGAAGAGTTCGCTAAAGCCGTCGTGATCGAGTTCAAGCAATTCAGCATCGGTGCTGGCGCGAACGGTCGCAGTTCGCGGCTCACCGGTCATCAGGGCCATCTCGCCGAAAAAGGCCGGGCGGCTAAGGTCGCGGATATGGACCTGGTGGCCTTCACTGTTAGTAGCGACAACTTCGACGGTTCCCGAACGAATAATGAAGATTGAGTCGCCCTTGTCGCCCTCCCGGACGATTGCTTCACCAGCACCGAACTTCTGCACCGTGACTTCGGGAACCAGGAGCTTGAGTTCATCGTCGTGGAGCGGGCGCAGGAAATCGACTTGGCGCAATTCGGCGAGCATATTGCGCTCAAAGGCCTCGACACTGGGACGTGCGCCGTCCTCAGGCATCATGCGCAGCTGGCGGATTGGAGCTGGAATGTCGATGGACTTGCGGCGCAGCAGATACCACAAGGCACTCGAAACGGTATCGTGCAGGCGTTCGGCGTCAGCAAAATCACTCATCCAGTATTTCACGCGATAGCGGATCGAATAGTCGGCGTATTCCCAGGCGTAGACGTCGGGACTAGGGTTCTGCAGAATCCCCGGCACGCTGCGTAGTGATTCGAGGATGACTTCGCGCACGTAGTTCGGCGGGGTGCCGTAGCTCAGCCCGATCACGATCTCGTCGGCGACCACGCCATTGGAGTAGTTGATTACGACCCGCTTCGCGAGATCGGAATTGGGGATTTCGAGCCGTTCATTATTGCGCGTTACGACCGTTGTCGATCGCCACGAGATACCCTGCACTCGTCCAACGAACGTATCCGACCTTACCCAGTCGCCTGGCGCGAACGGGCGGCTCATCTGCAATGTGAGCCCACTAAAGATATTGCCCAGGCTCTCTTGGAGCGCGAAACCGAGCACCACGCCAATAACCGCCGAACTGGCCAGTATTGGTGTCGGATCGACGTGCGTATCCTTGGTCAGTACCGCGATCAGGACCACCGCATACGACAGCAGCATCAGGAGGTCTTTGAGGATGGTGGAAAAATGCGTCCGCGTGCGATGGGCCGCGGCGTCCGCCATCGCGAGCAGCATGTAGATGACGCCCCAGCTCACCAGAACGAGCGAAGTAGCGTTGACCCATCGTGCCCACATGAGGCCGGCGGCGGTCAGCGGCGTGGCGACGGCGTCGATCACGAAGCCGATGGCACACATCACCAGTCCGCGAATCGGGACGTTATGCGAACGGCGAAAGGCGAAGGCCGTCAGCGCGAAAACGAGCGCGATGACAATCTCGGCGAACGAGCCCAGGTTCGGGCCCAGGAGATACAAGCCGGCGATTATCTGGAGTGGAGTGGCCTGCATCGCATTGCGGAACGCTAGAGACCGATCACTTCGGCAATGTCGTCCAGCAGCTTGAGTGCGTCGAAGTATTCGGCAGCGATCGCACGGGCTGCGCGGGCGTGCGCCGCGTAATCAGCATTGATGGCGCGTATCGCCTCGACGGCTTCATCGGCGTTGTCGAACCCAAGCAGGCCGTGGCCTTCAGGGATAAACTTCTCGAAGCCGGTGCGCTGCGTGACGACCGGGCGTCCTGCCGCGAGATAACAGGCCGTGCGATCGCTGAACCATCCGGAGCGAGTGCGCGCGTAGATATCCTTGGCGACGGTGAATTCGCCTCGCGAGCTTGCGATGTATGAGCGGTAGTTATCGAGATCGAGCGACATCGGCACCACCGGACGGAAAGAGAAACCGCCTTTGAGCGCGGCTTCGTAATCGGGACCGGAGTTGAGGTCGGTCGCAAGTTCGATGGGCTGATCGGCGCGGCGGGCAACGTCTAGCATCTTGCGGAAGTTGACGTGCTTCGACCAATAGAAAGTGTCGCCGCCAATCATCACATCGCTGCCCTTGTTGTTCCAGGTTCCGACGGTAGTGAAGGCATCCGGCGAAGCTTGGCCGACCCCCTCATGCCATTGGTCAAGCAACACCGGCGGCCGCGTCGGATGCCAATGGACGTTGGCCGTCGGCAACAGACAATCGGGGTTGCCGAGATTTGCGCCGTAGCTGAAGAAGAGCTGATGTCCGGCGGCCTTGCGGGTGAATTTCTCGTCGTGCCGCTGGAGCTTGATTTGCATTAGGCCCGGGTCGGTTTCGAGGTAGACCATGCGGGCCGATTGATGCTCTTCGCGGGGGAAAGTAGCACCGCACAAATTGATCACCGCATCGGCCTCGGCGAGCAGTTGACCGCATCGCTCACGGCTGAGCCCGATATATTCCGCATGGACGTGATCGTAGAAGGACCAGCGATCGGCAAAGCCGAAGCGTCCGAGAGCAGCGCTAAGCA
>Ga0335072_10005552_pt1 | contig 18572 bp, 16 predicted proteins | sample Lox_Sample_21_FD_206725 | JGI IMG/M metagenome (GOLD analysis project Ga0335072, IMG submission 206725) | Soil microbial communities from Loxahatchee National Wildlife Refuge, Florida, United States - Lox_Sample_2.1 | ecosystem: Environmental > Terrestrial > Soil > Wetlands | place: USA... | reverse complement strand
CCAGTCAGGGCCGGTAACGGGCGGCCGCACGGCGACGGGCTGGTTCTATTCGCGGGCCGCCGCCGATGGGCTACACCAACTCTCATGACGTTGAAGATCGGCCTCGGCGCATCTGCCCCTCCCTTCATGGTGATGGATGTCATCGCCGCGGCAAACGCGCGCGCCGGCGCGTTGCCGCCAGGCGCACCGCATGTGATCCGCATGGAAGTGGGCCAGCCGGGCACCGGCGCGCCCGCCGGCGCGCTGGAGGCCGCGGCGTCGGCACTGCGCTCCGGCAATCCGCTCGGCTATACCGAGGCGTTCGGACGCCGCTCCCTGCGCGAGCAAATCGTCGCGCATTACCGCGACTGGTACGGCCTGGACGTGCCGTTGGCGCATGCCGCGGTCACCGTCGGCGCCTCGGGTGCGTTTCCACTGGCGTTCCTCGCAGCCTTCGATCCTGGCGACCGCGTGGCGCTGGTGGCGCCGTTCTATCCCCCTTACGTCAACATCCTCACCGCGCTTGGCATGCAGCCGGTAGTGCTTGAGGCCGGTCCCGAGACCCGGTTCCAGCCCAGCGTCGCACTGCTTGAAACGCTGGATCCGCCACCCGACGGGCTGATCGTCGCGAGCCCGTGCAATCCCGCCGGCACCATGCTGCATCCGCACGAAATCGCCGCGATTGCACGCTGGTGCGATGCCAATGGCGTGCGGCTGATCAGCGACGAGATTTATCATGGCCTGCACTATGAAGGCGGCGCTCCCACCGGCGCCTCCATGTCGGGCGTGGGCATTGCGACCGCCGCAAGCTTCAGCGCGAACGCCATCGTCATCGGGAGTTTCTCGAAATACTTCTCGATGACCGGCTGGCGCGTCGGCTGGATGATTCTACCGGACGATCTGGTGCGTCCCGTCGAGCGGCTGGCGCAGAACTTGTTCATCAGCGCCCCGCATATCTCGCAAATCGCCGCCGAAGCCGCGTTCGATTGCCACGCGGAATTGCAGGACAATGTGGCGCGCTATCGCCGTTCCCGCGAGCACCTGTTGCGCGCGTTGCCCGAGGCAGGGTTCACCCGTCTCTCCCCCGCCCAGGGCGCGTTCTACCTGTTCGCTGACATCGCGGAGCAAAGCAACGACAGCGTCGCATTCTGCCGGCGCATGCTTGCGGAAGCGGGCATCGCCGTCACGCCGGGAGTCGATTTCGACCATGCGCGCGGCAACCGGTTTCTGCGCTTCTCCTATTGCGGGCCGGAGGCCGACATGATCGAGGCGGCGCGGCGGCTGAAGGCATGGCGCTAGCGACCGGTGGGGACAGGCACGCACCGCCAGCACGCCCTGCGCCGCGATGTCACGCGGCGATGTCACGCCGCGATGTCATGCCCTGACGCCGGCTAGCGTGGGCGGCAGGCGCCCGGCATGCCCGTCATCGCCAGTCGTCGATCACCCAGGCACCCTCCCGGCAATAGCCGGGTTCATTTCGCTGGTGCATATAAACCCCTTGGATCGCGGTACGGAAGCCGCGGCCGGCCATCGCCTCGTAGACCTCCCGCCGGGCAAGATTGGTGCCCGCGAGCACGGTGCCCATGCCGACGGAGCAAGCGTGGGCTTCGACCGCATCGAGCAAGCGGGCGAAGTCGGCCGCCGCGGCCGCTCCGCCGCGCACGGCACCGATCTTGACGAAGCAGGTGCCGGCGCCCGCCTCGCTGGCCGGACCGTGGTGGCACACCGCGAAGCCGGCGATGCCCGCCGTCCCCTCGACGACAACCGTGTTGCCAAGGCCCAGCGTGTCCACCGCGCGGATTTCGTCGGTGGCGTCGAACCCGTCATAGATCGCGTGCGTCATGGCGCGGCAATCGCAGAGCACTTGGTCGCGTGCCGCCGGGGAGAGGGTGGCGAACAATGACGCGCCGCCCGGCATGGCGACCTGCCTGGCCGGGGCAGCCATAATGGCTGTCAGAAACCGCGGATAGAAGCCGAACTTGCGGTAAAGCCCGACATGGCGCGCGCTGTCGGCAAAGGTGAACAAGCCGTTCTGGGAGGTCTGCCAGTGCTCGAATTCCGCCATGGTGCGCCCGAGCAAGACCTGGGCGACACCCTGGTCCTGCAGGTCGGGCCGCACGCTGATCGGACCAAAGAAGCCGACGCTGCCCCAGCGGGTGGCGAAATTGGAACCGAGCAAACCGCCGTCGCGCGTCGCGGCAAAGGCCGAGACATGCGGAGCCCGCCATCGCCCGTTGACGTAATCGCGGTCCGACCAGAACGTTTCCGGCTCCGGGGCGCCGAGAAAAGTGCCGAATGCAATCCGCAGAATCCGCGCCGCCTCGGGCAGGTGCCGTGCTTCCAGTGGGCCGGCGGCGAGCTCATGTGTCTGGTTCGGCATTGCAATGTCTTCCCGCTATCTGTTTGCAGTCAGCCATAGCGGCTGTTTCCAGCCGGCTACAACGGCCTTCGCAGGGGCGCCCCTGCGCAGGCGGCGAAGGCGGGGGCCGGCCTCCCGCGCCAAGACGTCTTTGTTGCCCCGCATACGAAAGACGTGGATGGCCCGCAACAAGCGCGGCCATGACACGTGGGTCAATCATTTTGCCGGCTGGTATCAGATATCATGATCAGGAACGAGAGTTTGCTGATTGCGTCAGGAATTTGCCGGTCCGTTAGAAACTCTACCTGCGCCTCACAGCCGGCCTCGCATGCCCGCGACGACGACCGCGAGGCGATCGCCCAGGCCACGGCGTGGCGGCGCCGCCCGCGGCCAGCGTGCCAGGTCGCGCCGCGCGAAGACCGCCGGCAGAACGGCCGCGATCGCCTCGCCGCGCAGCGGCACGGCGTCGCCCTGCCGCAACAATGCGCGTCCTTCGGCCGCAAGTCGCGACAGTGCTGCAAGTGCCGCGGGAGAATCCGGTGCCGCCATCGCCGCTTCAATCGAAAGATCATGCTCTGCCAGCAAGTCCGCCGGCACGAGGCAGCGTCGCCGCGCCGCCGACAGGCGCCAACTGCGCAGCAGCCCGGCCACGCCGTACGCCGCGCCGGGGGCTCGTGCCGCCTCCGGCTCGTCGGCGTTCAATGCACGGGCCGCGGCAACCGACAGCCCGCCGGCGCCCGCCAGCACATAGCCACGCCAGTCGTCCAGCGTCTCGATCCGCGGTTCAGCCTCAATCTCGCGCGCGTCCACCAGCGCCAGCAGATCGGCCGGCGACAGCAGGCCCGCTGCGATCGCGGCAAGGAGGGGTGTTGCCACCACATGATGGCGCACGGCGCCTTCAACCACTTCGCGCCACCATTGCAGGCGGATCAATGCCAGCGTCGGCTCCGAGGCAACCTCGCGCGCGCGGGCGAGTTCATGATTGAACGCATAGAGCGCCAGCAAGGCGTCGCGCTTCGACGGTGGCGAGAACAGTACTGTGAGGAAGCGGTCGGGATCGTGCTGGCGTACCAGGGCGGCGAGCGTGCTGTCCATGGTCAGCCGAGGTGGCGCGAAGGCGGCAGACAGACAAGTGCGATGATCCGTCGAGTGCGAGGGTCTGTGCCGGACGGACGCATTGTCCGCCGGCCCGACCGGGCGCGGCGGGGCAGGCTCGCTTGCGCGAGGGGCAGAGCGCTGTATCCTGCGCCGCGTCGGCGCAGACGGGGGACCGGAACGCGGATCACGCGACTGAGATCGAGCGCATGCCCCGCGCCGCGTCTACTCGTTGCATCCCCATCCAATTACTGCAACCAACGGAGGAGCCCAATGGCTTTTGAACTACCGTCCCTGCCCTATTCCACGAACGCACTCGCGGCACGGGACATGTGCCAGGAGACGCTCGAACTGCACCATGGCAAGCATCACCAGGCCTATGTCACGGCGCTGAATGGCTTCGTCGAGAAGGATGCGGCGCTGCAGGGCAAGTCGCTGGAGCAAATCGTCAAGGCCACGGTCTCGGCCGGCGGACCGGTGTTCAACAACGCCGGCCAGCATTGGAACCACATCGTCTTCTGGCAGTGCATGAGCCCCAACGGCGGGCGCATTCCGGGCGCGCTGGAGAAGAAGATCAATGAGGACCTGGGCGGCGTCGCGAAGTTCAAGGACGAGTTCAAGGCAGCCGGCGTGAGCCAGTTCGGATCTGGCTGGGCGTGGCTGGTGCTGGCGGCGGACGGCAAGCTGAAGGTGACCAAGACGCCGAACGGATCCAGCCCGCTGGCGACCGGCGAGGGCAAGGCTTTGCTCGGATGCGACGTCTGGGAGCACAGCTACTACCTGGATTTCCGCAACCGCCGTCCTGACTACTTGCAGAACTGGCTGGACAAGCTTGCCAATTACGAGTTCGCCGAGGCGCAACTTCAGTCGGCCTGACACGCCGCGGGCGGCGAAATCGTATCGCTACGGCAATTCGCCGTCGGCCTGGCCGGCGGCGAATTTTTTTGCTTATTGCTTTTGAAAATTTTTTTTACTAGACGGTTGCCTGTGGGTATTATTTACGGCCGCCGATTCGGGCCAATCAAAGGCAAACCACAAAATGGCTGAACCGACCGATACAGTATTAGCGCTGACCGCGCAGATCGTCAGTGCCCATATCTCGAAAAACCCAGTGGACCCTGATAGGCTGCCGGAATTGATCCGGGAGGTGTACCGCACGCTGGCGGGCGTCGTCGAGGAACCCGCCGAATCGACCAAGCCGAAGGCCGCCGTGCCGCCGACGAAATCGGTGTTCGCCGACTACATCGTCTGCCTGGAAGACGGCAAGAAGATGAAGATGCTGAAGCGGCATCTCATGACGGACCACAAGTTGACGCCGGATCAGTACCGTGCCCGCTGGGGGCTGCCATCGACCTACCCGATGGTCGCCGCGAACTACGCCAAGACGCGGTCGGTCCTTGCCAAGAAGATAGGCCTTGGCCAAAAGCGATCGGTGCCGCGCAAACCAGGGCGCAAGCGGGCCGCGAAGGTCTGACCGTCGACGGGGAAAACCCGTCGGTCGTCCAGCCAGCGTCCCCGCCTCGCCCCTTCCCGGCGGCCACGCTCCCAGGGAGACCTGTCGTGCCTTATTTGCCGCCGTTCTCGAGGTTGAGGGAGATGCTGCACGTCGCCGATGTAAATGGCAATTTGACCGTGCAACTCACTTATGAGGAATTCCTCGACGTGATCCGCGCCATGCTGGCGCCCGTCGAGGTCGACGAAACCTGGTACCTGGAGACCTATCCCGACGTTGCCGAAGCCATCAAGGCAGGCAGGGTGGCCTCCGCGCAGGAACATTTCGTGTGCAACGGCTATTTCGAAGGACGCTGGCCGTTCGCCATCGTGGTCGATGAAGGCTGGTACCTGAAGGAAAATCCAGGCGTCGCGCAATACATCGGGGCAGGCCGCCTGGAAACGGCGCAACAGCATTTCGACCATGACGGCTACCGGGAAGGCCGGCTGCCATTTCCGTTGTAATATTTTTGTAATACTGCGGCATTGCCCTGCGGATCGCCGCCGCCAGGGGCCTCTGATCCGGCATCCAACCGATCATGGTTCAGTCCTCCGGCGCGCCAGCACGCATCGCGCCGGACATGCCCCGGCTGTCGGCGGCGGCCGGCCGCCGGCCGCTCATGACCAACGGGGCGATCGGGGTAGCCCGGACACGCTGCCCCGCGTAGGCGCAGAACTCTGGGTTGAGGTCGATGCCAATGAAACGCCGGCCCAACCGCCGGGCGGCCACCGCCGTCGTACCCGAACCGGCAAACGGATCGAGGACAACGTCGCCGGCAAACCCCTTTTCCGGCACCGCGCCGAAACTGTACATCGCGATCAGTCTGTTCGGCAGCGCTTCCGGAAACGGCGCGGGGTGACCTGCAAGCCGTGGCACGTTCGCCGGATACATCCACCAGATCTGCTGCGTCAGGTCCATCCACTCATCCTGCGACAGCCGGGACGCGGCCTTCACTTCGGGCGGCAGCACACGCGGCGCGCCGGGTCGGACGAATACCGCGATGAATTCAATATAGTTGCGTTCGTAGAGATTGGGCGGGAACGGATAGGAGCCGAACATCTTCTCGGTGGTCTGCTTTTCCCAGATATAAAGACTGAACAATCGCAACGGCGTCCGGGCTTCGATCCGCTGCTTCATATCGGCATAGAGATCGCACAACACCCTGGTGTGGCGCGGCCCGAATTCCGCGAGCGAAACGGATTTCGCGAGCGGCAGGACCGGAACGTTGAGGCAGAACTTGCCGTTGGGCAGTAGAATCCGGGCCACTTGCTGCCAGACCTGGTCGAGTTCCTCGAGATAATTCTGATAGCTGCGCAGACCGAGTTGCCCCGGCGCGCCATAATCGACCGTGTTCCAGTATGGCGGCGAGGTAATGACGCAGGGACACCACGCCTCCGGGAGTTGGCGCAGCACATCGGCGGCGTTGCCGCAGACGATACGGTCGATCGCCGCGTCCAGCGACAGCCCCTGTGACGGCGCCGCAAGCACGCCGGGTGGCGGCAGGACCGCATCCGGCGACGGAACCGCCGGCTCTGCCTTGCGATAGCGGCGCGCATGCGGCGCGGCAGTGCCCGGAAGCTGCGACTGGATGGCCGCATCGGCGGCAAACCGCCGGTTGCGGCGAAGCTTGTTGAAGCTTGCGCGCGCGGGCTGCGCTGTTGCCTGGCGCTCCTCATCGCTCGCAACGCTGGGATCGCGGTCCGCGGACATGCACGTGGTATCCTCGATTGACCAACGCCACTGGAGCAACCGCCGAGGTGTTGACGCGACAGCCGCTGGCAACGTCGGCACGCCGCGCCGAGCCGGGTCAAGGGGAGACAGTGAAAGGGGAGACAGTGAGCAAGCAGGGGGCTAAGGGAGCAAGGGCTGCGGAAGGCAGCACCGCCTTCCGATTCGACGGCGACGGCACCGCTGCCCGAGGCGGCGGGACGCCCGCTACGACAGGATGCCCGCTGCGACAGGATGATGGAGACCGCCCATGCGCGTGCTGGTGATCGGGTCGGGGGGACGCGAGCATGCGTTGTGCTGGTCACTTGCGGCCAGCCCGCTGCTGACGAAGCTCTGGTGCGCGCCGGGCAACCCCGGTATCGCCCAGGTAGCCGAATGCGTCGGTATCGGCATGCTCGATTTCCCGGCGCTGGTCGCCTTCGCGCAGGACAACGCGGTCGATCTCGTCGTCCCCGGTCCCGAGGCGCCGCTGGTCGCCGGCATCACCGATGCCATGGAAGCCGCCAGCATTCCGTGCTGCGGTCCATCGCGCGCCGCAGCGCAGCTCGAGGGCAGCAAGAGCTTCACCAAGGAGATCTGCGACGCCGCCGGCATCCCGACCGCCCAGTGGGAGCGCTTCGAGGATGCCGATGCGGCGCGCGAATTCATCCGCCGGCGCGGCGCGCCGATCGTGGTGAAGGCGGATGGGCTGGCGGCCGGCAAGGGCGTCGTGGTCGCGGCCTCGGAAGCCGAGGCGCTGGCGGCGGTGGATGCCATCATGGATGCGCGCGCGTTCGGCGAGGCAGGCGCCGCGGTTGTCATCGAGGAATGCCTCATCGGCGAAGAGGTATCCTTGTTCGCCCTGTGCGACGGCACCACGGCGCTATTGCTTGGCTCGGCGCAGGACCACAAACGTGTGGGTGACGGCGACAGCGGACCCAACACCGGCGGCATGGGGTCCTACACGCCGACGCCGATGTTTTCCCCGGCGCTGGAGCAAGCGGCGATGGAGCGGGTCATCCAGCCGCTGCTGGCCGAGATGGCGCGGCGCGGCACCCCGTTCCGGGGCGTGCTCTATGCCGGGCTGATGCTGACCGAGGCCGGCGCGAAGCTGATCGAATTCAACGTGCGGTTCGGCGATCCCGAGTGCCAGGTCCTGCTGTTGCGGCTGCAATCGGACCTGCTGCCCGCGCTGCTGGCCGTGTGCGACGGCGAGCTAGAGCAATTCGATCTCCGATGGCGCGACACGGCGGCACTCGGGGTGGTGATGGCGGCGCGCGGTTACCCGGAGGCTCCAGAGCATGGCAGCGTAATCCGCGGGTTGGAGCGTGCCGCGGCGGTCCCAGCCGTGCATGTGTTCCACGCCGGAACGCTGGCGGACGCCGGCGGGGTCATTCGCGCGGCCGGCGGGCGCGTCCTCACGGTGTGCGCCGTCGCGCCGACCTTGGCGGCGGCGCGCGAGGCGGCCTATGCAGGCGTGGCGGCAATCGACTGGCCGGAGGGGTTCTGCCGCAGCGATATCGGCTGGCGGGCGTTGCCGCGGCCGCGCAGGTAGCCAAGCCGGTAGCCAAGCCGGTAGCCAAGCCGGTAGCCAAGCCGGTAGCCAAGCCGGTAGCCACGGGCGACCCCACAGTCACCCGCTCCCGCCGCGGCTGGAAAGCAGCTCCGCCAGCATGGCCAGCGTCGCCTTCTCCTGGCGTTCCAGCGCATAGCGTTCCGCCACCCACTCCCGGTACAGCCCCGGGCGCGCCGATCGGATCAACGCCACGGCTTCGTCGATGGCAAGGAACAAACACTCGGGCGGCCATAGCTGCGCTGCGCCGGGGAAGTCGTGCACGACGGGGAAGGCTCCGACGGCCATCGCCTCGCCGATCGCCATGCCGAAGCTTTCGTACATGCTGGTCGAGAGAAGCACCCCTTTGTCCGCATACCAATGCGGCATGTTGGCGATCGGACCTTCGAAGCGCAGCGCGTCAGCCAGACCGAGCGCCGGGATCGCATGGCGCAGATAGCGCAGCGTCCGCAGATCGGTGAACGCGCCGGCGGCGTGAATGCTGTAGCGCGGGTCCAATTGCCGCAGCCGCTGCGCGATCTGGAGAAGCAGCATGGGGTTCTTCTTCGGCTCCACATGTCCGACCCAGCCGATCCGGAACCGGTCCGGCGTGCCCGGGGCGAAGCGTTCCATGTCGATGCCGTTGGCGATTTGCTCTACTCGCGTGGCGCCGATCGCGGGGAAGCGGCCGGCAAGCAGCCCGGCGATGTCGGCTCCGACCACCACGACCCGGTGGACCTGCGCCCAGTCCACGCGGGCGGGAAAATCGGTCTGGATCGCTTCGATCGAGTGCAGCCGCAGCACGCAGGGACGGCCGGCCAGCACGCCCGATGCGGTGGCCCAGACCGCATGGTCCCAGCACCATTCCAGCCACACCACGTCGGATCCGGCGATCGCGGCAGCCAGCGCGTCACCCGGTGGGAGGGAGACGAATTGCACGTCGTAGTCTCGCCGCAGCGCCGGCAGCAGCGGACGCAGAAAACTGTCCTCCGCGCCTTTCACACGATCGGCCAACAGCAATCGCGGCAATGCCATATTGCTACTGCGCTCCGTGGTCCGCGAAGCTCAGGCCTTGCGGACTGGCCGAGTTGCGGCGGCTGACCCATGCACCTGGCCGGGCAGCGGCTGATTCCATTGCCGGTAGGCCTCAAGCTGGCGCAGCGTGGGGATCGATGTGGTGACGTCGCCCGCGGAATTGCGATACTCGATCACGACGAGGCCCAAGGCCGCATCGAAACGCAGCACCGGGTTGGCGATCAACACCGGCACCGGTTGCGAGGCCACCTGTGCCGATGGATTGAATGTCTCCGGCTTCGGCTGGGCCGGGTTTTCACTCGCGCCTACAACCGGGCCGACAGCTTGAACGCTGAGATCGGTCGGCATGGCAGAACGGCCTGTAACGGGTTACGCCATCCTGGCGCACGGGACCCGCGAGGATGATGCGCCGAAGAGGCTTAACCAGGGGTTAATGCAGCGGCTTCCGAAGTCGCGGCAGAGCGAAAAACTCGTCACCGCCCAGTCGCAGTGCCGCGCCGCCAACGCCGCCGCGACGCTATCCGCTGGCGGTCGGCGGAAAGCCGGGTGAAGCCGAGCGGGGAAAGCTCCGCGCCGTCCGTTTCACCAGATCCAGAAACCGGCGCACCACCGCGCCCGTATCGCCGCGGCGGGTCGCGAGCAACAGAGGCGCACAGGGTTGCGCCTGGCCATGCAACGGCCGGTAGGCCACCCCGTCCATTTGCATAAGCTGCAACGACGCCGGCACGATCGCGATGCCAAGTCCGGCGGCGACCAAATTCAACGTCGCGACGATGCGCGGCGCCTCCTGGCCCACCAACGGACTGAACCCCGCCGCGTGGCAGGCGGCGAAAATCGCGTCATACAGCCCGGGACCGCTGCGCCGCCGATAGACGATGAAGGTTTCGGCCGCCAGCGCCGCCAATGCCAACGCCCCGCCTCTGGCGACTGAGCCGGCCAGAGGGTGGGATGCGGGCAGCGCGACCACCATCGCCTCCTCCAGCAAAGGATTGACCGTCAGCCCCATGGGGTCGGCCACCGGCGTACGAATGAACGCCGCGTCCATCCGCTCGGCGCGCAGGTCGTCGATCAGTTCAGTGGTGCCGCTTTCGTCCAGCGTCAGCGCAACCTGCGGGAAACTGTCGCGGAACGCGCGGATGACGCGCGGCACGAATGGATGGAACGGCGCCGAGCTGGTGAAGCCGACGGCAATGCGTCCTTGCTCGCCGCGCGCGGTACGGCGGGTGGCGGCGACCGCATGGTCGACATGGGCAAACACCGCGCGGGCATCCGCGAGCAAGGCCTGCCCGGGCTCGGTCAGCTCCACGCCCCGCGGCTTGCGGCGGAACAACTGCACGCCCAGTTCGCGTTCCAGCGCCCGGATCTGCTGCGACAGCGGCGGCTGTTGCATGCCCAATTGCTCTGCGGCGCGGGTGACATGGCCCGCCTCGGCGACCGCGAGGAAGTAGCGCAGGTGGCGCAGCTCCATCTGCCATATCTCCACGATATGGATAATGCATCTGGCATATTATTGCCCGACTGACGCGCGCGATCCAGCCTGTCCCGCATCTGGCGGAAAAGGACGGCACGATGATCGAAATCGACCCCACTCCGGCTACCGTTGGCGCGCTGTATGCGCGGATGCAGCAAACGCTGTCGGTCATCCGCACACGGCTCTCTCGCCCTCTCACACTCGCCGACAAAATCCTGCTCGCGCATCTCGACGATCCGGAGCGCGGCGAACTGGAGCCGGGACGCAGCCATTTGCAGCTTCGGCCGGACCGCGTGGTGTTCCAGGACGTATTGGGCCAGACCGGGCTGCTGCAATTCATGCAGACGCGGCGGGACCGCGTCGCCGTGCCGACCACGATCCATTGCGACCACCTGATCCAGGCGCGCACCGGCGCCGCCGACGACCTGCGGGCGTCAGTGCAGGAGAATGACGAGATCTACCGCTTCCTGCGCAGCGCCGCCGCGAAATTTGGCTGCGGATTCTGGCCGCCAGGCGCCGGTATCATCCATCAGGTGGTGCTGGAGAATTACGCCTTCCCTGGTGCGCTGATCATCGGCACGGATTCGCATACGCCGAACGCCGGCGGGCTGGGTGCCTGCGCTGTCGGCGTCGGCGGCGCGGACGCGGTGGAGACGATCGCCGGTTTGCCATGGGAACTGCTGTATCCACGCCGCATTGCCGTCTACCTGACCGGCGCTCTCGGTGGCTGGACGGCACCGAAAGACGTGATCCTGTATGTCGCCGGCGCGCTGACCGTATCAGGGGGCACCAACGCAATCGTCGAATATATCGGTCCCGGCGCGCGCAGCATCAGCGCCACCGGCAAGGCGACCATTACGAATATGGGCGCCGAGCTGGGCGCCACCACGTCCATGTTCCCGGCCGATGCACGGATGCTGCGCTACCTCGAGGCGACGCACCGCGCCGGACTGGTGCCGCTGGGGCAGCGCTATCAGGCGATGCTGACCCCAGATCCGGCGGTCGAGGCGGACCCGGACCAATTCTACGATCGGGTGATCCGGCTCGATCTGTCAGCCCTGGAACCGCATGTCGTTGGCCCCCATTCGCCGGACCGTGCCCGGACGATTTCCGCGCTGCGGGCCGAAATCGCCGATCCGGCCAACGGCTTCGTCGATGCGATCAGCGACGCACTGATCGGCAGTTGCACCAATTCATCCTACGAGGACATGAGCCGCGCCGCGGACGTCGCAGCGCAGGTGAAGTGGCATGGCGGCCGGATCGCCGTGCCTTTGCTGGTGACGCCTGGCTCTGACCAGGTGCGCGCAACGATCGAGCGTGACGGGCAGATGCAGGCGCTGGAGGATATCGGCGCGACCGTGCTGGCCAATGCGTGCGGTCCCTGCATTGGCCAATGGCGGCGCGGCGGCGGCGCGGCCGCGCCAAACACCATCGTCACGTCGTTCAACCGCAATTTCCCACGGCGCAATGACGGGCAGGCTGCGACAATGAACTTCATTGCCAGCCCCGAGCTGGTGACGGCGTTCGCGGCGGCCGGCCGGCTGTCGTTCAATCCTCTCACCGACAGCCTGACCGGCGCGGATGGGCAGGCGTTCATGCTGGAACCGCCGCAGCCTGCGCCGGATGTACCGCCCGCGAGCTTCCTGCCGGGCGTCATTGGCTGCGTGCCGCCGCCGGCGGATGGCGGGGACGTCGTTCTGGCGATCGATCCAGGCAGCCAACGGCTGCATGCGATGACGCCTTGGCCGGCCTGGGACGGGGCGGATTTCGTTGACATGCCGGTGCTGGCGAAGACGCAGGGCAAGACGACGACCGACCACATTTCTCCCGCCGGTCCCTGGCTGCGTTACCGCGGCCATCTGGAGCGGTTCAGCGACAACATGTTCATGGGGGCGATCAATGCGTTCACCGGCGCGGCCGGCAAGGGGATGAACGTGCTGACAGAAGAGCAAGAGCTGGCGTTTGCTGACGTGGCGCGGGCATATCGGGCGGCGGGCGTGAAGTGGGTGGTGGTGGGCGACGACAATTACGGCGAGGGCAGCAGCCGAGAACACGCGGCGCTGTCGCCTCGATTGCTCGGCGGGGTCGCGGTGATCGCTCGGAGCTTTGCCCGCATTCACGAGTCGAATTTGAAAAAGCAGGGGCTGCTGGCGCTGACTTTTCTGGACAGAGCCGATTATGAGCGGATCAGGCAGCAGGACCGTGTCAGCCTGACCGGCCTCGCGGCCATGGCGCCGGGCAAGCCGGTGACGTGCCTGCTTCGGCATGCGGATGGATCGCAGGATATGCTACCGCTGTCGCATTCATACAGCGCGGCACAACTGCAATGGTTCCGCGCCGGTGGGGCGTTGAATTTGGTGCGCGGCGGATAGCAGCGCAGGAAGTGCCGCGCCGCTTCCCGACGCCGGATTACAATCTTGCTATGATGTTTCCCGCTAAGATTGCAGCTTTGGCACTTCGATTCCCAGCAGCCGCGCCGCGTTGCCGCCCAGGATCGCGCGCCGCGTCGCATCGTCCAGCCCTGGCGCACCCTCTATGAAGCCGATCGGGTCTACCTCCCCCATGTCCGCCGGATAGTCCGTCGCAACCAGGATGTGGTCGGCGCCGAACTGTGCCACCAGGTATTCAAGCTGCGGGTGCGTATAGACCAGCGAATCGAAATACACCCGCCGCAAGGACACGCCCGGCATTTCCTTCAGTTGGGCCGCAGTGTCCGGCCGTGCCGACGCCGCATGATCGATGCGCCCGGCATAGGCCGGCAAATAGCCGCCACCATGCGCGGCCACCAGTTTCAGCCGCGGAAACTCCTCCAGCACGCCGCCGAAGATCAGGTGATGCAGCGCGACCGTGGTATCCAGCGGGTTGCCGATGACGTTGGCAAAGTAATGGTCGTGCAAGCGCCGCGCCTCGGTGAAGCCGTCCGGATGCATGAACACCAGCATCCCGAGTTCCTCGATCCGCTGGAACACTTTCCGAAACTTCTCATCCGCAAGGTCCGCCCCGGCCACATGCGTCAGAATCTCGATGCCGTGCATGCCCAGCGACTTGTGCAGCCGCTCCAGCTCCGCGATCGCCAGTTCCGGCGCCTGCAACGGAATCGTGCCCAGGCCGGTGAAACGATCGGGATAGCGCGCGGCGAGGTCGGCGATTTCATCGTTCAGCACGCGCGCGGTGGCGAGGCCCAGGTCCGGGTCGGCACCGTAATACGTTTGCCGCGGGGCCGGCGAGACCGCCTGCATATCGATCCCCATCAGGTCCATATCGGCGATGCGTTGCTCTGCCGAGGTCCCCTGGGGGCGCGTGCGCAGCGCATTCTGCCGGTTGACCGCCTGGCTTTGCGGATTGGCCGCGGTTTCCAGGAACCAGCGCGACACCGCCTCGTTGCCGTCAACCATCGCGGCGGCGCGGGGGCTGGTCCAGTGACAGTGGATGTCCAGCGTGAACCATTTGCCGCGCGGATGCGGTGGGCCGGGAAACCGGCCGGGGATGCGGGCGCCTTCCGGCAGACACGAGAACAGCATCGCTTCACTCCCCATTTGATAATGTCAGGCGCGTGCCGCGCGGTGATATTCGCGGTTCGGCATCATATCCGTCGCCGACGCCATCCTGTTCGACAAGTTGAAGAACGCCACCGTCTCTGCAAGGTCGAAGACGTCGTCGTTCGACAATCCGGCGGAGCATAACGCGTCGCGATCGGCATCCTCGATCAGCCATGGTGTGGTGGTCAGCTTCCATGCATAGTCCAGCATCGCCCGCTGCCGCGCATCCAGTTTCGCGACGCGATAGTTCAACGCCATCATCTCGCCGAGTTCCGGATCGCCGGACAGCATGCGCACCGCGGCGCCATGCGCCACCAGACAGTAGTAGCAGCGGTTGGCCGATGACACGACCACCGCCACCATCTCGCGCTCCAGCTTCGACAGGCCGGACTCCGCCAGCATGATCTCGTTGTACATTGCCATGAAGTTCCGCAGCCGCCGCGGCTTCAGGCTGTAGGCGCCGTAGACGTTCGGCACGAAGCCGAGCTTGTCCATGCACTTGCGCCAGATGGCCTGCAGATCGGCATCGAGCGACTCGGAATCGGGGACGCCGAGCTTGGAGATGTGGTCGGGTTGCGGCATGCGTGTCTCCCGGGCAGGCGGTTCACGAAAATCGTTGCGCGGGCTATGGCAGGGCGCCACTGCCCGGATCGCGGCAGAGTGCGTCGCCGCGAGGCGCCTCGCAATGACGCCGGCGCCCCGGCGCAGACAGGCACCGGCGCAGACAAGCGTCGGCGCAGACAAGCGTCGACGCAGACAAGGAGCCAGGACCGCATGCCGCATACGCCCCTGCTGTTTCAGCCGATCTCGTTCCGCTCGGTCACCGCCCGCAACCGCATCGTGGTGTCGCCGATGTGCCAGTACAGTGCCTCCGACGGGCTGGGGGACGACTGGCATATCCAGCATCTCGGTGCGCGGGCGATGGGTGGCGCCGGCATCGTGTTCACCGAGGCGGCGCATGTCTCGGCGGTGGGGCGCATCACGCACCACTGCCTGGGGTTGTGGAACGAGGAACACCAGGGACTGGCGCGGCGGCTGGTGGCGATCATCGAGCGCGGCGGTGCGGTGCCCGGTATTCAGCTCGCGCATGCGGGGCGGAAGGCGTCGGTGAAGCGGCCGTGGGAGGGCGGCGCGCCGATCGCGCCCGAGCAGGGCGGCTGGGTGCCGCTGGCGCCGAGCCCGATTCCGATGGTCGCGGGAGCGACCGATCCGCACATGCTGTCGGCGGGCGAGATCGGCGAAATCGTGGGGCAGTTTGCTGCCTCGGCGCGGCTGGCGCGCGAGGCGGGTTTCCGCGTCATCGAGCTGCACGCGGCGCACGGCTATCTGGGGCATTCGTTCCTGTCGCCGATTTCGAACCGGCGGAACGATGGCTATGGCGGCGATGCGAGCGGGCGCAGCCGGTTCCTGATGGAGACGCTGGATGCGGTGCGCGGCGAATGGCCGGACGATCTGCCGCTGTGGGTGCGGCTGTCGTGCACCGACTGGGCGGCGGGCGGGCTGACCATCGAGGACACGGTGGCGCTGTGCCGGCGGATGGCGGCGCGGGGGGATGTGGACCTGATCGATTGCTCTTCTGGCGGGGTGGCGGCGGACCAGAAGATCCCGTCGCTGCATCCGGGCTATCAGGTGCCGTTTGCCGAGGCGGTGAAGCATGGCTCGGGGATCGCGACCGGCGCGGTGGGACTGATCACCGAGCCGACGCATGCGGCGGAGATCGTGGCCAATGACCGCGCGGATGTCGTGCTGGTGGCGCGCGCGGTGCTGGCCGATCCGGCATGGCCTTTGCGGGCGGCGAAGGCGTTGGGGGTGAAGCCGGAGCTGCCGTCGCAGTATCTGCGGGCGGGGCTGTAGCTAACCTCTCCCGCTTGCGGGAGCGGTCGAGACGCCGGAGGCGGCGAGGGTGAGGGTAATCGGGCCGGTACATAATCAAGTCGTACCGACCCGATCACCCTCACCCGCGGCGCTGCGCGCCTCGACCTCTCCCGCAAGCGGGCGAGGTGAATTATGCCGCCTGCCTCGTCGCGTCGTGGATTACTTCGTCCAGCGCCGGCTTTATGTGGCGCTGGAACGTGTCCAGCGTCTCGATCACCACCTCTTTCGGCGTCTGGGCGTAGTGGTTGATCAGCGTGATGTACTCGGCCGGGAATACCCGCCACTGCTGCAGCAGTTCGTGGCGGACTTCGTCCAGCGAGCCGAACACGAACAACCCGGAATTCACCAGCGAAGCAAAATAGTCGTCGTTCTCGATCTTGCGCCGGCCCATGGCGGCATAGAAATTTTTCCAGATATCCAGATCGTATTCGCGGATGCGCCGCAACGCGTCCTCACGCGTCTTGCCGATCTGGATCCAGCGCACCATGCACTGGTTCTCGCCCGGCAGGAACGAACGGCCCGAGGCGGCGGCCGCCTTGCGGAAATGCTCTGACAGCGGGCCGGCCGACTGGATGTTGGTAAAATAGGTCGGCACGAACCCGTGTTTGCCGCAGAATGCGATGGTATCGGGGCTGCCGCTGCCGGAGACGAACACCGGCGGATGCGGCTGCGTCCATGGCGCGGGGCACACCGCGACGCGGCGGGTGTGGCCTTCGGCGTCGACTTCACCCGGAGCGCCCAGGCGCTGCGTCACGCCGGCACGCGCCAAGGGCCAGTCGTCCACGCCGGTGTCGTACGGAAATGGAATCTGCCAGTTGTCGCTCTTGTGGTCGAAGCTTTCCTGTGTCCACGCCTTCAGCATGATCTCGACATGGTCTTCGAAGATGCGGCGGTTCTTCGCGTCGTCGTCGAGGTCCTGCTTGCCGGTGGTCTCCTGCGAGAAGCCGGCGAGCGTGGTCTGCACGTTATAGATCGCCGCGGTGGGCGACTTGGTGGCGCGGGCGCCGAAATGCTGGCCGATCACGTTGGTCCAGCGCGACTGGTAGCCGCGCGCCAGGCCGACGAAGCTGCGGCCCTGTGCGAGTTGGTTGATCACCGCGGTTTCTTCCGCGACGCGGATCGGATTATGCGTCGCCATCACGTAGCCGATCACGCCGACATTGATGCGTTTGGTGATCGCTGCCCAGTAGGCCTGGATCGCGCTGGGGGCGGGGGCGACTTCGTAGCCTTCGGACCAGAAGTGATGCTCTATCGTGGCGACGCCCCACAGGCCCATCTCGTCGGCGGCGCGGACGATGTCCGAGGCTCCGTGAATTGCATCCTGGTAGAGCTGGCGATTGCGGCCGATCGGGCGCAGCGCGGCGCGCTCGGCTTCGTCCTTCGCCGGCATCACCGGGTAGAGCACGGTCATCGGCTTCAGTTCGGGCATGGCGGCGGTTCCTTACTCGGACGCCGAGCACGATACCGGTGGGTAGGGCCGCGTCAACCGGCGGCACAAGCCGCTAGAAAAACGTCCCCTCCGGCGCGATCCCCAGCAGTATGCGGCCGGTCGCCTCAAAATGGGCATCGCGCGACTGGATCTGCTGGGACAAGGTGTGCATGTCTCGGAAGCGCCGCTCGAACGGCGTGCCGGCGAAGATCGCATCCACGCCCGCCGCCTTGTAGGTGAAATCGGCGACCGCGATCGCCTCATGGATGGCATGTGCGCAGGCCAGCCGCAGGCGCGAGCGCGTGCGGATGTCAATCACCCCGGCATCGTCGGCCGTGGTCCAGATGTCGGACAGCGTCTCGGTCAAATAGGCACGCCCGGCATCGAGCCTTGCCTGCATGCGCGCGACATTGCCCTGCACCACCGCATTGTCCGCGAGCCGCCCGAGGCCGCGCGGCGTCTTGCGGGTTGCCAGTTCGATGAATTTTTCCAGCATCGCCCGCGCGATGCCGATCGCGACGCCGGCGACGCCCACGGGATACAGCGTCTGTTGCGGAAACGCGTAGAGCTTGCCTGGAAGCCGACGCAGCGTCTGGTCCTCGCGTGTCGCGGTGAAGGCTTCCGGCACGAACAAATCGTGCAGGCGATAGCCCTCCGAGGCGGTACCGCGCATGCCGATCGTCTGCCAGTTCGCGACATGCTCTGCGTTCTCGGCGGGGAACAGGAGAGTGCGGATGGTGGGACGGCCGGTGGCATTGCGGCGCAGCGAGCCGTCGGGTTCCACCACCTGCGCATGGGCGCCCATCCAGGTGGCCTGGCGGCAGCCACTGGCAAAGCCCCATTCGCCGCTGATGCGATAGCCGCCGGGCACGGCGTGCGCCTGGCAGGCATTCGGCGGACCCCAGGCGATGACCGTGCGCGGATCGCCGAAGATGGCGCGCATGGCCTCGGCTTCGAAAAACGGGGCGATCAATGCCGCACTGTTGCCGACGAAGATGTTCCAGCCGACGGAACCGTCATGGCGGCTGATCTCCTCGAT
>Ga0335072_10005551_pt1 | contig 18573 bp, 18 predicted proteins | sample Lox_Sample_21_FD_206725 | JGI IMG/M metagenome (GOLD analysis project Ga0335072, IMG submission 206725) | Soil microbial communities from Loxahatchee National Wildlife Refuge, Florida, United States - Lox_Sample_2.1 | ecosystem: Environmental > Terrestrial > Soil > Wetlands | place: USA... | reverse complement strand
CTTCGATGGCTATCCGAGCCTAGCTGTGGCTCGGACCGTCACGTCGTTCACACTGAGCGGCATGCAGTCGTGGAGCCGCTTCGATGCCGGTTGCTACTGCCTGGTGTCCAGCTTGATCACGACGCCGGTGAGGAGGCACGTAACGTTCCATGACCTGTTCAGCGGCCTCATCCTCGGCTCGTCGACGGGCGGGGCAGCGGCGACTGGTGCCACGGTAGGCGGCGTGCTCAACCTGGTGAACAACGATGGAGTGTCGGCCTACGTCCCATACTCGGCGAGCTGGGCCGGGTCCTCGGCGTTCCCGTACTCGGATACTTACGGTCATGAGGTGACCGCCCGGATCACCAACATCGGTGGCGGCGGCTGGCCACCGCCGTTCGGATGGGGTGGCGCGGGATGGCACCGCAGACGGAGTAGGTAGGCAGTCTCAGGCTCGGCCGCGCCGGCTCGCCCGGCGCGGCTAAGCAAGCTGGTAGGTCGAGTCCGCGCTCTCTCAGAAACGGTGGCGCGGTGGGCGCCGCTCCGGTTAGTGTCGGCGTATGGACGAGTTCGCTTCTTCGTGCGTGAGTGTTCGTGATCGTGCACTGGCGTCCGTGGCCGAGGGAATCGACGCGGCCTGGCTCGATTACGTACGCGACGACGACCGCCTCAGGGAGGCGGCGAACATGACGGCATGCGTGACGCGGCTGGTCACCTCTGAGCTTCATCCCCCCAGCGACGGCGCTCCGGTCGGACGGCTCTCGGGGCGAGTCCCGCCACTCGGCCGATTGCTCGGAGACCTCGGGGACGACGACCCCGCCGTCCGGCGTCTCATCATGGTCGCGGTCGCGTACGGCTACTTCGCGATGATCGACGCCGAAGCGATCGCCGCGATTGCCGGGGACCCGTTCCGCCCGATCCTCGCGTCCCGCAGCGCCGAGGAGGTCTGGCCGTACTGGGTTTCGAATATGGGCACCGGAACGCTCCTCGCGCAGGTGGCCGGCAAGAAGGAGATCGGCAGAGTCCAGATCATCTGCGGCGAGAGTCTCTACCAAGGGCTTCTGGATCTCGGGCTGGTCGGCAGGCGGCGCCGGAAGGTCCCGTACATGGGGCGGTTCTATGCCCAGGCGGGGATGCTGCTCCGAGTCGTGCAACGCGATACCCCCGTCGCTGAGCCGGGGTCGGAGTCGCAGGCGATCACAAGCCGATGGCCGTTTGACGAAATGCCGACCGAGTAGCGGCCGGCTGCCAGCAGTCGCAACGACCAGCGGTCCCAGGAGGCGGCTCGGGCGAAGCGTTTCCTGGGAGGATGTCGGCCCGATGCGCCGGTTCAATGTCCTGAACGACGAGCTACCGGTCAGGCAGGAGCGCTCCGGCTACGGCTGGAGCGGCCGGCGTGGGTTGCCGGGCGAACTCGGTCTGCGGTTGTTGGGCGCCAGCGTGTATGAGTTGCCTGATGGCCAGTGGACGTTCCCCTACCACTACCACCACGGGGTTGAGGAGTGGCTGTACGTGGCCACCGGCGCGCCAACCTTGCGCGACCCGGCAGGGGAGCGGGCGCTCACGCCCGGAGACCTGGTCTGTTTCCCGAGCGGCCCGAACGGAGCACACGCGGTCCGCGGGCCCGGTCGCGTCGTCATGTTCTCCGGGGTGGCCGCGCCCCAAGCGGCTTCCGTCTCCGTCTACCCGGACTCCGACAAGCTTGGTGTGCGACCTCCCGGCGGCGGTCCGGACCGGCTTGACTTCCGCCGCGGCGACGCGGTCGACTACTGGGACGGCGAATGAGCGCGCAACCGCGGGCCGTAGTCAACGCGAGGGCAATCGAGGTCACGACCGAGACCGGCAGTCCGCCTGGTTTCCGGGCTCGTTACCGACAGCTCGGGACGTTGCTCGGCGCGGAACTGCTCGGCGGGACCGTGTACGAACTCGACCCCGGCGAGCGCAGCAGCCCCTACCACTACGAGATCGGTAATGAGGAGTGCTTGCTTGTACTGGCCGGCACGCCGACGCTGCGCCACGCGGAGGGGCTGGACGTGCTTTCGGTCGGGGACATGGTCATGTTTCCCGAAGGCGCGGACGGCGCCCACCAGCTGATCAACGAGTCGACAGCAGCCGCGCGAGTGCTGATCCTGTCCACCATGCGGGCGCCACGCGGGTGCGCTTACCCTGACAGCGGCAAGCTATCGACTCCGGCCGGCGTGTTCAGGATCGCCGAGGCGGTCGACTACTGGGCCGGAGAATCGACGAGCTGAGGCAGGATCGTGCGGTCCGGTGATGCGATCGGCTTCGTAGGGCTCGGGAACATGGGCGAGCCGATGTCGGCCCGCCTTGGCGCGGCCGGCTTTCGCGTCGCGGCCTTCGACATCGATCCCGGCGCCCGGGAGCGGGCGGGGCGCAACGCCGGCGTGGACGCTGTGCCCGCGGCATCGACGGTCGCGGGGGGCGCGAGAGCGGTAATCCTGATCCTCCCGAATTCGAGCGTGGTCCGGCAGGTCGTGTTCGATCACGGGTTGCTCGAGGCGATGGAGCCCGGATCGCTGCTGATCGACATGAGCTCGTCGGACGCGTCCGATACGCGCGCGCTCGCGGGTCCTGTCGCAGAGCGCGGTGCGCGGTTTCTCGACGCGCCCGTATCCGGCGGCGTCGTGGGTGCCCGGGAAGGCACGCTGACGATCATGGTCGGTGGCGCCGAGGACGACCTGGCCGACTGCCGCCCCGTCCTCGACGTGCTCGGCAAGCAGGTGATCCACGTCGGCAACCTGGGCGCCGGACACGCGGTCAAGGCGCTCAACAACCTGCTGTCCGCGACCAGCCTGCTCGCCTCGAGCGAGGTGCTCGCGACGGCGATCGAGTTCGGCCTCGACCCCGAGGTTGTCCTCGATGTGGTGAACCGCTCGAGCGGTAAGTCCTGGTCGACCGAACTGAAGTTGCCGAAGTACGTACTCACTGACAGGTTCGACTCTGGCTTCGGGATGCGCCTGATGCTGAAGGACATACAGATGGCCACCAACCTCGCGCGGGAGCTGGGGACCCCCGCGCTGCTCGGCGACGCCGTGGTGGAGCATTGGTCGCAGGCGGCCGACGCCCTCGGCGAGGATGCGGATCACACCGAGATCGCCAAGTGGGTGGTGCAGCGGCGGGACCAGGAGCGAGAGACGGAGTGACCGCCGAGTACGAGGTCATCGCCTTAAGGTACGCGACGCTGGTCGCGCGCCGCAGCGCCCTTTACCTGCATTGGGACGCCTACGGAGAGCCCGACAGCGACGAGCGCCTCGACTACTTCTTCTACGTGCTCAGGCACGCGGGTGACACGATCGTGCTCGACACCGGGTTTCACCCTGACGAGGGCGAACGCCGCGGCCGGACGCTGCTGAGACATCCACGCGACGCACTTGGTGACCTTGGCATCGACCCGGTCGATGTATCCCGCGTCATCGTGTCGCATCTGCACTACGACCACATCGGCAACCTCGACCTATTTCCGCGAGCCCAGCTCGACGTTCCCGAACGCGAGCTGTCGTTCTGGACGAGCGACATGGCGCGCCACCCGCACTTCGCGCGGCACGTCGAACCGGCCTCGATCTCGCGACTCGTGGCGCTCGACCGCGAGGGCCGGGTCGATCGCTACGACGGTATGCACGAGCTCGCCCCAGGGGTCCGGGCGATAACTGTGGCGGGCCACTCTCCCGGTCAGCAGGTATTCGTAGTCGAGACGGCCGGCAAGCCGATCGTGCTCGCGTCGGATGCGGCTCACTTCTACGAGGAGCTCGAGTACGACCGTCCCTTCGCCGTGGTCGTCAACCTGGTCGAGATGTACAAGGCGTACGCGATGCTCAGAGAGCTGTCCCAGGAGCTCGGCGCCGTGGTCGTGCCCGGACACGATCCCCGGGTCACCGAGCGTTTCGAGGCTGTGCCGGACTCACCGGCGGGGCTCGCCTTTCGCCTCGCCTGAACCTGGCACGATCCGAGGCGGGTTGATCGGCGACTGGAGGTCTGGATGGCTGTGGAGGCAGATTCGAGCGGCGCGATCGGAATCATCGGGCTCGGCAACATGGGCGGTCGGATCGCGCGCCGGCTCATCGCCGCCGGCCATGACCTGATCGGCTACGACGTGGAACCGTCCCGAGCGCTCGCCGCCGGCGCGCGTGCCGCCGATGACATCGCGTCGTTGACTGCGTGCGTGGAGCTGATGCTGATGTCGCTGCCCGACAGCTCGGTGATCGAGGCCGTCGTGCTCGGCGACGGGGGCGTGCTCGCCCATTGTCGCCCCGGACAGGTAGTGATCGATCTGTCGACCGCCGCGCCAAGCTCGACCGTCCGCCTGCACGCGATGTTCGGTGAGCGCGGGGTCGAGTTCATCGACGCCGGCATATCGGGCGGCGCGGCCGCGGCGGAGGCGGGCACGCTGACGGTGATGGCCGGCGGATCGGGCGCGGCGCTCGAGCGCGTGAGATGGGCGCTCGAGCCGTTCAGCGGGAAGGTCTTTCACGTCGGCGAGGCAGGCGCCGGCCACACGGTCAAGCTGCTCAACAACTTCCTGAACGCCGTCAGCCTCGCCGCGACCGCGGAGGTGATGGTCGCCGCGCGCAAGGCGAACCTCGACCTTGACACTGTGCTCGACGTGCTGAATGCCGGTAGCGGGGTTAACTTCGCGACGCTGCACCGGTTCCCGCACATCGTGCACGGCGACTATCTCGAGGGCGGCCTGACCGGCGCACTGATGCTGAAGGACGTCCAGCTCTACGTCGAGCACCTCGCGTCACTCGGGGTGCCGTCGCTCAACGCCGCGGGTCCCGTCGCGGCGTTCGGCTTGGCAAACAGCGCTGGCTACCGCGACCAGATCAGCAATCGCGTCGTCGATGCGCTCGGGGACATCGCCGGGGGCGTCCGGGTAAGCGAACCCGAACCTACGAGAACGGAGGAGAACCGATGAAGATCATCGAGGGCCGGGCCACCGGGAGCGCGTCCGAACGTCGCTCGGCCACGTTCACGGGAGAGGTGTGGGGAGATCCGATTCTTGCGGCGACGGAAGGAGTCACGATCAACAACGTGTTCTTCGCGCCGCAGGCCCGGACGCACTGGCACAAGCACGATGGCGGCCAGGTTCTGATCGTCACGTACGGACAGGGGAAGGTTCGCGCGGAAGGCGGCGATGAACACCATATTCGTGCAGGTGACACCGTGTGGATTTCGCCGGGCGAGCGTCACTGGCACGGAGCCGACGAGGCTACGTGCATGGCTCATATCGCGATCTCGCTTGGCGGACACGAGTGGCTTGAACCCGTCACCGACGCGGAGTACAGCGGGGGCGATGACCATGGAGAGATTTCGGACATGTCCTAGCGGAAAAGATGTCTGATTCAGCCGCGGCGCCCCGGGTACCGGCTCCTACGCAGTGGTTCGCACAACGGGTGGAGGAGCGAATTCATGAAATACGGAGTCATTGCGCGACTACTCGGACTCGCCCTGGCGATCGCACTCTTGGTGCCGGCGGCCGCCGCGGGTGCGGTGACCGGCGTCGCCCCGGGAGCGCCGGGTGCCACAGCCCTGTGGACGGCGGGCAACAAGGACGGCTTCGGCACCTCCACCACTGTGGCCAGCAAGCTCTGGTACACGCTGAACAGCGGTGAACTGACCGAGATCTACTACCCGGATCTGAGCACGCCCGCGGTGCGCGACCTCCAGTTCGTCGTGACCGACGGAAAGTCTTGGGTGGAACGCGAGACCGACGGCACCGAGCATGCGCTTAAGCTGACCGATCCGCGCAGTCTCTCCTACGAGCAGATCAACACGGACCCGCACGGGCGGTTCCGTATCACCAAGACGTATACGACGGATCCGAGCCGTTCCGTGCTGCTGATGCGGGTGCACTTCCAGTCGCTGACGAAGCAGCCGCTGCATCTGTACGTGGTGTACGACCCAAGCCTGTCGGGAAACGGCAACGACGACTCGGGCTCGACCGACGGCAGTTCGCTACTCGCATCGGACGCCAAGTCCGGCAGCGCGCTCGTGTCCTCGCCGGCGTTCACCGAGACCTCGAGCGGCTATCTGGGCACGAGCGATGGCTGGACCGACCTGAGCAGCCACTACGGGATGGACTGGAATTACACCTCAGCGCCCGACGGCAACGTCGTGCAGACCGGTGCGATGCGGCTGACCGGCAGGCGCGGCAGCCAGGACGCGACGATCGCGCTCGGCTTCGGGACCACCTCTTCGGCGGCGCTCACGAGCGCCAGCGCCTCGCTCGGCCGCGGTTTCGACGCGGTGCAGCGCGCTTACGAGTCCGGGTGGCACCAATACCTCGCCGGCCACCGGCGGCCGTGGAGCGTCGCCGGCCACGCGGAGCTGTACGACGTATCGCTGATGGTGCTCGGCGCCTCCGAGGACAAGACCTATCGTGGTGCGTTCATCGCCTCGCCAACGATGGCGTGGGTGTGGGGCCAGATCCCGAATTACAACGGCCCCTACCACCTGGTGTGGTCACGCGATCTGTACGAGATGGCCACCGCCGAAATCGCGGCCGGTTATCGCGCGGCCGCCGCACGCGCGGTCACCTACCTGTGGACGCGCCAGCAGGAGCCGAACGGCTGCTTCCCGCAGAACTCGAATGTCGACGGAACCCCGGTGTGGACAGGGCTACAGCTCGACGAGGTCGCCGACCCGATCCTGCTCGCGTCGCAGCTCGGCGAGACGGACGCGGCGACCTGGAGTCATGTGGAGCGAGCCGCCGGGTGCATCCTCGCCAACGGCCCGGTCACCCAGGAGCGCTGGGAGAACGAGATCGGCTACTCGCCGTCGAGCATCGCCGCGGAGATCGCGGGCTTGGTGTGCGCCGCGCAAATCGCGCAGGACAACGGCGACGCCTCCGCGGCGGCTCAGTACCGCGCGACGGCGGATAGCTGGCGTTCGCAGCTCGACCACTGGACCGTGACGACCGACGGGCCGTTGTCGTCCTCGCCGTACTTCGTGCGACTCACGGTCGACGGCAACGCGGACGCGGGCACGACCTACCAGCTCTCCGACGGCGGTCCGAAGGTCGATCAGCGGGCGGTCGTCGACCCCAGCTTCCTGGAGCTCGTGCGGCTCGGCGTGGTGCGCGCCGACAACCCCGCGATCCTGTCGACCCTGCCCGTGGTCGATCGCGAGCTCGGCGTGCAGACCCCGAACGGAGAGTTCTGGCACCGCTACAACTACGACGGGTACGGCGAGTCGCTGACCGGCGGACCGTTCGGTAACAACGACGGCGTCGGACGCCTGTGGCCGATCTTCGCCGGCGAGCGCGGAGAGTACGACCTCGCCGCGGGCGATCTCTCCGGGGACACCGGAGCGGCCCGTGCGGCGGCGATGAAGCAACTGAACGCGATGGCGAACACGGCGAACGACGGGTTCATGCTGCCCGAGCAGGTATGGGATGACAACCCGCCGGCCGGCACCGACGGTCGCACGCCTGGGACCGGAACCGGCTCCGCGACGCCGCTCGGATGGACCCATGCTCAGTTCATCCGCCTCGCCTGGTCGATCGACGCCGGCCGCCCGGTCGAGCAGCCGAGCCTGGTCAGCTGCCGCTACGGCGGCGCGTGCTCGAGTGCCGCTCCATGACGGCGCGATGATTTTCGCCGTCGTGGCCGGTCTCCATCCGCACACCGATCAACGGAATATGAGGAGACCGTCATGACCGCTGCCTACACGTTCGATGTCTTTTCCAGTCTCGACGGCTACGGGTCCCACACCGGCGGTGACTGGGGCGGCTACTGGGGCAAGCAGGGCCCCGAGCTGCTCGCCCGCCGGCTCGCCGTATACGACGCCGACCAGCGGATGGTCTTCGGCGCCAATACGTATCGTCTGTTCGCGCACTTTCTGGCCTCGGCCACCGAGGAGTCCGAGGTGCATGACGCATGGGTTACCCGGATGAGGAGCCTGCCGGCAACGGTCGTATCGACCACGCTGGAAGCACCCATCGACTGGCCAGACGCGACCGTTGTGAGCGGGGACGTTGTCGACGTCGTCGCCCGGCTCAAGGAGGAGTCAGACGTGCCGCTGCGATCGCACGGCAGCCTTTCGATGAACCGGGCGCTGATGGCCGCCGGATTGGTCGACCGCGTGCAGGTGACCCTCTTTCCCGTGATCACCGGTCAGACCGGCGCGGGCCCGATCTTTCAGGGCGCGGCCGACTTCGACCTCGAGCTGATCGAGAGCCGCACGCTTGACGGCAGCATCCAAGAGCTCATCTACCGGCCCACACTGCACGCCTAGAGACTGAAACGAGCCTTCACAGCGCGAGTCGCAGCGGCGCCTCGAGGCAGTGCTTGACGTCAAGCAGGAACCGTGACCCGTCGGCGCCGTTCAGGATCCGGTGATCGCAGCTGAGTGTCAGTGTCAGGAGCTGGCGGTCGACGACCTCACCGTTGTGTCCGCGAGCGAGTGTCGGCCGTGAGGCGCCCACGCCGAGGATCGCGGCCTGGGGCGGGTTGATCACCGCGGTGATCGCGGTCATCCCGAACATCCCGAGATTCGAGACCGTAAAGGTGGCGCCGGTGAGCTCCGGCGGAGTCGCCGTTCGCGTCCGGACCCGTTCGGCGAGGCGCCGGCTCTCGCGCGCGATCTGACCCAACGACTTGATGGCCGCGTCGCGGATCGTCGCTACGACCAGGCCATCGTCGGACGCGACCGCGATTCCGACGTGCACGTGATCGTGGAGTTCGAAAGCGCCGTCCTTGAACGAGCCGTTGACGAGCGGATGGTCCGGAAGCGTCAGTGCACACGCCTTCACGATCAGGTCGTTGATCGACGGCACCGGCGCTCCGTCACCACCGGCCGACTTGAGCTGGCCCCGGAGGGCGAGCGCGTCATCCATCGTGACCTCGGTCTGCACCTGGAAGTGGGGGATGGTCGCCTTCGACTCGGCCATCCGCCGGGCGACGATCTCCTGGAGCCGGGTTGGCTGCTGGATGCGCGTGCCGCGATCCGAAGGCGGTTGGAGCGTGTCGGGGGTTGGCGTACTTGGTGCGGCGGCCGGGGGCGGGTCGGCCCGGTCGGGCTCCGGCGTGACTCGGCCGGGCTCCGGCGTGACCTCGATGCCGGCCGCGCGCATCACGTCGGCCTTCGTCACGCGGCCGCCCGGACCGGATCCCGCGAGTCCCGCCGGGTCGATCCCGTGCGCGCCCGCAAGCCTGCGCGCGAGCGGAGTGACGAGCGCGGGCTCCCGGCCGTTCGATGCGACCGGCGCCGCCGATGCCACGGGAAGCGGTGAGGGCGCGGGCGGACGCTCGGGCCCGTCAGCGCCCGCGGGTACTTCAGCGCTTCCGACGTCGCCGCCGCCGGCCCGGCTTCTGGACGGCGCGGCCTCGTGCGCGACGCCGACGCGCGCGATCAGTTCGCCGACAGCGACCGTGTCACCTACGCCGGCGACCGTCTCGAGCACGCCGGCAGCGTCGGAGGGATGAGCCACCGTCGCCTTGTCGGTCTCGATCTCGACGATCTCCTGACCGGCCTCGACGGCGTCCCCGTCCTCGACGAGCCACGCGATGATCGTGCCGGTTTCCATCTGGTCGGTCAGACGGGGCATGAGGATCTCGGTCATGTGAAGTTCACCCGAGGAGGTCGATGGCGGCGCTGACGATCGTGTCGGCATCGATGCCGAAGTAGCGGTACAGGTCCTGGACGTCGCCGGACTGGCCGAAGTCCTGTACGCCGAGGCACGCGATCGGCGTCCCGGCGATGCCGGCGAGGAACGCGAGCGTGTGCGGATGTCCGTCGAGCACGGTCACGAGCGGCGTCCGCCGGTCGGGTGGGAAGAGCACGTCGAGGATCCAGTCGTCGTGGTCGGCCAGCCCCTGGCGTCCCTGCTGGGCGCGGAACACGAGGTCGGGCGAGGTGAGGCAGATCACGTCGGCGTCGACTCCGGCGGCGACAAGCTGGTCGGCCGCCGCGCACGCCTCGACCACCATCACGCCGACGCCGACCAGCGTGACCTCGGGGCTCGCACCGGTGCGGATGCGGTAGCCCCCGGCGAGCGCGTGCCGGCGCCGCTCCTCCCGCGCGGCGGGGTCGTCCGGGACGGCGGCCAGCGCCTGGTCGATCGGGCGCGTGCTGAGCCGGAAGTAGGCGGATGTGCCATCGACCCTCCCTAGCTGCCCGAGCGCCGCCAGCAGCGTCCACTCGAGGTCCTGACCGAAGGCGGGCTCCCACGCCACGCACCTGGGCTGCTCGAGCCCGACCGACGCCGTGATGATCGATTGGTGGGCACCGCCTTCGGGCGCGAGCGTCACGCCGGACGGCGTGCCGACCAGGATCGATTGGCCGCCGGCGTACATCCCGAATGACCACGGCTCCAGCGCTCGATTGACGAACGGGTCGTAGATGGTCCCGATCGGCAGCAGCGGTTGGCCGTCGCGTGACCACGTGGCGCCCAGCTCACCGAGCGCGCCGACCAGATTCCCCTCGGCGATCCCGAGCTCGATGTGCTGGCCGTGCTCGGACTCCCGCCAGTGGATCAGCGTCTCGGTGTCGTCGGCGAACCAGTCGATCCGGTCGCCGAGGTGGAAGATGCCGACGCGGTTGATCCAACCGCCGAGGTTGGTCGACGACGCGACGTCGGGGCTGACCGTGACGACGTGGTCTGCGACCTGGGGCGCGTTGTGGGCGAGATCGACGAAGAAGCGGCCGAACGCCTGCTGGGTCGAGGCAGCGCCGCGATGCTCGCGCCCGAGCTCGTGGGCGACGGGGGGCGGATCGCGGCGAGCGCGTTCGGGGCGCGTCAGGCGCTCGGCGGCGTCGCGGCACAGCTCGGCCTCCGCGCTGCCCTCCGCGAACAGAGCCCACGGATCGCCGCTGTCGGCGCCCAGGTCGCCCGCCAGTGCTTCCCATTGCGCCGGCGTCAGCAGCGCCGAGTGGTTGGCCGGGTGTCCTTCGGTGGGCAGCGACCACGCCTTGATCGTGTAGGCGAAGATCACGGACGGGCGATCCCTGGCGGCGTCGGCTTCCGCGAACGCCGCCAGCAGGTCCCCGAGGTCGTGGCCGGCCAGATCCCGGACCGCGAGGGCGATCTCGCGGTCTTCGAGGTCCGCCAGCAGCCGCTCGAGGGCGGGCCGTTCTCGGCCCTCCCCGGCGAGCCTCGCGCGGAGGCCGTCCGTCGGCGTTCGCAGCATCCGCTGGTACTCCTCGTTACTCATCTCGTCGATCCGCCGGCGCAGGGCATCTCCGTCGGGTCGCCCGAACAGCTCGCGCAGGCGATGGCCGTACTTGACCGTGATCGTCTGCCAGCCGGCGGCGTCGAACATCGCACCGATCCGCCCGGCCGCGATGTCCGGCACGACCCGGTCGAGCGACTGCCGGTTGAGGTCGACGATCCACAGGACCTCGCCGAGACGCGGGACCATCGGATCGACCAGCGTCTCCCAGATCGCGCCCTCGTCGAGCTCGGCGTCGCCGAGCAGCGCCACCTGCCGCCCGCCGCGCGGCACATCGAAGTGGCCGGCGACGTAGCGGTGGGCGAGCGCGCTCCAGATGGTCGCGGTCGCGCCGATTCCGACCGATCCCGTCGAGAAGTCGACCGGGTCGGGGTCCTTCGCGCGGCTTGGGTAGCTCTGAAGCCCGCCGAACGCGCGCAGCTCGGTCAGATACCGACGATCGAGCCGGCCGAGCAGGTAGTTGATCGCGTGCAGCATCGGCGCCGCGTGAGGCTTCACCGACACCCGGTCGGGGCCTCGCAGGTGGGCGAAGTAGAGCGCGGTCATGATCGACGTCATCGACGCGGACGACGCCTGGTGACCTCCGACTTTCACGCCCGAGGGGGTGTCCCGAACCGTGTTGGCGTGGTGGATGATGCTCGTCGCCAACCACAGCACCCGGCGCTCGACCGCCGCGAGCGTCTCGAGGTCGACGGCGGGTACCGCCTCGGCGACCGGCGGGCTCTCACCGCTCGCCATCACGCGAGCGCCGGCAGTGCGCGCAGGTCAGGGTCCACCCATCCCGCCCGTGCGGACGCTCCGAAGATGAGCTCGCGCGAATAGAAGTGCTCGACCAGTTTGCGGTCCAGAAGGTCCGGGTTGCGCTCGATGAACTCCTCGAAGCTCGGCGCCCCCCAGCGTTGCATGTGCACCGCCACGAACCGGAGCCACGCCCGCGTGATCGTCTCGTGATACTTGTCCTCGGCGCCGTGCCGTCGAGCGATGTGCCGGATCGCGGCGGTCATCGCGTCCTCTGCTTCCTGGATCGGATGCAACCGCAAGTAGGTCCACGCGAGCTCGAGATGCTCGCGATGCCCAAAGCCGCCGCGCTTGGAGATGATCGCCTGAAACACCTCGACGTCGGATCTCCGCATGAGTGTCACCATATAACGACAGCTACCAAGCAACGATGACGAGGAGGACCGGAGCGATGGCTGCAACCGAGAAGGCGATCCTTGCGGGCGGGTGCTTCTGGGGCGTCCAGGATCTCATTCGCAAGCTCGACGGCGTGACCGCCACGCGCGTTGGCTACACCGGCGGCGACGTGCCCAACGCGACGTACCGCAACCACGGTTCGCACGCGGAGGCGATCGAGATCGAGTTCGACCCGGACCGGATCTCCTACCGCGACCTGCTCGAGTTCTTCTTCCAGATCCACGACCCGACGACGAAGAACCGCCAGGGCAACGATGTCGGGGCGAGCTACCGCTCGGCGATCTACTACGTCGACGACGAGCAGCGCCGCATCGCCGAGGACACGATCGCCGATGTCGACGCCTCCGGCTTGTGGCCGGGCAAGGTCGTCACCGAGGTTGAGCCCGCCGGCCCGTTCTGGGAGGCAGAGCCCGAGCACCAGGACTATCTCGAGCGCTACCCCAACGGCTACACCTGCCACTTCGTCCGTCCGGGCTGGAAACTGCCGCGCCGGGCTGAGCAAGCGACGCGCTGAGCTGATGCGCTAACGGCCGGGCCCGGCGGGGCAGCTCGCGTGAGCTGCCCCGCCGGCGCCAGTCAGCAGCTGCTCTTGTACACGTACTGGCTCATCGAGGCCAGATTGCTGCGGGTGAGCACCGCGAGGCCGGTCAGCGTGGACTGGGTCGGCTTGCCGGTGAGTGCGTTGACCGCCTGCTCGACGCCGTCGACGCCCTCCTGGTAGGGCTCCTGCGCGATCAGCGCCTCGACCACGCCGCTCTTGAGGTCTGCGACCTGCGTCGGGTCGGCGTCGTAGCCGATGATCTTGATCTTGCTCGCGGCGTGCGCGGTCTGCAGGCCGGTGTCGACGCCCTGGGCGACGAGCACGTTGGTGGCGAACACCCCGGCCAGGTCGGGGTGGGCCGCGTACACCGCGGTGATCGCCTGTGCCGCCTTCGCCGGGTTATCGCCCACGTACTGCGTGGCGAGCGGCTTGATCCCCGGGTACTTCTTGATCTCCTGGAGGAAGCCCTGGATCCGCGCCTCGGTCGTGGACACGCCCGCTTGCTCGTTCATCACGATCACGGAGCCCTTGCCGCCGATCAGCTTCGCCATCTCATCGGCGGCCTTGGCCCCGCCCTCGATGTTGTTCGACGAGATCGACGCGACCGCGATCGACGGATCGCTCACGGTCGTGTCGACCTGGATCACCTTGATGCCGGCGTTCTTGATCTGCTGCATCGGGGCGATCAGCGCGTGCGTGTCGGTCGGCGCGATCAGTATCGCTCCAGGGTGCTGGGCGATGACCGCGTCGACGATTGGGATCTGCTCGGGGGCCGAGAAATCAGCCGGGCCCTGGACATTGATCGAGTACCCGAGCTTGGCCGCCTCGGCCTTGGCTCCACAGCCCATCGTCACGTAGAAGTTGTCGGCCTTCGTGCCCTGGATCAGCGCCAGTGACTTACTGCCGGAACTCGAGCCGGAGCTGGCGGTAGAACTCGAGCTGGAGCTCGGGCTGGAGCTGGCGGCCGATCCGCTGGCAGAGCTGGAACTCGAGCTCGAGCCGCAACCGGCCACCGTGACCGCGGCGATCGCCGCGAGCAGGGGGAAACTTCGTCGTCGCATGGACCCTCCTTCATTTGCGGCCGCCACCGATGCGTGTCGAACACACATCGAGTGACCGCGTGTTTGCGCTGTAAGGGATCACGGCCGCGACCTCGCCCGCCGGCGAAGCTGGTCGAAATACACAGCGAGGATCAGAATCGCCCCGATCACCACCTGCTGCCAGAACGACTGAACGCTCATGATCACCAACCCACTCGCGAGAACGACTGGGATGAACACCCCCACTACGGTTCCGAACATCGTGCCCCTGCCGCCGAACAGGCTCGTGCCCCCGATCACCACCGCCGCGATCGCCGTGAGGTTGTCGGTGGTGTGCCCCGAGATCGTCGTCGTCGTGAAATAGGCGAGGCTGAGCACGCCGCCCAGCCCCGACAGCAGCCCCGCCAGCGCGTACACCTTGATCAAGTGCAGGTTGACGTTGATTCCGGCTCGTCTCGCCGCCTCGGGATTAGACCCGATCGCGTACGTGTAACGGCCGAACCGGGTGAGATGAAGGACCAGCCCGCAAACGATCGTCACCACCGCCGCGATCAGCACCAGCCACGGGATGGGTCCGACCTGTCCGGCTCCGATCGTGCTGTTGAGCTTCGTCGGTATGCCCGCGACGTCCACTCCGGAAGTGATCACGTCGGCCAACCCGAGTGCCATTCCGAACGTCCCGAGGGTGACGATCAAGGGCGGAAGTCCTGCCAGCGCGATCAGCGATCCGTTGATCAGACCCCACGCCACTCCGACGATCAGCCCAACCGCGACGCCGGCGAGGATCGCCCCCCAGCCGGCCGTGGCGGCGTGAGCAACGCCCCCTCCCGCGGCGATCATCACCTTCGCGGCCAGCACTCCGGAGATGACGAGCACTGACCCCACCGAGAGATCGATCCCCGCGGTGATGATCACGAACGTCATCCCGACCGACAGCATCATCACGACCGCTGCGTTGATGAAGATCGTCTTGATGTCGAAGCTCGAGAGAAACGCGCTGGGCTTCAACACGCTGAAGACCGCGACGATCACGACCAGCGCCAGGAAGATCCACAGCGGGCTAGTCGACGACAACAACGTCGCCGATACGCGCTCCTTGAGGGTCGGGGACTCGGATCGCTCGCCGGCGGGGACGGCCGGGGCGCTCACGTCGGCTTGCTCCGGCGGTTCGTTCCGAACCGAGCTCACCGCTCGTCCTCCTGCTCGAGCGCGCCCGTCATCGCGGCCACGAGCGACTCGAGCGTCGCCTCGTCGCGACCGAACGTCGCCACCCGGCGCCCCAGCCGGAGCACCTGGATTCGGTCCGCGACCGACAGTACCTGCGGCATGTTGTGGCTGACCAGGATCACCGCCAATCCGCGGTCGCGCACCCGCCGCACGACGTCGAGCACGCGCTCTGACTGAACCACGCCGAGCGCCGCCGTCGGCTCGTCCATGATGATCACCTTGCTCGCCCACACGGCGGCCCGCGCGACCGCGACGCCCTGCCGCTGCCCGCCCGAGAGGTAGGCGACGGCCGCCGACGGGTCACGGATCCCGACACCGAGATCGGTGAACGTGCGCGAGGTCTGTTCGCGCATCGCGCGCTTGTCGAGCACGCCAAGCTTTCCGAGCACGCCGCTTCGGACCGGTTCCCGGCCAAGGTAGATATTGGCCGCTCCGTCGAGATCGGGCGCGAGCGCGAGGTCCTGGTAGACCGTCTCGATCCCCAGGCGCTGGGCTGCCGACGGCGAGCTGACGTGCACCGGGCGGCCCTCGAACAGGATCTGGCCGCTGTCGGGTTGTGCCACCCCGGACAGGATCTTGATCAGCGTGCTCTTGCCCGCGCCGTTGTCGCCGACGAGCGCGACCACTTCGCCCGCGTACGCGCTGAAGTTGGCTCCGCGCAGCGCCTCGACGTGCCCGTAGGTCTTGTCGATCGCGCGCGCCTCGAGGATCGGCTCCGGCGCTGCGGCCGGCTGCGAGTTGGTTGCGCCTGCCTGCGTGACGTCAGTCACGGCGATCTTCCCTGGTCCGAGACGTGGTCATCACCACTCCCCTGCCTCCGCCTCCGGTGCGGGTGGCAGACATCGGATCACGCTGACATGGCCGTCGAGCGTCGTCGGCCCGGCGCCGTGCGGGATCAGCGCCGTATCACCACCGCGCAGATCGAGCGGATCCGTCGACTCGCTCCACAACCTCACCCAACCGTCGAGCACGACGAGGATCGAGAACGCCGGATCGAGGTGCGCCGGGTCCCCGTTCGTGCTGATCCACTGCGCGCGGAAATATGGCGCCGCGACCGGGGGCAGCAGGTCGGTGATCGCCGTGCCGCGCGCGCCGTGGCCATCGTGACCCACGAGATCCGCCGGTCGCCTCGCTTCAAGATCGGCGGCGCCGATCACGCGCTCCCATCCGAGCCCCAGGGTCTCGCTTCCGTCGCTGACGCCGAAGCGCTCCCATTCGAGCAGGACAGACATGTCGGTGGGCTCCTGGAGCTCGACCAGCAGGATCCCCGACCCGATCGCGTGGAGCGTTCCCGCAGGGACGAACAACGTCGTGCCCGGCTCGACGGGAAGCTCGTGCATCGCCGCGAGCATCGCGGGCACGTCCTGCTCACGAACCCAACGCATGACCTCTGAGCGCGCCACAGGTGCCTTCAACCCCAGGTGAACAACTGCGTCCGGCTCGGCCTCGACGATGATCCAGGCCTCGGTCTTGCCGAACGCGAGGCCGAGCTCCCGGCGGGCGAAGGCGCGGCCCGGGTGAAAATGGACCGGAAGGCGCTCGCCCGCATCGAGCAGCTTCACCAGCAGCGCGGGGTTCGGCCCCCACCGCCGGGCGTGCTCGGGACCGAGGAATCCGATCGGATCCTCGTCGATCGCGTCGCGCAGGTAACGGCCGTCCGGCAGGCGGCTGAGACCCTCGGTGTCGGCTCCGAGAGACGTTGTCGTCGATCCGACCCAATCCTCCGGTGCGCCGTCGACCTGGCTCGCGGCGCCTCGTAGTCGGTCGATCCGGGCGCCGCCGCGATAGAACCGAGCCAGCTGATTCGGGGGGAGGACGAGCGGGGCCCGAACCCCGCGCGGCGGGCGCGGCTGAGTCCGTGCCGCGCCTCGACGCGCGTGGTCTCGATCGTGACCACCGGGCGCGCGATCAGCGCCAGTCGGCGCTCCGGCGCTACTCCGCACGCTGTCTTTCCCTCCCTCCGGCACTCGCGAGCACAATATTTGACAACGTTGTCTATGTCAATACGCCACTCGTTAGGGAAACGTTGTCATCGGGGTATACGTCGGAGTATGCTGGCGCCACAGGAACGGTCATGAGGGGCAGCGAAACTCATCACGAGTAGCGGAACCAATCACGGAAGGTCGGGGCGGGCCACGATGGTCGACGTCGCCCGGGCGGCCGGGGTGAGCCTGAAGACGGTCTCGCGGGTCATCAACGAGGAGCCCGGGGTCAAGCCGGCCACGATCGGGAAAGTGCTCGAGGCGGCGCGAACGCTGCGCTACGAGCGCGACGACCTGGCCGCGAGTCTTCGCCATGGGGCGAGGTCGTTCACGCTCGGTCTCGTGATCGAGGACGTTGCGAACCCGTTCTATTCCGCGATCGCTCAGGCCGTCGAAGAGAGCGCACGGGAACGTTCGAGCCTGCTGATCACCGCCTCGGCTCGCGAGGATCCGCACCGCGAGCGCGAGCTCGTGATGGCGCTGCTGCGCCGGCGCGTCGACGCCTTGCTGGTGGTTCCGGCGGGGACCGATCATCGCTACATCCGGGACGCCGGCTTCTCCGCCAAGATCGTGTTCCTCGACAGACCTCCGGCCAAGACCAAGGCGGACACGGTGCTGGCCGAGAACGCCGCGGGCGCCCGGCGCGCGGTCGAGCACCTGGTGGCCGGCGGTCACGCCCGGATCGCGTTCGTGGGCGATGACGTGCGGCTGTTCACCGCCCGGGAGCGGCTGGCCGGATACCGCCGCGCGCTGCGGCGGGCGGGGATCGAAGTCGACCCGGAGCTCGTCTCGATCGGAAACGGCACCTCGGATGCGGCCAAGGAGGCCACGCTCAAACTGATCGCGCTGTCGCCGGCGCGCCGGCCGACCGCCATCTTCACCGGGAACAACCGCTGCACCGTGGGCGCCCTGCACGCGCTGAACGGCAGGCGTGGCCGCGTCGCGCTGGTGGGCTTCGACGACTTCGAGCTCGCCGACCTGCTCGGCGTCACCGTGGTCCGGGCCGACCCGTATCGGATCGGGCGGCTCGGGGCCGAGCTGGCCTTCGACCGCATCGATGCCGACGAGGGGGAGCCGCAGCGCGTGGTCGTGTCGGTGGAGCTGGTGGCGCGCGGGTCGGGCGAGCTTCGTCCCTGACGCGGGAGGCGGTGGCCCCGGGGCCTCGCTTCGCTCGGCGTCCGTGGGGCCGTGCGGCCGGGCATCCCTGCCCGGCCGGGGGGTCGGTGAGCCTTCGGTGGTCGCGGGCAGATCGGGTTTTGAACGGCGGGCACCTGGAGCAGGGGTCTGGCATCCCCCAACCGTGCCGGAGCGCCGCGGAGCATGCATAACCTGCCACTCGAGCCCGAATCCCGGGACCGTGGCCTCTCACGCATGCCCCACATGCGCAGCAGGCCACGGTCAGAGGAAACCGCGTCGAATGG
>Ga0335072_10005550_pt1 | contig 18573 bp, 17 predicted proteins | sample Lox_Sample_21_FD_206725 | JGI IMG/M metagenome (GOLD analysis project Ga0335072, IMG submission 206725) | Soil microbial communities from Loxahatchee National Wildlife Refuge, Florida, United States - Lox_Sample_2.1 | ecosystem: Environmental > Terrestrial > Soil > Wetlands | place: USA... | reverse complement strand
CAGCAACTTGTGAATGTTCCGGCGACCGAGTTGAAGATCGACCGCATCTTCGTCCGAAACATGCATTCAAACGACAGCGACCGCGTGATGGTGGAGAAGACCATCGAACTTGGTCACGATCTGGGCATGACGGTGACCGCCGAAGGCGTGGAGACCGAAGCGCAGCTCGAGTTCCTGCGCAAGAAAGGCTGCGACCGCGCGCAGGGCTATCTCTTTAGCCGGCCGTTGCCACCGCAGCAGATGATAGCCTGGCTCAGCAGCTATTACGTACGCGGCGTGGAAGCATAGATCACCTCCGGGGCCTCTCGGTCCCTTTCGATACACTGGTTTGTGTGACGCCTTCAAACCATCCGACACTGCCTGCCCGTAAGGAATTTCTCGCGCTCGCCAAAGTGCACACGCTGGTTCCCGTCTGCCGCACCCTGACAGCGGACCTGGAAACCCCGGTCTCGGCTTTTCTGCGGGCCGCCTGGGCCGAGCGGGAGTGTTTTCTGCTGGAATCTGTCGAAGGCGGCGAACAACTGGGCCGCTACACCTTCATTGGTCTCTCTCCCTTTAAGCGCATTGTTGCGCGGGGACGGCACATTGTCATTACCGAGGGCAAACGGACCGTGCATACGGAAGGCGACGTGTTTGCCGTGCTGCGGGACGCTCTGAGCGGACACAAACCGGCGCGGCTTTCGGGCCTGCCTCCATTTACCGCTGGCGCCGTGGGCTATTTTGCCTACGACGCGGTGCGGCAGATCGAGCGCTTGCCGGAGACGGCCAAAGATGAGCTGGGCATTCCGGACGCCTGCCTGCTGTTCTTCAATGAGGTCCTTGCCTTCGACCATGTGCGCAAGGAGATCCTTCTGGTAGTGACGGCCGATGTGCGCGGCGGCAAAGCCGGCGCGGCATATGAGAAGGCGATTGCGCGATTGAACAGGCTCGAGAAGCGGCTCATGCAACCGCTGCCAAAGCTCAACGGACGAAGGGCTGAAAAGGGCAAACTCAAAGTCAAATACCGCTCCGCAAAGAAAGACTTTCTGACTGCGGTAGAGCGGACGAAGGAGTACATTGCGGCAGGGGATGTCTTTCAGGCCGTTCTCTCCCAGCGGTTCGACGTGGAGCCGCATGTAGACAGCTTCCAGGTCTACCGCGCCCTGCGGACTGTGAACCCGAGCCCGTACATGTTCTTTCTGCGCTGCGCCCCGGAGGAGCCGCTCGGCGGAACCTCGAAATCCTTGCGGAGCTCCGCGAAACACCGCGCCCATGCCATTGAGCTGGCGGGCTCCTCGCCCGAGTTGCTGGTGCGTGTCCACCAGGGCAAGGTGGAGTACCGGCCGATTGCCGGGACGCGCCGCCGCGGCGCCACCGAAACGGAAGACGAAGCACTCGCACATGAGATGATGCACGACGAAAAAGAGCGCGCCGAGCATGTGATGCTCGTTGATTTGGGCCGCAATGATGTGGGCCGCGTGAGCCAGTTCGGCAGCGTGAAGGTGGACAAGCTGATGTTCGTCGAGCGCTACTCGCACGTGATGCACATTGTCAGCTCGATCGAAGGGCGGCTCAAGCCCGAACTCAGCGCCGTCGATGCGCTCCGTGCCTGCTTCCCGGCCGGCACGCTCAGCGGAGCGCCCAAGGTCCGCGCCATGGAGATCATCGAAGAGCTCGAGCCGGCACGGCGCGGCACCTATGGCGGTGCGGTGCTCTATGCGGACTTCTCCGGCAATCTCGACTCCTGCATCGCGATCCGGTCCATGCTGGCGATCGGCGGCAAAGGCTATGTGCAAGCAGGTGCCGGCATCGTAGCCGACTCGGTGCCCGAGCTGGAATATCAGGAGTCGATCAATAAAGCGCAGGCTGTTATTCGGGCCATTGAACGGGCATGGAATATATAGCCGATCTTTCCACAAAAATCATCGAGCGCTGGTGCCGGTCTCTGCGTCGTTGGGGGAGTAAACCAACAACGGGAGTCCACTATGCAGAAGGCTCTGGGATGGGCGCGGAATGGGCTGGCCCTCGCGGGCGTGCTCGCCTTCGGATTCTGGCTCGGAACGAGCCGCACGGTGAAGGCATCGAGCTATGAGTCAGGTGGCGATGTGGAGTTTCAACTCACCGGCGTCAACGCCACGAGTTCGCTGCTCGTCTATCAGCCTGGCACAAAAACGGTCTATGTCTATCAAGGAGCCACCACTGGCAACTCCGCCCTGCAATGCTCCTACATGTTTCAACTCACCCGGCCCGGTGAGGTCATCCACCGCATTCCCTGCCGTGTCCCAAGCTTGAATCCATAGAACACTTCTGGTGGTTCATACCGCGAAACGGATACCGGCAGCAGCAATTTCTGAAACTGCTGTTGCGCAGCTCCGAGCCGGGAATCTCGCATCTATGAGGAGACAGGGAGGAGACAGCGCTCGATCAGCGCCCATCTCCCGATGCTGCGAGGAGCCCGCCGCATGTCAGAACAATCCGCTGCGAACCAAAGCACAGAAGATGAGCAGGAGTCTGTTCAGGCCAGCGAACTCCAAAAGAGCCTGGCGCGGCCCTCGGCCGAGGAGATCTTCAAGCAGGTGGCACGCAACGCACGCCAGGAGTTACAAAGGCCGTCCATCGCGCTCGCAATCTCCGGATTTGGCGGCGGCGCATTCATGGGACTCTCGGCTCTCGGCACAGCCATCACAATCGCCCTGTTGGGGGACTCCAACACGGTCCAGATGATCTCGCGGCTGTTTTATCCGATCGGCTTCATCGTCGTGATTCTGGGGCGATCGCAGCTATTCACGGAGAATACGTTGTATCCCGTGGCACTGGTACTGGCCGAAAAGCGCGAGTTCTGGAACACGATGCGGCTCTGGGCAGTGGTGCTGCCGGCGAACGTGCTGGGCGCCTTCGCGTTCGCTCTGCTGGCTTCGCTCACGCCGGCACTGAATGCGCAGGTGGTGCAGGCGCTGAACCAACTGGGGCTTGCCGCGATCGCGCATGGCTCCTGGTCCGTCTTCTGGTCGGGCGTAATCGGCGGCTGGATCATTGCACTTGCCGCGTGGCTGGTTTCCGGGTCACACTCGATAACCGGCTCGGTGATGGTGATCTGGATTCTCACGTTCATCGTGGGCCTGGGCAACTTTGCACACTGCATTGCTACATCCTGCGAGGTGCTAGTCTCAGTGCTTGCCGGCCATGCTCCATGGAGTGCATATCCGAGGTGGTTTTTTCCGGCGGTCGCTGGGAATATCTGTGGTGGCGTGGGACTAGTGACGATCCTCGAATACGGGCAGGTGATGCTTGGGCGCGAGGTTGAGCTTGCCGGAGACGAGGCCGAAGGAGCGTGACGGAGCCGCGCAGTTACTCTGCACCGAAGATGTGGCGGAAGAAGTGACCAACCCGGGTAAAGAATCCGGGCTTCCTCTGCGCCTTGGACGTCAGTGGCGGCGGAGTTGCCGGGGCGGCTGAAGCTACCGGCGGCGTAGCCTGTGCGGGAGACGACGCCGGCGCGGCTTGAGCTGTATGATCCGCGTTTGAAGAAACCAACGGGGGCGCGGTCTGCGTGACAGGGGCGACGGACTGTCTGGGTACAGGCGCAGGTGCCGGCGTGGGCGCCAGGCCTTCGCTCTGCGCCAGGGGGAACTCGTTGTTGGCGGCGGCTGCGGCCGGTGCGGGAGGGCATCCGCAAGGCTCGCTCTCCTGGTCGACGACCTCATGCAGGCTGCCGTGCTGGAACATCACGTGCTGTCCCGGCTGCACGCGATACAGGCCGCTGTCAAAAAGGCTGGTGACCACGACGTAAGGTGCATTGGCACCCGAGTTGTCCACGCAGGTGTCACCGTCGCGGCCGAGGCGCACTTTGAGCTCGGAAGCTCCCGGGCCCCCGATGAGGATGCGGAAGTCCGGCGTGAGCAGAACATCGGCGTTTTGGCCCGTAGCGAAGCTGGTCTCAACGGCTCCATGATCCATCGCGATCAGCAGGCCGGGATTCTCGCCGGCGGGTACGCTGGGGTCCGCTGCCAGCTTAACGGTGGTGGTGGCGCAGACACGCAACATGCCGCGATGCGGCAGGACCACGTTGGTCGTATGGGAGCCGGAGGTAATGCTGCCGCTGGCGGCGATGATTGCCTTGCCGCTGGTCACTTCCAGCGCACCGGTTACGCTGGCCGCTGCGTCGGCGCTTTCGCCGTTGAGCGGAACGATGGCGATGGGCCCTGATGCCTCTGAGGGAACCGGCGCCGGCGCAGTCGATGGGGTTTGCGCGAGCGCAGCCGCAGAAGAGACAAGCCACATCGCGTACACAAGCGGAGCCGCGCTGCGAACCAGGGTGTTCCGCGAGATAGGCATCTGGCCTTACATATCCAGGAAATTGCGGATCATCTCATGGCCGCCATCGGTCAGCACGCTTTCCGGATGGAACTGCACGCCTTCAATCGGCAGCGTGCGATGACGCAGCCCCATGATGACAGAGCCTTTTCCCGTGTTCTCCGGCGTACGAGCCGTCACTTCGAGCTCCGCCGGAAGCGTTGTTTCCTCGACGATGAGCGAGTGGTAGCGCGTGCAAATGAGCGGCGTGGGCAAACCCGAAAAGACGCCCTTGCCATCGTGCTGCACCGCGCTGGTTTTGCCGTGCATAAGAGTGCGCGCGCGGACCACCTGCCCGCCAAAAGCCTCGCCGATGGCCTGGTGCCCCAGGCAGACGCCGAGGATGGGAGCTTTACCGGCCATGTGGCGGATCAGCGGAACCAGAATCCCTGCCTCGTGCGGCGTGCAGGGACCGGGAGACAGAAGAATGCGGTCGGGGTTGAGAGCTTCCACCTCTTCCGGCGTGACCTCGTCGTTGCGTCGCACCTCCACCTTCGCGCCGAACTCGCCAAGGTACTGCACGAGGTTGTAGGTGAACGAATCGTAGTTGTCGAGAACGAAGACCATACGCATATCCAGTGTAGCGCGTCGCGCATTGGGGAATCGCGCTCCGGCAGCTACGTGCCCCGCTCAAAAAAACCATTGACAAACGCCGCGGATGGCGGGAATCTATGTCGTACACGACGTATCGTACACGACGGAGTTTAAACATGACACTCGATCCTTCCATCCTCGCTTATCCATGGATCATCCTGGGAGCCGTATGGCTCGTCGCCGCGGCCAGCAAGAAGGCGGCGGTGGAACGGCAGCCTTGGCCCGGGCGGATTCTTTACATATGCATTGCCACGTTAGGCTTCATCTTGCTGGCCAAAGCTTCCGCCGCGGCACTGCCGGGTCTCGAATGGCTTGGGTTGCGCTTTGTGCCGCATACGCGAGCGATTTTCGTCATCGGCTTTGCCCTGGAGATCGCGGCCGCCCTATTTGCGGTATGGGCCCGCTTCACGATCGGGAGCAATTGGAGCGGCCAGCCCAGCCTGATGGCCAATCATGAACTCGTCACCTCCGGCCCATATGCCCTGGCCCGGCATCCCATTTACACAGGGCTGATCTTCGCCGCGGCGGGAACGGCTCTGGCTGTCGGGAAGTGGCGCTGCGTGCTCGGCGTCGTCTTTGTCGCTTTAGCCTTTCTCATCAAGATTCAAGCCGAAGAACGATTCATGATGCAGGCGTTCGCCGATACATATCCCGCCTACCGCCAGCGCGTGAAGGCGCTGATCCCCGGAGTGTTCTAGCATGCCCGCGCGGACCAAACCGGAGAAGAAAACCCGCGTAAACGCCGAAGCCGAGCAGATGGAGCGCGATCTGAGCGCGATCCGTCGCATGATGCGGAAGCCTCTGGCCGATGAATTTGCGAAAGGCGGGCTCACCCTGCCGCAGAAGGCCGTGATGCAGGTAATAGTGGGCCGGGACGGCATCAGCCTGAAGGAACTGAGCCACGAAGTGAGCCTGGCGCACTCCACCGTGAGCGGGATCGTAGACCGGCTGGAGAAGCAAGGGCTGATTGAGAGGCGGGCCGATGCGGGCGACGGGCGCGTGAGCCGGATTCATTCAAGCGCCCCGGTGAAGGAGTTCCTGCGCGACAAAATGCCGGCGCTGAGCCGTGGACCCCTCAACGCAGCCCTTGAGCGGACATCCGCCGATGAGCGCCGGCAGATTGGATGGGCGCTGCAACGGCTGCGCGAGTTGCTCGAAGGCGCGTGATCGGCCAGAGTTGCGCATGTGCGACTTCATTTGCAAAACTGGCGATGGTCGCTCAAGATGGTTCTTCACTTTCTGGTACAAGGGCGTGTGCAGGGTGTGGGCTTTCGCTGGTTCGTGCATCGCGAGGCCAGCGAGCTCGAGCTGCGCGGATGGGTGCGCAACACCGAAGACGGTGACGTGGAGGTTTTGGCCGCGGGCGCCGAGACCGATCTCGACGAGTTGCGCGGTAGTCTTCGGCGCGGCCCTCGGGGCAGCCGCGTGGATCGCGTGATCGAACATTCTCTTCTTGAAAGCGAGGCGGAGGACCTGGGGCCGTTCCGCATCGATGGCGCGTGGTAAGCGCTGGGCGCAGCGCTCAGTTCACAGTTGGCAGTTCTCAGTTCTCGGTCCCCGGTGGCGGAGACATGGTTCGCGGTCGCTACGAACTGTGAACTCAGAACTATGAACTGACAGCTGGCAGCAGCCCCTATAATCAATAGGGAAGATGAACCGCAATCCCGCCTGTTCCCTTCCCGCAAATCTTTGAACTTTGATTCCTGACAAACGCAGTGAGGTGCGGAACGCAGCTATGCCTGAACCATTGAAATCGGTTAACGTGGAAGACCTGAAAAAGCTGGTGCGGACCGTGCCGGATTTTCCCAAGCCCGGGATTTTGTTTTACGACATCACGACCCTGCTGAAAGACAAAACCGGCTTTGCGCAACTCATCGACGCGCTGGCGGCACACTACATCGCACGCAAGATCGACCTGGTGCTGGGCATCGAGGCGCGCGGCTTCATCTTCGGGCCAGCGCTGGCGTATCGACTGAATGCGGGATTCGTGCCGGTTCGTAAGCCGCGCAAGCTGCCCGCTCCTGTGGCGCGCGTAACCTACGATCTTGAATACGGCTCCGACACTCTCGAGATTCACATGGACGCGATCGCGCCGGGGCAAAGTGTGGTGCTGGTTGACGATCTGCTGGCGACAGGCGGCACCATGGAGGCGACGGTGAAGCTCGTCAACCAATTGGGCGGCAAGATCGCGGGCCTCGCCTTCGCTGTCGAGCTCGATTTCCTGAAGGGCCGCGAGCGTTTCTCTGAATACGACGTGTTCAGCCTGCTGCACTACGACGAGTAGACGCCTCGATTCGCTACGCGGCGATCGCAGGTCAGAGTGCTTCCTCCGGTGCCTGCTCTGAATCGCCTTGTTCTCCTACGTTGGCGGCAGCCCCTTCCTTGACCATCTGCGCATCGGCGAATCGATAGCCAACGTAGACGTCGGTGAGCAGGTAGATGGGATTCGAGGGATCGTCCTCGATCTTCTTGCGCAATTGGCGGACAAAGGTGCGGAGATACTCCACTTCCTCGCGACAATCGGCGCCCCATACGGCGGTGAGCAGCTTGGCGTAAGTCACAACGCGCCCCGCACGAATCATCAGGCAATAGAGAATGTCGAACTCCTTGCGCGTCAGGCGAACCGGTTCGCCGCGCCTGGTCACGGTGCGCTTGACCGGATCGAGACGAAGCTCGCCGATCTCAACAGGTGCGTCTTCGGCGCGAGCCGGCGCGCGCAGGCGGCGTACTGCAGCGCGGATGCGGGCGATGAGCTCGCGGGTGCTAAACGGCTTGGTCACGTAGTCGTCGGCGCCAAGCTCCAGCGCCTCCACCTTGTCCTCTTCCTCGTCGCGCACCGTGAGCATCAGCACAGGCAGCCGGGGCGCGAGCGCACGGATGCGGCGCAGCGTTTCGATTCCCCCGATGCCGGGCATGTTGACGTCGAGAAGTACGACATCGTGGGCCGAAGAGCGCAGCGCCTGCAGCGCCTCTTCGCCGCGCGAAGCCTCGGCTACTTGAAAGCCCAGTTCGACGAGCGGCGGGCGCAACGCCCTGCGAATGGCGGGCTCGTCGTCGACCAAAAGAATACGGATAGCTTGCTGATTCATCGTGAAACTTCCTTCTCGGTAACTGCGGGAATTGCTGCGAAAAATGTGGTGCCTTCGTGCTCGGTGCTCGTCACCCAGACGTAGCCGCCGTGAATCTGGGCAACCCGCTTGGCAACAGAGAGACCGATTCCCGTCCCCGGCGCGCGGTTGGAATAGTTCGAGGAGCGATAGTAGCGGTCGAAGATGCGCTCGCGGTCGGCCATGGGAATGACCGGCCCATAACTGTGCACGGAAAAAATCGCCTCGCCATCGGCCTGGTAGACGCGGATCGTGATCGTGGTGCCGAAGATGGAATACTTACAGGCGTTGTCAATGTATTGCGTGAGCAGCGTGACCATCAGCTTACGGTCGCAGCAGAGCACGAGGTTCTCATCTTCGAGCACGACGGAGACCTTCATGCTGGCCAGGCGGTCCTTCAGGCTCGCGATCACTTCCTCGATAATAGGGGCGACCGCAACCGGCTCGGCGTGAATGGTTACTTCGCCGGCATCGAGTCGTGCCGTGGTGAGCAAGCGCGTGGTGAGCTCGCTGAGCGCGCCCGCCTGCTCGTTGATGAGCGCGACAAGCTCCGACTGGCCTGGAGAAAGCTTGCCCATCTCGGCAAGCCCCGTGCCGGCCGCGCGAATGGCGGTGAGCGGCGTTTTATAGGCGTGCGCGAGCGAGTCCAGCACCGTGGCGCGAAGCTGCTCGGTGCGGCGCTCGGTTTCAATGCGGCTCTCGTTGGCAAACGCGCGGTAGCGGTCGAAAGTGATGGCGATGAGTGACGCAATCGCGTTGTTGGTGAGCGGGCTGGTCTCGCCGCGGACCACGAGACTGCCCACGGGAACTGTGCCGAGGCGCAGCACGCGGCGGCCCATGCCGGTGGCTGGATCGTCGTCGGAGGTTTCGAAGTAATAGACGTTCTGCGCCAACTCCATCGGGTCGACACTCCAATAGCCTGCCTGGTAGACCTCGTGAAGATCGGCATCGAAGAGAGCCACTGCTTCAAATCCGAAGATCTCGTGCACCAGTTCGGCCAGCTGATGGCCCGGCTCGATGTGCAGATTCATCTGCAGCGTGCGTCGCGTGAACTCATACAGATCGTGCATCTGCCCGCCCCACGACTCGGCCGCGCGGGCATGATTCGTCACTCGCGAAGAGAGACGGCTCACAATCAGGGCCACCAGGACAAAGACCAGAACTGTCACCGAGCTCACCGCATTCGCCGCCAGCGGAGACTGCGGCTGATGCGCGGCAAATAAGGCCTGCACCAGCACCGCGGAAAAAGAGACGATGACCGCCTGCCAGAATCCGCTGAGAAGTGCGGTGGGGACCACGATGAGCAGATAGAGAAGGACAGAGATTGAAGGGAACCACCCCGACCAGCGCGCCAGCGTCCCAATCAGGACCACACCCAGGACACCCAACGCGCACTCCAGCGTGAACAGGAGCGGGCGCAGGCCGGAGCCGCGCGAGCGTCTGCCAAAAATCGAGCGCGCCGGGAGATAGCCGTGGGACAACCGTTACCCGCTTTCTTTATCGCTGCGTATGAATTGCGGAAAAAGCCCTTATCTCCGCGGACCGTAAGAAGCTGCGAGCGGCGCCACCTCAAGCTCCGGCCATTTATTGCGGCGCAGGGTTAACAGTGCGGAGACTGCTTGCCAGCCCCTGTTCCTAAGGCAAACAAAACAAAATTCTAACAGGTCACTTCTTACACGTTCACGGCCAGCGCGCGTCGCCGCATCGCCGAGCCTTATCGACTTATGCGTAGCTGCGATTGCACCCATGGGCAAAAAAGAACGAATGACGCCCATACAATTTCTTTTTTTAATCCTCATAACATCTTTATGCATTCTTTGCGTTACTAATCCTAGCCAGTTTTCGACCCGAGACAACTTCAGCTGCAGGCACGCGATCGTTGCTCCAGGCAGCGGCGGTGCAACGCGGATGTGTGTGCCCGGAGGATGGCACACACATCACCCGCTCAGGTGACGTGTGCCCCTACGCGAAAGGCAATTGATCCTGTGTCGTCCGACAACAAACTTCACTTTTGGAGGGAAATGCCGATGCAAATGAAACGAAATCGCATTCTGCAGTTGGTAGCTGGTATGACCATTGGGACCCTGATGGCAGGCGCGCAGACCCCTACGGCCGCGCCAGCTACGCCCGATGCCGCCCAAGCGCCAGCTGCGCCGGCTGCGGCCGCTCCCGCACCGCCGCCGCTGAAGTTTCCGTGGAAGATCGGTCCAATGGCGATCACCGGCTTCGTCGATGGCTACTACACAGGCAACAATAACCACCCCACGTACTCCGCGAATGGCGAGCTGAACGACCTTTATAACTTCAACGATCGTGCCGACGCCGTCGAACTGAGCGCAGCCAAGCTCACGCTGAATCACGATCCCGCTCCGATTGGTGCACATTTCGACTTCATCTATGGACGTACGAACGGGCTGGTGAACGCAGGACTGCAGGGGAACTACATCGAGCAGGCCTTCATCAGCCTCAAGCCCGCCAAGGCCAAAGGCTTCGAAGCCGATTTCGGAAAGTTCGTCACGTCGGCCGGTGCAGAAGTCATCGAGGCGAAGGACAACTGGAATTATTCCCGCTCCCTGCTGTTTGCGTGGGCGATTCCTTACTTCCACACCGGAGTGCGCACCTCGATGCCGGTTACGAAGACTGAAACGGTGGGCGTGCAGCTGGTCAATGGCTGGAACAGCGTGACCAAGAACGACGGCTGGGTCACTGTGGGCCTTACCAGTGCGCTCGTCCTGCCCAAGTACACCTGGAACCTGAATGTGTACACCGGCCCGGAGCACGCCACGGCCGCACACGGCTATCGCAACCTCTTCGATACGACGATTCTGCTCACACCGAACGCGAAGTTCAACGCGTATGTCAACTACGACTACGGCGAGAATCACGATTCTGTAATCGCCGGAACGGGCGACCACAACCGGAACACCTGGCAGGGTATCGCGCTGGCCGCGCACGAACAGTTCAAGCCGACGATGGCGGTGGCCGGGCGCTATGAGTTCTTCGATGATGTCAACGGCTTTTCGACCGGTACAATTCAGCACCTGAATGAAATCACGGGCACCTACGAGTTCAAACCGCCCAAGCTTCCCCAGACGCTTGTGTCGCGGCTGGAATACCGTCATGACCAGTCCAACACGCCGTTCTTCCACAAAAGCAGAAATGAGATGGTGGACGGACAGTCGACCCTCTCGGTGGGATTGATTCTGATCCTCGCACCGCACCAGTAGAGAATCTTGATTCTTTATTTGGTCCTGATGGTCTGAACGATACTCTCGCAGCAACCGGAATCCACAATGCAGAGCGGCCAGAGTTAAAGCCAACAGACTGGCCGGCTCTGCAAGAGGAAATACCGGCAGGCGATTCGATTCCCTCCTCGCGATAAGCCTGTGGCCGGCAGATCAGTTCGAATCGGCAGCTAGACGAAATCCAACTTTCAGGAGAATGCTCATGGCAGAACAGAAAGCACCTCAGATGCAGGCCACCCTGGGCTTGACCGGGTTGACCGCGAATGCAATGGCTCTCATCGCCCCCGGAGCCTTTCTCTGGCTCACGTTCTTTATTCAGGCGACAACGGGAACGACAGGGCCGACAATGTGGCTGGGGATCTTTGCCGCCCTGCTGCTCTGTCTGGCGACCGCCGTCGCGTATGCCGAAATATCGAAGCTCTACCCAGGCACGGGGTCCAGCTACTACTACGCCGAACAGGCGATGCTGTCGAAGGATGCGGCCTTCAAATACGCCCGCATCGCGAAGTTCATCGTGGGATGGGGCTCGCACCTCTACTACTGGGTCTATCCCGGCGTGATGGTGGCCACAACCGGCATCTTTGTTGGCTACGTGGTCGGCTTTCTCTATCCCAACTTTATGAGCGGCGCCAATCCCGGGCCGGTCTTCATGGGCCTGGTAGCGATCGTCTTCTCCTTCTTTGTGGCTTGGATCGCGACCAGAGGCGCTGGCGCCTCGACGGCCGTAAACATCGCCATCAACATCGTGCAGATCTCCGCGTTGGTCGTCTTTAGCGTGCTGGCTCTTGGTTATCGCGCCAGCCACCCGTCGGGCACACCCGGCTTCCAGTATGACAATCAGACGCTTTCGACCTACACTTACCAGTTCGCGACCAATCCGAAGGACGGCTCGACCATGCGCGACGCCAGCGGCACGCCTCTTCCGCTGCTCGATTCGGCCGGCAAACCGGTTCCCTTCACCATTACTTACCCGGAGAAAGATGCGAGCGGCAACTTCCTCACGCATCCCACGGCCGGCTCGGTGATCGGCGTCCACAAGATCAGCTGGGTCTTCATCCAGGCGACGGTGGCGATTCTCATTCTGGTCGGATTCGAATCGGTGACCTCGATGGGCGGCGAGGCTAAAAATCCAACTAAACATATACCCATTGCTGTTATTGCGTCGCTCCTCATTCAGGGGTTGATCTGCTATCTGTTCGAGTACTTCGCAGCGAACTACTTCCTCAACTCAGGGTATACAATGCAAAGCGCGGCTGGATCGGCCGCACCGATCGGCGACATGATGATCATTGTCGGCGACGGACTGCTGGGCCACGGACATGGCAAGTACTTCATGCTGGCCGAAGCCTTCACGGTGTTTCTCGCTCTGATCGGCACTACTCTGAGCTGCATGAACACCGGCGCTCGCGTCACCTATGCGATGGGTAAGGATGAAGAGGTTCCTGAGCACTTTGGCTTCCTGCACGCTGGCTCGCTCACTCCCCGGCGCGCCATCTGGACCCTGGCAACAATCTCGGCCGTCCTGGGCTGCATCGCTGTCACGCTGGTCTTCGCAGACGGCGCCGCTCCGACCGATGCGACTATTGCGGCGTTGCCACACGGCATCTTGTCGAGCTTCGGTTATTCGACACACGACAAGCTGGCGGCCCTCCCCAACTCGCTGCTGACTATCACGCTGACCTCCAACTTCGGCACGTTCATTCTGTACGCGCTGAGCTGCTTCCTGTGCATCGTGGCCTATCACAAACGGTCTGACTACAACGTTGTCACACACCTGCTGATTCCTGGATTCGGTCTTCTGGCGAACCTCGTATGCATGGCCTTCTACCTGATCGCTCCTGTATTCGGTCTGGGCACGACGAAGGAGCCATTGCTCGCACTGGCCATCTCGGCGGTCTGGGGCATCTACGGAGCCATTTACTTCATCCGCTCGTCGAAGGCGAAGGGCAAGACGGTGCTGATCCCTTCAAAACAGGCGGTCTCGTAACGGAAAATATTAGGTAAGTGCCTCTGGGTGGAATCGCTGCTTGACGTCAGAGAACGCGACGGGCAGAGGTTCCACCCTGCGGCCGTTTCTAGAGGATCGATATTCTTCGAACAGCGGCCTCTTTTCTGCGCCTGCGCGGAGAGGCCAATGCGGCGGGCGCATATGTTGGACGTACAGTTTGGCGAAGCAAGCGATTTCGGAAAGGTTCGCACCAATAACGAAGACGCGATGGGGTGCTTCATTCCCGCGTCGCGCCACCAGGCTCGGTCGCACGGATATCTCTTCGCGGTAGCGGACGGAGTCGGTGGCCTCGATCTGGGAGAAGTCGCATCGGCGACTGCCGTATCCGTGGTCACGAAGGAATTCAGCGGCGCGCAGGAGGGTACGATGCTCATCAGCCTGCTGCCGCGGCTGATTCAGCACGCGAACTCCGCGGTTCATGACCGCACCCTCGAACCGCAATATCGCGGCAAAAGAATGGCGACGACCCTGGTAGCCTGCGCGCTGCGTTACGACCAGGCGGTGGTTTCGCACGTGGGCGATTCGCGGTGCTATCTGGTGCGAAATGGACAGGCACGGCAGATCACGCAGGACCACACACTGGTCAATGAGCAAAAGAAGATGGGGCTGATCACCGACGGCGAGATCAAGACCTCAGATTCGCGCCATGTGCTGATTCGATCGCTCGGCCCGGAGATGTTCGTATCGCCGGATACGACCGCCGTGACCCTGCAGTCCGGCGACGTACTGGTGCTGTGCACCGACGGGATCCACGACGAAATGAGCCCGTCCATCATTGCGGAGATCGCAGGACAAAAGAAGAGCGCCGACGAGATTGCGCGCGAGCTGGTGGCGCGGGCCGTCGAACTGGATGGCGGCGACAACACGACCGCGCAAGTGATCCGGGTTCGCTCAGTCGAGCAGATGGGGATGTACCGCGGACGACCGTACCGGCTGCCTTCCTGAAGCGCCACGCCGCAATACTTACGGAATCCTTAGCCCGTTTCCACCCCGCGCAGATAAAGTAGAAGTAAGTCATCTTGTGGAGCGGGTTTCCTGATGGGTTTTTATGACGCCCTTGAAGCCGGAACTCTAGTCGATTTCTACCGCATCGAAGCCCCTGTGGCGCGCAGCGGCATGGCCTCGATCTTCCGCGCCACCGACACGCGCGATAACCGCGTCGTCGCGCTGAAAATTCCCCATCCTGACATGGAGGCCGATCCGATCCTCTTTGACCGTTTTCAGCGTGAGGCGGGCATCGGAGAGAAGCTTGACCACCCCAAGGTGATGCGCGTCTATGGCGGCGAGAAGCGCTCGCGCATTTACATGGTGATGGAGTGGTGCGAAGGTCAGCTGCTGCGCAAGATCCTCGATGAAGGCCGCATCTCGCGGGAACGAGCCCTTCGCATCGCCATCGGCGTCCTGGACGCGCTCGAGTACATTCACGAGCACGGCGTGGTGCACCGTGACCTGAAACCCGAAAACATCATGGTGGACGAAAACGACAACATCAAGCTGATCGATTTCGGCATCGCCAGCGATGCAGCGGCGCGGCGGCTTACGTATGCGAATTTCACAGCGACGCTGGGCACGCCGAACTACATCGCGCCGGAGCAGGTGAAGGGCAAGCGCGGCGATGGGCGGACGGACATCTACTCGATGGGCGTGATTCTCTACGAGATGCTTACCGGCAAGCTGCCCTTTTCCGGTCCCACGCCGATGGCCGCGATGAACGACCGTCTGCTGAATCACCCGGTGCCGCCGCGGGTAGTAGATCCCTCAATTCCGCCTCAGCTGCAGGAGGTGCTGTACCGCGCTCTGGAACGGGACCCGAAGAACCGTTACGCGGCCGCACGCGAATTCGCCCACGATCTGGAACACCTGGATGAGGTGGGTGTGGAAGACCGGCCCGAAATTACCGATTGGCAGAAGCGCAAATCGCACTTTACGCGCAAGATTCTGTACTACAGCGGACTGGCTCTCATTCCCGTCGTCGTGCTGCTTTTGATGGTGCTCATCGCGCACCACCGATAGTCGAAATTTCCTCGCATTTCCGTTACAAATCTTCACGGGTTCCTTATACCGCTGGTCCTAGGATTTCTGTGCATACACAAAATTCTTTTCCCACCCCAAGAAGGAGACTCATGGCAAAGTACAAACTGGAATACATCTGGCTTGACGGCAAAACACCTATTCCGGAGCTGCGCGGTAAGACCACGATCAAGGAGTTTGCGGCGCCGCCGACGCTTGCCGATCTGCCCCTTTGGGGTTTCGACGGCAGCTCAACCATGCAGGCCGAGGGGAAGAGCTCCGATTGCATCCTGAAGCCGGTAGCGTACTACCCGGACGCCGGGCGGACGGGAAATGCCTATATCGTGCTGAGCGAGGTCATGCATCCCGATGGCACGCCGCATCCCTCCAACATGCGCTCTACCGCTCCGGACGATCCGGATGCGTGGTTCGGCTTTGAGCAGGAGTATTTCCTTTATAAGGACGGCCGTCCTCTCGGCTTCCCGAAGGAAGGTTATCCGGGTCCGCAAGGCCCCTACTATTGCGGCGTCGGCTACAAGTACATGGGCAACCTCGCCCGCACCATCGTCGACGAGCACCTGGATCTGTGTCTGGCTGCCGGCATCAACCACGAAGGTATCAATGCCGAAGTGGCCAAGGGCCAGTGGGAGTTCCAGATCTTCGGCAAGGGCTCGCACAAGGCGGCTGACGACCTGTGGACAGCGCGCTATCTGATGATGCGCCTCTGCGAGAAGTACGAAGTGGACGTGCAGTGGCATTGCAAGCCGATCAAGGGCGACTGGAACGGCTCCGGCATGCACACCAACTTCTCCACCAAATACCTGCGCGAAGTGGGTGGGCAGGAGTACTTCGAGGCTCTGATGGCTGCGTTTGACAAGAATAAGGCAGAGCACATCGCTGTCTATGGCCCCGACAACCACCTGCGCCTTACTGGTCATCACGAGACGCAGTCGATCCACAAGTTCAACTACGGCCTTTCCGACCGCGGAGCGTCAGTTCGCCTGCCTGTGAACTTCATCCGGAACGGCTACAAGGGCTATCTGGAAGACCGCCGGCCGAACTCTGAGGCCGATCCGTACCAGATCGTGTCGCAGATCATCAAGACAGTCGACGGCGTGCCGGTACCGGAGCTGGTCTAGTCCAGGCTGTTCGGCAATGCCGCTCCAGGCGGCACGTATGACTTGGGACAGTCGATGGGCGGGCGGAGAGCGATCGCTTTCCGCCCGCCCATATCGCTTTCTGCCCGATTCCGAGCCCCCGCCGCGGTGATTTATCCTGTTGGAAAGCCGACGAATCATATCGCGCCCAAGGAGATTTCATGTCCACTGATTTCCGTAATTTTCTCGCGCTCCCTTATGACGAGCTCGAAGAGAAGAACCTGGAGGCGAAAGCCGACCGCATGAACCGCGTCGCTCCCGACGAGATCCGCGAGAAGCGGTTGAAATACCTGACCGACGAGAAGCGGATCAAGGCGGTCTCGGTGCTCTTCTCCGATCTGGAAGGCCGTCTGCACCTGCTCGACTATGACAAGAAATTCCTTCTCGGCGCGCACGAGAACCTCACCTTCGACGGGTCGTCGATCCGCGGATTCACTGCGCAAAAGGAGAGCGATCTTCGTCTCGGCGTGGACTGGGGCGCCTTCTACTGGGTTCCGGCCGATGTGTTCGGCAACGGCAAAGTGCTGGTCTTCGGCACTGTCATCGACAAGGACGGCAGCCTCTACTCGGGCGATATGCGCGGCGTGCTCAAGAACTACTCCGACAAACTCTACAAGGAGAAGAAGTACACGCTGAATGCCGCGAACGAGATTGAAGGCTTTCTCTTTGCAGGGCGCGACGCTGAAAAGCGGTTTCACGAGACCGGCAAGTTTGATTTCATCAACACCGGCGGCTACTATCACGTCCTGCCGCTCGATCCGCTCCGCCAGTTCATCGACACCGCGGCGGAAGTGCAGCGCGCCATGGGCTTCCAGAACGAGAAGGACCACCCGGAGGTGGCGCCGAGCCAGTTCGAGATCAACTACGGCTACGGCGAAGTGGTCGCGGCTGCGGACCAGATTCAGCTCTACAAGTTGCTGACCCGCCAGATCGCCAACAACATGGGTTACACAGCCAGCTTCCTGCCCAAGCCGGTAGTCGGCGTGAACGGCAGCGGCATGCACACCAACGTGTCGATCTCGCAGGGCAAGACCAACCTGTTCTGGGATCCCAAGGGCCAGGAGATGCTCTCGGCCTTCGGCTGGGAGTTCATTGACCGCATCCTGACGCACGCGCTCGATATCTGCCTGATCCTGAACCCGAGCGTGAACGCCTATCGTCGCCTCGATCCGCACTTCGAAGCGCCAAACCAGATCAAGGCCTCGCCGACCGATCGCGGGTCTATGGTGCGCGTGCCCATCGGCAATTCGCGTTCGATGCGTGTAGAGGTGCGTTCGGTTGCTCCGGATGCAAACCCCTATCTCACTCTGTATTCCATCTTCAAGACCGGTATTGATGGAACCACGGCGAAGATCGACAACCTGCGCCAGGCGCAACGCTATCTGCCCGACCATATTCAGCAGGCCATTGACGACTTCAAGGCGTCGAAGTGGATCGCAGAGATTCTTGGCGCCGATGTGCAGGGCCGCTACGTGGATCTCAAGCAGGCTGCGGCCAACCGCTCGCCGCGCGACCTGGGCACGTTCGTGAAGGGCTCGGAAGTGCAGTACCACCACGAGGTCTATAACCAGTCACTCTGGAATCTCTTTTAACAGCAGTTTCCATCGCCTAACGAAGCCCGGCCGCTCCAACATGGCCGGGCTTTTTTGCTGCCCGGCTTCCCGATCCCAGGTGCATGGGAAACCATGCCCGCTCGTGCATTCAGCGAGAAAGACGGAGGCAATTGCACGGGAGCTTCCAGCGTATGAAACGGTCTTCCGTTCCCGCATCAAGTTTCAAACCTGGTTTTGGTAAGGCCGCATATCCATATTCTTATTCTTCTGCATCCTACTAGTCGGTTCCTCAATACGGGAGGCGCCAGAGATCGCAGACCCATGCGCGTTCTAAGAGTGGAGATGGGTGCGTTTTGTGTCGTGCGTCTCATTGTTTCCCGGCAGGATGACATTAGCCTCAATCTCAAGTTGCCTGGTTATTCATACATATGGCGTCGGGTTACTGGCGTCAAAAAAACTTTTGACGTGAATTTCGATGCGCATTGCTCTCGTTTCTGCGTTTCCTCCAAGCCGGCATCATCTGAGCGAATACGGCTTTCATTTAGCCGATGAGCTCCGCCGCCGGAA
>Ga0335072_10005549_pt1 | contig 18577 bp, 14 predicted proteins | sample Lox_Sample_21_FD_206725 | JGI IMG/M metagenome (GOLD analysis project Ga0335072, IMG submission 206725) | Soil microbial communities from Loxahatchee National Wildlife Refuge, Florida, United States - Lox_Sample_2.1 | ecosystem: Environmental > Terrestrial > Soil > Wetlands | place: USA... | reverse complement strand
ACGCCCCGCCGTACGCCTTGCGGGTGATGATCGTGATCTTGGGCACCGTCGCCTCGGCGTAGGCGTACAGCAGCTTGGCGCCGTGGCGGATGATGCCGCCCCACTCCTGGGTGGTTCCGGGCAGGAAACCGGGCACGTCGCAGAACGTGATGATCGGGACGTTGAACGCATCGCATGTCCGGATGAACCGGGCGGCCTTCTCCGAGGAGTCGATGTCGAGCACGCCGGCGAGTTGGTTGGGCTGGTTGCCGACAATCCCGATGCTGTAGCCGTTCAGGCGCGAGAACCCGCAGATGATGTTGCGCGCGTAGTGCTCGTGGACCTCGAAGAACTCGCCGTCGTCGACGACGTAGCGGACCACGTCGCGCATGTCGTAAGGCTTGTTGGGGCTGTCGGGGACGACGTGGTCGAGTTCCTCGTCCTGTCTCAGCGGGTCGTCGGTGGGCTGGACGCGCGGGGGCGTCTCGAGGTTGTTCTGGGGCAGGAAGGACAGGAGGTACCGCGTGTCCTCGAGGCACTGATCCTCGTCATCGGAGGCGAAATGCGCGACGCCCGACTTGCTGTTGTGCGACATCGCCCCGCCGAGCGACTCAAAGTCGACCTCCTCCCCCGTGACCGTCTTGATCACATCGGGGCCGGTGATGAACATGTGCGAGGACTCCTTCACCATGAAGACGAAGTCCGTGATCGCCGGCGAGTACACGGCGCCGCCGGCGCACGGACCCATGACCAGGCTGATCTGCGGGATCACGCCCGAGCAGTTCACGTTGCGTAGGAATACGTCGCCGTAGGCGCCGAGCGACACGACGCCCTCCTGGATCCGGGCGCCACCGGAGTCGTTGATCCCGATCACGGGGCAGCCGATCTTGGCCGCCAGATCCATGATCTTGCACATCTTCTCCCCCATGACCTCGCCCAGCGAGCCGCCGAAGACGGTGAAGTCCTGGCTGAACACGCACACCCGGCGGCCATCGATCGTCCCGTGTCCGGTGACGACGGCGTCGCCGTAGGGCCGGTTCTTCTGCATGTCGAAGTCGTGCGTGCGGTGGCGCACGAACACGTCGAGCTCCTGGAAGGAGCCGGGGTCGAGCAGCTTCTCCACCCGCTCACGCGCGGTGTACTTGCCGCGTTCGTGCTGCTTGGCGACGGCCTGCTCGGAGCCGGCGTGGATCGCCTCGCGGCGAAGCTCCTCGAGCTGTCCAAGCTTCTCGGCGTAGGTTTCCGGGGCCTTCTCACGCATCGGAGCGGCGAGTTTAGGGAGATTGGGGGTACCGCGACACTGCAAGATGCGATACAACTCCGGCACCTTGCAGGAATCGGCGCCTCGGCACCGACGACGGAGAACATAGAAGCCGAATCGCCGAGCCATCCGTGGCCGGCGAACGGAGGACCCAACAGCGACCCTCAGGGGTCGCCGGGGCGAATCGCCGCAATCGTGCGGCGTAGCGCAAGTCGCGAGCCCGTCAGCTAACTCCGCAGGCTCATTAAAGGAGGCAGTTGGATGGACACGGCACGTGATCTCGCTTGCGCCGATTTGTGGCAGGCGTCGTTGGAGCGCTCGCTCGCGCGCAGAGGCAAGACCGCCCGCGGCTCCCTCGAACTGTTCCATCTCCGGCCCGAGCGCGATCTCAGCTGTGTCGACATCCTCCACGAGTCCTCGGCGTTCTCGCAGATGCGTCGTTCGGCGGTGGCCCGCCGGCCCGCGATGTCCCTGCCCGGCGCCGGCGGCATCTCGGCGCTCGCGCTACTGGCGGCAACGACGCTCCCCGGGCTGCTCGGCGGTCGCGGCGGCGGCGCTCGGACGACCCGGATCACCTACCGTGCCGACGCTCACGCGTCCGGGCTGCCGACGGACACGGCCGACGGAACCGCCGCCTCGCCGAGCGTGCCGGCGCCGTCTATGCCGCTCTCCGGGACGAGCACTGCCGCGAGTGCGAGCACGGTCGCGGCGGCGCGCACAGTCGCAGCAGCGGGCCAGATTGCGAGCGGGGTCCGCGCCCACGCCGTGTCGACGCACGCGAGCACGCCGGCAGTTCACTCGTCACGGCCGGCGACGGTCACGCACACGCCCCATATCGCGGCCGCCCATGACGCGGCGGTGTCGGCGGGCGGGGCGCCGGTGTCGCGGTCGGTGAGCGGCGGGGCCGCGCCGGCGGCCCAGCGCAGCGTGTCGTCGGCATCCACGGTGCGGCACGCCGGACCCGCGGTGTCGGCGGCCCGCCCGGCGGCCCCGAGCCATCGCGTGGGTGCCGTCCACCACGCGAGCACCGGAGGCGGCAGCATCGAGGACGCTACCTCCGTCGGGCACCCCCGAACGACGGCCACTCCGACGAAGCCGCAAGCTGCCGCGCCCTCAAAGCCGGTCACGCAGAGCCACCCCGTCGCCAAGCCGCATCCGGTCGCGGCCACCCCGCCCGCATCGAAGCCCGCACCCGCGCCGACAGTGGCTCCCGGCAGCTACGTCAATCCGCTCGCGGGCGCGAACGTCACGCCCGAGCGGATCGACCAGGGCGTCGACTACTCCGGTTCAGGCACGCTCGGCGCGATCGGCGCCGGCAAGGTCACCGAGACGAACGGCTCGGGATGGCCGGGCACGTTCATCGAGTACCAGCTCACCGACGGACCTGATGCCGGCCGCTATGTCTACTACGCCGAGGGCGTCAGCCCGGTGGCGGGCCTGCACGTCGGCGAGACCCTGACCCCCGGCCAGCCGGTGGCGCGCATCATCCCGGGCTCCTCGACCGGGATCGAGATCGGCTGGGGCTCGGGCGTGGGCAGCCAGCCGCTGGCGCAGGCGCTCGGGCAGTGGTCGGGCGGCGACGACGCCGACAGCGTCCCCAGCCCCGCAGGCAAGAACTTCTCCGCACTGATCGCACAACTTGGCGGCCCTCCCGGGAGGGTGGAGGGCTAAGGCCACCGCGTCGTGCTCGCGCGCTGCGCCCCAGCCCCCTAAGCGCGCGAGTACGGCCGGTGGTGCGCCTGGCCGAGGCTGTCCAAGGCCGCCGTGAGGGCGGCCTCGGTCGTTTCAGGGCCGGTATCCGTGGCGGTTTGCTCCAGAGTCGGCTCGGGAGTCGGCTCCGGCTCGAGTAACGGCTCCGGCTCGAGAGTCGGCTCGGGAATGCGCTTCCGCTCGAGTAACGGCTCGGGAATGCGCTGCGGGTCAGGCGCCGGCTCAGGCTCCGCTCGCGACACCGCCGGTTCCGGCTCCGAGACGGGCTCCTCGGGTTCGACGGTCGGCTCGGCCGCCCGCGGGACGCGTCGGAACCGGAACAGGCGGGGAAACCAGCGCCGGCGCGGTGGCGAGGTGTCGGCCTGCGGAACGTGGGGAGCGTCCGGAACGTCGACCTCCGGCTCGACGACCTGGACGATCTCCACCTCCCCCGTCGTTTCGACTTCCGCGACCTCGACCTCCGCGAACTCCACCACCGCCGGCGGTCCCTCGGGCTTTTCTTCCGGCACCGCCTCGGCGGTCAGGATCACCTTCGTTCCCCAGCCGGCGGGCTCGATCCGCACCGTGCCGCGGGCGCGGTCGCCCTCCCAGGCGACGGCGATCTCCGGATCGAGCCTCGTGATCTTGATGTCTCCGAACTGGTCCAGATGACGCGCCAGGGAGGCCGCGTCGCTGCACTCGGCCCACAACTCCGGGGGTGACTTGACCAGCGTTCGGCTTGCGACGTGCTCCGTCATCGCTGGTGGTTTCGCCCGCGCGGGCGGGACTCCTCCCAACGACATGCGCGAGGGCGCCGGCCTGCAAAGCAGAACCGTCAAGCCCCCAAATATTGGTGCTTTGCAGGTGTTTCGCCGTGGCCGCATTCCGCGAGCTAAGGTGAAGCGCCGATGCTGCCAACCACACAGCTCGGCGCCACCGGCCCCACCGTCTCCGCTCTCGGGCTCGGGTGCATGGGCATGTCCGGGCTGTACGGGACGGCCGACCGGGACGAGAGCATCGCGACCATCCATGCCGCCCTCGACGCCGGCGTCAACTTGCTCGACACCGGCGACTTCTACGGCATGGGGCACAACGAGATGCTGATCGGCGACGCGCTCCGAGGCCGCAGTCGCGACGAGGTCGTGATCAGCGTCAAGTTCGGCGCGCAGCGCGGCCCCGACGGCAGCTGGCTCGGGTACGACGCGCGGCCAGCCGCGGTCAAGACGGCGCTCGCGTACTCGCTGCAACGGCTTCGCACCGACCACATCGACGTGTACCGGCCGGCGCGGCTCGACGCGAAGGTGCCGATCGAGGAGACCGTCGGCGCGATCGCCGAGCTCGTGGAGGCGGGCTACGTTCGCCACATCGGTCTGTCCGAGCTCGGCGCGGAAACGATCCGGCGCGCCGCCGCGGTCCATCCCATCTCCGACCTCCAGATCGAGTACTCGCTCATCTCGCGTGGGATCGAGCGCGCGATCCTCCCCACGTGCCGCGAGCTGGGGATCTCGATCACGGCCTACGGCGTGCTCTCGCGCGGTCTCATCAGCGGTCACTACCGCGCCGACGCCGCGCCCCGGGCCGGCGACGTCCGGGGTCGTATGCCGCGATTCCAGGGCGAGAACCTTCGCCACAACTTGTCGCTCGTCGAGGCACTTCGGGAGATCGCGGATCGCAAGGGCGCCACGGTCGTCCAAGTCGCATTCGCCTGGGTCCTCTCGCGCGGCGAGGGCATCGTCCCGCTGATCGGGGCCCGGCGCCGAGACCAGCTCGAGGAAGCGCTCGGCGCGCTCGATGTGCAGCTGACCGCCGACGACCTCGAGCAGATCGAGCAGGCCATCCCGCCCGACGCCGTGGCAGGCGATCGCTACGGCGCCCCGCAGATGGCGGACCTCGACAGCGAGCGTTAGCGCGCCCGTCCGCAGGACCTACGACTTACGGGCGAGCCGGCTAGCCCAGGACGAACACGACGAGCGGAAGCGTGGTCCGGCCGTCCTCGAGCAGCAGCGACGCCGTACCGACCCGTCGCCAGCCCCGGCGCTCATAGAACGCGATCGCATCGGCGTTGTGATCGGCCACGTCGAGGACCAGGCGGAGGCCGTGATCTGCTCCGTAGCCCTCGGCGGCGTCCATCAGCGCGCTGCCGACCCCGCGCCGGCGTGCTTGGAGAGCGACGAAAAAGCGCGAGACGACCGCGAGCTGCTCGGGGGGCATCGGGAACGCTTCCCTCCACTCCGGGCGCGCTCGCGCCGAATCAGCCCCGTGAAGCGAGAGATGGCCTTCGATGGCTCCGGCGCTGTCACTGACCCAGGCGGCGAGGCCGGCGCGCCCGGTCAACCAGCGTGCTGGGTCCCGCGGCCAGAGGACCGGGTACCGGTCGGCCACATGGACCGCGTGCAACAGGTCAAGGCATGACTCGAAATCCTCGGACCGGCGAGGACGGATCATCCGGGAAAAGCTGCCCCGCTAGCGTCCCTTCGACACGAAAAGCTCGATTTTGTGTCCGGACGGGAACGTGTGCCCAGCGCTCGGGCTCGCGCTGGTCACGCGGCCTTTGCGCACTGCCTTGGACTTCACGCGCTTGATCTTGCCCACTCGGCATCGGGCCTGGCGAAGCGCCCGCTCCGCGGTGGCGAGCTTCTTCCCCTTGAGCCGCGGGACACGGCACTTGACCGCCGGCGGTGGCGGGGGCGATGGAGAAGGCGGGATGTAGACCACTGCCACCTGCGCCTGAGCGGTGGCGCCCGCCCCGTCGGTGACGACCGCGGTGATCGTGTTCGTGCCCGGGCTGAGTGCGACCGGCGCCGTCCACGACCCGTCCGGGGCCACCGAAACCTTCTGTCCGCCGACGACGAGCGAGGCGACTCCCGAGCCGGCGCTGGTGATCCCCGACAGGGTCACCGTCGGGCTCGATGTCGTCATACCGTCCGCCGGAGAGCCGATCACGACCGACGGCGCGTTGAACCGGTCCTGGGCAGCGGAGGCCATGGCGGTGACGTCCGCGACGCTGTAGCCGACCGAGTAGATGTGGGACAACCTCGCGCTTCCGCCCGCCGGCACCACGACTACGTTGTGCTCTTCGAAGTCGCCGTTGCTCGTGAAGGCAAAGCCGGACGGAGCGGTACCGAAGGTGATCGCGCCGGCGGCTTCGTTTGGATCTCCGTCGGGCGCGGTGACGTTCGTCCGTACGAGAATCGTGCCGGGCGCCGAGCTCGGCCCCGGGACCGTATTCCCGGTCGCGTATTGCGAGAAGCCGGTCTGGCCGGGGAATTCGTAGCCGCGGTCGCCATCGGCGTCGCCGGAGACCCCGATGGCATTGTCATAGAGCAGATCAACCGTATGGACCTTCCCGTCGGTTGACGACAACGTGTCGGACACGGTGACGACGCGGCCGCCGTCGCTGGTCGTAACGTCGCGCTCGAGTTTCACGCCGGAGTCGACGAAGCTCGGGCAGACGGCGAACGTCGGCACCTCGACGTTCACCGGCCAGTTGCACTCCACAAGCGGCTCGCTCGTCTGCGAGGACATCAGGCCGGTGGCCGGATCCCATTGGACGGTGGTCGCGAGCGACTTGGGAAAGCCCGCGATGTTCTCGCTCGCGGGGCTGCTCCCCGCCGCGGTGAACAGGCTCAGGGCCGAGGCGGGATCGTAGGCGTTGTGACCGTCGATCTGGATCTCGGACCGGCCGCCGAAGGCCCCGAGGTCGTCGCTCAGCAGCGACCCGGCGCAGTCGATCGCGAAGTTCCCGACATCGAACGACGAATTGATGGGAGCGATCTCGGGCCCGCCACAGGCGATGAACGGGTTGAGGCTCTTTGGCGGGGTGCCGACCGCGGACCACGCGGCGAAGCCCGAGAAGGTGACGTCGTTGAGGTAGAAGTTATACGGCGTGTTCTGGTTGACGCCGCTTCCGGACGGAGTCGTCAGCGGAAGCGCCGCCTCCGAGATCGCCAGCCCCGGCCCGGCGAAGCTGTTGCTCTCCGCCGAGCTTTCGGTACCCGCCGGAATCGCTCGAAGCCGGCAGGCGTGGCCAGCGATCGGTTTCAGCAACTGGGCGCCCGTGTTGAACGTCCCGTCGTGAACGGCTACAGAGGCCGCGAGTCGCGCCTCCGTCGGCGACGCACCGTAGTAGCAGACGACGTCCACGGAGGTCATGCCCACGGCCGTTCCGGTGACTGTCAGCGTCGTCCCAGCGTTGTCGTAAGAGATCAGGTAGGGATCGTTAGCCGGCGTCCCGGCCTCGCTCGAAGTCCACCCGGTGATCTGTGACGACTGCGTGCCTGTCGCCTGGGCAGCCGCCGGTGCCATCGCGAGCGCGACGAGAGCAGTGAGGATGGCAGCGATCCGAAACCCAGGCATGGAAAAGGACCCCTTTCCTCCCTGTTCTTCCCGGTCCGGAACGTCTCGGAACGTCTATGCGAGGCGCCTCAATACTTCGGCCACCACGCAGGGTAGGGCGGAGGTTATTGGCGGTATCGGCAGGGGCTTGTAATTCCTTTAGCCCTCCGTCGACACGTTGGCCGGGGCGTCAGAAGGTCGGGTGGTACTCGCCGAAGACGTCGCGCATCGCGGCACACACCTCTCCCAACGAGCAGCGGTCCTTGAGGGCCTGACGCAAGGGTGGCAACAGATTGTCGCTCCCGCGTGCGGCCTCGCGGATCTCTTCCAGCCGACGCCCTACCACCTCGGAATCGCGGTCGGCCTTGAACGCCTTCAGCCGCCCGACCTGCTCGCGCTCTGACTCGGGATCGACGCGAAGGATGTCGGGCACCTCGGGTTCGCTCTCGTCGACGAACTTGTTGACGCCGACGACCACGTCCTGTCCGGTCCGGTAGCGCTCGTGGTAGCCGAACGCGGACTCCTCGATCTCGTTCTTGATGAAGTCGATGGCGTTGACCGAGCCGCCCAGGCTGTCGACCTTGTCGATGAGCTCGAGGGCACGCGTCTCGAGCTCGTCGGTGAGCGCTTCGACGAAGTACGAGCCCGCGAACGGGTCGACGCTATCGGCGGCCCCGGATTCGTAGCCGATGATCTGCTGCGTCCGCAGCGCGATCTTGGCCGCGCGCTCGGTCGGCAGCGCCAGCGCCTCGTCGAAGCCGTTGGTGTGAAGGGACTGGGTGCCGCCGCAGACGGCCGCGAATCCCTGCAGAGCGACCCGAACGATGTTGTTCTCGGGCTGCTGCGCGGTCAGCGTGACGCCGCCGGTCTGGGTGTGGAAGCGGAGTCGCCACGAGCGCTCGTCCTTGGCGTCGAACCGCTCGCGCATGATCTTGGCCCACATCCGGCGGGCGGCGCGGAACTTGGCGATCTCCTGGAAGACGTTGTTGTGGCCGTTGAAGAAGAACGCCAGCCGTGGCGCGAACTCATCGATCGGGAGCCCGGCGTCGAGCGCGGCCTGCACGTAGGCGATCCCGTTGGACAGCGTGAACGCGACCTCCTGCACGGCCGAGCAGCCCTTCTCGCGGAAGTGGTAGCCGCTGATCGAGATCGTGTTCCAACGCGGGATCCGCTCGCGGCAGTACGCGAACAGATCGGTGGTCAGCCGGATCGCGCCCTTCGGCGGGTAGATGAAGTTCCCCCGCGCGATGTACTCCTTGAGGATGTCGTTCTGGGTGGTCCCGCGGAGCTCCGAGGCCGGGACACCCTGCTCTTCCCCGATCAGCTCGTAGAGCAGCAGCAGTACGGCGGCGGGCGCGTTGATCGTCATCGACGTCGACACCTGGTCGAGCGGGATCTGGTCGAACGCGGTCCGCATGTCGTCGATCGTGTCGATCGCCACGCCGGTGCGGCCGACCTCGCCGAGGCACCGCGGATCGTCCGAATCGAGCCCAAGCTGGGTCGGGAGGTCGAAAGCCATGCTCAACCCGGTGGACCCGTGGGCCAGCAGATACCGGTAGCGCTCGTTTGACTCCTTGGCGCTGGCGTAGCCGGCGTACTGGCGCATCGTCCACAGCTGGCCCCGATACATGTCGCGGTGGATCCCGCGCGTGAACGGGTACTCGCCGGGCTCGCCGAGTCGTTCGGGCAGGTCCTCGGGGACGTCCCGGTCGGCGTACAGAGACTTGATCTCGATCCCGGAGTCGGTGAACCGCCTGGGGTCATCGGGACCGACGATCGGGGCGATTGTGCGGTGCTCGTCGGTGGTGGCCATGGCGTCGAGGTTATCCAGGAACGGCGGGCGGGCGAGCCGCTCAGAGCACCTTCGACAGGAACGCACGGGTGCGTTCGTGACGCGGCGAGCCGAGCACAGCCGCGGGTGGTCCCGATTCGACGACGACTCCTTCGTCCATGAACACGACCTCGTCGGCGACCTCCCGCGCGAAGCCCATCTCGTGCGTGACCACGATCATCGTCATCCCGTCCCGCGCGAGCTGGCGCATCACGTCGAGCACCTCGCCCACGAGCTCGGGATCGAGCGCCGAGGTCGGCTCATCGAAAAGCATCAGCTTCGGCTCCATCGCCAGCGCCCGGGCGATCGCCACGCGCTGTTGCTGGCCGCCTGAAAGCGCGACCGGGTAAGTGCCCAGCTTGTCGCCAAGTCCGACGCGCTGTAGCAGCTGCTGCCCGCGGTTCCGCGCGTCGCTGCGCGGCACGCCCTTGACCCGGATCGGCGCGAGCGTCACGTTCTCAAGCGCGGTCATGTGCGGGAACAGATTGAAGTGCTGGAAGACCATCCCGATCTCGGAACGCTTCTGCGCCACCACGTCTTCCCGGAGCTCGTACAGCTTGCCGCCCGACTCGCGGTAGCCGACAAGCTCGCCGTCGACCGAGAGCCGGCCGGAGTTGATCTCCTCGAGGTGGTTGATGCAGCGCAGGAAGGTCGACTTGCCCGAGCCGGACGGACCGAGCATGCACATGACCTCCCCGCGCCGTACCTCGAGGTCGATGCCCTTGAGCACCTCGAGGCGCCCGAAGCGCTTGTGGACCCCCTCGGCCTGGACCATCAGATCGCTCACTGCTGCTTGCTCCCTCCGCCGATGCTCAGCCATCGGGCCCGCATCGACGCGCGCTGGGCGCGTGAGAAACCGCGCCCGTAACGCCGCTCGATGAAGTATTGGCCGACGTAGAGCACGCTCGTCATCACCAGATACCAGATGCTGGCCACGATCAGCAACGGGATCACCTTGTAGTTCACGTCGTAGATGGTCTGTGCTCCGAACAGGAGCTCGCCGAAGGAGATCACGCTCAGCAGCGCCGTGTTCTTGAGCATCGAGATCGTCTCGTTGCCGGTTGGCGGGATGATCACCCGCATCGCCTGGGGCAGGACGATCAGCCGCATGACCTGAAGGCGCGACATTCCGAGCGACTGCGCGGCCTGCGTCTGTCCCTCGTCGACCGAGATGATCCCCGCGCGCACGATCTCGGACATGTATGCGCCCTCGTTCAGGCCGAGGGCCAACAACCCCGCCACCAAGGGCGTGATGACCGCGTTCGCATGGGTGTGAACGAACGCGGGCCCGAACGGAATCCCGAGCGAAATCGTCGGGAACAGCGCCTGGAGGTTGTACCAGAAGATGATCTGGACGAGCAGCGGAGTTCCCCGGAAGAACCAGATGTAGAGCCAGCTCGCGCCCGACACGATCGGGTTGGGCGACAGTCGCATGATCGCGGCGATGACGCCGAGCAGGATTCCGATCACCATGGCCAGGAAGGTCACGTAGATCGTCGCGACGACCCCGTGCAGGATGCGCGAGTCGAACAGGTACTGGCCGACGTAGTGCCACTGGAACCCTGTGTTGGGAACCGCCTTGCTGCCGGCGCCGGTGATGATCGAACGGACGATCGAGGCGGCGACGACCAGCACGATCGCCGCCACGATCCAGCGTCCGGGATGACGGACCGGGACGGCCTTGATGTCCTCAGGCCGTCCGGTCGGTCGTTCCTCGGTCAACTTGGAGGTAGCCACCTCTCAAGCCGTAGTTTGACTGCTAACTCGTCGCCCCGTTGATCTTCACCTGCGAGGCCGGGATCGCGATCCCCGACAGGCCCCATTTGGCCAAGATCGACTTGTAGGTCCCGTTCTTGACGAGGTCCTGGAGCGCTGCGAGCACGGCCTTGTCGAGCCCGTTCTTGGGAATCGCCAGACCGTAGGGACCGGTGGCGTAGGCCGCACCGACGATCTTGAACTCGCCGCCCGACTGCTTCACCTGGTAGAGGGCAACTGGCGTGTCGGCGAAGCCGAGCTGTGCACGGCCGCTGGAGACGGCCAGGTTGGCCTCCGTCTGGGTGTTGAACACGAGCACGTTGACGGCCGGCTTACCGGCCTTCGTGCACTTGGCGCTCTGCGTCTTCGCGTCGGCTTGCTCGGTGGTACCGCTCTCGACCGACACGGTCTTGCCACAGATGTCGGCGATGCTGCCGATCGACACGCCACCCGTGCCCTTCGTATAGAACGACTCGCCGACGTGGGCGTAGTCGACGAAGTCCACCGTCTTCTCTCGCGCGAGCGTGTCGCTGAACGACGACGCCCCCATGTCGTATCGGCCGGCCGCGAGGCCGGGGATGATCGTGGCGAAGGTCGCGTTGACCACGTTGGCCTTGAGGCCCATCTCCGCCGCCAGCGCCTTGGCCAGATCCGCGTCCATGCCGACCACGGTGTGACCATCCGACCCGATGAACTCGTCGGGCGCGTAACTCGCGTCCGCGGCGACGGTCAGCGTGCCCTTCGATTTGAGCGCGCTCGGCACGAGCGCGACGACGGCCGAATTGGCGCTGCCACCCGAAGACGACGACGCGGACGTCGAGGTCGACGCCGGTGCGGAAGACGAGCTGGTGCTCGCCGACGAGCTACTGCTGTTGCTGCTTCCGCACGCAGCAATCGCGACCGCACAACAGAGCGGAAGCGCCGCGAGCAGCGGTTTCCTCCAAGTACTCATCCGACTCCTTCTAGTTGAAACTGAGACCCCAGTAAGTGGCGGATCACAATAGGCGAGAACGGCGGCGCGGTATAGGCACGCTTAACCCTGCGCAAACCGCACTCTCGCGGGCCACTAGCCTTTGCGGGGTGCAGGTACGAGTTCGTTTGTTCGCCGGGCTGCGTGAACGCGCCGGCGCCGCCGAGCTCGAGCTCGAGCTTCCCGAGGGCGCGCTGGTGGCCGATGCACTCGACCGGATGCGCGCGCTCACCGAGGGCGTGCCGGTCGTGATGGCGGTCAACCAGGAGTACGCCGACGCCGGCGCGATGCTCCACGGGGGTGACGAGGTCGCGCTGATCCCTCCGATCTCGGGTGGCGCCGTGGGTGCGCTCCACGCGCGGGTGACGACCGAGCCGCTCGCGCTGGACCCACTGGTCGAGCTCGTCCGGGACGCCCGCGCCGGCGCGGTGGTCACGTTCCTCGGTGTGACACGCGAGGTCTCCGAACTCGAGTACGAGGCCTACGCCGAGATGGCCGAGCGCCAGATGGCCGAGATCGTGGCGCGGGCGGTCGAGCGCCACGGCCTGTGCGCGGCGGCGGTCGAGCACCGCGTGGGGACCGTGCCGCTGTCCGAAGCCTCGGTCGCGATCGCGGTGTCGGCACCGCACCGGGAAGAAGCGTTCGCGGGCGGGCGGGAGATCATCGACGAGATCAAGGCCAAGGTCCCGATCTGGAAGAAGGAAGAGGGCGAATGGGTGCGCGGGGTGACACCGGGCCCGCCGCGACCCTGAGGTCGCTTCCCTCGGTCCACGAGTTGGCCGGCGCGCTCGATGCGCCCCATGCCCTCGCGGTCGCCGCCGCCCGGGCGGCCATCGACGAGCAGCGCGCGGCCGCGATCGCGGGCGGCCCGGTCGACGGCGATCTCCTGCCTCGGGCCCGCGAGCTGCTGGCCGAGATGGAGCGAGGATCGCTGCGGCGCGTCGTCAATGCGACCGGCGTGATCCTCCACACGAACCTCGGGAGGTCGCCGCTGCCGAGCGCCGCCCGGGAGGCGGTGGCCCGCGCGGCCGAGGGATACTCGAACCTCGAGCTCGACCTGTCGACCGGCGAGCGGGGGTCCAGGCACGCCCATGTGGAGCGGTTGCTGTGCGAGCTGACCGGCGCCGAGGCGGCAATCGTGGTCAACAACGGCGCCGGCGCGGTGCTGCTGGCCGCGGCGGCGCTGGCCGGCCCGGGACGAGGGATCGTGGTCGCCCGCGGGCAACTGGTCGAGATCGGCGGCGGCTTCCGGATCCCCGAGGTCATCGCCCAGTCCGGGGCACGCCTTGTGGAGGTGGGGACGACTAACCGCACGCGGATCGCCGACTACGTCCGCGCGCTCGAGACGCACGACGACGTCGGGGCGATCATGCGCGTGCACCAGTCGAACTTCAGGACGGTCGGGTTCGTCGAGGATGTGCCGGTAGAGGCGCTGTGCGAGCTGGGCGTGCCGGTGATCGACGACGTGGGTTCAGGCTGGCTGGCTAGCCAGCCAGGCGTGATCGACGAGGAACCGGTTATCGGGGCGTCGGTGGGCGCCGGGGCGGCGCTCGTGTGCTGCTCGGGCGACAAGCTCCTGGGCGGGCCGCAAGCCGGGCTGATCGTCGGCCGACGGGAGGCGGTGGCGGCCGCACGGCGGCATCCGCTGGCGCGGGCGCTGCGAATCGACAAGCTGTCGCTTGCTGCCCTCGAGGCCACGCTGCGCCTGTACCGCGACCCCGAGCGCGCGCTGAGGGAGATCCCGGTGCTGGCGATGCTGACGCTCGACGAGGGCACGCTGGCTGAGCGAGCCGCTCGGCTGGCGGCGGCGATCGGGGAGGGTGCGTCGGTCACCCGCGCCGCCGGAAAGGTTGGCGGTGGCGCGCTGCCGCTGCTCGAGCTCGAGGGTCCGGTGGTGGCGCTCGACGCGAACGCTGAGACGATGGCGCGGGCGCTTCGCGAGGCCGACCCGCCGGTGATCGCCCGTATTCACGACGGCCGCGTTCTGCTCGATCCGCGGACGCTCGGGGACGACGAGCTCGAGCTGGTCGCCACCGCGGCGCGGGGCGCGCTCGAGTCGGGATGACCGCACCGCTGACGCTCGGCACGGCCGGCCACATCGATCACGGCAAGACCGCGCTGATCCGCGCGCTCACCGGCGTCGACACCGACCGGCTCCCCGAGGAGCGCGCCCGGGGGATCTCGATCGAGCTCGGGTACGCCAGCCTCGAGCTCCCGTCGGGCCGCCGGCTGTCGGTGGTCGACGTGCCGGGTCACGAGCGGTTCGTGCGGACGATGGTCGCGGGCGCCACCGGGATCGACCTGTTCCTGATGACGATCGCGGCCGACGACGGCGTGATGCCCCAGACGCGCGAGCACGCCGCCGTGCTCGACGCGCTGGGTGTGCGGACGGGCGTCGTCGCGGTGACCAAGAGCGACCTCGCCGATCCCGAGCTGGCCCTGATCGAGGCCTCCGAGCTGGTCCCAGGCGCCGAGGTGATCCCCGTGTCCGCTCGCACCGGCGAGGGGATCGACGACCTGCGCGCTGCCCTGGAGCGCGCAAGCGCCGCTGCGTCCTCGCGGGCGGACCTGACGTCGTCCGCCCGCCTGCACGTTGACCGGGTGTTCACGATCCGGGGCGCCGGGACGGTGGTCACGGGCACGCTGTGGTCGGGCGAGATCGGACGCGGGGACGAGCTCGAGCTGCTCCCCCAGGGACGGCGGGTGCGCGTGCGCGGCGTGCAGGTGCACGACCAGCCGCTTGAGCGGGCGCCGGCGGGCCAGCGCGTGGCGGTGAACCTGACCGGGACCGCGGTCGACGAGATCAAGCGCGGCGACGTATTGGTTTCCCGCGACGGCGACGTGCGACCGACGTACCGCGTGGACGCCGAGCTCGAGTTCGCCGAGCGCGAGCCCGAGCACGGAGAGCGCGTGCAGATCCATCACGGCACGCGCGAGGCGGCCGCCCGCCTGGCGTGGCTCGGGGGACGCTTCTGGCAGGTCCGCCTCGAGCAGCCGATCGTCCCCGCCGCCGGCGACCGCGTCGTCGTGCGCCAGGTCGCGCCGCCCGACACCCTCGGCGGGGGCCGCGTGCTCGACCCGCGACCGCGACGCCACGGCCCGAGCCGTGAGGTGCTGGTCCGGCTCGAGCGGCTGGCGCGCGGCGAAGCGCCGGAACCGTCCGGACGGGGTGCACCGGCCCCACGGATGCCTCGCGAAGCGAGGCCCCAAAAACTCGTGTCGGACTCCGCGCGCGCCCTGGAGCAGCGACTCCGCGACGCCGGCGTCGAGCCGCCGCTCGACTCAGAGCTGGACGCGGGCGACCTGGCCGCGCTGCGCGACGCCGGGCGCGTGGTGCGCGTGACCAAGAACCTGCACTACCACGTCGATGTGCTCGCGGACATCCGCGCGCGCCTCGTCGAGCTGGCCCAAAGCAACGGCGGCGTGGTCACGCTGGCGCAGCTGCGCGATGAACTCGGCACCTCGCGCAAGTTCGCGCAGGCGCTGCTCGAGCACTTCGACTCCGAGAAGGTGACGATCCGCCGCGGCGACGAGCACGTGCTGCGCCGGCGTACCGGCTGACGCCGGCTACAACGCGCCGCCCGCGGCCGGTGGCGCGGTCGGGTCGGTCGCCTCGGACCCTGAGTGCTCTCTTGCCAGGTAGTCCTCGATGAACATCGGGGCGTCGACCGAGCGCCGGACCACATCGAGCAGCGAGGACATGCTCGAGACCTCCTCGACCTGCTCCTTTAGGAACCACTGCACGAACTGCTCGGACAGGTAATCGTTCTCCTCGCGGGCGACGCCCATCAACTCGCCGATCTGATCGCTGACGCGGCGTTCCTGGTCGAGCGCGAGCGCGACCGGGGCGGCGATGTCGTTGAACACGGTCTCCGGCGCGGCGACGCCCGGAATCGTCACCGCGGCGTCGGCGTCGAGCAGGTACTGAACCATCATCATCGCGTGGTTTCTCTCCTCGACGGCCTGAGCGAAGAAGAACGCGGCCAGCCGCGGAAGCGTCTGGGAGTCGTAATACACGGCGTTGGCGACGTACTGCTGGGACGCCGCGAACTCGTACGCGATTTGCTGGTTTAGGCGATCTACGAACCGCGAGGCGGCCATCACTGCTCCTCTCGTCCGGGAGACCGCATCGTAATGGCGGCTACGCATGGGCCGGAGCGAGTGCGTAGATTGCCCCCAATGCCTACCAGCCTTGTAACCGGAGGGGCGGGGTTCCTCGGGTCACACCTGTGCGAGGAGCTGCTCCACCGCGGCCATCGCGTGATCTGCGTCGACAACCTCGAGACTGGATCGCTGAACAACATCGAGCACATCCGCGACGACGCGTTCGTCCACCGGAACGACGACATCATCGAGCCGTATCACGTCGACGAGCCGGTCGACTTCGTCTACCACCTCGCCTCGCCAGCGTCGCCGATCGACTACCTGCGCCTACCGCTGCACACGCTGAAGGTCGGCTCGTACGGCACCCACCACACCCTCGGGCTCGCCAAGAAGCACCGGGCGCGCTTCCTGATCGCTTCGACCAGCGAGGTGTACGGCGATCCCCAGGAGCATCCGCAGCGCGAGACCTACTGGGGCCACGTCAACCCGATCGGCCCGCGCGGCGTGTACGACGAGGCCAAGCGCTACGCCGAGGCACTGACGATGGCCTACCACCGCCAGCAGGGCGTAGACACCGCGATCGTCCGCATCTTCAACACCTACGGCCCGCGCATGCGGCCACACGACGGGCGCGCGATCCCGACGTTCCTGCGCCAGGCGCTCCAGGACCGCCCGATCACGGTGTTCGGCGACGGGTCCCAGACGCGGTCGTTCTGCTATGTCGAGGACGAGATCCGCGGGCTGATCGCGCTCGCGGAGTCGGGCCACCACCAGCCGGTCAACATCGGCAATCCGGATGAGTTCACGCTGCTCGAGCTCGCGAAGACCGTGATCGAGGTGACCGGGTCGAACTCGGAGATCGTGTACGAGGCGCTGCCCGTCGACGACCCGCAGGTGCGCCAGCCAGATATCACGCTTGCGCGCCAGATCCTCGGGTGGGAGCCGCAGATCAGCCTGCGCGAGGGACTCGAGCGGACAATCGAACGCGCTGGGCGCGACGCCCTTATGGGCGCGGGTTAGTCGGCGGGGTCCACCGGCCCCGGTCAGGTGGCGCAGGAATGGTTGCTCGCTATACCGCTACTTCGTAGTCGAGCTACCGTTATAGCGTCCACCGGGGGAGTCGATTCGTGCGAGTAGCAACGTGACGGTCGAGCAAAAAGAGGTCGCCAACATCCACTCCAGCGGGGGGCCTGAAGCCGCCCAACGGGTACCCCTGCCCGATCGCGATGTTCGGCGAAAGCGCCCGCCGTTCCTGTCATTCGTGTTACGGCTGGAGACGCTGCGCCGGGTCGCGCGCGTGGCCTCGCTGCTCGTGCTCGACTTCGTCGGCGTCGTCGGCGCCCTGTTCACCGCGCTGATGCTCAAGCTGGCCGTGCACGGCGACCTGAACGCCTCGGTGGCGTGGCGGGACATCAAGCACTGGATCCCGTTCGCGTACCTGGTGACCGTGCTCGCGTTCGCGCGCGTCGACCTGTACGCCGACCGCACGCGCCGGCCGGGAATGGCCCGGATCGCCACCGCGCTGTTCCAGGCGACGGTGATCGCGCTCGTGTTCGCGCTTGCCGACGGCCAGCACTTCTCGAGCTATTTCATCTTCTACGGCACGCTGATCTTCGCGACGATCTACATCTCCGCGCTACGTGAACTCCACCTGCGCGTGAGCGGCTGGCTGCTCGATCAGGCGGGGTACGCGCGCCGCGCGGTCCTGGTCGGGTCGGGCAAGCACATCGAGGAGGTCGCGCGGGCGCTGGCCGACCGGTCGCGCTCGCGGGTCGACATCGTCGGCTACATCTCACTGACGCCGCGCCCCCGGAATGGGCTGCGTTCGTTGGGAGCTTTGCCGGATCTGCCGGCCGTGCTCGAGTTGGAGGCCGTGCAGGAGGTGATCATCGCCGACCCCGACTATCCCCAGGACAAGGCGGTCGAGCTCGTCGACATGTGCCACCAGCGCGGGATCACCGTCCAGGTCGCGCCGTCGACGATGGAGATCCTGATCGACCGCGCCGAGTTCGCGCCCGGCCACACCGTGCCGCTGTTCACGCTGCGCCCGCCGGTGTTCGAGGGCGTCGACTACGCGGTCAAGCGGACCTTCGACCTCGTGCTCTCGTGCGTCGGGCTGGTCCTGCTCTCGCCGGTGTTCCTGGCGATCGCCATCGCAATCAAGCTGTCGTCTCGTGGGCCCGTGATCTACCGGTCGGCGCGACCGGGGATGGCAGGAAAGCCGTTCTACTGCTTCAAGTTCCGGACGATGCGCCAGCACGCCGAGCAGAGCCAGGACGAGCTCGAGCCTTTGAATGAGCTGTCGGGGGCGCTGTTCAAGATCCGCGACGATCCGCGTCTGACGAGCGTCGGGCGGCTGCTGCGGCGCTTCTCGCTCGACGAGCTCCCGCAGCTGGTCAACGTCGTCAAGGGCGAGATGTCGCTGGTGGGGCCGCGACCGCTGCCGATGCGCGACTTCGACCGCCTCGAGGAATGGCACAAGAAGCGGTATCTGGTGCTCCCAGGGATCACGGGGCTGTGGCAGGTGTCGGGCCGGGCGGAGCTCGACTTCGACGACCTCGTGCGACTCGACTTCCTGTACCTCGAGCGCTGGTCGATCATGCTCGACCTGTCGATCCTGCTTAAGACGATTCCCGCGGTGCTGAGCCGGCGG